>JABAHP010001670.1_pt3 | contig 31381 bp, 25 predicted proteins | sample 7062081 | NCBI WGS metagenome assembly JABAHP01 (sample SAMN14534357, study PRJNA622989) | marine sediment metagenome | biome: marine biome [ENVO:00000428]; feature: marine pelagic biome [ENVO:01000023]; material: deep marine sediment [ENVO:00002113] | place: India: Gulf of Kutch | collected...
CGCTTTCCTGGCAAATTATCAGGATTAAAAAAACCGCTTTCCTCCCAGCGCTTATATATTTCGTCTTCATGCTTTTGCGGCTCGTAAGCCTTTGGCAGGTCTTTCTGGTTCATATTTATCCTTATTTTACCTAAATTTTACCTTTATTTCAAGCCTGATACCCACCCTTATTGATTGGCTAAGTTTAGCAAATATTTCACAATATCAGGTTGTGGGCGTTGACAGAATTGAAATATTATTATAAGCTCTTTAATTCTCAACTATTGACCAATTTGAATAAAACCGCTAAAATACAAGGATTTGAAAATATTATGGCCCTCAATCAGATACAACAGATTTACGAAGCAATCGAGCGCTCACACCAACCGCTTATTGTTGGTCGACGCGCCTGGGAGCCAGACACAATTGTGTCTGGTCTTGGTTTTTTGAAATTAATGCAAAGACTGGAAAAAAATGCTCATTTTGTGTGTGAAGGATTTGACGCTCATGAAAACATGAAATTTTTACCGCACCTTGAACATATTAAACCAGGCGTTGAGAATTTGAACAAGTTTATTATTAAACTCGATACTTCAAAGATTAAACTTCAGGATCTTAGTTATGATCTCAAGGGTGATCTTTTGGAAATTTACTTAGCGCCGCAGACCGGCGTGTGGTCAGAACGCGACATTAAAACCCAGGCCACTGATTATAAATATGATTTAATTATTGCGATTGATTCACCAGACTTGGAATCTTTGGGCCGGGTCTACGAAGACAATGCTGACTTTTTTTATAAAACACCAATTATAAATATTGACTCAAACGCAGCTAATGAACATTTTGGTCAGATTAACCATGTTGAACTTACTGCCACATCAACCTCTGAGATTATTTACAGTATTTATGAAAATATAAACCGCAACTTTATTGATGAAGATACCGCTACCCTGCTTTTGGCCGGCATGATTGCCAAAACCAAGAGCTTTAAATCGGGCAATGTGACGCCGCAGACTTTGGCCACCGCGAGCCAGCTTGTTTCCTTGGGTGCGCGGCGCGAGCAAATCATTCATAATTTTTACCGCACCAGAAATATTTCCACACTCAAGCTCTGGGGACGAGCTTTGGCAAGATTAAAAGCTGAAGAATCGTTGGGTCTGGTCTGGACAATAATTACTCGTGACGATTTTATTCACTCAGCGGCCATGCCGCATGATGTTGAAGACGTAATCAGTGAATTAATTATTAATTCGCCAACTGCCAGTGCAATTCTTATTCTTTATGAACATGAAAACCAAGTAAATGGAATTCTTCACACAGAAAAACCTTTAAACGCGGCTGACCTGGCTCGCTATTGGCAGCCAGAAGGTGAAAGCACGCGCGTGCGCTTCTCTTTGGCCGAAACAAACCTGGTAGGTGCCGAAGAAAATGTAACCAATCATCTTAAAAAAGAGCTTGGAAAATTGGCGAGATAATTAAAAACCATAAAAATAGCGCGGGTTTCCATACCCGCGCTTATTATTTTGGATTTTTTATATTATTCTCCCAAAAGCTCTTTGCGAAATTCTTTGAGACGCTCTATTTGCGAATCCTCAATATGAATGGTTGGGCGCTTGTCCCGGATTGCCTCAATCGCCACGTCAACATCTTTTCCCTGAGAAATAAAGTACGCCGCAACTAAAGTCGGCGCCCGGCCATGACCGTTCTTACAATGTACGTATATCTTAATTTCCAAATCAACAAATTTTTTAATGTTCTCAACACCGATGTGAAGCTGATTCATGGTTGGCGGTGTATGATCCTCGGTTGGCAGCCATACAAAATAATTAACTCCCTCGGGACTATCGATCCGTTCTCCCTCCAAAGAAATATCCGCCGTCACTCCATTTTCTAAAAGGTCTTGATCAAAGTGCTTTTGGCAGCATTGATTAGTGCCAATAAAAATATTATCGGTAATCTGATTATACTCAAACTTTGGCGCGCCCGGGTGCATTAATGATGCTTCTTCTGGCATATTATTATATTAAAAAAAATTATCTGACATTATTATAACATAAAAAAATCCCCTGCTGATTGCTAGCAGGGGAAAGCCGTATCAGTAACAGCTCATGGTTATGTCGATTTCGAAGTTTTTGAGAGAAACGCCGTAGTCACCGGCAATTGGCACCCACCACTCCACACTCAGGGGGTAATTCGTGCCCGAGCTCGTGAAAGTAAGCGGATTGCTCGCCCCCGGTGTGCCGTACAGAGAGCCGCATACACTGTGCCTCGGGCTGCGGAAATTGTAGTTCTGAGTCCCGGTGCCAGAAGTCGCGTAGTTAACTCGGTACTCTACCCGCGCATCGCTGTAGGCGGTATTTGCGTAGTACAGCCGTTCCGCGTCAACCGTCACATTGACTCGCGCCGGGTTGATGGCCGAAAAGTCTATGCCCATGACGGTGGCGATGTCGATGTCAAAGACCAGGCCGGGCTCGCGGTGTGTGATGTATGTACAGCACGGATCGGTCGAGCACTTGCTGCTCGGAATAACGTTCCGCATCTGATGGTTCAGGTAGTTGGCGTCGGCCAGATTGTCATTGCCGCCGTCGCAGTCATTGTCACGGCCGTCGCAAACCTCGAGTGCACCGGGATGAATCGCGCTGCGTGTGTCGTCGCAATCAGTCCCGCCGCAGGCCATGTCTACGTAGCCGTCGCCGTCCACGTCAGCGTCATCAATAACCCCGTCGCAGTTGTTGTCCACGCCATCACATACCTCGGTCGCGCCGGGGTGAATTAATGAATCACCGTCATCGCAGTCAGTACCGCCGCAAGTGCCGTCGATGTGGCCGTCACCATCCCAGTCCAAGCAGCAGCCTTCTTCGATTGTGCCATCGCAGTCGTTGTCGATAAAGTCACCGCAGACTTCAATGTAGGCCGGATGAATAAGCGGATCACTGTCATCGCAATCGCCGCATGACTCAGTGTAGTGATCGCCATCGCTGTCGCTTTCGCAGACCTTCCACTCGCTTGTGTAGCACTCTTCATGCCCGCAACTGTCGATGTCGGAACAAGCGCCACCAACACGGTGGGCGATCAGCTCCACGTAGAGATGGTATCCGTAAACGCCGCCGCAGTAAGCCCAGCCGTAATCGCAGCCGCTGTAAGCCGGACAGTCAAAGTCCGGACAGTCGCTGTCCTGGGTGTCGTCGTAGGACACGTTGCCGTCGGCGTCGCAGCTGCAGCAAACACCGCAGTCGCGCAGGGCCGTGCTGCACGTGCTCCAGCTGTCAGACACGCACACCTGAAAGCCCAGGCAGTCGCCCGAGCCGCACGCGCGCGCCTCGCCTTCCTCGCAGGTGGTGCAGTGAGCGCGTGGTGCGCCGGCGGCATCGCAGGTGCAGCAATGACCGCAATCAAGGCCTTCGGTTGAACAGGCACCCCAGGTGTCGCCGTAGCAGACATGGTAGCCTCGGCAGTCTCCGCTGCCGCAGAGCTCGATGTCCCCGTCTTCGCAAATGTCGCAGATGGACTGCTCATTGCCGTTCTCGTCGCATTCGCAGCATTCACCGCAGCTCCTGCCAATGGAGCCGCAGTACGAGTATGAACCCTCGGAGCAAATGCGCATGTCCGTGCAAAGCCCTGAGCCGCAATCGATCAAATCCCCGGCTTCGCACTCTTCGCAGGTTTCGCCCGGCATTCCATCAGCGTCGCAGCGGCAGCAGGGGCCGCAGTCATTGCCCTCGGTTGAGCAGCTGCTCCACTCGTCTCCGATGCAGACGCGGAATCCTTCGCAAACACCTTCGCCGCAGGTCTCGCCTCGGCCGTCTTCGCAAACGCCGCAGTCGATCACTTCGTTGCCCTCGGCGTCGCAGCGGCAGCAGGGACCGCAGTCACGGCCTTCACTTGAGCAATCGCTTACTTCGCCGTCCACGCAAAAGCGCCAGCCTTCACACACATCAATTGAACCGCATTCCTGAACACCTTCATCCTCATCAACCACATCATTGCAGTTGTTGTCAATGCCGTCGCACTCATCCCAGCGCTCCGGGTAAACGCGATAATCCTCGTCATCGCAGTCCTCACCCCCGCACTCGAGCGTGAGATAACCGTCATCGTCGCGGTCTTGGCACTCGTCGCAGTCAAAGGCGGCGTGCATCTCCTCGTCGCAGACGCAGCACTCGCCGCAGTCAGTGCCGACGCTGGAACACTCACTCCACTCGCCGTCAACGCACTGCTTGGTGCCGCGGCATGGCGAGCTTCCACATGACCGCTCATCGCCTTCTTCGCACTCACTCGTTTCGGTGTCGCCCGGCTGGCACCCCGTCATCACACTTATACATAAAAGCAAAGTAAGTGTTGAATTTTTCATGGCCTGCCTCCTTTTTTGGCTTTATTGAGCTGTTTTTTTAAAAGTTCAAGCACTCTCCCTCTACTTTCAACGTAGCCCTTAAAGCAAGCTTTGTCAAGGTATGAATGGAATAAAAAACCGGCAGTTAATTTACTGCCGGAAGAAGGCTAGTTATCTTGCTTGGCGAGCCGCGCCTCCTCTGCTTTGCGCCAGCAAAGGAATGAGGCAAGATATGGATTCTCCTTGGGATCCATGAAAAGCTTGAGATCATAAGAAACGAGTGCTTCCTGGATCTCCTTAATTGACTTATTACCGATGTTGCGGCGCGCCAAACGCTCGATCGGACAAGATATCAAGTCGCCGAAATAGACTATGCCGAAGTTGCGCAAGTCGTTCATTGCCCGAATTGAAAGCTCGAGATCTTCCACTGACTTGAAAAGCAAGGCCATCTCACGAACGTGGTATGAGTGCATTGGCCGATTTTGTGCCTCGAGCTTGGCACGTTCCCGGATCCGCTCTTCCTCACGCTTACGCTCCTCATCCAGAAGCTTTTGCAATGACGGAGGCGGCTCCTTGGGCGGCTCCCAGTCGGGCGGCAGATACATCATTGCGTGCAGGCCGTTCCAGGCCGGTCGGCCATGTAGAAATCGCTGCACCCGATCGGGCTGTCGAAGACGCCAGCGCCAGCCCCGAGAGTTGATCATCTCACCAAAGTAGTTGATGTCCATTTTGTGGAATTGGGCTGCCTCGGTCTTGTCAATCATATCCTCGATCAGAGGTATGTTCAAAGCTTTCATGGCAATGGAGTCATCCCAGTAGGGCGGCCGCCAGCCGGCCTCAAGCGGCTTGAGATCAGCGGGCAAGCCCAGGCTGATTACGTATTCCTCCATCACCTTGACTGACTTGGCCGTGTGGCTGCCGCGGAACGGCAGAAATTGGAAAGCTTCGCCCAGGTACCACGCCCCGTTATCGAGGAAGTAGTTCTTGACGCGCTTGTCGATTTGCAGATCCTCTATCTTCAGAGATAAAATCTCCTGAAGGTTCTCGGGCAGCTCATTTTCGTCAAGCTTAGCGATCGGCACCACCCCGGCCAAACGCTTCTGCTTGAAAAGCTGGAGGCTGTGAAGCATGGTGCTGATCATCTGCTCGGAACGAACTCCTTTTTGCATTAGGGTCACGGCCGAAGCATTGAGCGCGGCCAAGCGCGCCAGATTATCCTTGGTCAAATCTTTCTTGCGGCGTCTAGTCTTCGTAGACATTCTTTTTTGCTCCTTTTGTTTGAAAGTTCCTACTGCAGTGCTAGTGCAGCATTGTCCAGGATGCAATCACTGTCCGGTGTTCGCGGTACAGATCTTGGCTTGCATCTTGAGCTTTACCCGCCATGGGTTTAGCTAAACTATTTAAACATAACTTTTATTAAATGTCAAGCAATAAAAAAGACCTCCGCAATTTGGAGATCTTTTTTGGTGGGCGACACAAGATTCGAACTTGTGACCTCTACAATGTCAATGTAGCGCTCTAACCAACTGAGCTAGCCGCCCCAGATTAAACAGCAAGCCTTAAGGCTTGCATAAATGTATCATAAATAATTGATTTTGTAAATCCTAATAATGTGTCTCAACTGCTGTACCAACGTCGGCCCAATTATAAATCCATTCCACGTCATTATATGCCATATTGATACAGCCATGGCTCATGCGATAACCGAAGTTGTTATGCCAATAAGCATAATGAATGTAAATATGCGGAAAAACTTGGAGATTATATTTTACACCAGGCAAGTTATAGTTATCGGGATGATTTTCACCATAACTCCAGCGGTAATCTTTCCAAAGTTCTTTAAAGCCCACCTGGGTTTTACCAATTGGCGTGGGAAAGCGCCAGGTGCCGGTTGAAACTGGGAATACCTTGACCGGTATACCCCATTCATAAGCAGTTAATCTTTGCTTTGTAATATCAACGTCAATAAATTTATCCTGACCCATTGGCCCGGTAACTAATCGGTGAGTGGGAATAGTAAAAATATCTTCCCCCCCGCCGTTCACATCAGCCAAAGCCACGCGTACACCGCCGCGGTAATCACCTTCGTAAGCAAAGAATTCATCCTTAAGTTTACCTTTGTCGTTAAAGAGACGGACGTGCGGGCCGCCGCCGCCGTTCACTGTGGTTAATACTTCATCTGTGCCGTCGCCGTCAAAATCACCAGTTGCCACGCTTACTCCGCCCTGGTAGGCCTGCATGTAAGCAAGCCATTCTGAATGTTTATACCAATAATCATCTTGGTTTTTAAACACGCGAACCATTGGATCACCGCTTGAATATTGGGAAACAATGACTTCTTCGGCTGGATCGTCGTCAAGCTGGCCCATAGCCACGCCAACACCGCTTTTGTATTCGCCTTCAAATGCAAAAAATTCAGCCTCAATTGTGCCGTAGCCGTCAAAGATGCGTACGTGCGGACCTCCCGAAGGACCGGCCGCGGTCACTATTTCATCTTTGCCATCGGCATCCCAGTCGCCGCAGGCCACATTTACGCCGCCGCGGAAAAATTTATTGTAAGCAAACCAGCCGCCGTCAACCAGGTCATTGCCATTGGCATCAAAAACCCGGACATGCGGGCCACCGCCAAATTGGGTACCAGTTACTATTTCGTTGGTACCGTCGCCATACAGATCACAAACCGCCACATTGATTCCCTGGCCATAGCTTGGGTGATAAGCAAAAAAAGTAAAAACCAGTGTGCCATCATGCTGAAAAATCTTTACCTCTGGGGGTTTTCCTTGGCCAGAACCAACCACTACTTCGGGCACGCCGTCGGTTCCGAGGTCTCCGGCGTCAATACTGGCACCGCCGTTATATCCTGTATCAAAAGCCATAAAATTGCCAATGATATCAAAACCATTATAAATCCTTACTTCATAGTCGCGGGAATCTATTGCCAGGACAGGTAAACTCAACAAAAACAAAAAACCCGCGACAAAACAAACGGTAAAGGCGGATTTTACAATTTTCCTCTTCATATATTTTTATTATACCATATCTTCATGGTGCGCCCAGATGGATTTTCCGCCCAAGGCGGACCCGCCTCTGGCGGGGAACCATTGACTACTGCTTTTAACGGACGCTCTGGTGCGCCCAGATGGATTTGAACCATCGACCCCCACTTTATAAGAGTGGTGCTCTAACCCCTGAGCTATGGGCGCGTAATTTCAGCAAAAAATGCTGATTATGCTGAAATTTTACGATATTTTAGCTAAAATGTCAAGTTTTATCAACATATCCATATAATGATACTGTCAACCCCTTGACAAAAGTATGCTATAATGTTTAAATAAACCATTCAGTAAGGAGGTACATGGATGGCCATTAAAAGAAGAAAGCTGAATATCTTGAATTGTTACCAAAGAGCACCTTTCCTTCACCTGAACACTCACCGCATCTACAAGGAGATGGGAGAAGTGTTCTGGAATCCGAGCATTGAAACTCTGTTCAAACGGCTCTACGTGACCACGAGCCAAAACCCCGCCTGGCAAGAGGAAGAGATTCCGGATGACTACCCGGATTTCGAGGGCGTGGTCAGAATCGTTCTCATGCTCAAGACCCAACGGCATGAGAGACCCCACCTTTACGATCTCTTGCAGGAAGCGGTTCAGGTTCCTTACGAGCACAACATCAATGATCTCTTTGATGAAGTCGAGGCCATTTGGGAACACGATAACGCCGGTACGTTCCTCGCCATTGTGGCTGACATCATCTGGACGATCCTCTACTTCAAAGGGCAGGCCAGCCCGCTGGCAAGCCAGACAGACCGCTCCTTGATGGCTGAGGCCATGCCCGAACTACCCGAGAAAATACTCGCTTAGTCCCGCCTTGCGGGACTTCTTTTTATTTTAAAAAAGCGGTAAAATGAAGCTATGCCTAAAATTGCAACAAAATCAAACATTGCTAAAAGAGTTGAGTTGGAAATTAGAAAAAACAACCTCACTCTCCTGACGCAAGACTTTAAAAAGTCCTTTCCCAAAGGTGAGATTTTTCTGGTCGGCGGAATTGTCCGTGATATTGCCTTGGGCCGCAAGAAAAAGGGTGACCTTGATTTTGTAATTAGAAATGTTAAATCAAAAGATCTAAAAAAATTCTTAGCTCGCCATGGCAAGGTTAATCTGGTTGGCAAATCTTTTGGCGTTTTTAAATTCAGGCCCAAGGGATCAAGGACTAATGATTTTATTGATTTTGCCCTGCCGCGCACCGAACACTCACTTGGCACGGGCGGTTACCGCGACTTTGACGTGCAGAGTGATCCTAAGCTTCCGCTTAAAGAAGACCTGGCGCGCCGTGACTTTACAATTAATTCTTTAGCCTGGTGCATTAAAAGAAAAAAATTAATTGATGAGTTTGGCGGTATAAATGATCTGCGGGCCGGGATTATCCGCACGGTTGGCAATCCCAAAGAAAGGTTTTTAGAAGATTACTCCCGAATGCTCAGAGCGCTCCGTTTTGCCACTGAGCTTGGTTTTGAAATTGAAAACCACACCTGGCGAGCGATCAAAAAACTGATGCAGGAAATCAACAAAAAGAAAGCGGGTAAATTCATTGTGCCACGCGAAACCATTGCCAAGGAATTTTTAAAAAGTTTTTCAGCTGACCCGGTTGATGCCTTTGGCTGGTGGGACGCCTCAACCGCGTTTGGCTATCTGATTCCGGAGGTTTCCGAGCTAAAAAGATGCCCTCAGCCAAAAGAATTCCACAGCGAAGGCAATGCCTGGGAGCATATCGAGCTCGCGCTTGGAAAATTAATGTCGCCTGAATTTATACAAGAGTTTGGCAAAGAAAATCCATCGCTTTACGTAAGCTTGGGTGTTTTGTTTCATGACATTGCCAAATCAAGAACTGTAAAACCCAAGTCAAAGAAGCGGGCACACATCAGCTTTCCCGGTCACGCCGAGCTCGGCGCTAAGATGACAAGGGAGATTGTTAAACGGCTGTCGCTGGAAAGCTACAAAGCTGAAGGTGTTGATATTGAAGCAAAGAAACTCGCCTGGCTCGTGCAAAAACATATGTTTATCCTGGGCAACGACCCCAAAGAACTAGACAATATTCAGATTGAACAATATTTTATGCAAAAGGAATTTCCAAAAAATTATCTTTTGCAGATTTGTTATTGCGATATAAAAGGCAGTAAAATGGGCTCGACAATTGTTAATCTTTACGAGCTGCATTATCTCGGCTATAAAGACCGGATTAGAAAGCTGGAACGCCGTTTCCCCAAAGGACTGCCCAAACCGCTCTTGAACGGCAGCGAGGTACAGAAAATCTTGAAAATTAAACCTGGTCCACGGATTGCCCAAGTGCTTAAAAATCTAAGAGAAGCCCAGCTTAGCGGAGATATATCTACAAAAAAGCAGGCTGAAAAATTCATTAAAAAAACTGCGTAAGATACGCAGTTGGAGTCCCCTCATCGTTGAGTTGAGCAGCTTTCGACTTGACGAGCCGTTTTGCCATTCTGGCCCAGGTAGTAGCCGCCCCACAGAACGGCCAGGAAAATCAACCCGACCACAAGCGGTACCGGACCGAGATAGGCGCAGAGCAAGATATGCCAGGTTGGGCGGGTGGCATGGCAGAGATCCTGCGGTGTCCACTCACCCGTGTGAATCTTGGCATAGAACATCGCACTGAACCAGCCGATGGGTAGCCATACTATGAGCAGAATGACTAACAGAACCTGGTGGAACAAGGAAAGAGCACTGAACCATTCAATCATCTTCGCCTCCTTCTTTCGCCGCCATGATTGAAATAGCGACAATATTATAAAAAATTTTTTTAATAAAGTCAATGCAAACTTTCACCGTAACAAAAGAAGACAGCGGCATGAGACTGGATATTTTTCTTGCTTCAATGACTGAACAAACCCGGTCACGAACCCAGAAACTCATTAAAGAAGAGCTTGTTTTTGTAAATGATAAAATCAAATCACCTCATTACAAAATCAAAGAAGGCGATATTATACAAATTGTTGAAAAAAGGATTGAGCTAATACCACAAGAAGAATTTGAACTCAATGTCGTGTTTCAAAATAAAGATTTTATCGTGATTGACAAGCCATCCGGCATAATTGTCCATCCTCCGCACCAGCCGTTTGACAAAATTACCTTGGTGGATCTCTTGGTAAAAAAATTTCCTGAAATAATGCAAGTAGGAGAAAAAGAGCGGCCCGGCATTGTCCACCGGTTGGATAAGGACGTGTCCGGCCTGATGGTAGTTGCGCGCAATAAAGACGCGTTCGAATATTTGAAAAAAGAATTTAAAACCGGAAATATTAAAAAAATATATACCGGTTTGGTGATGGGCAAAGTTAAAAAGCAGACCGGCGAAATCGCGCTGAGGATCGGTCGCAGCGCGCGTTCAAAGCGGATGGCGGCCCGGCCTGAAAGCCAGGAAGGCAAAGAAGCTTTGACTTATTTCCGCGTGACCAAAAAATTCACCAATAGCACTTTGCTTGAGATTGAACTCAAAACCGGTCGAACCCACCAGATTCGGGCGCACTTTCACGCCATTGGCCATCCGTTGGCCGGTGACCCGCTTTATAAACCCAAGCGAGTTGGTAAGATAGTACCGCCGAGAATATTTCTTCATTCAGCGACACTTGGCTTTAATAACATGGATCAGGACTGGGTGGAATTTGACTCACCCCTACCAGATGATTTACAAGATTATTTAAAAGAATTAAAAAAATTATGATTATCACAATCGCGGGAGAACCCGGTGCTGGCAAAACCACTTTGTCAAAAAAACTTTCTGAGCATTTTGGTTGGCCAGAATATTATGTTGGCGCCATGCGGCGTGACGCGGCAAAAAAAAGAGGCATGACCTTGGAGGAATATAATAAACTTGGTGAAAAAGACCCGATCACTGACAAAGAAGTGGACGAATGGCAAAAAGAACTGGGTAAAAAAGAAGATGATTTTATTATCCAGGGCCGGACTTCGTGGTATTTTATTCCACAATCCATAAAGATCTATATGAAAGTTGACCCGCAAGAAGGTGCAAAAAGAATTTTTAAGCAGCTTGAGTGTAAAGAACGCGAAGGTGAAGTTATATGTTTTAAATCGGTTGAAGACGTGTTAAAGCTTAATCAGCAAAGGGTTGATAGCGACAATGTACGCTATCGTAAATATTATGGAATTGAAGCTTATGATGAAAAGAATTTTGATTTTATGATCGACACAACCAATAAGTCGGTTGACGAAACATTTAATGAGGTTCTACAGTTTATTGAGTCGAAATTGAAAAAATAAAAAAGAGCCAAACTGTCTTGGCTCTAAGATCGCAACGGAGCTGTGAGAACGAACAACAGGTAGAAAAGACCCAGGATGCCGAGACAGCCCAGTATGACCTTGGCTAAGACCATATCTGCTGTGTTGCGATATTCAAGCTCCTCCTGCGTGAGCTTTCTTCTTTTTGGCGGGAGAACCCCGGTTTTTCTGAGACGCTCCCAACGCTTCTCATCGCTCAGTACTTCGTAGTTCCTATCTTCATCCGGCTTAGGGTATATTCTGTTCATGGTTCCCTCCTTGATCAATCAAACCTTAGCACAGCATAAGGAAATGCGCAAGAATAAGCCAATTATTGACAAAATTAACTAATTATTCTATAATAACCAACACTTAGCTAAAATTAGTTAATTTTTTTATATAAATATGACTGAAGAAGAACAAAAGACTCAAAAAGAGCCAAAGGCTGATGAGCCCAAGGAGGAAGTAAAAGAAGAACCAAAAGAAGAAAAGCCTGCCGAAGAAAAAAAAGAAGAGACACCGGCCGAGGAAATGCCTACTGAGGAAGCTGCAACTGAGCCAGAAAAAGAACCTGAGCCTGAGGCAATTGAACAGGCCCTGGAAGAAGCCAAAGCCGAAGGCAAGGTTGAGGAAATTCAAATTCCCAACATCAGACCGGGTATGTTAGTGCGTGTCCATCACAAGATTAAAGAGATGAGCACCAAGGGTGAGGAAAAAGAACGTATTCAGGTTTTTGAAGGATTGGTTTTGGCAGTCCGCGGCGCAGGCAACCAACGCACCATGACTGTGCGGAAGGTTTCAGGCGGCGTAGGAGTGGAAAAGATTTTCCCGCTTGCTTCACCAACCGTGGCAAAAATAGAGGTTGTTAAAGAATATCGTGTTCGCCGCGCCAAACTCTGGTTCTTAAAACGCGGCTGGAAAAAAAGGCTTAAAGAAATCAAAAAAGCATAACCAAATAAAAAATCGGCCAATTAAGGGCCGATTTTTTGTTGTGTATTTAATTCAATCCTAAGTCAGTGGTTAGGGTATTGGTATTATATCTTTCATAATAAGGAAAATAATCCCCTTCCTGGTCAATATCCTCGCCAATAGTGTAGTTTAAGAAAAATGCTTCTGAAACATCATCCAGATCATTAATGTACCAGTCATTTCCATATAACAAACGAGCTAATTGGTCAGTCGTGACCCAGCGCAAAGTACCGCCGCGGCTAATCGCATAAACCTTTGGATCACTTGGAAACTTAATCATTTTCACTCCCGGCTTATAAGTTATGTTATCACCAATCGGAATTGAAGCCAAAGTTGCAGCGTTTACAATTTGGAGTTCGTCATAATCTGTATACCAGGTAAAGTAGCACCTTTCATTTGGAAAAACATATCGCCGGCCGTCATTAGCATAATAATAAACCGTTGAATCAATTTGCGTATTTGGATCCTGGTCATCTGGTAATTTAATTAAGCTGCCAGTGTCAAGCTCTTCCAAGCTTTCAATAATCTGACCCTCCACTTCTTCTACTGCCGCATCAATTGAGAGTGGCATGACAATAAGAGATAATATGGTGATAATGAATATTATTTTTCTCATATTACAGTCCTAAATTTTGATTTATAGTTGTGGTAGCGCTAGTGGCGGCAGCCGGATCAAAGTCAGAAGCCTCGTCAATATCTTCACCAAATGTATAATTTACCCAAAACGCCACATCAACATCATCGATCTTTGTATTCCAGTCTGTGCCGTACAAGGCAATTGCTAATTCCTCGGTCTGGATCCATCGCAAGACCCCGCCCTCGGTCACAGCATAGGTTTTTGGATCGCTCTGGATTTTAATCATGCGCACTCCCGGCCGGTAGGTAACATTGCCGCCCAAAGCAATGGCGGCCATTTCGCTCGCACTGATTTCGGTCACGCCTGAGAAATCATCATACCAGCTAAAATAAACTTTTGAGTTTGGAAAAGCATACCGCTTGCCGTCTGAAGCAAGATAATAGACAGCGTCATAATCGGCTGTTTTAATTAATTCGCCCTCAGCCGGTTCTGGTTCAGGTTCAGGCTCTGGCTCAGGTTCAACCGCCGTAAGTTCAATCGGGGTCGAACTTTTGTCATTAATATAATTATTCATGTCGCCGCTGGCAATCGCGCCTGATGAGGTGTAGCCGGATTTTGTAACATTGACGTTGCAGTTTGTGTCAGTGACCCGGGTGGCGAGAGCAAGTTCATAAAGCCCGTTTAGTTCTTCTCTCACGCCATACACGGTTGTATCATCGCAGTCAGTTAAAAGAAAATCATCTGCCAGAAGACCGGTCATTGCCGTACCAACATTGTCCTGCACTTTGACGCGAAGATTGTAACCGCGTACTTCAACCTGACCAGCGAGCGGCTGAGTGTAAAAGCTGGTGGTGGTTTTGGCGCGCACCCAACGGCCTGATTTGCCATTAATTGAACTACCGACCCAGTCAGGCGGAATGTCCCACGACACCTTTCCCCAGCCGGTTTGGGTAAATCCGTTTGTTTCATCAGTCACGTCAAGTGTGACCCAGCCACTTCCCTCGCTGTAATATTCCCAAGTCACAACACCGGTGTCTCCCGGGGTAGTGACATTAATATAAAGTTCATCAAAATATGCATAAAGCGATTCAAGGTGACCAAGGGTAACATAAAATGTTGATGACTTTGGTGCCGCGTCGCGGCCAAGCATCACGTCTCCGGGTGTATCAGTCTGAGCATCGCCAGTCTCGGCGATATAGGCCGAGCCGTCCCAGTAATAAACCCTTTCCGGATAAGTATTAAGATATGAAATTGCCTCAACCGGCCCGATTGGTACAAGTGCCAGAACAAAGGCAAATATTAATGATAAAAATAATGTTTTTCTTAGCATAAATTTAACCTATTTTTAATAAGATACACTATTATTTTACATTAAAATCTGATATTTCACAATAAAAAAACGCCACTATGTGTGGCGTAAGTATAAAGCTACTCCCACGTGAGCTCGAGGCTACCGTACGGTGGTCTTTCGCTCCTGCCAACCTGACGACAATCTACCTTGCTTACGGCGTTCTTTTCGACTGGGAACAATGCGACACGAAAGTGCTTCGCTGAGATATGGTAATCTCCTGCGAAGAGAAACACATCGCCATCACCTTTAACGAAGAAGTAGCCGTGATCAAGTGTCGGTAAATCTATCGGTGAGCCCTCGTGTGTCTCACACGCTGCCAAAACGACATTCTCTGACAGCCTGAAGTATGTGAGGGCAGCGTCCAGGTGACCAACAACTTCTACCTTTATCTCTGTCTCTTCGATCTCGATGGTAGTAACGGTCTTGTTCTCTTCCACGTTCTCCTCCTTTCAAGAACCCTTTCTTACTTACCATAAATTCATGCTATCGTCAATTATAAAACACCCCCATAACGGCGGTGTTTTTGGTTGTTTTACTTTAATATCTTTTTCAAATACTGGCCGGTTAAGCTCTTTTTGACCTTAGTAATCTCTTTGGGTGTGCCTTCGGCAACAATTTCACCGCCAGCATCACCGCCGTCCGGACCCATATCAACCACCCAGTCACAGCTTTTAACAACTTCAAGATTGTGTTCAATCACGAGCACGGTATTACCCTTATCCACTAATTGATTCAACACGCCGAGCAGACGCTTAATGTCTTCAAAATGAAGACCGGTTGTTGGCTCATCCAAAATGTATAGTGAACGACCAGTGGCGCGGCGGGAAAGCTCAGTCGCGAGCTTAACGCGCTGGGCTTCACCACCGGACAAGGTAGTGGCGGGCTGGCCAAGTTTGATATAGCCGAGTCCGACTTCGTGCAAAATATTTAATTTTTCATGAATCAACTGCTGATCAGAAAAGAACCGGCGCGCCTCTTCAACCGTCATCTCCAAAACATCGGCAATGTTTTTTTCGCGCCAATGCACTTCCAGTGCTTCGGAATTGTAGCGCTTGCCATGGCATTCCGGACATTCAATATAAACATCCGGCATGAACTGCATTTCAATCCTGACATAGCCTTCACCCGCGCAGTGTTCACAGCGGCCGCCGCCTTTTACATTAAAGCTGAATTTGCCGGCGTCATAGCCGCGCATTTTTGCCTCTGGCGTTTCGGAAAACAGATCGCGGATCGCGGTAAACACGCCAGTGTAGGTTGCTGGGTTGGAACGCGGGGTACGGCCAATTGGTGACTGGTCAACCGTAACCACCTTATCAATGTTTTCAATGCCCTTGATTTCTTTATGCTCGCCCGGCATGGCTTTGGCACGGTAAAACTTTTTTGCCAGAGCCGTACCAAGGATATCGAGCACTAAAGTTGATTTACCCGAGCCGGATACACCGCTCACGCAAACAAATTTTGCCAAAGGAAATTTTGCATCAATATTTTTTAAATTAAATGCCTTGGCGCCTTTTACGGTAATCATCTTTTTATTGCCGTTTCGATATTTTTTCGGGATTTCAATTTTTTTACGTCCGGCCAAATAGTCGCCAGTGAGCGAGGTCTTTTTCTTTTTGATTTGTGCGGTCGTGCCCTGGGCAATCAGTTCGCCGCCGTACTCACCCGCTCCCGGACCAATGTCAATCACTTCGTCCGCGGCTGACATCATGGCTTCATCATGTTCAACCACAATCACGGTGTTGCCCATATCGCGCAATTTTTTAAGCGTTTTTATCAGTTTTTCATTGTCACGCGGGTGCAAACCAATGGTTGGCTCGTCCAAAATGTAAATTACACCGGAAAGACCCGTGCCGAGCTGAGTTGAAAGGCGCACGCGCTGTGATTCACCACCCGCCAGAGTCATGACACTGCGATCCAAAGTAAGATAGCCGAGCCCGACTTCAAGCAGATTGCTAAGACGCGACCTGATTTCGCGAATTGCCTGATCAGCAATCTTTTTTTCTGCCTCAGAAAGTGATTTTAATTCTTTATTGCCATTGTTATTTGATTTTTTTGACTTGCCATTTCCACCAAGCTTCTCAAAAAAGTCACACGCGTTAACCAGCGACATGTTCACCACTTCATCAATGCTTTTGCCGCCAAAAGTAACTGCTAAAACTTCGGGCCTTAGGCGCTTACCCTCACAAACCGGACAAAGCAAGGTCTGCATATAAGTTTCAATTTCTTTCCGCACATAATCCGAGTCAGTTTCTTTATACTTCTGTTCAAGTTGATTTAAAACGCCAGGAAAGGTCGCCTTCTTGCCGTCAAGATCATATTCCTCATCACCCGTGCCATTAAGAATGACCTTCATTTTTGGGGCAGGAATTTTTTCTATCGGATCATTAACACTAAAGCCGTGTTTGCTGCCGACTTTTTCCAATAATTTGATGTGCCAGGTTTGATTGCCGGCAATTCTTGTCCATGGTTTGATTGCGCCCTGGGCAATAGTGAGCCGCTTGTTTGGGATCACAAGCTCGGCATCCAATACAAGCTTGTTACCCAAGCCCATGCAGGCCGGACAGGCGCCCTGCGGGCTATTGAATGAAAACAATCTTGGTTCAAGCTTGGGTAAATTAACATTACACTTGGCACAGTACAGCATCTGGGAAAGTGAATATTCATCACCGTCATCCTGAACAATGGTGATAATGCCGTTGCCGAGGTCAAGCGCGGTTTTTAAAATATTGGTAAGATTTTCATCACTAATCGCGTGTTTTTCTTCAATCCGGTTGGTAACTACTTCAATGGTGTGACGCTTGGTTTTGTCTTTCCTCATTTTAATTGCTTCTTCAATATCCATAATTACGCCATCAAAACGAACTTCTTTATATCCGGCATTGGAGGCGCCGATTAAGGCATATTTGTGCTCGCCCTTCATATCGTTCACGATTGGCGATAATAAAATAACACCAAAATCTTTGGTGATATTATTTATTTTCTTAACAATGTCTTTAATGGTTTGCTCTTTGACCTCGCCCCCGCAGTGTGGACAGTGGGCCCGGCCGGCCCGGGCAAAAATCACGCGCAAATAATCATATACCTCAGTCACTGTACCAACGGTTGAACGCGGATTGTGGCTTGACGAGCGCTGGTCAATGGCAATGGTTGGTGACAGGCCGTCAATCGCATCAACGTCTGGCTTGTCCTGCATCTCAAGAAACTGCCGGGCATAGCTGGAAAGGCTTTCCATGTAGCGCCTTTGCCCCTCGGCATAAATGGTATCAAAGGCCAAAGAAGACTTACCTGAACCTGATAAACCCGTGATTACGGTGAGTTTATTTTTTGCAATGTCCAAAGAAATATTTTTCAGATTGTGGACACGCGCCCCTTTGATGGAAATCTTATCGTACTTCATTTTTATGTAGTTTTAAATAAAAAATCCGAGTTATATAGAGTAACTCGAATTGTAGCACACTTTTTGAGAGCTGGCAAGCCCTCCATCCAATAATCTAAATTCTACTCACACGTGCCGACCTGGATACGGTCATAACCCTCGGGAAAAGTAATTATGTCTTCACCACCCGGGGCAAGTAATAATTTATTAACCGCTGAATCACTTGCGGTATAGGTTCGGTAGTCACTGCAAGTACCTGACTTGCAGTTTTCATCCACCAGGCAGAATTTGCCGGAGCTGCTCTTTTCAAAACACACCCCAATCCAATCGTTAATGTTTCTTTTGCCGGTTTCTTCAGAGCCCTGCTTAACAAAGGTGGCTAAATTATTCCAACAGAAAAACCCTTCACCACATGCCCGGTCATCAGGACAACCGGTAAAACAGCGGTCGCCACCCAGTTTGGCAGAGTATGGATCACAGCAATAACCAATTTCCAAATCTTTGTCATAATAAATACATTTATAACCCTGACCCTCATTACAGGGATCGGATTTGGAGCAGATTTCGCCACCTTTGCCACTTTTGCACTCGCCGTCACTCACTGCCGTGGCAAAAGCGCAAAACCCAGAAGCACAGTCTCCGTCGTTTTCGCATTGTGCACCCTGAATGCGGCCGCCGGCGATAGCCAGGCAGGTAAATAAATTTTCATCACAGTATAGCCCTTGCTTGCAGTCAGAATCAAATTTACAAGGCATCATAAAGGCGCCGTCACTACACCATTTTAAATTTTGAATCCCCACAACCAGATTGCCCTGGTAATTTTTTATAAAATCTTCATATTGAATACACTTCCCTTCATTACATTTGTTGCCAGACAAACATTCATTACCTGGATAGCCTGGACCCTTAACGCTCAGGTCGGTAATGCAGAGCTTATCACCTTTACCGCCAGTAAACCAAAAACAACCGCCAATTTCTTTACCATCGTCATTTAAAGTAACATTGAATTTTTGTGGATTGGCTTCACACTCGACTTTGTTAGCATAATCCTGACATGATACTTTTTGGATTTCAAAATATATCGGCCGGATGCGTTTGATGCGCGGCAGTTCCAGTTGGAGCAAAGCCGGATTAATTACGTTGAGAAGTGTGTAAGAGAAAAGGCCGAGCAAAAGACCAATTACCGCACCAATGATTGTTCTTTTGGCATCGCTAATTTGCTCAGGACTACCGGCAGCAGTAATCCACCTAAAACCGCCGTACATTATCATAACAATTGCTACGATCACTAACGCACCAATTAAATAATTATAAAGCAGGGCGATATAGCTGCCAATATCTTTCACATAGCCAATGCCGCCGATCGGTATACTGAGTTCGGTCGGCACCTGATCGGCCAAACAATATCCGCGGCCGCTCGGACATTCTGCTTCCTGGCCGGTCCAGCAATTTCCAGTCTTGCATACTGCGTCGCATTCATTCTTTGGCCAGCAAACCGGATTAGTAATTTTTACCTCGGGTATCCCCTGACTCACGGTGCCAAAATTCACTGTGCTTGGAGTATATAAATCGGTACATCCCATAATCTCGGTACAATTGATGTGCCACCACATTGCTCGCTTGTTTTGATCGGTTGCCATTTGATTACAATGGTCATAGCTTACCGCGTCAACACAACCCACCTCAGTGACAGCCTCCTTTTCAAATAAAGATTGGTAAAGTGCTTTTGGCGCCCCCAAAATATCAACGCCCTCATAACTTTCTGTGCACTCTGATCCAGTACATTCAATATCATAAAAACTACAGCATCCGGATGCCTGGGCACTTGGCGCGAACAAAACAAAAGCCAGGCAAAGCCCGACTGCAACAAAACAGATTGTGAAAATATTTTTTTTCATAATCACTCAACTGCCGATAGGAAGGTTTGGACCAATGTTTCCCAGTCCTGAGTCTTGAGTGCTCCCTCGATTTTAATACCGTTCACAAAAAATGTTGGCGTGCCTACCACTCCGGCGCGACGGCCATCATTAATATCATATTCAACTTCTTTGTCGTATTTTCCAGAGTTCATACAGTAATCAAATTCAGAAATACTTATCCCGGCCTGGGCGGCATAGGCGCTAACGTTTTCCGGAGTTACACTTTCCTGATTTTGAAAAATCTTGTCATGGAACGGCCAAAATTTTCCTTGCTCTTTGGCGCACTCGCCGGCAATATGAATACGAGAAGACCCGGGATGAAGTTCTTCGATTGGGAAATCTCTAAAAATATATCTTATATCATTAGGATATTCGGCAACTAAGCCCCGCACGGTCAATGAAGCATCGGCGCAGTAGGGACACATAAAATCGGCAAATTCAATTATGGTAATGGTGGCGTCCTCAGGACCAATCTGTGGATCATCTTGAGTAATTACGTCAAAAAAAGGAATTATCCCACTCGTTTCCCGTTGATTGGTCGTGTAACCGGTAAATCCTCCATCTACCTGAATAATAGCTTGTCGTAGTTCACCGGACTTCACTTTTTGATAATAAGAATAGACGCGCCAGCCAAACCAGGAGCCGCCGACAAAAATAATGCCAAAAATCACAATCAAAAATACCCCCCACCAGTGGGTGTACCAGGGCCGTACTAATGGTTCCGGAGTTGGTTCGTCTATTCCATAGGGTTTAAGCGGATCGATTGCCATAAGCTATATACAAAAACTTATAATTATTATAACATTTAAAGAGGATAAAGCCTATATGAATAATGTAAAAAATAAGTCCACCCGGGCTGAACGCCGCGAAAAAAAGAAGCAGAAAAAAATGAAGGTAAGCGGCGCCAAAGTCAAGGAATTAAGGCAGATTATTGCCAAAAAATCCAAATAACCAACTCACTGATCACTTGACAGATATCCCATTTTCCTGTATAATCTTTTTATCAATTATTAGCTATATTTATGACTACCGCACTTGCAATTGTACAGATTGTTATCTCAATTATCCTAATTATAACTATTCTTCTTCAATCCCGGGGCGTAGGCCTGGGTGCGGCCTTTGGCGGTGAAAGTAATGTTTACCGAACCAAACGCGGTATTGAAAAAACTCTCTTTATTGTGACCATTGTCTTTGGTATACTCTTTTTTGGTATCGGGCTGGCAAATATCCTGCTCCCGGCCATCCTTAAGTAAGACTCGTGTCAAACAAAATAATGGGATGGGTGCGCAATATCATCTCTGCGCCAATAACCTTGGTTAACCGTCTCATCAACAAAATCAAAAAACAAGGTACAGTTTCTCCTGGCGCTCACGCCAGTGAATTAGACCAGAAACTTGTTTTAAATTTGCAAAAATCAAAAATTCCGACCTGGCGCCAACTACGCCACTTAAATAAAGTGCTTTCCAAAAAAGAGAAAGTTATTTTGAGTGCAACGTCCGTGGTTCTTTTGGCCGCGCTCCTTACGGTTGGTTTGGCGTTTTATTTTGAACACCGGGTTTTTGTACCAAAGGACGGTGGTGAATATATTGAGGGTCTGGTTGGCGCACCGCAGTTTATTAACCCGATTTATGCTCCGTCAAATGACGTGGACATGGATATCACCCGTTTGGTTTACTCGGGTTTGATGAGAATTACACCGAACGGTTCACTCGAACCGGACTTAGCTGAGTCTTATGAAATTTCTGATGACGGCGCGACTTATATCTTTTATTTGCGCGGCGATGCCCGCTGGCATGACGGTGCCCAGGTCACGGCGGATGATGTGATATTTACTTTTGACAGCATCCTGGATCCGGCACTGGCCAGTCCCCTGGCAGTGAGTTTCCGCTCGGTTCAGGTTGAAAAAATCGATGACCTCACTGTCCAGTTTACTCTGGATGAGGCGTTTTCACCGTTTTTAAGTACCATGACCGTTGGCATCCTGCCCCAGCATCTTTGGCAGGATGTACCGACCACCGGCTTTCAGATCGCTGAGTTTAATAAAAAGCCGATTGGCTCCGGGCCGTACCAGTTTAAATCCTTTACCCGCGACAAGAAAGGCATGATTCATTCATATAATCTGGAACGAAATGAAAAGTACTATGCCAAGCTTCCTTATATTAAAGAAATTGCTTTTAAATTTTATCCGACATTTGAAGAAGGCGTGAATGCCTTAAACAATAAGAACATCCAGGGGCTGAGTTATTTGCCGCGCGATTCAAAAGAAAAAATTCGCGGCCGCAGTGACCTTGTTTATCACTCACCGGCCATGCCGCAATACACCGCACTTTTCTTTAATCAAAAAAAACGCTCAGAGCTTAAAGACTCTGATTACCGCCAGGCCCTAACCCTGGCAACTGACCGGCAGGCAATTATTGACAATGTCTTGCACGGCCAGGCAAAACTCATCAATGCCCCGATTCCGGAAGGTTATGTTGGCTATCACGCGGAAGTTGAAAAATACGGCTACAATATTGAAGAAGCCAATGCCCTGCTCGACGAGAGCAAATGGAAATTTTTAGATGAAAATGACACTTACCGCGCGATTATGGTGGAAAAGGAAAATGAAGAAGGCGAAACATATGAAGAACGGCAGGATTTTACTTTGACAATCGCCACGGTTGATACGCGCGACAACATCAGTGTGGCTGAGGCAATCCGCGACCAGTGGGAACGCATCGGTATTAAGGTTGAAATCGCGGCTTACTCCAGTGCTGAACTTCAGCGCGATATTATTAAAAATCATAATTTTGAAATACTACTTTTTGGCGAAATTCTGGGCGTTGACCCAGATCCATATCCTTTTTGGCATTCATCCCAGATTGGTACCGGTCTTAACCTAGCCCAATTTGCCAACCGTGATGCTGATACTCTTCTTGAGGCGGCCCGCACCACAACTGACGTTGAGGTGCGGCAGGAAAAATATGAAAAATTCCAAGATATTTTAGTAGATAAACTTCCGGCCATCTTTCTCTACAGCCCGACCTACACTTACCCGGTGACCAAAAAGGTAATGGGCATTGACATTGAACGCATCACCATACCAGCTGACCGCTTCAGCGGTATAGTAAACTGGTACATTAAAACAAAACGTGCCTGGGAATAAACCCGGGGCAAGTGGCGAAATGGTAGACGCGCTGGCTTCAGGAGCCAGTGGGGGCAACCCCGTGGAGGTTCAAATCCTCTCTTGCCCACCAAACTTATATGTTAAAAAATATATTAAACAACTCATATGGAGGGTAAAAAACGAAAAATGAAAAGAAAACCAAAACCAAGAGCCCGTACGAGAAAAGTTGCGCCTCAAAGGCGTGAACACGGGCCAAAACTTAAGGTTGTTGTTTTGGGCGGCCTGGAAGAGGTCGGTCGTAACTGCACCCTGCTTGAATACGGCAATGACATTATTATCATTGACCTTGGTCTTCAGTTTCCAGAAGAAGACATGCCAGGTATTGATTATATCATTCCGAATATTTCCTACCTCAAGGGTAAGGAGAAAAATATTCGCGGCATAATCATTACCCATGGCCATTACGACCATATTGGCGCAATTCCGCACATTATGCCTCGTATTGGCAATCCCCCGATATACGCCATGCCGATTACCAATGCAATTATTAAGAAACGCCAGGAAGATTTTAGAAAAGATACACTGCGCCTTAATAATGTAAGTACGTTGGATAAGATTACTTTAGGTAAATTTAAAATTGAATTTTTCCATGTTAATCATAATATTCCTGATTCAATGGGTGTTGTCATCCACACTCCGGTTGGTACGATTATTCACACCGGTGACTGGAAAATTGACTACACTCCGGTTGATGACAAGCCGGCTGAACTTGGCCGGATTGCTGAAATCGGACGTGAGGGGGTTTTGGCTCTCCTGTCTGACTCAACCAATGCCTCCCAGCTTGGCTCGCAGATTTCTGAAGTTGAGATTGGCACCAACCTTGAACAGATAATTGCTCAGGCACCGGGCCGGATTATTATCGGAACATTTGCTTCGCTTTTGGCTCGAATCAAACAAGTGATTGAAGTAGCTGAAAAGATGGGCAAAAAGGTAGCAATTGACGGATTCAGTATGAAAACCAATGTTGAGATTGCCAAGCAAATGGGCTACATGAAGTTTAATCCAAGGACTTTGATCTCGATTGACCAGGTTGATAGATTTAAGCCGGAAAATATTGTGATTCTTTGCACCGGCGCTCAGGGTGAACAACGCGCTGCGCTGATGCGCATTGCCAACGACGAACACCGTCATGTCCGCATCCGTCCAGGCGACACCGTGGTATTTTCTTCATCCGTGATTCCGGGCAATGAACGCACCATTCAAAGATTGAAAGATACCTTAACCAGAAAAGGCGCTGACATTATTCATTATCAGATGATGGATGTTCATGCCGGCGGCCATGCCAAGGCTGATGACGTGAAGTTGATGATTCGTTTGGCAAATCCAAAATACTTTATTCCGATTGAAGGCAACCATTATTTGCTGAGGTTAAACGCCAAGGTGGCACAGTCGGTCGGCTTTAATCCAAAAAATATTTTTGTGGCTGATAACGGTCAAATTATGGAATTTACCAAAGGCCACGGCATGCTGACCAATAAAAAGGTTCCTTCGGATTATGTATTTGTTGACGGACTCGGCGTGGGCGATGTTTCACAGATTGTTCTCCGCGACCGTCAGGTTTTGGCCGAAGACGGCATGGTTGTAATTATTGCGACAATTGAATCAAGGACCGGGAGAATCATTGGCAACCCTGATATTATCTCCCGCGGGTTTGTTTATATGAAAGAAAACAAAAAGCTGATTGAACAAACGCGGCATAAAGTAAAAAAGATGGTTCAGGACCGCGACCCCAAAAGCGCGGTTGATAATGATTTCATCAGGAACAAAATCAGAAATGAAATCGGCCAGTTCTTGTTCAAAAAGACAGAACGTAGGCCAATGATCCTGCCAGTAATCATTGAGGTATAAAATAAATAAAATAGGCTCGGGTATGAAACCGCGGGCCTATTTTATTTGAATCAAACTAATTTTTATGATAATCTAATGCTATATGGCTAAGAAAATTGTAACATCTGGTATTCAACCAACCGGTGAACTGCATCTGGGTAATTACCTTGGTGCGATTAAAAATTGGGTTGAGCTTCAGGATGAATATGATTGTTATTATTTTATTGTTGATTATCATTCTCTGACAATACCGTTTGAGCCGGGTGAAAAAGCAAAGCAGACCCTGGAGCTGGCCAAAGACCTGGTAGCTTTGGGACTAACCAAATCAAAGCTTTTTGTTCAGTCGCAAGTTCCTGAGGTGACTGAGCTGGCATGGTATTTTAACTGCATTACACCATTGGGTGAGCTTGAACGCATGACACAGTTTAAAGATAAGTCAGCCCAGCACAAAGAAAACATCAATGCCGGTTTGTTTACTTATCCAATTCTTCAGGCAGCTGACATTTTGATATACAAAGGTGACCTGGTGCCGGTAGGCGAAGATCAGATTCAGCATGTTGAACTGACTCGCGACATTGCCAAAAGATTTAATAAAAAGTTTAGCAAGACATTTCCTGAAACCAAACCGCATCTGACCAAGATTCCAAGATTAAAAAGCTTGCAAGACCCGAACAAGAAAATGAGCAAGAGCCTTGGTCCAAAACATTATATTGGAATTTTTGAAGACGAGACATCAATCAAACAAAAGTTTTCAAAGGCCGTAACAACTCCAGAGGGTATTGAAAATTTAAAAATGATGACTGATATCTTGTCCAGCAAAAAAGAAAAATTTGACGATAAGAATAATGCCAAGAGCAAAGAAAGGCTGGCCGAGTTATATCTTGAATATTTTGCCACGGCCCGCGCTAAACGAAAGATGATTCCTGATTCGGAAATCGTGGAGACACTACAGGCTAACGCGGCTGAAGTAAGACCGATTGCTGAAGCCACCATGGCTGAGGTGCGAAAAAAGATCGGACTTGCAAAATTGTAACATAATATAAAATCCATAATATATAAGCGCGGGTTTACATACCCGCGCTCTTTAAATGGATTTATTATTATGTTATTTCGTTTTCATGATCCAGGTACCGTCCCAAGCTTTTGGTGGCGGTTCTTTTTTATAATATTTGCATCGTTCAAGAAGATTTTCTGCCGCCAGATCGTCCGGCAAAAGCCTGGTGTATTTGTTTAATATTTCAATTGCTTTGTCCCATTTCTTTTTTTGATAATATCCAAATGCTTCTTCATAGAGTTCAATGATATCCATCTGTTTTAATTCAAGATTTTTGCGATAACCCACAAGCTCATATATTTTTACTGGCTCGGTTTTGCCCTTGACTGCCACTTTGTCCAGATATCGCGTCACAAATTCGTCAGAAATCTCAGCTTTAGTAAACTCGGTAATAATTATTTTGGTTCCGTATTGTTTGTTAATGCTTTCAACGCGCGAGCCAAGATTAACTGCGTCTCCCAAAACCGTATAATCAAACCGCTTTTCCGCGCCCATATTGCCCACCACCATCTCACCGGAATTTACGCCAATGCCGATGTTGATTTTGCGGCCCTCGGGCCAGACGCCTTCCTGGTTCATTTTTTCTAATCTGGCAATCATGGCCAGGGCGGCATGGCAGGCACGCTCAGCGTGCATGGGCTGAGGCAGGGGTGCTCCCCAAAACGCCATTAAAGCGTCACCAATGTATTTATCAAGCACGCCGTCTTTTGCCAAAACAATTTCAGTCATGGCGGTTAAGTATTTATTCATCAGATGAGTAAGCTCTTCTGGTGAAAGTCCTTCGGAAAGCGAAGTAAAGCCGCGGATGTCTGAAAAAAGTACGGTCATTTCTTTTTTTCTGCCGCCGAGGGTTAATTTTTTTGGGTCTTTTAATACTTCTTCGATCACGTGCGGTGAAAGATAGAATTCAAATGCATTTCTTATTTCTCTCTTTTCACGCACCTCATTTACGTAGCGATAAATTGCCAGTGAAGTAAAAGTGATTGCGATTGCAAGTAATGGATACAGAATATTTAAAATGATTCCGAAATCAAATAGTATAACCACCACAAATAGATAAACAAGAATCATAATGAGCGGCATTAAAATATTCCAGCGCGTTTTTAAGAACAGCGATGAAAAAGCCAACGCAAAAGCCAAAACAAAGATTAAAATTAACGTTAATAGATTCGGAGCATTAGCTAAAAAGTCTTTATTTAAAATTGTCTGAACAACATTGGCATGCACTTCAATGCCGGGCATTGGTTCGGATTTTGCCGTTGGCGTAAACCAGGTGTCATGAAGATCTGGTGCGGTAGCGCCGACGAGAACAATTTTATTTTCTAAAAAGTTTATATCAAATTCTTCACTCATTACATCTTTTGCAGAAACTGATTCAAAGATGCCCCCTGGTCCTTGATAATTAATTAGAATTTGCTCAAAGTTATCAACTGGTGGTGCTGCATATTCCTCCTGAACAAAGCTGGCAATCTTGGCGCCAAAAGCTTTAATAAAATTATTTTCAAGGTCAATAATTTTAATCGGAATGCGCCGAACAATACCGTCTGCGTCCGGCGGGGTGTTAGTGGCGCCGAGTTCAACAACCTCGGAAATCGCAGTGACAGGCGAGAGGGTCTCAAGCGCCCTAAGCGGACTGCGCCGTTTCATACTTGTTGGAATTTCAAGCACGGCTTCGATTGGCAGAACAACTGGGAACTCCTTGGTTAGGCTCTCGGCCAGCGCATTATCACCTTCGGCTGGTTCAGGAAAGTTAACGTCCACGCCGAGCACTGACGGCGAGGCTTCGCCAATGCGGCTGATGAGTTCGGCCATTACTTCCCTGTCCCATGGCCACCGGCCAAGCTCCTGCAGACTGGCGTCATCAATTGCCACGATAACAATATCTTCGTTTGCCTCACCCCGAATAAATAACTTGTCCTCAAGCCGCCACTCCCAGGTTTCAAATGCGCCAAACCAAAATATCAGGGCAAGCAGAATTGCGATAAGCCCTGATACAATAAAACTACCCAAAATGAGACGTGATTTTTTATGTGTCCCAAATTCAATCATTTTTATAGATAATTTACCGTAAGCAGTACGCCGTCGGCCACACTGATCCCGCCTTCACTATAGGTGGCGGTAATCGTGGTGGTTCCTTCGGCCGGATGGGCATTAAACACACGGCCGGATAAATAACCAACCTCTGGATTTGAGTTTGACAAACCAGCTGAGCCAGTAACATCTTTTTCCTGGCCATTGCTGTAGTGCGCAATCACCGTAAGGTTGGCAGTTTCATATGCGTTTAGTATCAGTCGGCTTGAAATAAGTTGAATACTAGACAAAGTTACGGGCACGGCCTCTTCTTTTACTGTCATGGTAAAGCCGGCGCTCTTAGTCACACCGCCTGAGGTATAGGTGGCCTTAATCTGGGCTGAGCCAGCACTGTCACCGGCATAAAAGACGCTGTTTGATATTGTGCCAATTGCACCAAACATTTCCCAGCTAACGCTCGCCGTGACGTCAGCATTAGTGCCGTCAGTATAGTATGCCTGAGCATTAAGATCTGAAGAACTGCCTACCAGAACTGGATTTGGCAAACTACTAACACTCAGTGACTCAAGTACTTTTTCCTCAGTCGGTTCGGCTACTGGCTCTTCAGTTGGTTCTTCAGTCGGGGCTTCAGTCTCTTCTGGTTCAGTAACTGCGCTTTCCTCTTCTTCAGTTAGCTCGAGTTCATCAACTGGCTGGAGAAGTTCGGGTGCCTGGAACTCTAAAAGCTTAATTTCCTCCTGCATTAAACCAAACTTTTTCAGATCATAGGCAATTTTATCCAATATAATGTCTTTGCTTGGTGAAGCGGGCAGGGCCTCAGCTTCGGTCTGAAGATTTTCCAGGCCAAGCCGGGCGGCTTCAAGTATATTGGTTACTACATCTTTTTCTCTGAACTGAATCAAACGCTGGGCTTCGACCAACCGGCCCTCCAAAGTGACCAGTTTCCAATAAATAAGTTTTTCCGGTGAAATATTTCTTTCAAGACCCATCTCTTCCATTTTTTGTTTTAAACGATAAGCCTTTTCCACCGGCAGAACATCCGCCCAAAAACCTTCTTGATAATAGAGCAAATTTGGCAGAACAGTACTTAATCGCTCGGCATTGGCTTCGCCGTTTTCTTTAAGACTATTGGCAAACTCAATTAGTTCCTGACTGGCCAAGCCAACCTTGTCGCGATGGGCGAGTTCGGCAACTTCGGCCAAACGACGCGACATATAAAGTTGTTTTAATGCTTCTTGTTTTTCAGTATCACCGGTAACGGCCAAACCAAGCCTTTCACTTAGCCGCTGCAAGCCGAAAAACGGTGAATCAGGCAGAATCTTGATAAAACGTCTGAGCTTATCGCGGCGCAGGCCCCAAATACGCTCAACAAAATCTTCGTCCATGGACATATTCTTTAAATACCAGTTGCTTTTGAGCTTTTCTTCGTTTATTTGTCCGGGTTCAACATCAAAAATATCAACAAAAGGATCATTTGGCCCTAGATTTTTAAACCCTGGGCGGTTAATAAAACGGCCGGCCTCAAGTTTGAGCTTTCGTGGGTTGGTAGAAATGATTTCTCCAGTGCCGCTCGTGACTTGGAACATGGTCAGGTCAACCATGTCCTCGGTAACATCAATTTCCGCCTCTCCCCGGTCGTCAACGCTCATGGTAAAGGCAGTACCGCGCACGGTTGCCACCACTGATGAAGTCTGTACCTCATAGCTTGAATCAAGATCAAGCAGATTCATGATGCGCGACCAGGCTCGGCCGACAATTAAATCAACGCTGACTTTTTGGTCAAGATAATTTTCCGAATCAATTGAGAGTTCTGATATTTGAATTTCCGTACTCTCATCCAAGCGCATGACTGAGTTATCATAAAAAATAATACTGGCAGAAGAATCTTCAAGCGTTCTTACTCGGTCTCCGGCCAAAAGGATCGCGCCGTCTTTTGCCCGCTCCCAAGTACTGCCATCAGCCGGCCAAACCTCAACTCCGCCCTCTTCAATCTCTAAAATAACTTCCGGGGTCTCAAGATCAGGTGTGGCCGTCACCGCCCGAACCCCCAAAATTGTGAAAACAATCAGGGCAATAAGCAGGATAATTCCGAATATAATCAGTTTTTTCATAATTTGTGTTTATTTTTTGAACAAGGCTATTTTAGCACAAAATCTATTGAGTGAATAGTCCATATTATTTAAATAAAATATTCACTAAACTCTTGACAAGGTTCTTAAAATATGATATATTTACTTTTGCCCCTATAAGCCAGATGATCGCCCTTAGCATTATAAATGCGAGGGAGGAAAGTCCGAACACCACCTGTTTATTCAGGTAAGTGGGTAGTCGGTAACGCCGACCGGAAATTTTGATGAAATAGAAGTTCTCGAGACTTCTGTTCCATTCAGGATTACTCTAGGGAAAGTGCAACAGAAATTACACGGCCGATGGTCCTTGTGACACAGGCAATGGTGAAAACGTGAGGTAAGAGCTCACGCGTTTCCGTGGCGACACGGATCTGTGTAAACCCTACCCGGTGCAAGCGCAAGATTGGTAGCGCGCATGAGCCATGTGGCAACACGTGGCCAAGATAGATGATCATCCCCCCACACCTTTTAAACTTGTTTGTCATGTACTACTTCTACATACTCAAAAGTTTAAAAGACGGCAAACTATATAAAGGATTTACAAATAACCTTCGCAGAAGGTTAGATGAGCATAATGCAGGTTCTAGTAAATCCACAAAAAGTCGCCGTCCATTTAAACTGATGTACTACGAAGCATTTTCTTCTAAAGAAGATGCGATGAGACGTGAAAAGCAGATGAAGCTCGGTGCTAAAGCCTGGGCTCAGCTCAAGCGGAGAATCAAAAATAGTATTGAAGAAGTTTAAAAGGTGTGTGGGGGACAGAATTCGGCTTATCAGCTTATTGGGGCATTAAATACTCTCATTTTACATGGGGGTTTTTTAATTGAATACGTAAAAAATTTATGCTAAAATTACAATGTTATGAAGAAGATTGAACTATTTTTTACCGCAATGCTGGTGCCGCTTGATTTTATAATGCTCTTAGTGGCGGCTCTGCTTGCATATTTCCTGCGGTTTGAGTCCGTGGTAACTGAGCTGAGGCCGGTAATTTATGAACTCCCCTTTGGTGAATACTTTGGCGGAGTTATTTTAATTGCTCTGTGTTGGCTGGTGATTTTTGCATTAGCCGGACTTTATCAGATTAAACGCCGCAAAGTATCAAATGAATTTGTGAGAATTTTTCTGGCCTGTTCCACCGGTATTCTGGCAGTGATTGTTTTAATCTTTTTCCAGCGGGAACTTTTTTCATCAAGATTTTTAGTACTCGCCGCCTGGGGCCTGACCATACTTTTTATTACCATGGAAAGATTTTTAATCCGCTATATTCAGCACTCGCTCTACCGCGCCGGCATTGGCCTGCGCAATGTAATAATTATTGGTTCAGATAAAACCACGCAAAGCATTGTGAAGATATTAAAGGCAAACTCTGGACTGGGCTACAAGGTCC
>JABAHP010006356.1_pt1 | contig 31355 bp, 21 predicted proteins | sample 7062081 | NCBI WGS metagenome assembly JABAHP01 (sample SAMN14534357, study PRJNA622989) | marine sediment metagenome | biome: marine biome [ENVO:00000428]; feature: marine pelagic biome [ENVO:01000023]; material: deep marine sediment [ENVO:00002113] | place: India: Gulf of Kutch | collected...
CCTCCGCCATGGGCGCGTTCTTGGGCGAGAGGGGGTCGATCGTCGGAGTGACGATCGCCAGGTGTTCGAACTCCACCCCCGGCCCCACGTACTGCTCCATGGTGAAGATGCCAGCCTCGTACGCGTCGATGTAGGGGGCGAAGAAGTCCCAATAGGCAGGGTTGGGATGGGAGGTGTCGATGTGGCAGCGCCAGGCCCAATGCTTGCCTCCCCCGCGTCCATGGTAGTGGAGCATCCCGGCAGGCTGGGGGTCGTGGATGACGACGAAGTCGTAGTCCCCTTCGAACCTGTCGGCGTTCATCCGGTTGTAGCGCTGCCAGATCGTCTGCATCTCCTCGGTGAAGGGGATGTCCATGCCCTGCAGCCCATTGTGGCAGGCCTTGGTGACGTTGAAGAACTCATCCTCTCCCTCGATGACCTGCCACTCGGCATCGAGCCCCACGTCGCGCATCAGCGGCACCAGCGTGACCAGCATCTCGGCGACGCCGCCGCCGAAGGCGGTGGCGTTGATGTGGACCACGCGCGCGCCACGCAGCGGGTCGGCCGCTTGGCGGATCTCTTCGATGACCTCTTCACCCACAATGGAGCCATAGGCAGCCAGGGACCTGGCCTCCAGTTCCACGCTTGACAACATATCCGGGTTCCTCCTCTCGTAATCCGTGCAGGGTGCCTGCCGTGTCCAAACAGAATCCAGCTTCGAAGCTCAGTTACGCTATCCTCCGATGAATGCGGGCCGCGAGGGATGCTTTCTCCTCTTCGGACAGCTTCAGGATGCCCCGCTCCCAGCTCAGGGCCGCGAGTTGCTGCTCCCCGTAGGGCACTCCGGGCGGCAGCGGCGCGATGTGCCAGTGCACGTGCGAATTCCCCTGTTGGCTGCCCAGCGTCAGGATGTACACGCGCTCCACCGTCACTTCCCGCCGTACCGCTTCGGCGACACGGTGGATCACCCGCTGGAGGGCAAGATACTCCTCCAGCTCGAAATCCCCCGTCGCATGCTCGCGGTGCTCTCGTGGGGCGACCAGCGTATAGCCGTACAGCGTGGGGTACTTGTTGAGAAAGGCAACGGTCGCCTCATCCTCGTACACCATATGGTGCTCGTAATCGGGATTGCCCGCCACAATCTCGCAGATGAAACAGGGCCCGGTCTGGCAGCGCCGAGCGTACGCCTCCACATCCTTCGCATCAACGGTGTAGCGTTCGAACACCTTCACCTCCTATCGGGCACCGTACTCGCGGATCATCCGGTAGGGGTAGCCCGCCTCGATGGCGCTGACCTCCCGCAGGCGGGCAAGCTCTTCGTCGCTCAACCGCCAGCCGACGGCTCCCAGGTTGTCCTCCAACTGCTCCGGCGTGCGGACGCCGATGATGGGAGCCACGACGGTCGGCTGGGCCAGCAGCCAGGCCAGGGCGACCTGCGGATAGCTCTTGTCCCGCGCTGCGGCGATCTCGCCCACGGCATCGATGATGGCCCAGTTGCGCTCGGTGGCGCGGCGGTGCCAGGCCTCCTCGGTGTGGTCGGGCATGGTGGCGATGCGGCCCTCGGTCGGACGGTCGCCAGGACGGTACTTACCGGACAGGAAGCCACCGCCCAGCGGGCCCCACGGCACCTGACCCAACTCCTCAGCCTCGAAGAGGGAGACGAACTCACGCTCGATGTCGCGCACCACCAGGCTGTATTGGTACTGGGCGGCGATGAAACGCGCCCAACCACAGGCATCGCTCACGGCCAGGGCCTTCATCACCTGCCAGGCCTTGAAGTTGCTGACGCCAATGTAGCGCACCTTGCCCGCCGTCACCAGGTCGTCCAGGGCACGGAGGGTCTCCTCGATGGGCGTGACGGGGTCCCACATATGGACGTAGAGCAGGTCCACGTGATCGGTACCCAGACGGCGCAGGCTGGCCTCGCAGCCAGCGATGACGTGCCGCCGCGAAAGCCCCACAGCGTTGGGGTCGTCGCCCATCGCGAAGCGGACCTTGGTGGCCAGCACGACACGGTCGCGCCGGTCCTTCAACGCCTTTCCGGTGATCTCCTCCGAGTAGCCGCCGACGTAGACGTCGGCCGTATCGATGAAGTTTCCGCCAGCATCGAGGAACTGGTGTACCATGCGGATAGCGGTCGGTTCGTCGGTACCACGCTCCTCGTCGCCAAAGATCATCGTGCCCAGGCACAACTCGGAGACCATCAGGCCACTGCACCCCAACGGTTTACATTCCATTCTGCACCTCCATTGACTCCTTACGTGCCCCCCACCCTGCGCCGTCTCGCTCAGGATCAATCGCACGGTGCCCGGAGGCAGGCCCTCGATTTTCTACTCGGCATTGAGGACGAAATCGAGCAGCTCGTCCAGACGACACGTCGCCAGCCCGATGACGTGGTCGCCGCCGCCGTAGTAGACGTGGACCATGCCGTCCACGACCGGGTTGGCGCACGAGAAGACCACATTGGGCACGTCGCCGCGCAGCTCCCACAGCTCCTCCGGCCAGAAGATGGGCTCCCGCGGCCGGCGGAGCACCCGGCTGGGGTCCTCCGGATCGAGCAGGCAAGCCCCGAAGCGGTAGACGCGGTCGTCGTCGTAGGCGTGGTAGAGCATCAGCCAGCCACGTTCGGTCTCGATGGGCACGCCGTTCCCCCCCACCGCCCTACAATCCCACCAGTTGTCCGCCCGAGGCCCAAAGATGGGGGCCATGTCCGCCTTCTCCCAGGTGAGCAGGTCAGCGCTGTAGGCCAGCCACACCCGCGGCCAGCGGCGATGCAACGCTGCGTAGCGCCCGCCGACCTGGCGCGGGAAGAGCACGTGGTCCTTGTTGTCCTCGCCGCGCACGATGGGCCCCAAGCGCTCCCAGGTGACCAGGTTTCCACTGTGGGCGACCATGGGCAGGATCCCGCCGCCCGCATGGGTGGGCTCGCCGGAGCCGGGGAACTCGCGGCCGTAGGCGGTGTAGGTCATGTAGAACGCGCCGTCGATCTCGACCACGCGTGGGTCCTCGACGCCGCGCGAATCGGCGCCATCCACCGGCCCCAGCACCGGCCAGCGCAGCCGGTTCCATCGCACCCCGTCCACGCTGACCGCGTACCCGATGCGGCTGACCCAGTCCAGCCCCTGGGCGCGGTAGAACATGTGGAACAGGCCGCCGTGATGGAGGACGCCGGGGTTGAACACGTTGTAACACTCCCAGTCCGAGGTGGGATCGGGGAGCAGGACGGGGTTGGCCGGGTGGCGTTGGAGTTTCATCGTGCTGACAGACTCCTCCTGGGTTCCCGCGATTGCCACGTGTTGCGTATTGCGTGTTCCGTCACGCAACACGTTCTCACAGTTCGACGATGAGGCCCTCGTGCGGCCTGAGTTCGAGACCAGACAGCGACTCGCTGCCCTCCCGGTCGAGGTGGGTGGAGATGACGACCTGGCCGGCGCCCTCGCCAGGGACGGAGACGCAGCGCTGGTCCCCGGCGAAATTGAGCGCCACGAGGCATCGCTCTTCATCAGCCACCCGCAGGTAGACGAAGCAATCGTCGTCGCCCGCGTCCACGGGCCGGTAGCTGCCTCCATACAGGGCCGGGCTGTGCCGACGGTACCATAGCAGGCGCCGATAGAGGTTCAACATCGACGTGGGATCGGCCGCCTGAGCGGCGACGTTACGCGTGCCGTAGCCAGCCGCGACGGGCAGCCACGGCTCGACGTCGGAGAAGCCGGCGTTGGGGCTATCGTCCCACTGCATCGGTGTGCGGCCAGGGTCGCGTCCCAGTCCCGGCACCCGCAGTCCCCAGGGATCCTGCTGGCGACCAGGCGGGATGGGCACATCTGCCATGCCAATCTCGTCGCCGTAGTAGAGCGTGGGCGTGCCCCGCAGTGTGAGCAGCAACATGGCCGCCACGCGGGCGTGAGAGCGACCGTAGCGGGTGGCCAAGCGGGATTCGTCGTGATTCCCCAGCACGTAGTTGGGCCAGGCGCCCGCCGGAATGGCTGCCTCCAGCGCGTCCACCACCTCGCGGACGGCCCGGGCTTCCCACGGCACGTTGAGCAGGGCGAAGTTGAAAGGCATATGCAGTTCGTCCATATGCTGACCGTAGTAGCTGGCCCACTGCTGCCAATCGTAGATGTGAATCTCGCCCACAGACATGCGGGGATTCTCGGCGCCATAGGCATCGAGCAGTTGGCGGAACTCGCGAAAAACCGCGTGCACATCGGGGTGCCCTTTGTCGTGCAGGTGCACCTGGGAATCGTAGTCGCCCATCGGTCTGTGCATAGCCTGACCCAGGTCCGGGTTGGGCGGGTTGTCGCGCATCTGCGGGTCTTTCATGACGTAGTGCGCCACGTCGATGCGAAAGCCGTCCACGCCCCGCTCCAGCCAGAAGCGCACCACGTCGAACATGGCCTGCTTGACCTCCGGGTTCCGCCAGTTGAGGTCGGGTTGTTCCTTGAGGAAGGAGTGGAGGTAGTATTGGCCTGTGACTTGATCCCACTCCCAGGCCGGTCCCCCAAAGACGCTGAGCCAGTTGTTGGGCGGCGAGCCATCGGGCTTGGGATCGCGCCAGACGTACCAATCGCGCCGAGGGTTTTGGCGGCTGCTGCGGGACTCGATGAACCAGGAATGCTGATCGGACGTGTGGTTGGGCACGTAGTCGATGATGATCCGGATGCCGCGCCGGTGCGCCTCGGCCACCAAACGGTCAAACGTCGCCAGATCACCGAAGAGGGGATCCACGTCGCAGTAGTCGGCCACGTCGTATCCGAAATCGGCCATCGGCGAGGGGTAGAAGGGGCTCAGCCAGATGGCATCCACGCCGAGCGACGATGCGCTACCACGTGCGGCGAACCTCGCTTCACCCGCGGCGGAACCGTCGTTCAGATAATCGAGCTGGTCGATGACACCCTTCAAGTCGCCCACGCCGTCGTCGGTGGTGTCTTTGAAGCTGCGCGGGTAGATCTGATAGATCACGCCGCGCTGCCACCAGAGCGGGTGCTGGTGCTGATCGCTGCTCACGCTTTTGCGCCCCGTTTGACCCACTCGGTCGGGTTGTCCCAATCGGTCGCCTTCCAGGCCATCCTGTCTGGCCGCACCAGCGAGATGATGTCCTGGAAAAAGGCCAGCCGCTCCTCATCATCCATCGGCGTGAACGATTCGGCGATGGCCAGGTTCTGCTCCAGTTGGGCCATGGTCTCCACTCCCACGATCACCGTGCTGACTGGCAGACCAAAGGCGTAGCGCAAGGAACGCTCCACCTCGTGGGTCAGGCTGCCCAACCCCAGCACTTTCATCCCAACGGTGGCCACCCCCTTGGCGTTGGCGACCGGCAGGAACTCCTCGGCGAAGCTGAGGATGAAGTGGTCCAACGCCGAGACGGCAATGAGCGCGCTGTCAAAGGGGAAGCGGTTCAGCGCCTCTACCAGGATCTGCGGGTCGGTGTGGCCACTGATGCTGATGTAGCGCACCAACCCCTCCTCGCGTGCCTGTATGGCCGCCTGCAGCGCACCCCCTTCGCCGGTGAATTCGTTCAACCGGGCATAGTCCCACACGTTGTGAAGCCGCCACTCATCGACGTAGTCGGTTTGCAGTCGGGTCAGGCTCGTCTCCAGTTGGCGGCGCGCTCCATCGCGGGTGGTGTCCCAGGTCTTGGTGGCAATCCACATTTCGGAGCGCCTGTGTTTGACCACCTTGCCCAGGCGGGTCTCTGCCTGCCCGTCGGAGTAGATCCAGGCCGTATCGAAGTAGCGGATGCCCCGGTCCAGGGCGGCGTTGACGATCTCAATCGCCTCCTCTTCGGTGCAGTTGTGTTCATCCACGATCCGTTGCCCACCAAAACTCAGGATGGGGAACGATTCTCCGGTCCTGCCAAAAGGTCTGGTCTCCATAGTAGCCTCCCTAAACTAAGCCACTCCAACTCCTGGCTGAAATAGCGCACAACTGCGGCCTGTCAGGCGGAGGCCTCATTCAGGCGGGCCATCTGCTCGGGGCTGAGCGCGATCTCCAGGGCACGCAGGTTCTCCTCCAATTGCGCGACCGTGCTGGCCCCTACGAGCGGTATCACAGGCGGATCGCTCTGTACCATCCAGGCCAGCACGACCTGGTTGGCTGTGGCTCCCGCCTCCGCGGTCACAGCTTGCAGGACTGCAGTCCTTGCGTCAGTATCCGGTCCCAGATACTGCTTGGAGAACGCGCGATCGGCGCGGGTGTAGGCACCGCCAAGCAGGGGGGAATAGGCCAGCACCGTGATGCCGTGGGCGCGGCAGTAGTCGAACAGGCCGTCGCTAGCCGCGATCTGGGCGCCGAAGCTCGCGCCTGGCTTGGGACGAACGTAGGAATAGCGCTGCTGGATACAGCAATACTGCGCCCAGCCGTGCGTATGACTCACCTGCCGCGCCTGCTCCAGTCGCCGTGCCACGAAATTGCTCGCGCCAATGAAGCGCACCGTACCTGTCTTCACCAGCCGGTCGAACGCTGCCATCGTCTCCTCCACCGGCGTGTCCCGATCGTCCACGTGCGCGTAGTAGAGGTCGATGGTATCGACACCCAGCCGCTGGAGGCTTTTCTCGCACTCCGCCTCGATCTGATGGGCCCGCAGCCCCCGCTCGACGCCGGGATACGGAAACCCCACCTTGGTGGCGACGAACGTCTGGGGGCGATTCCCCCGCTCCCGCATCCACTCTCCCAACAGTGCCTCGCTCTCGCCACCGTGGAAGCCCGGCACCCAGCGGGCGTACGTGTTGGCAGTATCCAAGAATGAGCCACCCGCCTCGACGTACTGATCCAGCAGCCGATACGACATCTCCCTGTCGGTGCGGCTGCCGAAATGCATCGTGCCCAGGCAGAACGCGCTCACCCTGACGCCAGTATCTCCCAGCGGAACGGTTCTCATCCTAGTCCAGCTCCTCGCTGCGGGGGTTTCGCTGAGTCTCCTGGGTGGTCCTTGTCCACCGGTGCTCGCAGTACTGACACTCAAAATGCTCCTCGCAGGTCTCCTCTGTCACCTGGACCAACTGCCTCCGACTCTGGTCTCGACCGAACAGGCCTCGCGGATCCTTCCACTCTGTGTGCACTTCTGAAGCAACCACTTCCCGCTCCACCAGGTCCCCCGCCCCCCGCCTGCCACATTGAGGGCACTTGGCTATCTCCTTGTGCAACCACACCAACCCGAGATAGGAAAACCCGATCGCTACCAGGAAAACGACGCCAAAGAGACCACATACCATCAACGAAGGAAACAGGACATCAAGCCATTCCATCTTCACCTCCGTCCTCCAGCCATCGGGCCTCTTCTGGCGATCTGAGACTGTAGTCAATCAACGGGGAGGCCCTTGTCTCCGTTCCATGGACGTCTTTCCGTCCACATCGGTACCACGCCGGTGGGAACTAGATAAAGAGCGCCAGAACGAGGATGGCCAGCTCGACGGCTATCGTGCGCTCGAAAAGCCTCCACGATTCGGGTTGGCCGAAATGCTTGAGATGGTATTCCCCGCACCCGATGGCCACCCCGATGCATGCGATGCCCATGATTACCAGTGTCGCCGAACTCAGCCCCTGCGCTGCAAAGGCCTGGCGGCCGTAGAACCCGTAGGTAACGGCAAAGTGGCTATAGACCCTGAGCACGATGGCACGAACGGTAAGGATCTCCAAGAAACTCAACACGCTCGTGAACACCCACAGGGCGGTAGCCAGCGCGACCAACTTGGGGTCTCTTCTGATCGGTAGGCCGTTCTCATCGAGCATTCCCAGAACCTCCTCACGGCACGGATTCTTCGCAGCGCAGCGGCAACCAGGTTGGGACGCCCATTACTTGGCTGCGGACAGTGCCCAGATACGGGGATGGATCGAGGGCAAACCTTATCTCTCTATCTCTGGCAGACCGCTCATCCTCCCCTATTATCTCCAACTCATCCAGGGCGAACTCATCCTCCGGCACCAGGCCCACGATCTCTGCGGGGAAGGAGCCATCCGCCAACGCTGGCACCACGGCAAACTGCAGGTGGGTCCAGATGGGGCTCTCTGGACTTCCGCTCCACATCCCCTGGTAGCCGAGCAACTGACCGGCTTTGACCGGCACCCCCTCACTCCCCGGCGGGAAGTCTGGGACGATGAAGGATTCGCCGTCCTCGCCAGCGGCCATGTCCCCATAGAACGACCACACCTTCTCTCCCGGCTGCACCGGGTCGTCGTGCAGGATGGCCAGGGCGCCGTTCCAGTCCGGGCGACGCGTGAGCAGGCCGTCGGCCACGGCATAGACGGGCACCTCGTTTTCATAGCCCTCGCCCATGATGCCAAGCTGATAGGTGATCCACCACATCCCCATCTCGCCGCGGGTGGGCAGCCGCCAGGGGGCACCGGGACAGACCTCGAGATCGGCCGGTCCACTCTCCGCGTCCCGGGGGCGAAAGATCACGCTTAGGGCCAGCTGATCGGTCGCGGCGTAGTTCTCCGTGATGGCCGACAGCATCTCCGGCGTCCAACGTTCTTCGTACACCGGGTAGCCCGGGAAGTGATGCACAAGAATGAGGGAGAACTCCTGATCGCGGATGCTGCCCAGCAGGCCTGACTGATCCCACAGGCCCGCGCTGGCCAACTGGGTGACCTCGAATGGCTGCATGTAGAGCGACCGGCCCTGCAGCGTCAGCATGCCCATGAATTCATCGGCCAGCACCGGATCGTCTGCCGTCTCAACGATCCACTCCAGGTCTTCGAATTCCTTCCCGGGACTGACTGCCCACTTCAAGGACTCGACGGGGGACTCCAGAGTAGCCTTCAGCAACTGTCCGATCTGCAGTGCCAACAGGACGAGCAGAAGAACGCGCAGCCAGGGGCGCTCGCGGCTCCAGGCGAGGAGAGCTCCCGCCGCGAGGGTGAGGGCGGCCGAAAGCTCCAGCAGGTAGTTGACATTGGACCCTATCTTGCCGATGGTCGCCGCCGAGAGGCAACCCCCGATCAGGTAGGGTACCATGAGCGGCCAGATCTTCACCCGACGAGGGGCAAGGAACAGGGACACGCCACCCAGGAGAAGCAGGATGTAGATCGTCTCTCGCAGATCGCGCCACCATCTCTCGAGCGTGTCGATATTGAACTCATTGACGTTGGCTGTGACGATATTGAAGAAGAAGCCGCCGTGGGTGAGCGCGTTCAGGATCAGGAAGAGGATCAGGCCTATCCCACCGACCAAACCGGCCAGCCTGAGGGCCTGCCGCCAGTCCCGCGTCAGCAGCCAGACGAAGGCCGCCAGCGGCGCGGCCAGGCCATAGGACTGGCGGGTGTAGATCGCCGCGACCAGCAGCAGTGCCGAGACGAGCAGCCCTCGCCCGGTCGTAGGCCACCGGGCCACCACGTACAGCGCCGCCGTGCTGAGTGCCAGGGCAAGCATATCCACCCGCGCAAGACCGGACCAGTGCACCACATAGGGTATGGCCAACAAGAGCAGGCCAGTGACCACGGCCGCCAGGCGGTCCTCCCAGTGAGTGTAGACGATCCGCGCCAGAAACGCCGCCGCGGCCAAGGTGGACAGCAAAGAGATGACGCGCCCAGCCCAGAAATTCGGCCCGAACAGCGCGACGAAGGGGGCCATTGACAACGGGTACAGGGGAGGATAGTTAGAGATGGTGTACGGCGGGGTCGAGAGGTCCGGGCGATAGATGTTCTGCCCAGAGGCGAGGCGCATCGCCTGGTCAACCAAGGGCGACTCGCCATAGTCGAGGGGATACCGGTGGAAGAGGGCTATGAGCGAGTGCAGCACGAAGATCAGCACTGCCAGGGACAAGAACATGAGCAGCATGATCCTGGCCCCATCACGCAGTAGGGGCTCTACAGCTGCAGTCCATTCCTTTATACGCTGAATCATGATTGTCGCTCCTTATCCACGGCACTGTGCCCTGACGTCATCGGCCCGTGAGCTTGTCCTCTTGTGGTCTAGGGGTGCCAGTATTATAACCCGCCTTGGACTTGGATGCAATTTCGCCAAGGAGTTCAGTCACCCCCAGCGGTGTCGTGGGGCGACTCGGGATGCCCCAACAACCCCCCGGCGAGGGATTCTCCAGTCAGCAGCGTGGGGAACACACTGCTGTAGTCGTCGGTCCAAAGCCTGAAGCCCTCACGTGCCCGTTGAGGGCTGCTCTGCCCCGCGATCTCGGGCTGCTCCAGGAACTGCTCGCTGCGGGTTACCAACATCCAGGCTGACCAGTAGCCTCGTCCGCTATCTCCCCCATCGTTGACGATGACCTCCGTGCAGAGTTGAAGATAGTCGGCCAGTTCCTGCACGACAGGCCGCAGGTCCATGTAGCGGTTGCTGATGTGGAGCGCGATGACCCCATCTGGCTGGAGATGCCCGAGGTAGATGTCGAACGCCTCCCTCGTCAACAAGTGCACAGGGGTCGAGCCGCTGTTGAAAGCATCGATGACGAGCAGGTCGAACCGCCCCGGGTCTCCCTCGCTCAGCTCCTGCTCCATCGAGACGCGCGCGTCGCCTGGCACAATCACCACCTGGGCAGCGCAATCCCTCAGATAGCTGAAATAGCCGCCCTCGCCCTCGGCCAGCCGTATGACGTCGGGGTTGATCTCGTAGAAGCGGATCGTGTCCCCCGGGCGCCCATAGGCCGCCAGAGTGCCCACACCCAGCCCAACCGCGCCGATCCGCAGACCCGCATCACGCCGCGGATGGTGCAGGATCGCCAGGCCCATGCCGCTCCCCTCCGTGTAGTAGGCTGTGGGCAGCGAGCGGTTCTCCTCGTCCACATACTGAAATCCGTGGACGGTGCCGTTATGGACCAGGGCGTGGGCGTGATGAGCGGGTGCGTCGGCGCTGACCTCCTTCACCCAAGAGACGCCAAAGAAATCGCGGGAGGACCAGCGCACGGTTGCAGAGCTGTTCCTCACGTGGGAGAACAGCATCACGCCAAGCAGGACGATGCCGATCTCCAGCCCCCGGAACAGCCATTCACTGAGCACATGAAGCCAGCGATTCTGACCCGGGCTCCCGCCGCTGGCGAAAGCGATCAAGAGGAGCACCCAACAACCCGCCAGTCCCAACGGCAGTTCCCAGAAGCCAGTAAAAACAACGGGCGCGACCAGGTTCACGAAGATGCCGCCCAGCGCGCCTCCCAGCGAGATCAGCAGGTAGAACCGGGTCAGGTAGCGAGGGCGGGGCTTGAGACGGGCCAGCTCTCCATGACAGATCATACAGCAGACGAACAGGATCATTGAGTAGACGCCGACCTGCGCCAACAGCGTCCCCCTCCCGTAGCAGTAGGTCCAGCAGAAGAACAGGGTGCCTATGATGAGCGCAACCGTGTACCCGATGCGGGAATACCACCGCCTGCTGGCGAAACAGAGAATGAACGAGAGCAAGTACAGCGCCAGCGGAAGGACCCAGACGAAAGGCGCGGCGGGCAATTTGAGAGACATCTGGTTGGTGGTTGCCAGCAGCATTACCGACCCACAGGCTGAAAGCGTGACCCAAGAGATGCGTACGCCCACACCGGGCCGCGTCCGCTCGCTCGCCGGAGACCAGGCATGTTCATTGGGCACTCCACTGCGGCCCACAGGGGCTGCCCCCAGGCTGTACCGACCTGCGTCTGCTCGCCGTGAATTGGGATCCACTCCCGGCATCGGCGCATTGCGGTCCGCCGGGACTGATGGACCTAGGCGCATCTTCCTGAGGGAAGCATAGGCCGCACAACCAGCAAAGACGACGTATCCCCACACCCACAGGTCTGCCTGCGCCTTCACCGCCAGCATCGGTTCCACCAGGAAGGGGAAGGAAGCGAGTCCCAGCAGGGACCCGGCGTTGGACAGGGCATAGAGACGGTAGGGGGAACGACGGGATTGGCGGTAGTTGGACCAGGCCTGCATCAGGGGATTGTTGGCGGAGAGAATGAAGTAAGGCACCCCCACCGCGACGGCCAGGATTCTCAGGGTGTGCCACTGCGGGTGCTCAGGGCCTTCCGGCTTCCAACGTTCATCAGGAGTGATGGGAGAATCCCACACCAATCCCAGAACCAGGAGTAGCCCCAGCGAGACACCCAGCAGCGCCAGGTGTACGGTGCCCTGCCTCCGCACGCTCAGCCGACCTACAAGCCAATGGGCGTAGGCATAGCCGGCCGTCAACAGCGTCTGGAAGAAGAGCATCGAGGTGGACCAGACCGACGGCGTCCCGCCAAACCAGGGCAGTATGTACTTGCCGATCAGGGGCTGGATCTGGAAAAGCAGGAAGGCGGAGAGGAAGATGGTCAGAGCATAGTGACCCATCATGACCCCGTCTCGCTGCAGCGCAGGGGCTGCCAGCCACCGGTTCCTGCTTCGGTCTTGAGCACGATGCCCAGATACGGTGACGGATCGAGGATATCCCCCGGCCCGATTCCGTCCGGAAACCGACCGTCCTCCGTCGCCCGCACCACCGCGAAGCGCAGGTGCACCCAGGGTGTCACCATCGCCTGTGTCCGCTCGCTGCGCCGACCCTGGTAGCCAAGTAGCTGCCCCGCCCTCACCGATACGTTCGTGCTGCCCGCCGGAAGGCCGGGCACGATGTAAGACTCACCGGAGCTGGCGCTGGCCATATGGGCGTAATACGTCCACACCTTCTCGCCAGGTCGCAAGGGGTCGTCGTGTTGGATCGCCACGGCATCCTCCCAGTGAGAGAGGCGAGTCAACCGGCCGTCGGCCACGGCGTGAACCGGGACGCTGTTCTCGTCACCCTGACCGAAGAAGTCAAGTCCACGTTCGCCCCACTGCACACCCATCTCGGCGCTCGTGGGGAGTTGCCAGGGCGCGCCAGGGCAGGCGGGTCGACGAGTGCGGCTGCCGAGCGGACGATAGACGATGGTATTGGCCAAGGAGTCGGAGGGCACATAGGCCCGCTGGACCGCAAGAAGCATCTCCGGTGTCCAGCGTTCTTTGTGGGCCGCGTATTCCGGGAAATGGTGGATCAAGATGAGGGAAAACTCTCTTTCACGGATGTCTTCAACCAAAGTCGTCTGATCCCACAGCCCTGCCCCGGCCAACTGCGTGACCTCGAAGGGCTGGATGTAGAGCGGGCGGTCCTGGAGTGTGACCAGACCCATGTATTCGTCGGCCAGAACCGGGCCCTCGACGTCGGCCACGATTCCCTCCAGCTCGCGCAGTTCTTCCCGGAACCCCAGCCGGCGCTCCAGCGGCTCGAAGTACTCGTCCGCTGTGGCCTGCATCAGGCGCACGGTCTGCAATGCCAAGAGGATGAGGAGGCTGGCGCGCAGCCAGACGCGCTGCTCAAGCCCACGTCGGCGGGGGCGTCCGCTCCAGGCGACGAGCGTACCCACCGCCAGGCTGAGGGCAGCGGAAAGCTCAAGGAAGTAGTTGACGTTCGAACCGATCTTGCCAATCGTCAGGCTCGAGAGGGCGCCTCCGATGAGATACGGCACCGTGAGCGGCCAGGAACGCATCCTGCCGGGGGCGAGGACGAGAGACACACCACCCAAGAGGAGCAGAACCGGGGCTGCATCGCGAAACTGACGCAGATTCCACTCCAGGCGCTGGACCTCAAACTCGTTCACGTTGGCCATGACGACGTTGAAGAAGAAGCCACCCTGGGTAAGCACGTTGAGGGCGAAAAAGAGAACTAGGGCCAGGCCACCGACCAGCGCCGCCAGGCCAATGGCCCGGCGCCAGTCGTGCGTCACCAGCCAGACAAAGGCGGCCAACGGCGCGGCCAGCGCGTACGATTGCCGGGTGTAGATGGCCGCGACGAGCAACAGCGCCGAGGCGACCGTGCTCCACCGGGCGGCGGGCCACCGGGCCAGCAGATACAGCCCACCCGTGCTGCAGGCCAGGGCGAGCATATCGATGCGCAGGAGGGGAGACCAGTGAACCACATAGGGGATGGCCAGGAAGAGCAGCCCGGTGACGATGGCGGCGACGCGGTCTGTGGCGTGCGCGTAGACGATCAACGCCAGGAAGGCCCCCGATGCCAGGGAGCAGAGGGACGAGATGACCCGCCCTGCCAGGAAGTTCGGCCCGAACGCCTTCACGAAGGGAACCAGCGCGAGGACGTACAGCGGCGGATAGTTGGAGATGGTGTAGGGCGGCGACGAGATGTCTGGCCGGTAGATACTCTGCCCGGCAGCGAGGCGCACGGCCTGGTCAACGAGCGGTGCCTCCCCGTAGTCCAGCGGATAGGGGTGCGAGAGAGCCTGGCCCTGGTAGACCACAAAACCCACGGCCGCCAGGGACAGAAGCAGCAGCAGCATAGACCTGGCGCCGACCTCTGCATAGGGTCCAAGGACAGCCAGCCAACGTCTCACCATCACCGCCCAGTCGAATCGACCTGCTCGTTGGCGACGTACCTGGCGCGGATTTCGCGGTGCAGGGGGATGNNACGCAGCGGCTTCGACGTCGAGACCATTGGCCATCAGCGCCAGGCTGTGTCGGAAGAGGATCTCTTCGCTGACGCACTCGATGACCTGTGCGAATCCAAACCACTCGTAGATGTCCAGCGCCACCCGCGACGATTCCAGGGCCTGGCGCAGATGTGTCTGGCGCTCGGCTTCGTCCGAAACAGCTTGCGCCAGACCCAGGTGGGCGGCCGCCGCCTCGCATGCGGCAGCCATCTCGAACTGCTTGGTGAGCGGGGTATCGACCACCAGTTGTCTAACCTGCGTGACGAGTTCCAACACCTGGAATAAGCGAGACCAAATATCGGATGTCTCTTCGTCGCCCATCGCGTTGTATAGGATGGCCGAGACCAGACGCAGCCCGGCCCGCATGATCTCGTGGGTCTCCTGCTCCTCCAGATGGCGCGTGCTCTCGAGGATCGCCAGCGCTTCGTCGTACTCGCCCTGCATCGACAGAATCTGGATGACGCGCAGCAGGGCAGCCAAGTCCGTATGAGCGCCAAAGACCCGCCCGGCGATACTCCGCTGGATACTTCGACCCTCTTCCAGTACGGCCAGGCCTCCCTCGTAGTCCCCCAGATAGATGCCTTGAGTCTGGCCACACGAGATCAGCGCATCGCTCTCCCCGGGACGGTAGCCGATTTCACGGCTGATTTGCAGCCGTCTCTGGTGGTATTCGGTCAGCAACCGGTAGTAATCACCACTGCGCTCCGATCGTAGACCAATCTGGCTCAGGAGGTGCACTTCCGTGATCCTGTCATCCAGGGCCCTGCTGATAGGGAGGGCAGACTCCAGGTATTCAAGGCTGCGTCGCGGTTGATCGCTCCAGGCGTACGCCGTGCCAATGTGGCTCAGGAGACGGGCCTCGTAGCGCCGGTCGCCCAGTTGTCGGGCCAGCTCGAGGGCACGCTCAGCCACCTCCAGCCACGTTGGATCGCTGAGCAGGAGACGCTGGTTGGCAATGGCGAACAGGCTGTGCATCTCACGCTGCCGGTCGCCCAGTTGCCGCGCCAAGTCCAGTGCTTCCTCGGCCATCGGGATACCGGCCTCAAGTTCCTCCAGGCTTTGCCAGGTCGCCACGCCCGGCTGCTGCAGCAGTGCGTCGATCAGCCAGACCGAATCGTCGGCCAACTGCCGCGCCAGTCGCAACAGGGCGTGGGCATCGACCTGCCCGGCCTCGAAGTCACCCATCAGATACAACACCTCGCGCCGCCCATTCAGGACCTCGAACTGCTGGGGGTGAAAGGCGTGGACACGGCCCTCATCAGCAGCCTGCGCCGCCATTCCGTCCAGCAACTCGAGTGCACGGTTGTATGATTCCAGCGCCTCGGCGTTCGCATACACCCCCCGGGCCCGTTCGGCCGCCTTCACGGTGTAAGACAGCTCCTTTCCGGGGTTGCCTGCCTGACGATAGTGATAGGCCAGCACAGTATAGTATTGCGCCAGGGCCTCAGGCCCAAGGAGGTACTCGAAGTACTCAGCCACCTGGAGGTGATAGGCAGCCCGCTGCGAGCTAAGGAGACTCGCGTGGGCCACGTCGCGGATCAGGGTGGACTTGAAGGCGTATTCCATCCCCAGGTCAGGCACCCGCCCGCGCTCTTGAATCAACTGCCCTCGTTGCAGCGCCGTCAGGCGGGATTGCAGCGCCACCGTCTCGCCAGCCAGCGCCCGCAGTACCTCCGACCAGAACACCGACCCGATCACGGCGGCCATCTGCAGCACGTGCCGCTCGTCAGCCGACAGGTGGTCGATGCGCGCCAGCAGCAGGCTCTGCAACGTGTCTGGCAGGTCGAGCGACGCAGTGGCTGGCGTCGCACGCCACCGGCCAGTCTCGGTCTCGTGTGCCAGCACCCCCTGTTCTATCAGGGAGCGGGTGAGTTCCGCGATGTAGTAAGGATTGCCTTCGGCCCTCTCGACGACCAGGGCACACATCTCCGCCGGCAGCACATCGGGTCCGATCAAATGCTCGATGAACTCACAGCTCTGGGATTCGGTCAGCGGAGGCAGCGTCACAGCGGTCATCCGGTGGGGATACTCCGTCTCGACGCGATGACGGAACCCCCAGGCGGGGGAGACGCGGTCGGGGCGGAACATGAACAACCACAGCAGAGATTCGCGATCGCACACGGGCAAGCAGTACTCCAGCAACTCCAAGGAGGTCGAATCGGCCCAGTGCAGATCCTCGAAGGCAAGCACAAGCGGCCCGCGCTCAGCCAGAGCCTGTGCCCAGCTCCGCACTGTGAGAAAGAACTGCTGGCGCAGCCCTTCGGCGTCCAGATGTCGAACCCGCTCGGCGAAGACTTCCTCGGGCGGCAGCGAGAGAAAGGTAGCCAGGTAGGGGTAGTGTTCTGCCAGACGCTCACCCCACACCGCCTCGGCCTGGCGACGAAGGCGGTCTCTCGCCGCCTCCTCAGGCTCCCCTCGGTGCGCCCCCAACCAACCCCGCAAGAGGCTATGCCACATCGAGTAAGGCCACGACTGGTCATATGAGCGGCAGCGACCCTGCAACCAGGTTGGGGAAGCCGGCGGGGGTGTGTCCCTGTCGCACGCCTCGGCCAGCAACGCGCCCTGGCGGACGAAGTGCTGACGCACCTCAGCCACCAAGAAGGACTTGCCCATGCCCCTGTCCCCAGTCACCACGGCGATCCCGCCCCGACCATCGTACAGGTCTTCGACACAGCCTTTGAGGACCTGTAGCTCAGCGTCGCGCCCGATCAGGGGTCTGGAAGGCCAGTGCGCTTGCAGATCGTGCAGGCGATCGGCATCAGCCCGGAGGGCCAGCGGACGGAAGACCGCGACGGGCTGGCCAACCCCCTTGACGACGATCTCCCCCAGCGGCTTCCACTCGAACTGTGGCTCCACCAGCCGGTAGGTGTTCTCACTCACCAGGACGGTGCCCGGTTCGGCGGCGGTTTCCATCCGCGCGGCCAGGGCAACCGCCTCCCCCATGGCCGTGTCCTCGCTGTACTGGCGGCGGTCTCCGACGCTGGCGACGATCACCTCGCCGGTGTTCACCCCCACGCGCAGCCGCAGGTCAATGGACTCGCGCTCGACCAGTTCGGCGGCATAGGGCTCGAGCGCCTGCTGCATCGCCAGCCCGGCCAGCACTGCGCGTTCCGGGTCGTCCTCGTGGGCTGACTTAGCACCGAAGAAGGCCACCAGCCCATCGCCCCGGAACTGGTCTACCTCCCCGCCGAAGCGATAGATCTCGGCCTCCAGGATCTGAAGCACGCGGTTCATGATTTCCACCCAGGCCTCGGTCCCGATCCGCTCCAGGAGGTCGGTCGAGCCGGTGACATCGGCGAGGATGACGGTGGTCAGCCGCCGTTCGCCAGTCACTTGCACCGGCGCGGGACGGGTTGAAGCGACCACCTCCGAGGGCGGCTGCGCTGGAGGCGGCTGCACCGGTGCAGTCGTCTCGGATAGCTGCTTGCCACACTGGCCGCAGAAGCGGAAAGCGGGCGGATTGGCAAAGGAGCAAGCAGGGCACACCAAGGCCAGTCGTGTGCCGCACTGGCCACAGAACCTCATCTCAGGTGGGCTGTCGAAGCCGCAGTTTGGACATCGCACGGTAGTTCGCCCTCACACGAATGCAGGGCGCGTCCGGTGGCGTGGCGCGCCCTGCGGCAACCTCCGTGAAACCAGAACGGATGGTGGAAGAGCAGCCTCCGCTGGCACAGGCTGCAGAATAGAGACCCACGTAGAACGCGATGTGTGAAACCAGCACCACACCTGGCCCGCGTTTCCCGCATCAGGGCACGGGATGCAGCATCAGTCGGAAGCCACTTCCGATCGCGTCAGAAGGTCAAGCTCTGGTTTGATGGGGGCTACAAAACGTCCATCGTCATACGGAAGCGTCTAGCCAGTTCCTCCAGGATGACGATGGCCATGTCCACGTCCCCTTTCAGCACGCCCAGGAAGTCCCAGCGTGTCAACGCCAGGCACTCCGTCGCCTCGGTGGTGACGACCGAGGCCGTGCGCAGCCCGTCATCCAACAGGGCCAGTTCGCCAAAGAAGTCCGTCGGCCCCAAGGTGTTGACCACGACCTTGGTGCCATCGACCCGCTCGCGGACCGCCTCGGCCTTGCCCGACGCAATGATGTAGAAGCCCGCGCCGCCCTTGTCCTGGGTCACGATCGCCTCGCCAGCGGCGTACTTGCGCGGGACGAACTTCCTGGCCAACCGTTCGAGCTGGCGCTTCTTCAGACCTCGAAACAGCGGCACTCTGTGCATGAAGTCTACTGCCCTATCGACGTCGGCCATGTTTCCTCCTCCCACTATCTATGACTGGTGAAACGGAGGGCGCCGTGTCAGATGTGCCGGCCGCACCTGGGATCGGGGCGGCTGCTGCATCAGGACTCGCTCAACCAGGAATGTCGATCGGTTGTGCGAACCCTTCACGCTGCACAGCCGCCCGCACAGGGGCCCGAATCGTCTGCGCAGGCGGACGGTCAGCACGCATACACCCACCCAGAGGCGATCTCGACCACCGCTATCGGCCGATCCACGAACAGCGAGCGAGTCGCGTGGGCTCGCCAAGCCGGTGAGTCCCTCAGAGGTCTGACGCTTCGCTGTCTACACCCCCCGTAGCTGCAGTTCCTCAGCACGGTGACAGGACACGTAGTGGTCTGGCTTCAGTTCTCGGAACTCCGGCTCCTCCTGATGGCAGATGTCAACCGCATACTCGCAGCGGGGATGGAAGTAGCACCCCGGCGGTGGATTGGACGGATCCGCCACGTCGCCCTTCATGATGATCCGCTCCGACTCGTACTTGGGGTCCGGCTTGGGCACCGCCGACATCAACGCCTCGGCGTAGGGATGCAGCGGGTTGTTGTACAGCTCGTCCGACTCGGCCATCTCGGCGATCTTGCCCACGTACATCACGGCCACGCGGTCGGAGATGTGTTGCACCACGCTCAAGTCGTGGGCGACGAAGACATAGGCCAGGTTGAGGTCCGCCTGCAGGTCCTGCAACAGGTTCAGCGTCTGCGCCTGGATGGATACGTCCAGGGCGGAGACAGGCTCGTCGCAGAAGATCAGGCGCGGACTCAGAGCCAGGGCGCGGGCGATGCCGATGCGCTGCCGCTGACCACCCGAGAACTCGTGGGGGTAGCGGCGCATGTGCTGTGGCCGCAGGCCCACCCGCTCCAGGAGCTGAACCACCGTCTCCTCCGCCTCCGGGCCTTCACCCAGGCCGTGGATCACCAGCGGCTCTGAGATGATATCGAACACGCTCATCCTGGGGTTCAGCGAGCCAACCGGATCCTGGAAGATCATGGACATCTCCTGCCGGATCAGCTTCATCTGCTCAGCGTCCATCTCCCGCAGGTTCACCATCTCCTCCTGGCCGTCGGCTGAGAACTTCGCCGTCTTGAAATGGATATGTCCAGCGGTCGGCTCGTACAGACGGATGATGGAGCGGCTGGCCGTGGTCTTGCCACAGCCGCTCTCGCCGACCAAGCCCAGCGTCTCGCCCTCGCGCACGAAGAAGCTGATGTTGTCTACCGCCTTGACGTATCCCACGACCCTGCGAAACAGCCCCTTCTGGATGGGAAAGTACTTCTTCAGCCCCTTGACATCCAGTATGACGTTGTCATCGGGCCGCCTGCGGCCCGCGGTCTCTATACGTTCCGCCATGCTCCTCACACCTCCTCATAAAGCAGACACCGTGCCCAGTGGTCCTCCCCCTCCACCTGCGTCCACGAGGGTACGATCCGATCGCACTTCCCCGGCATGAAGTCCGGGCAACGCGGGTGAAAGACGCACCCCGACGGCAGGTTGAAGGGGTCAGGCACCATGCCCTTGATGGAGGCCAACCGCTCCCCACTTCGCTTGCCCACGTGGGGGATGGATTTGAGCAAGGCACGCGTGTACGGGTGCTTCGCCTCGTAGAACATCTCGAGGGCGCTGGCCTTCTCCACCACCTTGCCCATGTACATCACGACCATGTCCTGGGCCATCTCGGCCACGACGCCCAGGTTGTGGGTGATGAACATGATGGCCATGTCGACCGTATCCTGCAGCTCGCGCATGATGTCCAGGATCTGCGCCTCGATCGTGACGTCCAGAGCCGTCGTCGGCTCGTCGGCGATCAGCATTCGCGGCTGGCAGGAGAGGGCGATGGCGATCATGACGCGCTGTCGCTGCCCGCCGCTCAACTGGTGGGGGTAGCTGTTCACCCGCTCGTGCGGCTTGGGTATCCCCACCCGCTGCAGCATATCGACGGCGATCTCCCCGGCCTCCTCCTTGGTGACATGCCGGTGCGCCTGGATGGTCTCCGCGATCTGGTCCCCGACCTTGCGGAAGGGCGTGAGCCGGTGCAAACTGACCGCCTCATAGATATGGCTGCCGGCGGTGTACACGGGCGTGAGGGAGCTCATGGGCTCCTGGAAGATCATGCCGATCTCTCCGCCCCGGATCTCGCGGATCAACGCGCCATCGGGGTCCAGTTGCGTGGTGTTGATGTGCTCGACCGTCTCGCCCGAGCCATCGACTCGGGTCCGGCGGTGATAGAAAACATCCCCCCCCACGACCTTGCCGGGCTTGGGTACCATCTGCAGGATCGCCCGAGCGGTCACCGACTTGCCGCAGCCGCTCTCGCCAATCACGCCCAGCGTCCGGCCCACTCTGATGTCGAAGGTGGCCCCGTCCACAGCCTTGATGATGCCATCCCGCACGTCGAACTCGACCCTGAGATCCTTGACCTCTACCAGAATGTCGTTCTTTTCGCTGGTTTCGCTCATCACATAACCCTCCTACCTGCTATAGGGGTCGATCGCATCCCGCAGCCCGTCGCCCAGCAAGTTGAAGCCGAGGAGGGAGATGAGGATGAATGGAACGGGGAAGAGAAGCCAGGGATGGAAGCGTATGGCACGCACGTTGCTGACCTCGTTCATCAGCACGCCCCAGCTCGTGAGCGGGGGGCGCAGGCCCAGGCCCAGGAAACCCAGGAACGCCTCGGACTGAATCATACCCGGGATCATCGTCGTGGCGACGACGATGATGTGGCTCATGGTGTTGGGGATCAGGTGCCGGAACAGGAGGCGCCGGTCGCCGGACCCAAAGCTCCGGGCGGCCAGCACGAACTCCCGCTCGCGAAGGGAGAGCACCAGCCCCCTCACCTGCCGGGCCAGCCCTCCCCAATACACGAACGCCAAGATGACCGTGAGCCCGAAGTATATCCACAAGGGGTTCCAGGTATCAGGGATGACGGCCGCCAGCGCCATGAGAATGGGCTCCCGGGGGAAGGCCTGCAGGAACTCGGTCACGCGCATGATGAGCATATCGATTCCACCGCCGTAGTACCCTGAGATGGCCCCCAACGTCGCCCCGAAGAACAGCGTCAGGGCCTGGCCGATCAGGCCGAGCACTAGGGAGAGGCGGGCGCCGAAAATGATACGCGAGAAGACGTCGCGTCCCAGCCCGTCGGTGCCAAAGAGATAGACGTGGGCCTCCGGGTCGTCCGGATGGGTGCCGAAGAGGTGGATGTCCATCGGGATCAGGCCCAGCAGCTTGTAGGCCGTCCCTCGCACAAAGAAGTATATGGGATACTGCTTGGTCTTGTCAACCTCGTAGGTACGTTTGAACAACTCCTGATCGATTGTCTCCTCCAACCCATACACAAAGGGCCGCAGGTGGAAGTCGCCCTCCTCGTCGACGAAGTGGGGCCACTGAGGCCTTGCCTCCACGTAGTCCGACTCCTGATTGACGAGATACGGGGAGAAGAACTCGGCGAAAGCCACGCCCATGAAGTAGGAGAGGACAACGATGACCGCGCCGATGAGAGCCGCCTTGCTCCGCTTGAAGCGCCACCACACCAGGGCCCAGTAGCTCTGGCTCAGTTGCTCCCGTTGCTCCTCGGCCTGTTCTGGGACTTCGGGTGATTTCTCTGCAGTCATAGCTATTACCTCCGTTGGCGGCCTACTCAAGCCGGATGCGCGGATCGAGCCAGGCCAGGCCGATGTCGGCCAGCAGGTTCCCGAGCAGCGTCAGTATGACCAAGAAGGTCAAGCACGTGCCGGCCATGTAACTGTCCTGGACCAAGAGCGCCTGGATGAAAACCGGGCCGATGGTCGGCAGGTTCAGGATGTAGGCCAGTAGCATGTTGCGATTGATGATCCCGGGTATGTGTTCCGACCCGAAGATGACGACCAGCGGGTTGATGGCGATGCGCACGGCGTGCTTCCAGATCACGGAACGGTTCTTGAGCCCTCGGGCACGCGCCGCCTCGACGAAGGGCTGTCCCAGCGTGTCGAGCAGGTTGGCCCTCATAATGCGTATCAGGCCTGCTGCGCCGGTGATGCTGGAGATCACAGCGGGGATCCACAGGTGCTTGAGCAGGTCCCACACCTTCGCCAGGCTCCAGGGCGCTTCGCGGAACTCGCGGGAGAACAGGCCGGTGATGTCCGCGTCCAGGACAACGACGGCGAAGAACAGGACGAGTAGCGCCAGCAGGAAGTTGGGCATGCCCATGCCGATGAAGGCGACCGCAGTCATGATCTGGTCGCCCACCGAGTACTGGTTCACCGCCGAATAAACGCCGACGGGAATGGCCACGAGCCACATCACGCCCGTGGCGAACAGGGCCACGACGAGCGTCATCTGCAGGCGCTCGCCGAGGATGTCCTTCACCGGGCGTTCGAACTGGAACGACTCGCCGAAATCCCCCCGCACGAAGTTGCTGGCCCACAGCCAGTACCGCTGGAGGAGCGGCCTGTCCAGGCCGTACTTAATCCGATACTCCTCGATGCGCGTTTCGGCGCTCCGGTCGCCCCGTTCCGCCAACTCCGCCAGTTTCTGGTCCATGTAGTCCCCCGGCGGCAGGTCGATGATGAGGAAACTGACGAAGGTGACGAGGACGAGCATGATCGCGGCGTAGCCAAGGCGCCGCACAAGATAAGTAATCATGTTGAGCCTCCTAGCTAATCCGGTACAGGACGCTTTCCCGAAGCTCTCAGCCCTCGCCTCGAGGGCGTCGTGAGCAGGAAAGCCCGCTCAAAGCCAGAGACAGCCGCCTGCCGGCGCGCCGCCCCCGACCCTTCGTCGTGAGCGGGATGGATCGTCCGCAGCCGAACGACAGGGATCTGAGTGTTCTGTACCGGGAACTACGTGCATCCACCGCAGCCATTTAGTGTGGCGGGCGGGGAAGACCCGCCCGCCACACGTAGCTGCAGCGCGCTACTGCTCGAGCCAGTACTGCGAGGGATTCGTGTTGCCGGGGCTGCCGGGCGCCCACGGGCCCAGGATGCCGAACTCGGGCACGTTGTGGACGCGGTTCTTGACGATCACCGGCATGGGCTGGTCGCCCGCGGCGCCAAGCGTGAAGGGTCCATCCTCGATGTGGATCCGGATGGCCTCCCACACGATCTCGTGCCGCCCCTCGACGGTGGGCTCAGCCATACCCTTGTCGTAAAGGGCCTGAAGCCTAAAGGCCGGGCTTCCCTCCTCCGGCTCCCACCCTTCAGCGCCGCCGGTCTGGCGCCACTTGCCCTGCATGGGCCAGGAGCGCGAGCCCTCCCCACCGCCCCGCAGCGGGAAGATCCAGTCGGGGTAGGTCCAGATGTCCACCTCGGAGGCGTGGCACCCGCGCAGCATGAAGGTGCTCTCTCTCTCCCTCAAGCTGGACTCAGGCGTGCCGGAGACCATGTTCAGGGGGGCGACGTTCACACCAAGCTCTATCAAGTTCTCCCTGAAAGTCTCCGAAGCCGGGGTATCGATCTCATCCCGGGCCCACCCGGTCATGTCGATGACCAGCTCGAAGGGCTTGCCGCTGGGCAGGTCGCGCCAGCCATCGCCGTCCTGATCGGTGAAGTTGGCCTGCTCGAAGTAGTCCACGGCCATGTCGGGGTTGTATTCCGCGTCGGCCGCCTGCCATTCCTCGAACACCGCCTGGCCCTCGGGGCTGGCGAAGTGCCAGGACTGAGGACTGATAGTGGCCTGCTGGGCTTCCCCGATGCCACCCCAGGCGACGTCGATGATGCGCTCCCGGTCCATGGCGACGGACATACCCTTGCGGAAGTTGGTGTCCCTGAGCAGATCGCGGATCTCCTCATCCGGGACGTAGTCCTGGTTGATGAGCCAGCAGGGCCAGCCACCCGCGCCGTTCATCCAGCCGGGCTGCAGGTGGTAGTCGCCGGCCTCGGCCTGCTCGGTCAGGAACGGGATGTCGAGCGGGTTGTTGGAGCCGCGGAAGTCGATGTCGTACTTGCCCTGCGACAGCTGGAGAATCCGCGTCTCCCGATCCGTCACGATCTCCACATCCACGTAGTCGATGTAGGGCAACTGGTTGCCCTCAGGGTCGACCTTCCAGTAGTACGGGTTGCGCTCAAAGAGCTCCCGCTCGCCGGGCGTCACGTCGGCGCAGCACCAGGCAAACAGGCACGGATAGCCCGCAGTTTCATAGACCTTGTCGGCCTGCTCCAGGTCATCGTAGGTGGCGTCGGCGTTGTACGTGGGGTGGAAGTCCTTGAGGTAGTGGGCCGGCTTGAGGATATCCATCGACTCCCAGAAGCCCTGGGCGAAGGTGAAGGGGGTGACCCAGTGCGGGGAGTCCCACTTCATGACCATGGTGTAGTCGTCGGGGAACTCGACGGTCATGGGGGTGTTGTCGGTGTTGAAGCCGTACCACGGAACCTGCTTCACCCCGTAGTCCTCGTTGAGGGCCATGTCCTCCCACCAGAACCGAATGTCCTCCATGGTGAACTCGACGCCGTCGGACCACTTGACGCCCTGGCGGAAGTGGAGAATGAGGGTGTTGCCATCGTCCTCGAACTCCCACTCCTTGACCAGGCCCGGCTCGTAGCCGGTGTAGTCCGCCTTCCAACGGACAAACGGCTCGTAGAGCGTCATTCTCATCTTGTACACGCCCGGTTCATCGTCCAAGGCGTACCAGGTCCCACCGTACTCGCCGATGGACTCGACGACCGGGACGACGAGGATGTCCTCCTCCACAGGGAGCCGCTCGTCGACCGCGGGCAGATCGCCGGCCGCGACCATCTCGGCCAGCATGGGCGCCTCGCCGAACGCGGACACCTCGATCTCAGGAACGGCCGTGGGCTCCTCCTCCTCCGCCTCGATGGCGACGGGCTCCTCCTCCTCCTCGACGACGACGGGAGCCTCCTCCTCCTCGGGGGGTGGTGCCTCTGTGGCTGCCGGCCCGCAGGCGGCCAACAGGAGGACCAAAACGGCCAACAGGTTTAGAAGCGTAAGCTTACGCATTCTCCTTCTCCTTTATCTCACTTGTTCATGGGGTGACCCAGATTGGGTCACACAGATCTAGCGAACGACGTTCGAAACCGAGCACAGTTGCAGTTCGTCCGAAGAACCACCTCCCTTCTGCTGATGGGACCTCTGTATATGCGCGAAGGCCCCGGCGCGGCCCGACAGGCGGAGAGTGCAGCTCTACGAGAGGTCTCACCATCGCATAAACTCCTCGCCCGTCCTCCATTGTCGGTGCCATCTCGCAAGGACTCTTCCACATCCAAATGGGGCAAAAGCTGAACGACGACTACGTTGGAGGGTTGAACGTCTGGGAATACTATCGGCGATTATAGCACACCGGCGAGAAGCCGTCAACAGACTCGAGTTCTGCAGCGACGGGCCCAGTGAACCTGGCCGCAGGCCCTGTCCCCGGTGACGGCCCAGGAAAGGATGATATCCTCGCACCCACCCGGAGCCCCCAAGACGGGGGCTGGAAGCTTCTCCAGACAGCATAGCTAACAGATCACTCCGATGAACTCGGCCGTACGCCGCACGATGTCGTCAACGGGAGCCGAATCGGCGATCGCGGCCTCAAACATGGCCTGCAACTGGCGGGAGACCTTGAAATAGCCAGGGATCGACGGACGGGCACGTCCAGCCGAGATCATGGAAGAAACCCGCGCCAGCAGTGGCTCCGCCTGGAGGCTGAGGAATGCATCGAAAGACAGGCAGGGCAGACTCTGCAGCATAGACCGATACAGGTCTCCGACGACATCCGGATGGATGGCCGATCTGAGCACGTCCATCACGAGCGCAGGACGCCGACACTGCCGCAGGATCACGTAGCTGGTCCCACCCACCGTGGAAACCGGAGAACCTCCTGGGGCGGCTGGCGGGGCCACGCAGCCAACTCGCTGGTCGAATTCCCCATCCCCCCAACCACTCGTGTCACGGATGATGCGGCTCTCGTAGCTGCCACCGAGCGCCATGGCCACCTGGCCGCTGCCAAACAGCCAGGGGGTAGTGTCCCAGCGGTGGTTCACCACATCGGGCAAGCTGACGTGGTGCAGGGTCACCAGTTCCCGTACAAACTGTAGCGCACGCCGCGCGCCCGGCCCGTCGAGGATGACATGCTTCGCCCCTGCGTCGAAAACCCCTCCCCCGGCCGACCAGATGAAGGGCATCAGGCTGTATACCGTCGCCTCGCCAGCGGCTGTCCCGGCGGGAAAGGCCAACGATGCCACCAGCCCATACTGTTCCTGAACCCGGGGCTGCAGAAAATGTCGGGCAACCTGCAACAGGTCGTCCCAATCCTGTGGAGGTTCCAGTCCCTCCCGGGCGAACAGGTCGCGGCGATACCAGAGCAGTGAGGCGTCCGTCTTGATGGGCAATCCATACAGCCTGCCGTCGAAGGAGTTGGCCTCAACGAAGGCAGGGTACAGGTCTGCCACGGAACCGTCGTGGTCTCCCTGGGGATCCAGGTCCTCGAAGGCGTATAGGAAGCCAGACTGCGCCAGTCCAGCCACCCACACACTATCCACCATGGCCACGTCGGGGGCCGTGCCACTGCCAACGGCCGCGCTCAGCAGGTCATAGAACTGGCTGTGGTCCACGACCTCGACGTCGAAGGTAGCCTTCTGCTCCGGGTGGTCCGCGTTCCAGACGTCAGAAACCCGATCGAGCACGTCCGACCAACTGGGGTCGGAACTCATGACCCGGATCGGCGCATCGGGCGCAGGGCCTGCAGAACCACGTGTGTTGACGAACGTGCCCAGGCCGGGACGGCGGACGAGCAGTCCATCGCGCGCCAGTTCGTTGAGCGCCTGTCGCACGGGGGAGCGGCTGATGTGGTACAAGTGGCACAGATCCTGCTCGGTGGGGATGCGCTCCCCCGGGCGCCACACGCCGCTCTCGATCTGCTCTCGGATCAAGGTCCTGAGCTGATGATATAGGGGGATCGGTGAATTGCGATCGATGTCTGTCACTGGGCACGCCTAGAGTAGTTCACGGTACAAAACGCCAGCTGTAGCCCGGACAAATAGCATAATATAATAACATTATACCATAAGAGGCCGGTCTTGTCAAGTACCTGTGGAGTGCACGCGGTTTTGGCTAATGCGCAACTACCGGCAACCGATCAAGTACGGCTCTCCATCTCACACCTCTCATGGTGAGCCTGGATGGGACAACACCAGGTGGACGCGCTCCCCACGATGGCGGAACGAAAAGGAGAGCTGCCTCCAGTGATCGGGCAACTGAGGATCGACGGTGTATCCCTCCCCACTCAACCGCAGCCCGGCGAAACCAAAGACGGCGGCCTGCCACAGCCCGCCAGCCGTTGCCGCGTGGATGCCCTCGCCGGTGTTGCCCCGCACGTCCTTCAGGTCGGTCCGGGCAGCGTGCAGGAAGTGGGCGTGGGCCGTCTCCGGCTCCCCCAGCCAGGCGGCCAGCAGCGCCTGGATCGCCGGCCCCAGCGACGAGCCATAGGTCAGGTCGGTGCGAGGGGTGTAGTAGTCCCAGTTGACCCGCAGGACCTGCGGGTCATACCGGTCCGCCAGCAGATAGAGCAGCATCAGAACGTCGGGCTGTTTGATGACCTGGTAGCGCTGCGTCTCCTCAATGCCCAGCAGGGACTGCATCGACGTGCTTCGCGGTTCGTAATCGGCCAGGTCCACGTCGTGCAGGTCGAAGAAACCCTCAAACTGCTCCATCAAGCCCGTCTCGGGGTCGTGGAGGACGACCATGCAGCCGATGACATCGGCCCAATGGGCCAGCCGATCCCGCGTCAGATCCAGGCGGGATTCCAGCTCGGCCGCCTTTTCCGGATGCTCTCGCCGCAGCCAGGCCAGGGTCTCCAGCGCGGCCTCCAGGTTCCAGCGCGCCATCCGGTTGGTGAAGACGCTGTTGTCCACGTGGTCGTGGTACTCGTCGGGGCCAATGACGTCGTTGATCTCGTAGCGGCCGCGGGCACCGTTCCAATCGACGCGCGAACCCCAGAAGCGGGCGGTGTCGAGCACGACCTCGGCCCCGTAGTCGCGCATGAAATCGTCGTCGCCGGTGACACGCCAATACTGCATCATGGCGTAGACCACGTCGGCGCTGATGTGATGCTCGATGTCGCCGCACCAGATGCGGACCAGTTCACCATCGGGGCCGGGCAGCCAACGCGGCGTCGTCTCGTCGCCGCTGTCGGCGCTCTCCCAGGCGAACATCGCCCCCTCGTAGCCGCTATCCCGCGCCTTCCGCCGCGCGCCAGACAGCGTGTGATAGCGGTACAGCAGCAGGTTGCGGGCGATCCGGGGCCGGGTGTACGTGAAGAAGGGCAGGACGAAGATCTCGGTGTCCCAGAAGACGTGGCCTCGGTACCCAAACCCGCTCAGCGACTTGGCCGGGATGCTCACCCGGTCGTCGTGGCGCGGTGCAGCGATGAGAAGCTGGAAAAGGCTGTAGCGCAGTGCCTGGTCCGCCTCGTCGTCCCCCTCGATGGTGACGTTGCAGGCCTGCCACTCCGCCTCCCACGCAACGTCGTTGGCCGACCGCAGTGCGTCGTAGCCGCGGGCCACCGCCCCTTCCAGCCGGGACAGGGCAGCCCCGCGCACGTCGTCGTCCTCGCGGCTGGTGACCAGCGCGACGAGCTTGTGGGCCGTGACCTGCGCGCCAGGCTGTGCGGCCACGCGCGCGGCGATGGCGGGGGCGCCTTCGCAATCGAGGCGGGTATAGGTAACGCCCGCGCCGCCCGCGACGCTCAGGTTACACGCCTGGCACAGTTCAACGCCAGAACTCCTGGCGCGCACGTGCAGATAGACGGTCCGCTCCCCGACAGCCCCTTGATCGGCCGATCGCCAGTGCAGGTATCCATCGTTGTCCACGTGCCCGTCAAGCCCGGCGCGGAACTCGAGCCCGCCCTCGAAATCGAGCGCGGTCACCCGGTAGCGCAGCCCCAGCAGGTGTCGGTCCGCCAGGCTGGCGAAGCGCTCGATTGCCACGTCCACCGTGCGCCCGGCGGGGCTGCGCCAGCGCACCGTGCGGGCCAGGACACCGGTTCGCAGGTCCAGCTCGCGCCGGTAGGAGAGCACAGTACCCCGGTCCATCCTGAACCGCTCGCCGTCCACGAGCAGGATGAAGGACAACCAGTTGGGAACGTTGGCTAGTTCGGTGTGCACCAACGGCACGTCGTCGAAGACGCCGTGGACGAGGGTGGCCGGCCGCTCGCCCGGATAGCCCTCCTCGAAGGCCCCCCGCGTCCCCAGGTAGCCATTACCGATGGTGAAGACCGTCTCCTTGTGGTGCAGTGCCCGGGGGTCGAACTCCGTTTCGCTGACGAGCCAGTTGTCGTGTTCCACGATCCCTATCCTCCGTGAATCTCTAGCTGGCTATGTCTCCCACCTGGCCTTGTCCATCGCCGCCGTGATGTCCCGCAGGCAGACGCCCTCCAAGCTAGGGAAAACGACGTGGGCCGCGCCGACCCGCTCCTGGGGTCCCAGCCCCACCGTCCAGAAGCCACCCGCCAGCGCCGCCTCCACACCCGACGCAGCGTCCTCGACGACGATGACCTCGCTGGGGGCGACACCGAGCTGTCGAGCGCAGTGGAGGAAGAGATCGGGCGCCGGCTTCTGGCGCTGCACGCTGTAGCCGTCGGATACGGCGTCTACCCACCTCTGAAGACGTGTCCGGTCGAGGACGGTGCGGGTGTTCTTGCTGGCCGAACCAATGCCAATCCCGATCCCGGACCCTCGCAGCTCCTCCAGCAACTCCAGGGCACCGGGCAGGGTATCGGCAGGCGTCATCCGCTGGATGAATTCCACGTAGTAGCGGTTCTTGCGCGCCATCCATCCCTGCACCTGCTCCTCGGTGGCGGGCCGGCCGTCCAGGATCAGCTCGAGGGAGCGGCGCCGGGGCACGCCCCGGAGCAATTCGTTGCGTTGGCGGTCGAACGGGATACCCAGCTCGTCGGCCAGCCGCTTCCAGGCACGATAGTGGTACTCGGAGGTGTTGGTCAACACCCCGTCCAGGTCGAAGATGACGGCCTCGATCTCTACCATTTCGTCACATCCCCTCCACCGGAGCCCCTCACGATGTGGTTCGAAGCAGTATGTCGACCACGCGCCCGCCCATCCCGTGCGGCGATGCCCCAGCGACAGCATTCGACAGCCTGGTGCTCCCCTGCCTGGACGGCAGCGAAGCAGCCTGGCGAGGATCTAGATGACCAAATCGATGGTAGCACGGAGGACACCATTTGTCAAGGAATCGGTCGACCCTGAGATCCATTTCGATTTGGGGGCAGGCTTGGCGTAGGCCGCGCCGGCCTGAAGAGCCGGCGCTGGGTGAGCGCCCCAGCACCGCCTGTTCACGGCGGTGCGGCCCACACGGGCGTTTTGACATAAATCCCGTTCGGTGGTATAATAGCCGCCGTTAAGTCAATCGGTTTGGAACCTCTCGCCGCTCCGATTCACGCAATCGGGGCGGCGTTTTTGTGAGGACCCGGACCCATACAAATCCACAGGTCGATGTCAAAGACCTGTGTGAGTTCAGTAGTACAACGAAGGAGTTTGATGCGTTTCACAGAGTTAGATTTGAGCGAACCTTTACAGGGGGCGATCCGCGGTCTGGGATACGAGGAGACGACCCCCATCCAGACCCAGGCCATCCCGCCGGGCTTGCAGGGTCGCGACATCGTCGGCTGCGCCCAGACGGGCACCGGCAAGACGTTGGCCTTTGTGCTGCCCGCGCTGGAGCGCTTGCTGCGGGATGGAGCCAAGACCAAGAACAAAAACAAGAACCCCCGGGTCGTGGTCCTGGAGCCGACCCGGGAGCTGGT
>JABAHP010002744.1_pt1 | contig 31115 bp, 23 predicted proteins | sample 7062081 | NCBI WGS metagenome assembly JABAHP01 (sample SAMN14534357, study PRJNA622989) | marine sediment metagenome | biome: marine biome [ENVO:00000428]; feature: marine pelagic biome [ENVO:01000023]; material: deep marine sediment [ENVO:00002113] | place: India: Gulf of Kutch | collected...
CCCAATTCAAACCCAAACAAACCCAACCTGAAGTGAGCTTGCCGAATCTATTTCAGAGGCAAAATTTCAAAAAAATCGATTTTCCTCGACACATTTTGCCCTCGAAGCGCAAACTATTAAGTAAAGGCTTAGCCATCGATGGCCTTGGAGGCCGGTTAAAGTTGTACCTGGATAAGAATACAGAGTGTCAAATAGCAAAAGGTTTGCAGGAAGGCGACCGCCGAGCCTGGCTGCGACTGTACGAGGCGTACGCCGAATCCGTTTGGAAAAATATCGCTCGTCTTATGGGCGACGACTCCGCCGCCGTTTCTGATGTAGTGCAGGAAACTTTTATGGCCGCGGCCCGCTCAGCAAAAAATTACGACCCAGAACGCGGCTCCCTCTGGGCATGGCTCTGGATAATTGCCGGCCGGCAGGTCGCACTGTACTATCGAAAACAAAAATCGAATCCGCTGCTGACTCAGGCTCGGAACTGGTGGACCGCCCTGGACGGTGAAAAACTCGATTGGATTGACGCCAAAGCAGATGCACCGCCGGATATTTTACAATCCCGCCAGTTGGCTACTCTGGTCAGATGTGCCCTGAGCGAACTACCGGCCGAATACCAGACTTTACTATTAGCCAAATACGTTGACAGCCGCCCGGCCGACAAAATCGCCGAACAAATGGGCTGCTCACCGGTGGCCGTTCGGTCGAAGCTGGCACGGGCAAGGAAGGCCTTCCAAAAGGCTTTCAGGAAAATAATACGTTCGGCGCCCGGTGCGCAGGAGGTTTTATTATGAACGAACAAAATGACAAACAAACAGAAAAAAGAATATCGTCGTTTCTCTCCGCCGTAGACAGCGGCGCCTCTCCACCCGATAAACAATCCCTCAATAAGTTGCAGGAACAATCAACGGCAGAATTCCTCGCCTACTCTGACAAAAATGTGAAATCAGATAAAACATCAATCTCCTTATGGCAGGTAGTTGCGAAAAGCAAAATCACAAAACTCGCTGCCGCAGCGGTAATAGTCATCGCCAGTTTTGCCGCCGGACATTTTTCAACAGAAAAGATCCCCGGCCGGGTACTAAAAGGAAAAAGCCTGTTTGCTATGAGACTATTTGATGAAATCGCACAAAAAAACGACTTTATGATAATCTCGCAGGATTTTGATTCGGATGGTGAAGCTGATTATATGGTAAAGTTTATGTATGTTTATCCGGATGGAACGGCAATGACGGGAACCTCTACGACGCTCAGGGAATCCCTACTGGAAGAAAGGTTGGCAGGCGAACGGTACTCCGAGATCTTTCGAAAGTGCCAATTGCTGAAACAGTGGGAAGAAGGCACATCGAATGAAATATTGGAAATCTATAGTGCAAATAACATTGCTCTGGTCAGCGACGCAATGTTTGAAGTCCGATGGATTGAAGGACATGTTATACGAGCGAAGTTCTCCGCAATTGACAGCGAACCGCTTAAGAAAGAGATGCTTGATATTGAAACCGGAAACAGGCTTCAGGTAGAGGGCTGCTTTACAGACTGGCAGGTGGTTGAAGTTATTGATGGCCAATGGCACGAAGATGTAAAAGCAATAGACAACCTCTTTGTCCATGGCGACGCTTATACCGAATGGGCCCGGCAGCTTGACGTCGGGACAGAAGCAATATTAGCCATCAGAAGGATAGGTTATGAGCTGTTCCTACTGGCCGCTGTTGACCATACAGGAGAACCCGACGCTGGAGTTCTACTTGATAAGGATGAGGAACAAATAAGGGAAGTTGCCGGGATAGTCCGTTTCAGCAGAGAATGGATTGAAGCTCAGCTAGGACCTATTGTCGGTATTGAACGTTTTCCCGAAAGCGATCTTCCTTTGCACCGCGCTATTCAGAAAGGCGATGCAAATGAGGTCAAAAAGCTCCTCGAAGAAGGCGCGGATGTCAACGTCAAAGACAGCCATGATAGAATCCCAATGGGCTACGCTGCACAAAAAGGCAATATGGAAATAGTGCAACTACTCATCTCTGCGGGAGCCGATGTGAACGGAAAAGGCCACGATGACCAGGTCCCCTTTGTTTGGGCCAGTGAAACAGGCCATCTGGATATAGCCAAACTGCTCATCCTGGAAGGCACGGACGTAACCGCAACAGACAACGGCGGCAGCACTTGTTTAATCTGGGCCGCATGGAAAGGCCGAACCGAACTAATCCGGATGCTTCTCAACCGTGGGGCCGATATCAATGCAAAGGACTACAAAGGTGGCACCGCCTTACACGATGCCGTCCGTGGCGGCCACAAAACAACAGTTGAATTGCTCATCGAAGAAGGAGCGGATATAAACGTTTTAAGCACAGACAGTGGAACTCCTTTGGAAATCGCCATTCACAAAGATCGGGAGGAAATCGCCGAGTTGCTCCGTAACGCCGGGGCAACCGAGCCGGAACCCGTTGAAGAATAATACCGGGATTGTACGGAGATAAATACTATACACAGGATATACTTGAGCCAACGCCGAAAAAATCGCCGCTGATTGAGTTGATAAGGCTGATTTAACCTCTTTTCGCCATTGAGCGAGAGAATGACACAAGAAGGTTTTTTACAACTTTCCTTGCCTTTTTTGATTCCCCGGCAGGGATATTCCTATAACTAAACACTGGTATAGAATAAAAACTCCATAAAACCATTTTTATTTAGATTAAAATAAGTGGTTCGAGTGTATTACAGGTGACGGACGTTCGTTTAAGATAAAGCGTACGGAATTTAGATGATAGAAGACAAGCTGCTTGTATGGAAATTCAAGTGTGGCAGTAATGATGCCCTCTGCCGTATCTATGAAAAGTATAAAGATAATCTGCTCAGGCTGGCTTCTGGTCTTTTGAACGACAGAACCGCTGCCGAGGATGTTGTGCACGATTGTTTCGTATCTTTGGCACAATCCGCCGACAGTTTAAAACTTCAGGGGAATCTCAAAAGCTACTTATCGACCTCTGTTGTCAATCGTGTTCGCAACCGGCATCGCTCAAGAGGGCGACACAAAACAACAAACCTCAATAGAACTGAAGCAGCCATCCTGGACACAAAGAGGCCGGAACAGTGGATTATTGAAAACGAACAATTAAAACAACTGAACAATGCCCTGGCACAGCTTCCCTACGAGCAGCGAGAGGCAATATCTCTGCACCTGCAAGGTGGAATGAAATTCAGGGCGATTGCTAAGTCGCAGGATGTTTCAATTAGTACAATCCAGAGCCGGTACCGCTATGGACTGGATAAACTGCGGTCACTTTTAGATAACGAGGCCGAATTATGAAACCGGAAGAAAAGATAGAAAAGCTAATCAAAAACATAGATATCGACACCAATGCCAAAATGGACAAAGCAGTACGCAATGACGTTCTCGGAGCATTTGAAAACTCAAAAATCGAAAAATCGGCGACCTATCACCCGAATATCCGAAGAATAATCATGAACAACTCAATTACAAAATTAGGTGCGGCGGTGCTATTGATCGCCGGTGTAATCGTAGGGTTTAGTGTTTTCACTGGATCAACGGATTTGGCGAGTGTTGCTTTGGGAGATGTGAGAAAGGCATTCATGGCTCAAGCCTGGGTACATGTAAAGTATGACAACGGTCGTGAAGAATGGAGGAACATTCGCGAAGGTAAGCACTTCTACATTAGCGAGAGCGGTTGGTGTTTCTTTGTCGATTATGCTTCAAACACCCGTCTTGGGCATTCGCGCAACAGCGACTACATCCTGGAGGTTACACCCACCACTTATCCTGACGGAAAGGTACCGCCCTGGGAACCAGGAATCGCATGGGAAGCCGTGTTAGGATTCTTTGCGGAAGGAGACAGTAAAGCTTTGGGTCAGTACACTCACATAGAAAGGTGTGTTGATACAGTGGATGGTCAGGATATGGTGCGCTTTGACATCTATTACCTTGATGCACTTGACAACAGAGTGCTTGCTACACAGATCTGGGCCGATCCAGAATCTCGGCTTCCTATCCGTATTCGTAGCAAACTTACTCTAGCGCTGAGAGAGAGGATGGGAGTCGAGTATATCACAGGTGAATACGACTTTCCTAATACCGGCCCTGAGTCAATTTTCGACCTTGGTGTTCCATCTGACCTTAAGGTCATCAGTCGAGTTGGGCTCGCCGACACTACCTCAACCGAAGCTCTGCAAATCCTCCAGGCAGGTGAAAAAGCGGCTCAAGACTTCCCACAACGATATCAGGCTATCGTTTGGAATGATCGAGAACCTGGTGAAATCGACGTTTTGTATCGTAGCGGAAAGAAACTCTGTTTTTTCCATTATTTCAACTTGGATCCAATGAAATACCCGGATTGTCATATAGATGTCCCAGCTACTACAAAGGAGATATTGGCCTGGACAGCGGACCAGATACCTGTTGAGGTTGGAGTTTTTGATGGTGTCAATGTATTTCACCGATTCAACGTACATCCACGCGTAAATATACATGAGCAAACATGGGGTCGTGTGTATCGTGCCTCGACTCACTATCTGCCTCATTGGTTCTATTTGGAGGACGATTTTTGGCCTTATGTCTATAGCAAGAAGCTGCCTTTGGAACTCATTACTGATCATCCTGAAACGCCACCGGGCTGTGTTGCGCTCTCTGATGGAAATGCCTGCTACTTCGTTGATCCCCGTAAAGATTACATGTCTGTAAGAACAATACATATGAAAAACGAGAATGGAAGTAAGCAAATAACCCTGGAAATTTCACTCTCCGATTTTGTTCAGCTTCCCACTGGTCATTGGTACCCACAGAAGCAACACTCTATCTCTTATTATAAGACTCACCCTTTAAAAGAGCCGCCGTCACCCGAAACATTCGAGCACATCAACATCCAGCTACTTCATGAAAAAGATATCCCCCTTGACTTATTTGACGGAGAGAAACTGCTGAAGGGAGCCAAAGTGGAAACCTATTAGAGCACAGGTTTTAGGCTCGTGATGAACTGGAGTGGCTGAGGAATTATAATCATACAAGGCCGGGCTGTTTGACTCGGCCTTTATTGTGTGCATTTGTAGGCATTTTTATCGAAATTATACCAATTATAGTTAAAAATTGCCGAAAAAATTGTACATTATACTGACTGAAAGGGCCTGGATTCCTGCTCCTTCAACTTTGATCAGGACAAGTTTCGCAGGAATGGCAAGGTCAGGCAATCGGCAATCAATAAATAGAATTGGTATTAGCTGCTAATTTTTTGCACAAGCCTGCAAAATTCCTGCCCCCGCTGCTGGAAATTATCGAACATATCGTAGCTTGCGCAGGCAGGGCTAAGCAGGACAACATCACCGCTTTCCGCCACTTTGTTCGCCAATTGAACCGCATCGGCAAGAGAATCGACAATCTCAATCCGGGATTGATTTTGGGGACAAGCCTTAATTGCAGACGCGATTTTTTCGGCGGTCTGACCCATCAAAACAGCAGTTTTAGCTTTTTCGGCAATTGTTTTGCCGAATTCATTGAAAGCAATATTTTTATCATATCCGCCGGCAATAACAATTGTCGGCGGCTCAAAAGCCTCCAATGCCGCGATTGCACTTTCCGGCGTAGTAGCTTTCGAATCGTTGTACCAGCAAACGTCATTTATCTCCGCGACAAGTTCGAGCCGATGGTGCAATGCCCTAAACTGCGGTAACGAATTTTTGAACTGGTCATCTGCAATGCCAAAATACCGGGTAACGGCCATAGCGGCGGCAAGGTTTGAAAGATTAACCCGGCCGGGCAAGGGAAAACACACGCGGATTTGCTCACTTATATCATCAGTTGAAAATGCGATGCAAATCCTGCCGGCATCTCTTTTGTATTTGGCAAACCATTCCGCGCTGACTTTGTCCTCGGCATTGAATATAGATACGGCGGGGAATTTATCGTCAAGTTTTTGAAACTTGAAGATACCCTCTTTCGCGGCACAATAATTTTCAAATGTACCATAACGGTCGAGATGGTTCGGTGTAAGGTTTGTCAAAAGTGCAACTGTCGGTGCTTTTTGGATTTGTGCTAATTGTTCTATCTGAAAACTCGAAAGCTCCAGCACAACTAAATCATCAGGGGCGATCTGGTCTAACCTGGTCAATAACGGCTCATTGCCGATATTGCCACTGAGCCAAACTTTGTCTCTTCCGGCACTCTTGAGCAGATGGGCCGAAAGTGCCGCTGTTGTGCTTTTGCCATTGGCTCCGGTTATACCGATTATCTGCGAAGGGCAAAACTGGAAAAAAATGTTTATCTGGGATGTAACGAATTTCTTACGGCGGCGGGCGAGTTCGAGAAACTCATTATCGCCGGGCACGGCGGGATTGGCGATGATAATATCAGCCTGTTCAAAATCCATTGGATTGTGTGAGCCCAGATGAAATTCAATATCACTAAATTCTTCAAGCTGCTTTATCGAATCGCTGAGTTGCTCGCGCGAAGCCAAGTCCGTTACGGTCACTTTCGCCCCGGCTTTAGCAGTAAATTTAGCGGCATCTACTCCGCCGCCAAAGCGCCCCAAACCCATAATCAGGACTTTTTTGCCTGCAAAGAATTGCCTGTTCATATCAATGTCTGCATTGCGTTTGCCAGGTCCACTTTTGCGTCGATAACCGCCTGCTCGATGCATCTTTTCCAGTCATCGCCGAACTGGTCCTTGTATTTCGGCTTTTCATAGGCATAGATTATCGAACGTGATGCGTTGATTAAAGCTCCGCTGCCGTCGGGTTTGCAGAATCTCACACAATCTGCGGCAGAAGCGCCTTGAGAGCCATATCCCGGCACGAGAAACCATACTTTATCATACTTTTGTCGCAGAGCAGTTGTTATCTCCGGTGCAGTACCACCTACTACCATTCCGACGTTACTGTAGCCGTTGTTTCCAATTCTTTCGGCGTTATCGGCAACTCGGCCAACAACCTCGGCAAGCCTTTCGTACACTTTGAGGCCCTCAGCGTCGGCAAAATCCTGGATTTCCGCTGCGGAAGGATTGCTCGTGCGTACTAACACGAAAAGCCCTTTGCCCTGTTTGCCGGCCATATCAGCAAAAGGCTCGATACCATCAGTTCCGAGGTAGCCGTTGACGGTTATGGCATCCGGTGCAAGAGTATCCTCAAGGCCGGCCAATTCCGGGTTCTCCAGATGAGCAGCGGCGTAAAGCTCGGCCGTATGGCCTATATCACCACGTTTTACATCGCCGATTACTTCCAGGCCCAGATCGTCGGCCTCGGAAATCAAAGCATAGTAAGTCTCTACGCCTTCCCAGAGATATTTCTCAAAAAAGGCGATATTTATCTTCACGGCCGGTATCATCGGCGCAACTATTCGCATCGTCTGGGTGCAAAAATCGAAGATTGCATCCACCGCGGCATTTGCATCAAACTCGTCATTCATCTCGCGATGACTTCTTATCGCCGAAGGGAGCCTGCTGTAAACAGGGTCCAAACCGACTACCAAAGAAGTTTTCTTAGCTTTTACGGCGTCAAAAAGACGATCACCAAAATGACTCGACATTTATCAATTCCCTTCTAAACGATTACAAAAAACGGACTTAACAATTTTGAACAATTGCAAATATTCCATAGTAAATTTTAAAAAATCAATTATAATCGCACAAATAACTTCGAGCAAGATAGAAATTGATTATGAGTAATAAAGATAAAGATAATAAATCAAAAACTCGCAAAAAAAAGAAATTCAAAAAGAGATATTGGCTCTTAATCGATCTGGTTCTGGCGATTTTTATTCTTTATTGTCTATTTCACAAGCCCGCTCGTTATAAGCCGTTCGAAATCAATCCGGCCAGCTACAATCAGAACCAGGTCAGTCCGTATCTGTCAAACGTATTGCTGCCTCAACTTCACAACGGTGCACAGCGCCGGGAACCGTTTGACCTTGTCGTAATCCAGAAGGGTATAAACGAAGCAATCGCCCGACTTCAATGGCCTCAGGAATCCAACGGTGTCCTTTTATCCGCACCAAGGGTGTTTTTTGTGCCCGATAACATCGTAATGATGGGAACGGCAAGTATTAGAGGTGCGGATCTGGTCGTTACTATTGTGACAAAACCAAGTCTTGATGAAGAAGGCCTCTTACGTCTGCGGGTGGAGAAAGTAAAAATTGGCGCTATGAATATCACACCTCTTGCCCGAATGATGGCAAAAAAAATGTATGCCGACAGAATCGCAAACGTGCATGTAGATACCGAGAATTTGCGGGCCAAGATTGCAGCGTCATTACTGAATGACGAATCCTTTGAACCCGTCTTCAACGTCAGGGATATTTTTGATGATGTGGACCAGAAAGTGCGGGTGGAAAAAATAACTATTACGCAAAAAAAACTGACGCTTCGTCTGGTCCCCGTTTCATAGCAAATCCCTGCATCTCGTACTTCCGACGATATTCCAATGTATAATGTTCCTTAACAGGCTTATCGTTCGGACATGGTCGCGCGACACATCAAACAGGGAACGAACAATACTGTAGTCAACTGCTTTTCCGAGCCTTCTCTTCGATTCTAATGAACAGCAACGTGGGCTCCACAATATGTAAATTATTCAGCAAAGGCTCGGTATACTTAATATCTCCGAACTCGGCCCCATCAAAGTGATGCTGCTTGCCTACATGATTGTTCCAGTCAACGCCTTCCGTGAGAAAACCCTTGTCGCCGTGATGATGCTTTGCGATTGCACGCAAAATAGTAAGGCCGTCCCGTAGAAATTGCTCGTTTTGCACGGTCTGATAGGCTTCGAAATACGCCAGAGCGGCTTCGGCGTTTTCCCAGAGATAGGCTGTATCCCAGGTTTTCTCCATCCAGAGCAGCCCCTTTGTCTGAACGCCGTTTCGGTCGTTTGTCATTTTGAACTGGTCGAGGCCGGAAAGGCACTTTTCGAAGGCAAACTCTAATATCTCGGTATCGTTAAGCAACTCGGCCGCCTGACGAAGAACGCGGAATGCAACGGCGTAGGCAACGTCTTCGTGATGATCGTAAGTATCGTGGTTAATGGAACCAAAAATTCCTCCGGCATCCATGAAAACCTTGATTCGCTTTTTGATTTCGTCTGTGTAGTCGGCCAGGCCCTTTTTGGTTAGTTCGGTCATAAGCTGGATGATGAAAAGGCCGTCAGCGCTTTTTTCGAAGAGGATGTCCGAATCACCGTAAGCATTTTGGGGGAAGTGTTCGCCGGAAGGCTTGCAACGTCGAGGGAACCAGCCGTTGAACGTGGGTTTGACGTTTTTTTCTATCCAACGAGCGTTTTTCAGTGCGATTTGCCTCATTTTGTCTCTTCGCGGATTGTCCAGCAGGTCACTGAAAATCAGCAACTGGTATGCGATTTTCGCCATTGAGCCGGGACAGAACCAGTTGTTTTTATGCTGGTAATTAAGGCAGAACTTGTTAGTGGTAGTGAGGCGGTAACCTGTGATAAATCCCGTTTCGTAGTCGATGAAACCGTCTTCGAGTACGTGATCGAGCAGCTTTAGCGCCTTTTCAGCAAGCTGCTCGTTTTTTGTATACTTCGCATACGAATAAAGCTCGTATGCTCCTCCGACGGCGTTCGCGGCCCAGCCGGGACCTTCGAGGTTGCCGAAATCATGCCAGCCCATAATGTTGCCGTCTTTATCGACGAAGCTTGACTTACAGGCCAGCTTACCGTCAAAAGGGACAAGAGTGCCCTCCGCAAAAAGCACTGAGTCTTTAACGGAATCAAGTATGGTATATTTTGGATTCTCCGGTAGATAGAAACCGGATATTACGTCTTCCAGAAGCAGATAGTCTATTCCGAACATATACTTCTTCACGGCCTTTTCGTTCGCACCGATGACTTCGACCTTAAGAACGTGCCGGCCCTTTTCAAGCTTATGTACTCCCAAATCGAGGGCACCTGTCGGGATAACACCATTGTTAAACAGGTCGATTGGCTCGCCGAGCTTTTTGCCGTCGAGGTATAGCTGGTGAATACCGTAGTCAATAGCTTTAGTGAGATTTGTTTTAAGCCTGTAAGTGCCGTTCTTTTCGACGGGGACCGCCAATTCCAGCGTGTCACCCGGTTTGGCGTCGATCCACCAGAGGTGCGCTTCGCCGCTCCAGCCTTCGCCAAAACCGCTCATATCCTGAACGTTGGTATTGCCGCCGGTCTTCGAGAGAACCTTCAGCTTCTCGCCTTCAAGTGCACCTTTGACGCGGAAGACCTTGATCGGCCCCCAGTAATCCTTGCGTTCAGTAACAGGCACAGGCTTGTAAGGATCGGTTTGTCCTGCGGCCTGATACCAGTATGCAGTGGCGGCGTAAAGTGTGGGCTTGGTATTCGGATAGTACTTTTCGATTGCGGCCTCGAATGACTTCTGGAATGGGATGTTGTCCGTAACATGCCAGCGGTTCACAGAAACGTGGCCTCTGTTGTTCATGCTTATCGTCTGATTGTGGTAGCAGTTTTCAAAAAGGGTCGGATTGCACCATGCGTAGCCGAAGTAATCTTCGGAGCCTGTGCCGATGGTGGAGGGGAATTTCTCGCCGTCGACGAAGAATTTCTCGTCTCCTTCGCCCCACCATCCGCCCCTCGGATTCCAGACATGCAGCATAACGCCGCAGTAACGGCCTCGACCTTCTGTTTTGAGCATAGTCCAGTCGATACATTGCGGGGAGGCGTCACGCCCGGGCTCCTGAGGCAGGAAGGCGTCGCGGTGCCATTTTGCATGGAACCTGCCGAGTTTTTCGATCGGCTTTGTGAGTGGGGTCCATTTAATCTCGAAGGTAGCGCTACGGGATTCGCCGCCATCGTTTGTTAATTTTAGTAGAGCTCCTTTTTCAAAAGGCATATACCAGTAAGAGTAGAATCCGGTCTCTGTCATCCCCATGGGCAGAGATTTATATTTGTTTACACCGGGTGCAGTGCCAAAGAAGTCTCCCAACGGTACCCAGACGCTTGGTTGTGATTCGCCGTCCCAGTACATATGCAAGACAAGCTCACGAAGAATATTACGGTCTTCGGGAGATTCAGGCAAATCCATATCGACTTTTATGGCAATAATGGCTGCTGGTTTCGTCAATTTAGCAATAACCGCCGTCTCACCGGGAGCAACATTATAGGTGTCTTTTGCAGTGAGTATATCGGGAGGCAGGCCAGCCCGGCTGATGCCAAACTGGATGTCACGCTGAGTAAGTATCTGATTGGCCCTGTCGAGGGCCCTTTTTTCGGCAGGCGAAAGCTGTCGCTTGAAGGTCGGTACGATAGTGCCCTTTGGATATGTTGTATATGTGAAATGGTAGTACGCTCCCCAGTCGCCCTCGGCGGTAATCTTGCAGGATTTTTGATAGGGGATGGGAACGTAACAGTTCTGGCCACGAGCGGTCATATGGACGAGTGCCTCGTGCGTGAATGGCTCGTTCTCGCGGTTGAAATATCCGATAAAGGGCAGGTCAACAACAGGCTCGGTCGCGCCGTCGAGATATATCCTCACATGTCCATCCTTTGCAAGCGCCGACCATATCCGCCAGATAACGCCCGGTCCTTCCATCTCGGCAAAGACCTGCTTGTTGCCTTCTTTGCGGATAATACCGCCTCCGTCGCCGTTGGCGAACCAGTTGAGGTATTTTCCGGAGGCCTTGTCGTATTTGCTCGCCCTGTCGTAGCTGGACCACTGCCGGCACTTTTCACCCGGGGCGGGCAATACAGCCAACTGCTCTAAATCGGTAAGCCGGTTGATAAGGTCAATATAAGTGAATTTTTCTCCACCCGCAGCATATGCCGGCCGCGTACATAGCGAGGAAACCAGCAATGCACACCAACAACTGCAAGCCACAATCATCCAATATTTTTTCATGATTCACTCCTTCCTTATAGTTAAAGTTAAATTCCTATAATATTAAGAAATTCTGCAAAGTAAGAAACACTTGAAGCAATTATAAAATGTTGATTTGGGTTTTTCACCTATCCTCACTTTTTCCATCATAAACAATGATTATGTACAAAATTTGTACTATTTATGAGGATTAGTGTGCATATAAAAGCCGGTTTTGTCCAGAAGTTTTTACGGATTATCTTCGATAATAGCTTTAAAGCTTTGTCATTTCTGAAGTTAGCTAATCTATCTATAAACAGATACCAAATGTCCCGGTTAATTTTGTAAATTCAGCAGATTACATGTGTATTCAAGCCACCGAACTAAATTTAGACCGGAAAAGACTTTTTTAGGAACGCTCAAAAGGCCATATCTGCACGAATATTAGCATTTTTAGCCTGTTTTCGCCATTATTATAGCTCTTTTACCGTTTAACTGGAGTTTTTTGTCGAATTTTGGCCGGAAATTATACAAATTCGCCAAAAAAGTTATTGCCATTAACAAGTTTGACGATTAACATAATGAGTTTGGTTATAAGGATTAACGGCTACCAAAGCTAAACTTTAAATTAAGGCGACGCTTGAAATGGTAATTACAGGATTAGCGAACAGTGCAGACTAAACGAACAATTGATCTGCATGGCTGCGATTTTTCGCATATGGTGGCTTGGAAATCGGTGTTTCTGCTTCAGTGTCGGGAAACGAACGAGGTTTGTTACTGGCTCCCCATTTTGCAGAAGATGACAAAATGGGTGCTCCATGGGAGGAGACCGATGTAAGGTAAGGATTGCTAGAACCTCGACTCGTTTTTTGCATTTTTGAAGTGGAAACTCCTTAGGTTTCCACTTTTTTTTGGATTTTATAAAAAGTGAAAATTAGGAAAAGATAGAAGAATGAATCAGGAACTAATCAGAATTGTCGACAACATCGCACGCGATAAAAATATCGACAAGGAATCCTTATTCGTCGATTTGGAAGAAGCTATGGTCTCAGCGGTCCGGAAGCATTTTGGCGAGCCGGAAAGCAACATAATAGTAAACATCGACCGTGCCACCGGGCAGGTTACAGCCTCCAAGGACGATGAACAAATCGACATCAGGCAACTCGGTCGAATCCCGGCTCAGACGGCCAAGCAGGTAATGATCCAGAAGATAAGGGCAGATGAGAGGGATAGTATCTATGCCGAGTTCGTCCAGCGAAAAGGGGAAATCATAAGCGGCTCGGTTGTGCGATACGAAGGCGGAACACTTACCGTCAATCTGAGCCATTGGGCCGAAGGTTTCATGCCAAAAGGCGAACAAATAATGGGCCAGTCACATCGGCCGGGAGAAAGAATTCGATGCCTGATTCTTGACGTAAAAGAGACTTCGAATCAGGTCAAAATTATTCTCTCTCGAACGCATCCTGATTTTATACGCCGATTGTTCGAGCTGGAAGTACCGGAGATCGCCGAAAACATCATCGAAATACGGGCTCTGGCACGGGAGGCGGGGTATCGAACTAAAGTTGCAGTAGCTTCGCTTGACGAAAAAGTCGATCCCGTGGGTGCCTGCGTTGGCGTGCGAGGCAGTAGAATTAAAAACATAGTTGATGAGCTTGGCGGGGAGAAAATAGATATTGTACGCTGGAACGAGTCATCACAGGTACTTGTCGCAAATGCCCTGATGCCGGCAAAGGTCAGTGAAATCGCACTGTGCTTTGAATTGGGAAAAGCGACAGTAGTTGTGGATGAGGACCAGCTTAGTCTTGCTATCGGCAAGCACGGTCAGAACGTCCGTTTGGCCGCGAGACTGACCGGCTGGGATATCGATATACTCATGCCGGAAGAATATAATCAGGGCATCGAACGATTGACAAGTTGTATCAAAAACGTAGAGGCCGCTGATGATATGATCGTTGACAAGTTGATTGCACTGGGTGTTATTTCGGTTCTGGATTTGGATGATGTTGGAACCGAACCGCTGATTAACGAGTTGAATATTGACTCGGAAACAGCAGAACAAATGGTCGAGGCTGCAAACGAAGAGGCGAAGCGTTTGGCCGCTGAGTCAAAACAGGAACAGGCCGAAAAAGAACCGGATCAGCAAACGAACGAAGAGGACGACCAGCAGGAACCGGCAGATAAGGAATAGGAACAAATAAACGCTCTATAGAAATCGGAGTTTTTTTTGGCTACTACAAGAGTCTACATTCTGGCTAAAGAGCTTGGGGTAAAGAGCACTGCTATTGTGAAAAAGTGTCAGGATGAGGGTCTTGACGTTAAAAACCACATGTCTACGATCTCGGCCGGTTTGGCTGCGACCATTCGCGAGTGGTTCAGCGAGGGAGAGAATATCACAACGGTTGAGACAACCGAAAAAGTGGATTTGAAAAAGGTTCGAATTCGGAAGAAAAAGACACAAAAGCGAAAACCGCCGGCGAAAAAAACAAAAAAAGCTGTAAAAAAGACTAAAAAGGCCAAGCCCACAGCCGAGACCACGGCGGTAATCGAAGAAGAACCAAAACCCGAAGAAGAACAGGTTCCCACAGAAGAAAAGATAACCCCGGAAGAACCGATAATTGAAGAACCCCAGGAGAAAGAACCAGAACCTATTATTCCTGCCGGGCCGATTTTGGAAAAACCTGAGCCGGCTCGACTAAGCGGACCACAAGTTGTCCGGGTAGAAGCTCCTGAACCGTCAAAAAGACCGCCCAAGCCCAAGCCCAAAGTCAGGTATGATATGCCCGTCACTGAGCCGTTGATGTACGACGAACAGATGCAGGAACAAACAACTTTGGCTCCGAGCAAGGATAGAAAAGGGTTGCCAAAGCACCCCAAAGAAAGAACACATGGACGCCGGCAGGAAGAACGATATACCGAAACGATAAAAAAGCCTAAATTAACCAGAAAATGGCGGCAAAGAGATATTGAAGAAAGACAGGCAAGGCTCGATGCGGCTCGTGGTGAGGGACTGCGACTCAGGCCTATTCGGAAAATCGCCACTAGGTCCGACCGGGAAGTGGCTGCTGCCGCCAGGCCAAAAAAAGCCATTATAAGCGAGCCGATTACAGTAAAGGATTTGTCGGCAGCTTTAGCAATTAAATCAGCGGATATAATCAGCAAACTAATGCAACAGGACGTGATGGCCACGGCCAATCAAACTATAAGCAGCGACATTGCGGAACTGGTCGCTCTGGAACTCGGTACAGAGCTGGTCGTGGAACGCAAGAGCAGACTGCAAGATAAGATAAGGGTTGAATTTGAGCAGCGAAAGAAAAAGGCCCTCAAGAAGCGATCTGTAGTGGCCACAATGCTCGGGCACGTTGACCACGGCAAGACCAGCTTGCTGGATAAGATCCGATCGACTCAGACGGCGGCCGGCGAGGCCGGCGGTATCACACAGCATATCGGGGCATCTGAGGTTACGTGGGATGATAAAAAGGTGACATTCCTTGATACCCCCGGACACGAAGCCTTCACGGCTATGCGGGCAAGAGGCGCCAATATGACCGATGTGGTAGTGCTGGTAGTAGCTGTCGATGACGGTGTAATGCCGCAGACCATCGAGGCGATACATCACGCCAAGGCAGCGAATGTGCCGGTTATCGTGGCACTTAATAAAATTGATTTGCCCGGATGTGATATCAATCGTGTCTACTCGCAGTTAGCTGAGCAGGAATTAGCACCGGCTGAATGGGGCGGAAAGACTGAAGTCGTCAAAACCAGCGCGATTACAGGTGAAGGGATAGATGATTTGCTTGAACATCTCGATTATATAGCCGAATTGCTCGAACTCAAAGCTGATGATACTATACCTGCGACCGGATGGGTCGTCGAAGCCAAGATGTCAGCCAGGCAGGGCCCGGTCGCTACTCTATTAGTCCAGGAGGGTCAGCTTAAAAAGGGCGATATCGTACTGGCCGGAGGTGCTTTTGGCAGAGTGAAAACATTGAGAAACAGCTATGGTAAAACCACGAAAATCGCTACAAGCTCTATGCCCGTGGAAATTACTGGGCTAAACGATGTACCTCAGGCCGGCGACAGGTTCTACCGCCTGGACGACATTAACAAGGCAAAGGCCGCCGCTGAGGAAAACCAGATACTCGCAAGAGAAAATACCCTGACAAAAAGAACACAGGTGACCCTGGACAATTTATTCAGCGAAATAGAAGCAGGTAATGTTAAAGAATTAAATATCATCATACGTGCCGATGTCCAGGGTTCCGTGGATGTTTTGACGAAATATTTATCTGAACTTAGCACAGAAGAAGTGAAAATTAAAATCCTGCACGCAGCTCCCGGCGGAATAACGGAAGGTGATGTTGTACTTGCCGAAGCTTCGAACGCTATTATTATCGGCTTTAATGTCGTCAGCGAGGAACATGTTGCCAAGACCGCAGAAGCTAAAGGTGTTGAGATAAGACTCTACAATATAATATACCGTATAACCGAAGATTTGCAAAAATCCATGGAGGGCATGCTTGAGCCTGAAGAAACAGAGAAGTCGCTCGGTAGAGCTGCGGTTAGAGCTGTGTTTAAGGTTTCAAAAGTTGGAACGGTGGCAGGCTGCTATGTCAGTAGCGGCATTGTGAATAAGAACGCGAAAGTACGCCTGATACGAGACAATATCGTCATCAGAGACGACTTAAACATAGAAACTCTGAAGCATTTCAAAGACGACGTTCGAGAGGTTAAGGCCGGCTTGGAATGCGGTATTAAAATTGCAGGATTCGACGATATTAAAGTCGACGACGTTTTTGACTTCTATGAAATTGTCAAGATAGCCAGAACCCTTTAATCATGAACCGTATTTCGTGAAACAAGAAGCGGGATACGAATAAATTATGCCGACAAGAAGACAGGAAAAAGTTGCCCGCGTGGTAAAAGAAGCGGTTAGTAACGCTATTGCCAACCATCTTAACGACCCACGCATTGAGGGATTTGTCAGCGTTACGAGAGTCGAGATGGCCGCCGATTTGCGCAATGCAGATGTATTTCTTAGTATCTTTGGAAAAGATGATGCCGCGCAGAACAGGACTTTTCAGGCAATAATACACGCAAAGAGCAGAATACAATCGCACGTTGCTCGTAAATCGTCGAGCAAATTCTGTCCTGTTTTGCATCTTTACAAAGATGAAAAATTAAAAAAAACGCTGGAGACTATGAAACTGATAGAGAAGGCTGTCAACAAGCCCGAAAAGAAGGACCCGGATATAACGGTGGATACACGGCCGGACAGTGCTCCGAACACACCGGGAATGATATGAAAAACAGCAAAGAATATTCAAAAAAAGTACGCAACTTGTACCGCTCATTGAAGGCTAAATATCCGAAAGTTAAAAAAGTTACCTACGATGAGCCGGCGGATGCCGTTGTTTATGCTATCATCGCTGAAAACATGAACGGCCCGGCGACCGAATCCGCAATTAAGAGATTTGCCGATTACTTCATTGACTTGAACGATTTACGCGTCTCGCAGGAAGAGGAAATTTTAGAGATTTTGGGCGAGGACACACCGGAAACAAAGAACATTGCTTTAAACCTTACAAAGGCTTTAAAGGCCATATTCGATGAATATCATAGTGTCAGTCTGGAGCCATTGAAGAAAATAGGCAAACGTCCCGCCAGACAAGTTCTTGAGAAGATGGAGGATATCAGTCCTTTCGTGGTCAATTATTGCATGTTAACGTCTCTTCAAAGCCATGCCATACCCCTAACAAAATGGATGATAGAATTCCTGAGAGACAACCAACTGGTAGACCCTGAATCTGATGAACAGCAGATAGAAGGCTTTTTAACAAAACAAATTTCAGCTGAAAACGCATACGAGTTTTACGTACTTTTGCGACGCCAGAGCGAAAAACGAAAGACAAAGAAAAAGAAAAAAACTGTCCGTAAAACAAAGGCAAAAAAGGCTACTAAAAGAAAAAAGAAAAAAAAGAAGTAAACAAAACTACAAAATAAAACGCCAAACCTGACTCCTGCGCTCTCCTGTAAAGGATGAAGCGGAGGAGAATGAGTCAAAAGGTTCTTAATACGAGATACGAAAAATGTCAGAAGATACGCTAAAATTAGGTATTCCAACAGGCAGCCTGCAAAAGGCGACGACAGAGCTTTTCAGCAAAGCCGGCTTCCACATTTCGGATTCAGAAAGAAGTTATTCCCCCACTATAGACGATAAGCAAATCGAGTTGACTTGCCTGCGGGCACAGGAAATGAGCAAATATGTTGAAGATGGGGCTCTGGACGCCGGCATTACAGGACATGACTGGATAATGGAAAACAGCTCAGATGTAGTAGAGGTTGCCGAACTTGTCTACAGCAAAGCCACAAGCAGACCGACCAAGTGGGTACTGGCCGTTCCTGATGAATCAAAAGTAAATAAGCCTGAGGACCTCCGGGGAACAATAATCGCGACTGAGTTGATTAACGTAACGAAGAAATATTTTGCCGATAAAAACATTGACGTACTTGTCGAATTCAGCTGGGGTTCTACTGAGGTAAAGGCCCGATTAGTGGACGCGATAGTAGAGCTTACCGAGACCGGTTCATCACTGCGGGCAAACAATCTCAGGGTTATTGACACCGTGCTAACCTCTACAACAAGATTAATCGCAAACAAACAGGCCTGGCAGAACAAATTCAAGCGTGAAAAAATAGAAAATATCTCTATACTGCTTAACGCCGCCATCAACGCCGGCAGCAGAGTCGGTTTGAAGATGAATGTAAAAAAGGCCGATTTGGAATCGATACTAAAAGTATTACCCGCCGAAAAGAGCCCCACTATTTCGAGTTTGGCCGATTCTGATTATACAGCAGTAGAAGTAATCATCGAAGATGAAATTGAACGAATGTTGGTTCCGGCCTTGAAACGAGCAGGCGCCTCCGGTATAATTACTTATCCTCTTAATAAGGTCATCCACTGATAATTAATATGTAGCGAAAAGTTCTAAACATTTGAATAAGGAGAGTAGATACGATGAAATTATCTGCATTCAAGTTAGCCCTGGTTTTTTCGGTGCTGATAATAATCCTTTCCCTTTGTTGCACAGAAAAGGAACAGGAAGCCGCCAAAACAACCGTTAAAGAGACGACAAAGAAGGAAACAGATCCCAATGTTGTTGCCAAAATTGGCGATTATACTATCAAAAAAGAGGAGCTTGAGATAAGACTGATGAGGGAGCTTCGCCCAAGCCCTTACGAACCCAGACCTAAAAATTATATACCGGATGCCAACTCGGTACTCATGAAAATGATTGCAGAAAAAGCGATGGTGATAGAGGCTCGCGAGCAAAATTTACAGGAAGATGAAACTATCCAGAAAGTGCTTAAGCAGTTTAAGGAAAAAAGACTGGTAAACCTGCTGTTAATGAACCATTTACAGGGCAAAATAAACATTACAGACGCAGAAATAGATGAGAAGATCAAGTCCGATCCCAAGCTGGACCGAGAACGAGCAAAGGCATTTCTGGCAAGGGAAAAGAGTGGAGTAATCATAAATCAATATTACGATGAACTTTACAAGAGATTCAATGTTCAAAAGAAAAAAGAGAATTTCTACACAACAGCCCAAATCCACCAAAGACTGCTGTTTAATCCAAAAGAGCCCCGAAAAGCGGTATTTATTCGCATCAAACAGGTGGAAAATGAATTGACGCCTCAGGAGAAAAGCATTGTTCTGGCAACCTATGATAAAGGAACAATAACCTTGAAGGACTGGTTTGATGCATTGACTGAATTGTCCCCGCCGAGCCGGCCCAGAGATTTGCATACGCCGCAGGGGGTTGAAAGATTGTTAGACAGGGCTTTAAGAATGCCCATTTTCGTCAAAGAAGCAATTCTGTACGGATTTGACAAGGATGAGAAGTTACTAAAACAAGTAAGAGATTACGTAGATAACTTGCTGCTCAACAAAGCTATGAGGGAAAAAACCAAAGACATTAAGGGCCCAATACCCGATGAGCAGATAATTGACTACTTCAATAAAAACAAGGAAGAATTCGGAATACAAAATATTGTCAAGATTGACCAAATCTGGTGCCAGGATCTCGATACGGCCAGGAAGGTGAAGGCGGACCTGGAAAACAGCATGAATTTCGAGGTTGCAAAACAATCATACTCTTTGGAAAAAAAATCCGTTCCCTATAATACATCTTCCAGCAGCGAAGGGATGTTCTTCGAGGAGTTGTGGGCGTCAGAACCAAACAATGTGGTGGGTCCGATAAAGGGTTTTTATCGTGAAGGAATCAAATGGCGTATTGTCAAAATACTGGAAAAGACGCCGGCCAAAACCGCAGAATACTCGGATGACATGAAAAGAAGAGTCGAAATGAAAATGATGGAGATAAAAAGAAGCGAAGCCCTGGCCAAATATAGAAAAGAACTCTTGGAAAAATATTCATACGAGATTTATGCCGACAAAATCAAGGATATCGACCCGCTGGATATACAATAAAACCAAAACATCGTCCCAATAATCTCTGTTAAAGAACAATCATTTGTACTGCTTGATACGGGATTTGAAAAACCACCACTAATACACGAAGCCTCGTATCCGGTGTTGAAGACATCAATACACACTGGCAGAAACTGCCTTTATCACATCGCTGTCAAAAATATTAGACTAAGCGGCTAACAATAAAGGCAAAAACAACCTGTAGAAAATTTTGTTGCAAAACAACATCATATCACGTATATCGCACTGAATATTTTCTTTTGTGCTGCTCGCATCAAAAAATATGAGATATAAGGCATGGTTTTTACTCTGCACAGATATATATTCAGGGAACTCTTAAAAGTTTTTATCCCTACCTCGATAACCCTGACACTAATCCTGAGCTTAGGCAGTATCCTGCGACCAGTACAGGAATACGGTGTCGGTCCCGGCCAGGTGGTTCACCTTATGGGATATTTCCTGCCGATTATACTGACGTTTGTAATACCGATGGGGGCTTTATTCGCGACCGCTTTAGTCTATGGAAGATTTGCGAGCGACAATGAGCTTGATGCCTGCAGGGCGAGCGGCATATGTCTGCTAACACTGGTTTATCCGGGCCTGGCTCTGGCGATTATAGTTGCGATTGCGAATTTGATTTTGAGTTTCCACGTCGTCCCCATTTTCGTACACCGCGCGGAAAGCTCTCTTAAAGCCAACGCCAAACAGATACTTTTCAGAAACATCCAGCGAAAAGGCTTCTATAAACTCCCCCCCGACGGCCGATATATGATTTATGCCGACCAGGCCAATCCTCAAAAAGATACACTTTCAGGTGTGGTTATCACCAAAGTCAAAGACAATCAAGTAAAAGCGGTCTACACTGCCGAAAGAGTCAAAATATATTTCAATCCGCAGCTAAGATTCTACGAAGTCCAAATAACTGCACATAACACTTATCAAATTGGCGCTGAAGGCGGAAGATCGATCAGTCTTGGAAAATTCTCGATGAGAATGGAGTTCGGTTCGCTCCTCGGCGATGATATAAAATTCAAGAAAATCGACGAAATGAAAAAAATCAGGGATGTCGATATAACATTGTTTTATCCCATTGAAAAATTAGCCCGTCAGATTTACAGCCGGTTTACTGCCGAATCGTTGGCAGAAGATATTTCCGGCCGGTTTACAGACGAACCCAACGGCTTCTATACGTTATACAGCGCTGAAAGGCTTGTAAAATTTACCGCCGGCCGCTGCAGCTTAGGGCAAGAGAAAGTAATAGAGTTATCTGATAAGATTGTAGTGATCGAATACGATGAGACCGGCAAACAGCGCCTGCGCATTTTGAAGTGCGAAAAGGCCTCATTGCATCTCGAAGGCGATGAGATGGCGCCAACATTGACAATGGAACTGGACAATCCCATATGGCAGCGGGAGGAAGGCACGGAAGGTGTGGCAATGGGGTGGCTTCGTATCCGCGGTTTGATTGTTCCAAAAAACGTCAGAGACGCAGCAAATCAATTCGCAACAGAAGATGGCCTGGATGCAAAAAAAATGGCTGCGGAGTTATCGAACCTACAAAAAGGAAAAAGCGTGAAACTTAAGAGATTACAAAATCAACTTCAAACTAAAATCCAAAAAACTTTGACTGAAATCGAGGCTGAGATACATTCTCGACTGGTTTTCGGAATAGGCTGCGTGTCGCTTATAATGATTGGGATTGGTTTGGGTATCTTGTTAAGAGATGGACATCTGCTCAGTGCCTTCGGCGCAAGCTCGTTACCCGCCGCTGTGCTGGTAGTCTGTATCATGATGGGAAAAAACATCACGAAAAATTCCGATGCACAGGCAGGTTCGGGAATAGTTTTGATGTGGGGGGGGATGGTGCTTTTGTCTCTGTTGGCAATAGTAGTATACCGAAAACTACTGAAGAATTAATTATCGATACCTGTGCCGGATAAAGGCACAAAATAAAAAATCAATTAACAAAGCAAACAACAAGGCTGTTATGAAGTTACTGGATAAATATATCGCAAAGAATTTTTTTATCGGCTATTCGATTGTTTTCTGTGTTATGATAGGCTTGCGAATAGTCATCGATTTGTTCCTGAGTCTCGACGAGTTTACCGAGCACACCAACCTTGGAACATTGGCAGTCGTAAAACATATACTAAGCTTTTATGCTCTGCATAGCACACTTTACTTTCGCGATTTCGCGGGAATGATAACCGTATTCGCGGCTGTCTTCTCGCTTTTCAAAATGGTACGAAACAACGAATTAGTGGCGGTAATGGCTTCGGGAGTCAGCCTGAAGCGGGTGATTTGTCCGATTGTGCTTCTTGCATTGCTGATGACAGGTTTATTTGTCATTGACCAGGAATTAATAATACCTCCGCTCAGCGATAAGCTTGTCCGCAGACAGGATGCTGTTCCGGGCCAGGAATCCTATGACATCGAGTTTTTAATTGACGGTAAAGGCTCGCTAATTCGTTCTCCAAAATTCGACGTAAAAACATCAACACTGCATAATCCACATATTATCATCCGCCGCAAGAAAGATAACTCGCTAATTTGGGATGTAATTGGACGAATTTCCGCTGACAAGGCCGTCTACGACCCGAACATCGGAGAGTGGATTTTGACTAATGGCTGGCTTACTGAGAAAGATCCCAGAAAGTCACCCCGGCCCTACGTCTCCTACAAAAGCGACATCACACCAAAAGACATACCTGTAAGACGAAAATCCAGACACCTGGCATTATTAAGTTTGAGGCAGTTAGCTGTACTTGCCGCTCAAAGAACAAAAATCAAGGACAAGGCTCAGCTTTACAGTCAGAAGCATTTCCGCATCACAGAGCCGATTATCAATTTAGCCATGCTTATGGTGTGCCTGCCGATTCTGGTTTGTCGTGATCCAAAGTCAATGAAGTCTGCTGTTGCGATCAGCTTCGGCGTAACAATGGCCTGTTTCATCACGACTTTTGTTTGCAAAATGCTTGCCACCGAGGTGTTCTTTGACAGAGTAATACCGGAATTGTGGGCGTGGATGCCGGTCGTTATCTTCATGCCAATTGCCTTCATCGAACTGGATTCTATGAAAACATAACGAATCAGCTGGTAAGTTATACAGGATAATCAAAACGTTAACTTCTTCTGAGAATTTTTTAAGTCTTTGATATCACTAATCTTATTGATCCGCAATTCCTGCGATTTTAAACGCTGTTCACGCTTTGGATTGTACTTTGGTTTTTGGGATTTTCTTCACTAATTGCAGCCGTTTTCTCCCTTTGCAAATCAAAGATTTCCAAAAAAACAATTTTTGTTTATACTCAAATCGGCCATACCGGCGTCTTATATTGCAAGGATATCCTTTTGTGATTGCTTGATCAGAATGCTAGAAGATAAAGTGCTTGTTCGCAAATTTAAGTCTGGCGACGCAGCTGCTCTGGAGCGGATTTACGAAAAGTATAAGAACGATTTACTGGCACTTGCTGTCTCCCTGATGAATGATATCACTGCTGCTGAGGATGCGGTACACGATGTTTTTGTCAACTTCGCACAATCAGTGGCAAAACCATACAGGATCAGGAATCTCAGGAGGTATCTGATGACTTCTGTTGCTAATAGAGTGAGGAGCCAACAACGATATATGCAACGCCACCGGACGGTTGGTCTCGATAACTCGGATCTCCCCGGTCGCAATTTAATTCGGCCGGAGCGTTGGCTTATTTTGAATGAAGATTTAAAGCTGTTAGATCGTGCTCTGGCTCAGATACCATACGAGCAACGAGAAGTAATCACTCTTTACATGCAGGGAGGTATGAGCCTAAGAGAAATAGCCAGATTTCAAAATGAATCGGCCAACACAGTTATTGGTCGATATCGATATGGTTTAAAAAAACTTCGCTCGTTATTAGATAGTGAGGTAGAGAAATGAAACCGAAAAATGGTATAAAAATCCGTTTCCAAAGGGCGGCTGCCAATACCAATCCGCAAATGGATAAGGTCATCCTTGAGGACGTATTAACGGCTTACAGGAAAAACCTTGGAAGAAAATCGACTAACCCTCAACTTACAATACGGAGAATAATTAAGAAAAGTAGAATAATAAAATACGCGGTTTTCACAGCGATTATCATACTGGCTATTGTTGGTGGGTGGATTTTGAGGGGGATTGATGAAAATGACCTTGAGCAAAATACAAAATACGATAATGATCTTGTTGCCAAAAAGTCCGAGGACAAGCCAATTGAAACGCTATCAGGCACTCTCAAATCCAACGATCCTGTTGAAAAAACAGGAAAAAGTCCTACCGATAAAAAATTCGCAAGCACAATAAGCCCGGAAACGAGAGGGACTGTGAACCAACATCTTGGTACTGCGGCGCCGGATAGAGGAAGAGCCGCTCTTCGTATTGTACCGATGGATAGAGAAAGAATGAATGTTGAGGCTAAAAAGATAAGGGAAATGGCTGCTGTTGGTGATATCGATGGTCTGGTCGCGACGCTTTCGGCCGGAATGTTTCGTAATAAAGTAGCTGCAGCAGAGCATCTTGGGGAAGTCGGCGATGAAAGAGCACTGCCGGAGTTAATAAAATTAAAAGAACGATTTATATGCGGCCTGAGTAAAGACGGCTCCACGGTATTTAAGAACGATGGATATGGATATAGACATGGCATTTCAAGTGGAGCGTTTGCAGTGGCGATTTGTAAAATCATGACAAGGAATTTATCAGTAAAAGAACAAATTGATGCCTGGTTTGAACTGCTTGATGACTGTATAGAGCCGGAAATGGCCTCTAAAAAGCCATACCTGGTATTAGGTCGTCATGGGCTATTAGACATACCCATCAATGAGTTCGGTTATGGCTGCTTTGATCTGGGCAAGAGAGTAGCAGCAGAGCTTGAAAAATATAACGACCCTTCGATAGTTACTCGACTTCGCAAGACCGAAAACAAGGGAGCAGCCATCGCTGCTGTTTGGATGGAAGTTCAGGATATGGCAATTGCAGAGGCAATTGAGCGATGTGTTGAAATAGCAAAAAATGAACACGAAGCACAACAATATGGGGCAATAAAGTGTCTGGGTAAGCTCGGAGAAGATGCTATTTTTGCGCTGGATGATCTGGCAATGCAAGGACACTATGAAGCAATGAGAACTTTGGGATATCGCAAGGAGAATCCTGAAGTATTGGACATAATATGTTGGCATCTTACGAATAATCGGAACTTTCTTGTAAGATTGCTGGCGGTTTCCCAGTTTTCTCATATGAATATTCTGCGATACCAACAGCCGATTTTGTTACAGGCGCTGGTCGAGGCATTATATGACCCGCATGAACCTATCAGACGTAGAGCTGCTTCTTTGTTGCGAACTATTGCCGAGGGTAAGAATAAGTCACAGCTTTTTGAATATGAAGATGACCTGTTAATTGCGTTGAAACATCCCGATAAGCAAGTCCGGGGATTTACTGCTCAAACATTAAATAGGTTAGGAAGTAAACGATTGGATGAGCAAGTTCCTGACCCGCCGGAAATTAGAACGGACCTTAAGTAGCATCGCCAGAAAGATATTCTGGAGGTCATAGAAAGCGGCGCACACCTCACAGCCCCTACTGTTGGGACACGCTGGTGAGAGCATCGAAGAAAAAACGCTAATTCACTAATTTTCACCGTTCAAAGGAGCAAGACAATAATGGCATCAGATAAGAAATTCTACAAGAGACCTAAATTTATTACGTTGATTATAGCTCTATTTATAGCTGCTGTCGCTGTACCAAAAACCCTTGCACTCACGGAATGTCAGGCGAAGAAGCCCGCTGTGCAGTCTGAGGCCGAAGAGGTTTGGGGCGAGCCGGTCGAGGGGCTGGCTGTGCGGCTGCGGGCGAAGGGAGCGAAAACGGCCAAACGGGTAACATTATTGGCGGACGCACGCAACGATGGTCCGGGCACATATAGGGGCACCCGATCAACCCACGGTTGTTGGCTCAAAGTGGATGGAAAATGGTACGGGAGGGTTCAAACGCGTGAATTTGTTGCTCCGATGCTGTTGAAAGCCGGGGATCGGCAGTTGGCCTTTACACAGATACGCCTTAGTTCCGAAAAGAGCCACCTCTGGCGTGGTGGTATCAGCACGAACGATGGGCTTGTGCCTCCTCCACTGACTGTGACTGTAAAGAGAAACCAATCTGACAAACCGCTCGAACTAACCCCCGGCCGACACTCCGTACGACTTGCTCTGCCCACAAAAAAACGCGACGGAAAAACCTACGCTTATAGCAATCTGGTCGTAATTGAGATTTTGCCAAAAGAAAAACCCGCTGAACATGTTGATATGAAAAAAGTTTCGGATCAAAAGATCAATGCTCTACGGGCTGTGGTGGAAAGTACTGCCGGTCGTTATCTTCATGCCAACTGCCTTCATCGAACCGGATTCAATGAAAACACTGCAGCAAGTCCAATGGCATCAAAAAACAGAAAATCTTTAAAAAGAGATTTAGGGATTACACCGGCACTTTAGGCAGTTTATTCACGCGCCCTTCTTTCATCAAAATAATCAAGTTCACTCAGCGGCAGGATTACAGATGTTGCAATATTTGTCAAATGCGCCACGATTCGTTTAAAATGTCTCGCTATCAATGAAAGACACACCGCCTCGTTAACCGACAAGTTGCTTTTTACGACTTTCTTCAGAATTCGGTCGCATTTTATAGCTATCCTGTGTTCAAAATCCCACGACGCTTCGGCTTTGTGCTCGTCTGCTTCAATAAACGCCTCTTTCGTACGTTCAAACAGTGCGAGAATTTCCTTGTCAAGGCCGTTAAAATATTGCGAAAAGAGTTCCCTGTCCATTGGCTTTTCTACAATCTCGGTCACCTCATAAAGGTTCTTGCAGTAATCGCCTAAACGCTCGGCATCTTTTACAACGCTCATAAGAAGCAAACAGGCGTTCACATCTACCGTCGGTTGAAGTGAAAGGTGTTCTATTATCCTCGTCCGTATCTTCTTTTCAAGGTTATTTACCTTGTTATCTATCTCATAGATTTTCTTTTTCAGGTCCGGCTCTTCAACGTTGTCCAGAAGAGTGCTGCAAACCATCTCATACATAAGCCTCGTATCATCCAGCATCTCCTTGAACTCATCAAAGACCTGAGATAGAAAATCCTTACCTCTCCAGAAACTTATAAGATTCTTGAACATCGTCATATCCCCTTTATTATAAATATTTTGAGATGAGAATCAATAACGAAGGGACGATAAAAAATAATCCCAATACATAAGCAATCGCATATCCGCGCTTGCGGTGGGCCAAATCTCCCAACGACTTTGCCAGGTTTATCGGCACCCTTCTGAAAATCTTTATCGGATAAATAAATATCGCGCCAGCCAGGTTAAACAGGAAATGAACAAAGGCGATTACAATTGCGGCAATGTTTCCCGTAGCGGCAGCGGATGCAAACGAGGCCAGAATAGCCGTGCCCGTTGTCCCAATGTTGGCCCCGATCGTTATTGGAAAGGCCACCTCCATTGTAATGACTCCCGCCGCCACTAAAGGTACCAACAACGACGTTGTAACAGAACTGCTCTGAACTACAGTCGTAAAAACTACACCCGCCACAATTCCTATCAATGCATTCTTCCTGAGAACATCATCCAATACCGCTTCCACTCTCTTCACAACCAACGCCTTCATTAGTTTGACGATGAAGTAAAGACAAAAGAAAAGAATCACTATCGAAAGAACAAGCATTAAAATGTAGGCGGCATTTTGGGGCAGGCCTGATAAGTCGATCAAAAAATGCTTGATAAAATCTATTACCGGCTCAGTGATGACTTTAATGGGGCTTGTGAATTTTACCCCCCCGAAATCTGCGAACGCACTGCTCATATGGGTGGCAATCTTCTGGAGAACACCTGTCGCCAGTTCAAGGGGAAACATTATGGCCACGCATATCAGGTTAAAGAAATCATGCACCGTCGCCGCGCCTACCGCCCGCTTGAACTCATCTCGACGGGTAAAATGGCCTAAAGAAACAAGCGTATTCGTTACCGTCGTACCGATGTTTGCGCCCATAATTATTGGAACGGCATTTCCAACGGTAAGAACTCCGGAACCCACCATTCCCACAACTATCGATGTTGTCGTTGAAGAACTCTGAATGAGGCTGGTTGCCAATATACCAATGAACAGACCAATAAACGGATTGGAAGTTGTACTGATCAAACTCTCCGCAAAGCCCGCACCGAAGCCTTTGAATGCCTTGCCCATAAGACCGATGCTGACCAAAAACAGGTATAGAAAGAATGCTATTAACAGTATTTTTGCCAAAACGTTCAGTTTTGCCTTCATATCACATCCTTCTGAATTAACCGTTGGTAATTCTACGCTTATAGTTTGAAGGGAATATGAAGAGAATGTGAAAATTCGGTGAAGGGCAAAATTTTTTTCTTAGACTTTGGGAAGCGTTACAAAAACCTTCGTTCCCTTACCTGTATCGCTTTCAATCCGGATTTCCCCCTTATGGGCCAGAACAATATGTTTTGCTATTCCAAGACCCAATCCCGTACCGCCTAATTGGCGTGAGCGCCCCTTGTCCACCCGGTAGAATCGCTCGAACACCCTGTCGAGATGCTCCTCTTGTATTCCAATCCCGTTATCTTCAACCGTTACAAAAAGCTCTCCATTCTGCTGTACAAGACAAATCCTGATTTGGCCGCCATCCTCAGTGTACTTTATGGCATTATCTATCAGATTCACGAAAACCTGCTCGATCTTGTCACGGTCGGCCTCAATCTTAAAATCTTGACCCTGTGATTCTATCGTCAGCTTTTGATGCCTGGCCGTAAGGACATGACCAAAACCAAGGGCGATATCATCCATCAAATTCTGAAGGTCAAACTCGCTTTTTTCTATGCTGTCCCTGGATAGCTCAAGCTCACTCAGACTCAACAAATCATCTATGATATTGCTAAGCCTGTTTGTGTGGTCCTTTATTATCGAAATAAATTTGCCGGCTTTCTCCGTATCTTTAATTGCCTTGTCTTCGAGGGTTTCTATATAACCCTTAATCAGGGTCAAAGGAGTCTTAAGCTCGTGTGAGACATTCGCAACAAAATCCGTCCTCACTCTGTCCATCCGCTCCAGATTCTCCATTTTGGCCTGTAGCTCGCCGGCCATTGTATTCAGGGATTTCGCTAATTCACCAAGCTCGTCTTTGTTCTTTATCCTCACTTTCCTGCTGAAGTCTCCACTGGCAAGTCGCTGGGCTATCTCCTTCATCTCCCTGATCGGAGATGTCATGCTCTTCGATACAAAATATGCTATCGTCAGTGCAATTACCAGCGCCGCCGCCGCCCCGAATAACACAGCTCTGTATATAGCTCGCGTTTCAAGCTGAACTTCAGATAACGGCATGGCAAAACGGACTACTCCCAGCACGTCACCGTCGCCGCCTACCCGCACGGCTACATACTTCATATTGTAACCCAGGGTCTCGCTGGGACGCGTGCTCTCACCGAAGCCGTCCTTCATGGCATCAATCACTTCAGACCTGTCTGCATGACTCTCCATCTCGGAAGGATCTGTGTCCGAATCACCAAGAACCGTGCCTTGAGGATTAATAACGGTAATCCTCAAATCCAATTCATCCGCCAGACTTTTGACCTTTTGCTGGATGGATCCTTGATTTTCTTCCTGGAGTTGCTCACCCAGGATATCAGCCACTAATAGCGCATTCGTCCGCAGCCTCTCGGAAATCTTGCTCTCGAAGTCCCGTCGCAATTTCAGACTTGCAAAAAAATTCAAGGCGAATACAGCCACTAAAGTCAAAGAGATACACGCCGCAAAGAATTTCCAGATTATGCTGTGTCTCATCTATACTTCCCTGAATCTGTACCCGACACCCCGAACGGTCTCGATATAATCCCTGGCCATGCCCAGTTTGCGCCTCAGCGATTTTACATGAGCATCAACAGTCCTGTCACACGCTATCGTATCATCACCCGAAACCGCATCCAATATCTGGTATCTCGACAACACCACTCCCGGCCTTCGCGCCATGTATTCGAGAAGCTTAAACTCCGTAGTGGTAAGCAAAATTTCCTCACCTTCTACCATAACTTTATACTTCGCACTGTCTATAATCAAATCACCTTTTTCCAGAATGTGGTTCAGTTTCCGCTCCGCCCCTCTCCTCATAATAGCTCTTATTCTGGCGATTAGTTCTCTCGGGCTGAAAGGTTTGGTCACGTAATCGTCCGCGCCCAATTCCAGGCCAACCACCTTGTCTGTCTCCTGTGATTTTGCGCTTAATATAATAATCGGTATCTGCGAGGTCTTATCGTCGCCCTTCAGGGTCCTGCACACTTCGAAGCCATCTATTACAGGCAGCATTATATCGAGAATAATCAGGTCCGGCTGCTCGCTCCCGGCCAATCTGACTCCATCCTCACCATTCAACGCCGATACCGTAACATATCCCTCCTCTTGAAGATTGTACTCGACCATCTCCACAATATCGCGGTCATCTTCTACTATTAGAATCTTTCCCTTGGCCATATTAACCTGGCCTCACTTATGAGCGAAAATCTAAAGTTATGCAGTACCTCTGCCCTTTATCATCTCGCGAATCTCTTTATTTATCCTGACGCTGCACCACTGCTGGCCACACATAGTACAGTAATCGGCTGAGGGTAATTTGTCTGCATCAATCTCCTTACACGCCTCTCGGTGCATTGCCTCGGCCGTGCGCGGATCCAGCGATTCATCGAAGTGTTCCCTCCAGTCCAGATTCGTCCGGGCTATGCTCAGTCTTTTATCCTGCTCTCCAACACCTTTCATGCCGCGGGCAACATCCGCGGCGTG
>JABAHP010005819.1_pt1 | contig 31097 bp, 20 predicted proteins | sample 7062081 | NCBI WGS metagenome assembly JABAHP01 (sample SAMN14534357, study PRJNA622989) | marine sediment metagenome | biome: marine biome [ENVO:00000428]; feature: marine pelagic biome [ENVO:01000023]; material: deep marine sediment [ENVO:00002113] | place: India: Gulf of Kutch | collected...
TGGTACTACCGCGTGCAAGCGAGCAACGCGGGCGGGTCCAGTGATTGGTCGAACGACCAGTCGACGGGTGTCGTCCCGGCCGCTCCTGTATTGGATCCTATCGACAACGCCGATGGAGATGGGGCATACCTTGTAGACTGGGAGGAGGTCACAAGCGCAACGAGCTACCGCCTGGAGGAAGATGACAACGACGACTTTACCTCGCCCACGGTCAGGTACATAGGGGCGAGTACCCAGTACCAAGTGAGCGCGCAGGGGGAGGGGATCTGGTACTACCGGGTACGGGCAATCAACGTGTTCGGGAACGGCACTTGGTCGAATACTGAGCTGGTGGGCGTTGTCCCGGCGCCTCCCGTCTTGTCGCCCATTGGCGATCCGGAGCCAAGTGGGTACTACCTGGTCGACTGGAGCGATGTAGCGGGAGCCACCAGCTACGAACTGCAGGAGGATGACGACCCTGCTTTCGGATCACCGGTCACCCGCTATACAGGCCCAAACACCGAGTTTGGGATCGCCGACCAACCTGTGGGAACCTGGCACTACCGAGTCCGGGCACAGAACGATGTCGGATACAGCTCATGGAGTGAACCTCAGTCGGTTCTGGTCTTGTGGGAATGGAGGATCCGCTTGCCGCAGGTGCTGCGCGGTTCTAGTACGTCACTGAGATAGCCGTTCCGTGATATGCCCTGAGTAGAGCAAACTCAGGTTCAGAAATGCATACCAGGCTCTAGAATCACAAATCTATAGGAGGATCCAATGAAACTTGGCTCGGTCTTTGGTCGGACGGTTCGGTTCTGCATAGCGATCTTGGTGGGCGTCTTGCTTCTTCCTTTGACGCCCGAGCAGCCTAGGGCTGGGGTGGAGGCGTGGACGCGCACCCTCGATCCGGTAATCATCACAGGAAACCAGCTTTCCCTCTTCAGCGGCGTAGCGCTGGCCGATCTCTTTGTGTACACATACGACGGCAGCACATGGAACATGGTTCCGTTTCAGTTCGACGAGGTGAACTCGGAAGGGAGCTTTGTTCAGTGGGAGAATGGCGTGCTCGATGGCAACGACCAGTTGGTGTTCATGGCGGCCGATCTGGGAGTTACGGCTGCCACGCACGAGTGGCCGGATGATGCGGACTCTAAGAACCATTCGCGCTACGAGGTGCATGTCACGAACCCACTTCACCCGGCTGAAGAGGGGTGGGTATATGTGTACCGCTCTGCGACGCTGGCGCCGACATTTGCTCCATACGTGACCTGGGATGGCGCAAGCAATAGCATACTGGCCAGCACCTATATCATCGGCTATGCTCCGTCCCAGCACATTGGCATGGACTCCCTTCAGCTCAACGGGTACCCCGGCGATGTGCTGGATCGATCCAAATTCCGCCTGCGGGTCCTTTGCATAGATAGTGATGGCGGCGAGAACAGAACCCTAATAACTGAGAATTCTGAGGAGGTTACCGACGAGTGGACGCCGCCGGACATCCATGGGCCGGTGCGAGTGGGCGGTGGGACACTTGACGAGTATTCATGGTCCTATGCGTCGATGTTCATGGATGAGTCAACATTCACCGTCACCGACCCGGACCCCGAGGACTGCGTTGAGTTCAACTACGAGTTCTTCCGAGCTTCAGAGGATTGGCAGAATCCGCTGGTGAGTGGTATGGCGCCCATGGGCTACTTTGACAGCAACACACCCGCTGGGGTGATGGTAGATGGCGTCTACGACCCTATTCCCTCATCACCACTTGCGACATGGAGGCAGGTGAGTGGAGCGAAGGGCAGTGTTGTGGAAGTGAGGGATATAGACGGCGGAGGGGCCGTGGTCATCAACTACTACCTAGATCTAATCGACGAGGATCCAGACGATACCGGCGACTTGAGATCATTTGCAGACGCGGGATTTTATGTAGTCGAGCCTGACAATCCCGTCCTGATATCAACTGCACACTATGTCCTGGATCCCTTCCAAGTCAACGTGGGTGAAACGTACCGGCAATACTACACGAACCCGCTTCAGGCCACAGCGACGGCGCAGGATTACGTCGACCCCGCGCCGAACGCCGCCAGAATCATCTACTTGCCGAAGCCTATATACGATGATGTGGAGACCACATTCACTGCGGGGGTCGACGGGTTTGCACCCTTTACCTATGACTGGGAATTCGGCGATGATGGCGGTGTCGCCTCCGGGAACACAGTAGACCACACCTTCACAATGACGGGCACGATCCCGGTGACGCTCACGGTGACCAATGACTATGGCACCAATGCATTTGTCTGGACCCTAATGGTATGGGATCCGGGCACGGACGTCCGCTGGAGCTACATGCCATTGATTCTCCGGAACGGTCCTTGACAATCCGTGGGGCCTGCCCCGCAGAGTCTTTGAGAGCGGGACTCAGTCGTACGGCTCGAGCCACGCGGACATCCTAATGAAGTCCAGAACGACAATACTCAGAAGAGGAAGGAGCATTGACACAATGACCTCGATCCTTGAGGCACAGGACCTCAAGAAGACATACACCATGGGCGAGCACGAGGTGAAGGCACTCGCCGGCGTGGACTTTTGCGTCGAGAAGGGGGAGTTCGTTGCCATCATGGGGCCGTCGGGCAGTGGCAAGTCCACCCTGCTTCACTTGTTGGGTGGGCTGGACAAGCCCTCAGACGGCGAAGTGACCTTGGCCGGGCAAAGGTTCTCGATCCTGAACGACAAGGAAGCCACGCTGGTGCGCCGACACAACATCGGCTTTATCTTCCAGTTCTTCAACCTGCTGCCCACTTTGTCGACGGATGAAAACGTCGCCCTGCCGCTCCTGATCGACGGCCAGAGCCTGCGCAAGTATCAGACGCGCATCGACGCCATGCTAGAGCTGGTCGGCCTGGACGAGCGCCGCCATCACAAGCCCGATCAGCTCTCTGGAGGCGAGCAGCAGCGCGTGGCCATCGCCCGGGCGCTGGTCACCGAGCCAGCCATGGTCCTCGCCGACGAGCCGACGGGAAACCTGGACTCCAAGACCGGCACAGCCATCATGGACGTCCTGCGCCGGTCTTGTGATGAGCTGGGTCAGACGGTGGTGATCGTCACCCACGACTCCAGGGCTGCTGCTTATGCCGACCGTGTCGTCTTTTTGGCGGACGGGCGAATCAGCACCATTATCTACTTTGAGGAAGACACCGACATGGGGCAACGACTCCGGGCCATCCTGGAGACCGTAGAAAGACTGGCAATGTAGCGTGGCAGGCCGGCGCCCCACAGCTTACGGTGAGCGTTACGCACGACCAGGTTGAGAATTGAGACTGGGGAGAGCGAATGGATGGAGACGAACAAGTCAATAGGAAAGAGCCTCGACCCCCCATACGGGTCGAGGCTCTCCTGCCACGATGGGCACAGGTTACTCGGCTTGAATCAGTGGTCTGAGGCGGCCCTCAAGTACCGCCTTCGACCGCGGCTTCGACTTTGCCTTGGGCTCAGTCGGATCACCCCAAAGGATTATGCGAACGTAGAAACGAAGTATTGCAGAGCACGCACGACTATCCATTTGTACCTATCCTTCCTGAAAGGGGCACTGCCCCTCATCGTCGGTGTCTCAACGGCTGCGCCGTGGGTTCCTTTTCACCTTCTAGCCCGATTATACCAGCTTGTGTCGACATGCGCATCGTCCTGGGGGACCCTATCCACCTGTACCTTTGGGCAATGTACTTTTGTACGAATGACATGACACAACGACCCGGCGCATCCGAGAGGCGATGGGGAGTCTGATGGCCTTGAATGGCGAGGAGCTGGAATGAAGCACACACTCAAGATGGCGCTCCGCTCGCTTCGAGCCCGACCTCTACGTACGCTGCTCACTATCGCGGGGATCGCGCTGGGCGTGGCGGTAATCCTGGCCGTCAGCATCGCCAACGCCAGCACCCTGGAGTCGCTCACCAGCGTGTTCGCCGCGGCCTCAGGAAAGGCCGACTTGGTGGTGCTCAGTGCAACCGATGACGAAGAGGGTTTCGCCGAGCGCGTGAGGGGCATCATCCTCAATATCGCCGGGGTAGAAGACGCGATCCCTTCGCTCCAAGCGCCGGTCTTTATGACCGAGGAGGACTTGGAGAGCCAAAGAGAACTGAGCTATCTTGGAGAGGCGGTAGAACGGCTCGTCGTGTTCGGCATCGACCCAGCCGTCGACGAAAAGGTCCGCGAGTACACAATGGTCGAGGGGAGCTTTTTGCCGCCCGATCTGGATACCTACGAGGTGGTTCTGGTCAAGGACTATGCCGATGAGCATGGAATCAAAGTCGGCGACGACGTGAATTTCCTCACAGAGTCGGGCTATGAGACGCTTCGCGTGACGGGGCTGATGTCGAAGCAGGGTGCAGGCCAGACCAACAACGGGGCCTTTGGCATCGTGCCCCTGGGCGCAGCACAGGAGATCTATGGTCGCATCGGAGACCTCGATCAGATCGACATCCTGGCCGCCCCCGCCTACTCCAGTGAGGCCGGACTAGATGCCCTGCAATCGGCCCTGCAAGAACGTCTTGGCTCTTCCTACACCGTCACCTATCCTGCGGGCCAGGGCGAGCGCGTGATACAGAGTGTTTCTTTGTACCAGATGGGGCTCAGCATATTTGGTGCGATCGCCATTATCGTCGGCGCGTTCCTGATCTACAATACTTTTGCCATGACGGTAGTGGAGCGGACACGCGAGATCGGAATGCTACGGACCGTTGGCATGACGAGCCGACAGGTTATGGGTCTGATCATGAACGAGTCGGTGATCCTCGGCATAGTGGGTGGGGGGCTGGGTGTGGGCGTGGGCATCTTGTTGGCGCAGGGCTTGATCCGGGTCATGGAGTATCTGCTTGCCCAGCCGGTGGGCGCTGTCCACGTGCCACTAGGCGGCCTCGTCACGAGCACCGTGGTGGGGATGGGCGTAACGCTCCTGGCATCGGGTGCCCCGACCCTGCAGGCAGGCCGCGTTTCACCGCTGGAGGCGCTGCGAGTGCGCGGCAATCCACACGAGCCGTGGTGGATCCACCGCGGTTGGCCGTGGGGCATTGTCCTGCTCGGTCTGTCAGTTGCAGGCTTTTACCTCCCCGTACCGTCCTCTATACGATACTATACGATGACCGTTTCAATCGCAATCATGTCGATGGGGGCGATGCTTATCATCCCGGCGACGGTCCGCTTTTGGGTGCAAATCCTGAGTCCTGTCGCACGGCGCCTTTACGGTGGGGAAGGGCCGCTGGGCGCCCGCAACATCGGACGCGGTCGGCAGCGTACGACCATGACGGTGATGGCGCTCATGGTCAGCATCGGGATGGTGTTCAGCATACAGTCGATGACGGCAGCGTTCCAAAAAGACATCCAGAAATTCACCGATAGTTTTATGGCAGGAGATCTGTACGTCTACTCCTCCCAACCGATGCGCTTTGACCTGGCTCGCCGCCTGGAGGCTGTGCCGGGTGTTGCTGCGGTGACGCCGATGCGGGTTGTGGATGTGAAGGTGTTCCGGGAAGATGGCAGCGAGGAGACCATTGCCTACAGCGCCTACGACGTCGAGTCATTCCAGCGCGTCGGCTCCTTTGTCTTTGCCGACACCGGGGCAGACGCCCAGCAGCTCACGGACAAGCTGGCAGGGGGCGACGTGGTGTTTATCAGTACGGTCGCGTCCGACAAGTATGACCTCCAGCCGGGAGATACGATCCGGCTGCAGACGCGGCGTGGACGCAGGGATTTTGAGGTAGGAGCCCTGGTCATAGACTACAACGAGCTTGGCATGGCCATCCAGGGTAGCTGGAAAGACCTGAGGCGCTACTTTGGGGTGAACGATGTGAGCGCATTCCTGGTCAAGATCGATCCAGGTTCTCCCCATGGTCAAGTCGAGCAAGAGATGGACCGGCTGTACGGGGAGCGGCAGCACCTGACCATCGTGTCCAACGAAGCGATGAAAGAAGACATCACGGCGCTGACAACGCAGACGTGGGGGATGTTCGATGTGCTGGCGCTCATCGCCGTAATTGTGGCGGCGCTGGGCGTGATCAACACGCTGACGATGAGCGTCCTGGAGCGCACGCGCGAGATCGGTATGCTGCGCGGGGTGGGGATGACTCGCTGGCAGGTGGTCAGGATGATCCTGGCAGAAGCAGCGGTGGTAGGTGTCATGGGCGGAGTGTTCGGCATGGTGTATGGCCTGTTCCTTTCCCAGGTGTTTATCGGGGCTGCGAACGCAACACAGGGATTCCGGTTGACGTCGATCATACCCGTGCAGGCCCTCGTCGCCGGTTTATTCATTGGCATCATCGTCTCTCAGGTGGCGGCCCTGTTGCCTGCCCGTCGCGCGGCGCGCCTGGAGGTGATCGAGGCAATCCAGTATGAATGAAGAGGGTGGAGATACCCCGTCACATAAGCGGCGGTGGTGTCAACTGCCCGTGGAATCAACGATGCGGCGAGAATGATGAGAAAGGCAGAATGAAGCATACGATTTCGATGGCCTTGGGCTCACTCTTGGCGCGCCCTTCGCGCACTCTGCTCACACTCGGTGGCATTGTGCTGGGTGTGGCCGTGATCCTTGCCATCAGCATCACCAACCAAAGCACCCTGGACTCGGTGACCAATATCTTTACCGCTGCTTCGGGCAAGGCCAATCTGGTGGTGATAAGCGCAACCGACGATGAAGAAGGTTTCGCCGAACGTGTGAGGGGCATTGTCCTCAACACGCCCGGAGTTCAAGAGGCAGCCCCGTCTCTGCAGATGGCGACCTTTATGGCCGGGCAGGACTTCAGAGGCAAGATGGAAACGAGCATGCTCGGTATGGGAGCAAGCCGGCTCATCATCTATGGCATTGACCCTGTCCTCGACCAAAGCGTCCGCGAGTACACCACCGTCGAAGGCAGCTTTCTGCCGCCGGACCTAGATCCCTACGAGCTGATCCTAGTTAAGGACTATGCCGATGAGCAAGAGATCAAGGTTGGCGACGATGTAGATTTCCTCACCGAGTCGGGCATTGAGACAGTCCGCGTAGTAGGACTGATGGCGAAACAGGGCGCCGGCCAGACCAACAATGGAGCCTTCGGCGTCATGCCCCTGGGTGCAGCCCAGGAGGTTTTTGGCCGTGTGGGGGATCTGGATCAGATCGATATTGTGGCCACATCCGACTATGGCAACCAGACCGAACTCGATGCGCTGAAATCGACACTGGAAGCACGGCTCGGCTCCGCCTACACCGTGATCTATCCAGCGAGCCAGGGCAAGCGCGTGGTCCAGATGCTGGACGTGTACCAGATGGGGCTGAACTTTTTCAGCGTGATCGCCATCGTCGTCGGGGCGTTCCTCATCTATAACACCTTTATGATGACCGTCGTGGAGCGGACGCGCGAGATCGGGATGCTGCGGACGGTGGGAATGACCGCCGGCCAGGTGATGGGTCTAATCATGACCGAGTCGGTGCTCCTAGGAGCTATGGGCGTGGCGCTGGGCGTGGGTGCGGGCATCTTGCTGGCACGTGGGCTCATTGGGGCCATGGAGTCGCTAGTCGGCCAAACAGTGAGTGCCGTTCAGTTGCCGATTGGCGGCTTGACTCTAAGCATTGTGGTGGGGATAGGCGTAACCCTCTTTGCCTCCGGCATCCCAGTCCTGCAAGCGGGGCGAATCTCGCCCCTTGAGGCGTTGCGCGCGCGCGCCAACCCGGAGGAGCAATGGTGGGTCCGGCGCGGATGGCCGTGGGGTATCGCTTTGCTGGTTCTCTCTGTCGCAGGGTTCTACTGGAGCTTTTCGGGCGGTAGTACCGTGCAGTTCGTGGTCGGAAGTGCCTCCATCATGGCCATGTCGCTGGGCGCCATGTTCGTAATTCCGGCCACGGCCCACACCTGGGTGCGGATGCTGAGCCCCCTTCTCCGGCGCCTCTACGGCGGGGAAGGCCAACTGGGCAACCGCAACGTTGAGCGCGCCAGGCAGCGGACCACCATGACCGTGATCGCGCTCATGGTCAGCATCGGCATGGTCTACAGCATACAGGCATTGACAACGTCGTTCAGCCAGGACATTGACGATTGGATGGAAGGTTATATGGGGGGAGACCTATACGTGTGGTCCACCCAGCCGCTGCGCTACGACCTAAGTCGGCGCCTGGAGGCTGTGCCGGGGGTTGCTGCGGTGACTCCGATGCGGCAATTGGAGGTGAAGGCTCTCCTGGCAGATGGCGGGGAGGACACAATCCAGTTCATCGCCTACGATCCTGCTTCATACAAAGACGTAACCTCCCTCAACTTTGTTGACAACGAGGCGGAGCCTGACGAACTCATGGACCATCTGGCCGAGGGCGACGTGGTCTTTGTGAACACCGTCCTCGCTGACAGGTACGACCTCGAGCCGGGAGACTCGATCCGGCTGGCGACGCGGCGCGGGCAGAGGGATTTCGAGGTTGTTGCCCTTGTCAGTGAGTATAGCGAGACTGGGTCTGCCATCGATGGCAGTTGGAAGGACTTGCGCCGCTACTTTGGGATAAACGATGTCAGCGCATTCCTGGTCAAGCTCGTTCCCGACGCCTCGCAATCCGAGGTGATGAACGAGATGGAGAGGCTCTATGGCGAACGGATGCATCTCACCATCGACTCCAATCAAGACATGAAAGCGCAAGCCACTACGCTGCTGTCCCAAGCCTTCGGCATGTTTGACGTCCTGGCTCTTATTGCCGTGATCGTGGCGGCGCTGGGCGTGATCAACACGCTGACGATGAGCGTCCTAGAGCGCACGCGCGAGATCGGCATGCTGCGCGGCATGGGGATGACCCGCTGGCAGGTGGTCCGGATGATCCTCGCGGAAGCGGCCACGGTGGGTGTGATGGGGGGCGCGTTCGGCCTGGCCTATGGCCTTTTCATGTCCCGCGTGTTCATCGGCGGCGCGAACCTCACACAGGGATATCGTTTGGCGCATAGCTTTCCGGTGAATGCCTTGGTGGCGGCATTTGCCATCGCGCTTGTCATTTCCCAATTTGCCGCTGCATGGCCGGCGCGGAGGGCAGCCAGACTGGAAGTGGTTGAGGCAATCCAATTTGAGTAAGGGGAGCAGTTGGGTGTTTGTGTACCGGTCAAGGCCACAGTGTACGATAGGATGCAGCCGCGGAACAACTATGGCATGGTCGCGCATCGCGAGCGGCATCCTGTCTGAGCATAGACAACCGGCCCAGTTCGGCCGGTCCGAATTACTGAACAGCGGAAAGGGAGGTTAATGCAATACACCCCCGGCCCTGCTGGGCCGACCCAGTACCATGGGCAAAGGGGGGAACAGCAAACAGCAAGCAGCCTCGACCCGTGCGCCGAGTCGAGGCCGCCTAGATGGGCACTGCCTTATCGTCGCCTACTTGGCATCCATCGATGGTTTCAGCCCGGCAATGGGTGCCGGCTCGGCCCGCTCCACGGGCTTGGCCTCTGGCACGCGCTCTCTCGGGTCGCCCCGAAGCGCCACCAGAAGGTAGAACTTGATAATCTCAAACCACATCCTGTTCACTACAGTGCCCTCCTGCTAAGACTGGCAGTCCCCCAAGTAGTCTTCGTGCTAGCGGCTCCGCGCCGCTGGCTTCTGGCCGTTCGCTCACAGTATAGTCGCTTTCCTCGACGCGCACATCGTCCCGCGGTACACTGTTCTACTTGTACCTTTGGGCAGTGTCCTTTCGTACGATTGACTTTCGGATTGCGTCTGTAGAGGGAGCGCGAGGCGCCCAAGAGGTAGGCTGACCAGAAAGGAGGTATGAGGAACAGATGAGCGAGAAGCAAGAGGCGCCGGGGCGAGGATACAACCGCCTCAAGGCCGCTTTGACCGAGGCTCCATGGGCCATGGCCAACGGGTTGGCCAAGCTGCTGTACGGCTTCCGAACCGAGGGGATCGATAATCTGCCGAGCGACGGACCATACATCGTCTGGATTACAGAGCCAAGCCTTATTGGCATGATCATCGGCGGCTACGTCAGTATCAAGGTGCTGAAGCCCGAGTTGGACAAGGGCACCGACAACGTGAGCTTTTTCCACGAGGAGCTGTTTCGCCTTGCCTATTTCAGGAACCTTGAGAACACCGCCGGGAAGTACCGTCCCCTGGTGCCCCACTCAGCCCCGCAACTCAGCAAGGGCATACTGGATGGCTACCGCGTGCTGCTAAACAACGGCATCGTGATCCACAACCCCCAGGGCGATGCGACTTGGGACGGTCGCCCAACAGCCTTTGGACGCATCGCCGCCTGGCTGGCGCTGCGCACGGCAGCACCCATCGTGCCCATCCTGTCCTCGATCGGCTGCTATGAGATCTGGCCCCGCTGGCAGCGCCTGCCCAGCCGAAAGGGGCGATTCAGGCTCTGCATCGACGAACCTCTCGAGCTGACCGACAGGCCGCTGGACCGCGTGACCGATCAGGACCTGGAGGAGGCGAATGCCCGTATCCTGGAGCACTTTGAGCAGTCCCACTACGGGCCGGGCGGGCTGGCGGGCTGGATCGGGCCGGTACTGCGCGCTGGCGTGGAGGTGACGGAGCCGGTGCAGCTCCATCCGCCTTTGACACAACCGGCCGCTATTCCACCTCCCAACACCAAGGTCAGCAAGCTCGGAGTGGCGCAGCTCCTGTGGCAGTGCCCGGTGTGCCGTACCAACGGCGCTTTGGTTCACCGCCGGCCCATCTTTCGGCGCGAGAAGGTGTCCTGCCAGGCATGCGGCACGCTGTGGGACTTTTGCCGGAAGCCGGGGCGCGACTTTCGGATGGAAGTGTTGGAGGGCCCGCCAGAGGTGGTGGGGCTCGACATGTCCCTATCGACCTGGTACGAACACATGAAAAGGAACTTTTCCCCCGAGCCCATCCAGGTGGACGGTGTGGAGCTGCTGCCCGGAGAAGAGGTATACCTGGAGGCGCAGGACGTGACCCTGTCGCCCTACCTGCCCAACTCGCTGTTCGAAGGCTGGGCAGAGCGGGAGGCGCCCAAGAAGCAGGCCGACCGGTTGGAGATAGCGAATTGGGAGAGCATGGGCGAGGGCCGGCTGCTGGTGACCAGCCACCGGGCGCTGTGGCAGGGAATGATGCGAGAGATCGACTTTTTGTGGAACGAGGTGACCGCCGTCTCCCAATACCTGCAAGCCACGCTGGCCCTCCACTACGGTTCGGCCAAGTACCGTCTAAGGTTGGGCAACCAGCCTGTCTTGAAGTGGCTGCACACCATGGGGGAACTTGCCAAAGAGGCCGGCACGCGCCAGGGTCGCACGGTCAATGTCACGCACCACTGAGCGGAGATCCGCAGCGCCCACCATCCAGGGGCGTACCATGCACGGCGAGAGAGAGGTGCACCTCCCGCCCAAATGCAAGAAGGAGAAAGGCAAACATGAGCACACAAATCAATATCAACCGTCACCTGGGCCACATCTTTGAGGAGACAGTGGCCAAATTCCCCGACCGGGAAGCGCTGGTCTTCCCCGGCATGCGGCTGACGTTTCGCCAGTGGGATGACCTTGCCAACGCGCTTGCCACCAAGCTGGAGGCGCTGGGGGTCGAGACAGGCGACCGCGTATCGCTGCTGCTGCCGCCCAGTCCTGACTTTCTCATAGCGACCATCGCCGCGACCAAGTTGGGGGCGATTATGTCTCCCACAAACCCACTCTTCACACCTGGGGAGATGGTCAATCAGCTCAAGGACATGAACCCCAAGGTGATCATCATGATGTCCGAGTTCATGGGCCGCGGCTTTGCGGAAATTGTGGATAAAGCCCGGCCCGACCTACCCGAGCTGAAGCAGGTGATCGCCCGCGGGCCGGAGCACGAGGGCTTTCTCCCGCTGGACCCCATCTATGGGACGCCTGCGCCCCAGCGCGAGTCGTTCGTCAAGCCGGGACTGACCGACGAGGATAACGTCGTCCTCTTGTTCAGTGGAGGCACCACCGGTCTGCCCAAGGGCGTGCCCCGGGACACCTACAGCCTGTTCTACTCCTACGCCCATGGGATGACAAGCTATGTAACTGAGCAGGACGCGATGCTGTTGATCCCCCCGCTCTTTATGGCTGCCGGGGTTTACCAGCTAGCCTATCCGGTCCTGTTTGGCACCAAATTGGTGGGCATGGCTGCCTTCAACCCGCAGGTCATCCTGAAGACGATCCAGGATGAAAAGATCACGCAGATGTTCTCCTACCCAACCATGATGCGCTGGATCCTGAGCCAACCGAACTTTGACGAGTTCGACGTGTCATCGATGAGCGTCATATCCATTGGGGGGGAAGCGGTCTCGACCGAGCTGATCAAGACCATCCAGGAGAAGTTTGGCTGTCAAACCACCACCGGATATGGGATGACCGAGCTGACCGGCGCGGCGGCGACTCCGATCGATGCCCCGCCCGAGATGATCTCCGGATCCGACGGCAAGGTACTGCCCGAGTACGAGGCCAAGCTTGTGGACGCCGACGGCAATGAGGTGCCGCCGGGGGAGGCCGGCGAGTTCGTCGTCCGCGGCCGCCCAGTGTTCAAAGGCTACTGGAATAGACCGGAGCTGGATGACGTGGTCTTTACGCCGGACGGCTTTTTCCACACCGGTGACCTGATTCGCCAGATCAACGACGAGGGCTACATCCGCTTCGTCGGCCGGGCCAAGGACACGATCCGCCGCATGGCCATGACCATCTATCCTGACGAGGTGGAAAACGTCATCAAGACCCATCCCAAGGTGGCGCAGGTCGGCGTGGTCGGTGTGGAAAGCGAGTTCGCCGGGGAGCGGGTGTGGGCGTATGTGCAGCTCCATCCCAACATGGAGATGACCGCGGTGGAGGTCATGGAGTATTGCCGTGGGAAGCTGGCCGCCTTCAAGCTGCCCGACGAGGTGCGGTTTATGGACGAGTTGCCGATGAGCTCCGTGCGCCGCGTACAACGCGTCAAGCTGCGCGAAGAGGCGCGCCGCGAAAAGGAACCGGCAGAAGGCTAGGAGCCCCCGATGGGGTTAGGAACGGCGTTTTCCTGCTCGCTGCGCCGCGCGACGCGGCGAGCAGACTGGACCTCTGGTGTCGAACCAGACAAAGACCCCGGCCCAGGCGCACCAGGTTGAGAGCGGAGACCAGGAGGAGTGATTGACTGGGGAGAGAGCAGTAGTTGACACCGGGACCAGGCGAGCCTGCTAGCTAGAGGAGCTAAGAAGGGAGAAGGGTAAACGTGAGTACTCAATTCAATATCCACCGTCACGTGGGCCACATCTTTGAGGAAACTGTGGCCAAATTCCCGGACCGGGAGGCGCTGGTTTTCCCTGGTACGCGCATTACTTTGCGCCAGTGGGATGCCCACACCAACGCGCTGGCGACCAAGCTGGAGGCGCTGGGGATCGAGAAAGGCGACCGCGTGTCGCTGCTGCTGCCGCCCGGACCGGATTACCCCATAGCCTTCATGGCGGCGGCCAAGCTCGGGGCGATCACGGTTCCCACAAACGTGCTTTTCCAACCACGGGAGATGGTTTCCCAGCTCAAAGATGCGGCCCCCAAAGTCCTGATCATGATGTCCCAATTCATGAACCGTAACTTTGCAGCGATCGTGGATGATGCCCGGTCCGAGCTGCCCGACCTGAAGTATGTGATCGCCCGCGGGCCGGACCACGAGGACTTTTTGCCGCTGGACCCCATCTATGAGACACCTGTGCCGCAGCGCGAATCCTTCGTCCGGCCGGGGCTGACCGACGAGGACAACATCGTCATCTTGTTCAGCGGAGGCACGACCGGCCTGCCCAAGGGCGTGCCCCGCGACACCTACAGCCTGCTATACTGCTACGTCGAGTCGCACGGCTGGGTAAATGAGAATGATACGATGCTACTGGTGCCCCCCTTCTTCACGACCGGTGGATTTCTCCAGATGATCTTCCCCATCCTCTTTGGCGCCAGACTGGTGGGCATGGCTGCCTTCAACCCGCAGACCATCCTGCAGACGATCCAGGAGGAAAAGTGCACCCTGATGTTTGCCTACCCGACGATGATGCGCTGGATCATGGCTCAACCGAACTTTGACGAGTTCGATGTATCGTCGATTCGGCACATCGGCATCGGCGGCGAAGCGATGACCGCCGAGCTGATCATGACAATCGAGGAGAAGTTTAGCTGCGTCGCGCGGACCGGATACGGGATGACAGAAACAACCGGCACTGCGCTCACGCCCATCGATGCCCCGCCCGAGATGGTCTTCGGGTCCGACGGCAGAATACTGCCCGACTATGAGATCAGGTTCGTGGGCCTCGAGGGCAAGCAAGTCCCAACGGGAGAGACTGGCGAGATCCACGTCCGCGGTCGCCCGGTGTTCAAGGGCTACTGGAATAGACCGGAGCTGAATGCCAAGGTCTTTACGCCCGATGGCTTCTTCCGCACCGGCGACATGGCCCGCCAGATCAACGACGAGGGCTACATCCGCTTCGTCGGGCGGGCCAAGGACACGATCCGCCGTGCAGCCATGACGATCCATCCCGACGAGGTGGAAAACGTCATCAACGCCCATCCCAAGGTTGCGCAGGCAGGTGTGATCGGTGTGCCGGCGGAGCTGTCCGACGAGCGGGTATGGGCCTACGTGCAACTCATTCCCGATGCGGAGATGACCGCGGTGGAGGTCAGGGACCACTGCCGCGCCAGCCTGGCGGCCTTCAAGCAGCCCGACGAGGTGCGGTTTCTGGCCGAGGTGCCGATGAGCTCCGTGCGTAAGGTCCGACGCGTCAAGCTCCGCGAACTGGCACGCCGCGAAATGGAATCGGGAGCAGGCTAGGAGCCCATCCTGAGGCTCGTGCGCAGCGCGGGCCGGGGTGAAAATCCCGCTGCGCATGCATAGGGGGACGGTGGCACCATCCCGAAGGATGCTGCCCTTGGCCACAAATGGTATCTAGAGTGGAGGTAGAATGGATCTGGTCGGTAGAACTGTTCTCGTGACCGGCGCCTCCGGTTTCGTTGGGGGGCACCTGGCCATTCGCCTTGCGACCGAGCAGGGGGCGCAGGTCCGCGCCCTGGTGCGCCAGACGAGTCGCACTGACCATCTCCAGGGTCTCGATATCCAACTCTGCCAAGGAGACGTTACGGGCCCTGATTCGCTGCGATCTGCCTCCGACGGCGTGGACGTGGTCTTTCATACGGCGGCGATCGCCCGGGAGTGGGGCAAGGCCGAAGAGATGCACCGGGTCAACACCCTGGGGACAGACAATGTCTTGAAGGCTGCTGTGGACGCGGGCGTCGCCCGTGTCGTGCACACCAGCTCGATTGCCGTCTATGGGCTTGAGCCGGCGGACGGCACTGACGAGAGCTTTCCCTTCAACCGCGCATCGGGCAATCCGTACGCCGCCAGCAAGATCGCGGCCGAGGAGCTGGCCCAGATGTACTACCAGGACAAGGGCCTGCACGTCACCATTCTCCGCCCTGCTGAAATCTATGGCCCGCGCTCGACCACCACGACCGTGGGACCGGTGCTTGCTATAAGGATGGGCTGGATGGAGCTCATCGACGGCGGCGAGGGTCTGTGCAATCACGTATATGTGGATAACCTCGTAGACGCCTACATCCTGGCTGTCGAGAACGACGATGTGGCCGGGGAGGGGTACATCATCAGCGACGGGATGGGCACACCCTGGCGCGACTTTTTTGGGCGCTACGCTCAGATGGCGGGCAAGGGGCCCTTGCCCTCGATCACCAGGGAGCAGGCTATACTAAAGGCGGCAGAGGCAGAAGCCAAGGCCGAGGCACGCGGCCGGGCGCCGGCCCTGACGCAGGCTGCGGTCACCTTGATGACGCAGAAAGCGGTGTACAGGATTGACAAGGCTCGGCGCGAGCTGGGCTATGTGCCTCGCATCTCTCTGGACGAGGGGATGCGTCTGACAGAGGCGTGGCTTCGGGAAAGGGGTTACCTCTAACAGCCTGACGGAGTCATTGGGTCGCTAGGGCGCTCAAGCAGGGCAGATCGAGACGATCAACGCTGAGGGCCAATCGATACGAGTATGCCATAGAGGGAAACCGTAAAGGAACAAAAGGGCCTATGGAAGAGATCACACAGCGGCCTAGCATGTTGAGGAGAGCCGGCGCATGGCTGAACGCGCTATTGCTTGACGCACCCATCAAGGTCATCACCTTCCTATACAAGCTGATATACGGATTCCGCGTCGAGGGTGAGGAGAACATGCCAGAGGAAGGACCCTACATCGTCTGGTACACCGAGCCGGGGCTGATCGCCTTGTTCGTCGCATGGTACATCACCGTCAAGCTGTTGGGCAAGGACAGGTACCGGGAGGGCGGGTCCAACGTAATGGCCTTTTTCCAGGAAGAGCTTTTCCGTGTCAAGTACCTCCAGCAGGGGATGAAGACCAGCCCGGTAGAGCTGCGCGGCCTTGTCCCCCACTCGGCCCCAGGGCTCGCGAAGGGCATGCTGGACGGCTATCGACTGCTGTTGAACAATGGTATCGTGGTTCACAACCCCCAGGGCGATGCGACCTGGGACGGGCGGCCCACTGCTTTCGGGCGGATCCTGGTCTGGCTGGGACTGCGCACCGCCGCCCCCATCGTGCCGTCCCTAATCACGATCGGCTGCTATGATATCTGGCCGCGCTGGATGTTCCTGCCTAGCGTGCGAGGAAAGATGAGGCTGGTGTTCGGCAAGCCGTTCACGCTGACCGACAAGCCGCTGGACCGCGTGACCGATGAGGACATGGCACGGGCACAGGCCGTTGTGTCGGAGCATTTTGAACGCATCCATTACGGGCCAGGTGGGATCGCGGGCTGGCAGGGGCCGGTACTGCGCGATGGCGTCGAGGTGACGGAGCCGGTGCAACTTCAGCCGCCTTCGACACCACTGACCGCCGTTCCCCCTGGCAAGGCGAGCGTCAGCAGGCAGGGGGTAGCCCAGATCCTGTGGCAGTGTCCCGTGTGCCGTACCAACGATGCTCTGGTCCACCGGCGGCCCCTCTTCCGGCGCGAGACGGTGGTCTGCCAGGCATGTGGCACGCTGTGGCACTTTCAACGCCATATGGGGCGCGACTTCCGGATGAAGGTGCTGGAGGGCTCGCCAGAGGTGATGGGTCTGGAGATGGCGGTGTCGGCCTGGTACGAGCAGATGAACAAGAACTTTTCGCCCTGCCCCATCCAGGTAACCGGCGTGAGCCTCCTGCCCGGGGAAGAGGTATACCTAGAAGCTCGTGACGTGCCGCTGTCGCCCTACAAGCCCAATGCCCTGTTCGACGGCTGGACGCAGCGGGAGGCGCCCAAGAAGCAGACCGACCGGCTCGAGATCGCTGGCTGGGAGTTCTTTGGCGAGGGCCGGTTGTTGGTGACCAGCCACCGCGTACTGTGGCAGGGCGCACAGCGAGAACTCGACTTTATGTGGAGCGAGATGACCGCCGTCTCGCAGTACCTGCGATCCACGCTGGCGCTCAACTACGGGGCGGCCAAGTACCGGCTCAGTGTGGCCGACCAGCCTATCCTGAAATGGCTGCACACCATGGGCGAACTGGCCAAGGAGGCCGGGGCGCGCCAGGGCCGCACCGTGAGCGTCACGCACCACTGAGTTGGGAAAGGAGGGTAGATCGAGCGAGTGACAGAAGAGAGGCCAATCAACAAGAGTCCCGACCTCCCATACGGGTCGAGGCTCTCCCGCCGCGATGGGCACAGCCTCCAGCGCTGCACACGGCGTACCGAACTCAGCGGCAACGCCGGAAGCTGCGCGAAGAGGCCACGAAGGAGCGAGAGCAAGCTGCTGGCTAGAGGACCCTTGCCGGGGTCCCGTGCCGAGAGATGATGGCGAGTAGAAAGGAACGAAAGATGTCCGAGACTGCGAAAACCATGACCTTTGACGAGTTCAAGGAGGTGCTGGCCGAGATACTGATGGTCGGCGAAGACAAGCTCACGCCCGAAGCCTCCTTCATGAACGACCTATACGTCGACTCGATCAAGTGGCTGGAGATGGCCCTCACCCTGGAGAAGATCGGCGTGGCGCTCAACGCCGAGGCCGTGTGGGACATCCATACCGTGGGCGATGCTTATCAATGCTACCTGGGGGACTTTGCCCAGGCGGCAGGGCACAGTGACGTCGCTTCTTGAGACGGGGCCCTCAAGAAGGCGGGCCCAGCAGGGACGAGACGGGGGCCCGTCTTTACGAGGAATGCAGTGCGGCACCCCTCGCAGCATCAAAGGTCTGAATGCTGGTGGGCGGAGGCCCGCAACAGCCACGAAAGGATAAACGAGAAATGGCAGAAAAAATCATCACCCCTGATCTAACGATGTACAGAGCGTTGCAGAAAGCGTGCTCCGTGTACGGCGAGCTTCCGGCCATCACCCATGGTGACCGGACGGTGACTTTTGAGCAGGTGGCGCGGGACGTCGAGACCATGGCCCGCAAGCTGCAGGGCCTGGGTGTGGGAGACGGCGACCAGGTGGCCATCATCCTGCCCAACTGCTTTGAGCTGGTGTACTCCTTCTTTGCACCCTCAGCTCTTGGCGCGGTCCAGGTTCCCCTAAACCCGGTCTACCGCCAGACGGAGTTCCAGCACATTCTGGAGGACTCGGAGGCCAAGGTGGTCATCGCCGAGCCAACGTACTTGGGCAACGACATTCAGGGCATCCTGGAAGCCATACGCTCCGAGCTACCCGATCTGAAGCACGTTGTGCTGCGGGGCAAAGCCGCGCCGGGCTTTCTCAGCTACGAGGAACTGCCCGTCGATCCGGCTCCCTTGCCCTCAGACAGCATCTCTGAAGATGCTCTAGCCCACCTGGTGTACACCTCGGGCACGACCGGCAAGCCCAAGGCAGTGATGCACAGCAGCCGCAGCCAGCTTTCGGCCATCGCCACGAGCGAGGAGCGGGTCAGAGAGACGATGCACAATATGTCCTTGGGGCGTTTGATCAAAATGATCTGGGACTATGACACGCGTTTCCTCAAGTGGGGCCGCAAGCAGAAGAGCTACATGTCCCCCTCCCCCATGCACGCCCTCCTGGGCTACAGCGGATTGCTCTTTGCCCTGCTTCTGGGCTCGCGCCTGGTGATCATCGATCGCTTCCATCCCAGCAAGGTGCTGGAGCTGATCGAGAAAGAGCAACTCAACACCCTGGCGCTGGCCCCGACGCAGGTGGCCGCGCTGCTCAACAGCCCGGAACTGGCCCGGCGCGACATCTCCTCGCTCCTCAACATCGGCATGGGTGCCGCGCCCTGCCCACCGGACCTGGTCCGGCGGGCGCGCAAGGCCTTTGGCTGCCCGGTCGTCATCGGCTTTGGCGCCACGGAGACGGGCGGCGGGAACATGGTCACCGACACCTTCGACCCGGAGAAGATGCAGGCCGAAACCATCGGGCGCCTCTATAAAGGGATGGACGCCAAGATCGTCGACGAGGACCGGCGCGAGGTGCCTACCGGCGAGGTGGGTGAGCTGGCGGTCCGCAATCCGGCGACAATGCTCGGCTACTGGAAAGCGCCGGAGACGACCGCGCAGGCGTTGGACGACGAGGGCTGGTACTATACCGGCGACCTGGCGACCATCGATGAGGAGGGCTACTACCGCATCGTGGGACGGAAGAAGAACATGATCATCCGCGCCGGACAGAACATCTTCCCGGCCGAGATCGAGGCCCATCTGGTCACCATGGTGGGGGTTCAGGATGTGTCGGTTGTCGGCGTGCCCGACGAGATGCAGGGCGAGGCAGTGTGGGCCTTTATCAAACCGAAAGATGGCGCTACACTGAACGTGCCGGACGTGCTGGCCCACTGCCGCCGCGATCTGGCGCCGTACAAGGTGCCCGGCCAGGTGCGCTTTGTCGAGGAGTTCGAGTTGACGCCCACGAACAAGATCAAGAAGGGCCCTCTGCAGGAGATGGCCATGAAAGAACTGGGGCAAGCGATGGCGCAGGCTGTGCCTGCATCATAGCCAAGAGCTGAAGCGCTATTCCGGCGTGGAAGCGGAATGGAAAGAAGAGAAGAAAGGGCAAGTGAAAAATGACTAGCAAACCAGACGGCAATATGAGCTTTGACGAATTCCGGGGCTTTCTGTCCGACACGCTTGGCGTGGCAGAGGCCACCCTCGATGCGGATACGCATTTCCTGTCCGACCTGGCCGTCGACTCGCTCAAGATGGTGGAGCTGATGCTGCAGTTTGAACTGCAACTGGGCAGAAAGGTATCCGCCGATGCAGCCTGGGACATCCTGACAGTGGGCGACGCCTACAAATTCTACCAGAGGCAGGCTGGCGTGGCACCGGCGTAGCTCGGCACTGCAAGTGCGACGCACTGTACAAAGTGCGTCGCACCTCGCCGGCATTTGCACTGGCCCGAGAGAGCTCAGGACGCCAAGCAGGGCCCAGGCGTAGCTCCCTGGGCGCCACCGGTGCTTTTTGATAGTACTGCCAGAATGATCGACTCAGGGGAGGGCACTCTTGACGCAACCCGCTGAAACGGGTCCCTATGCGGTGGCCCGCATCCGGGCCAAGACGGTCAATCAAGGCAACGGCCACCGGCTGAAGGCGGACATCCACTATCCCAGTCTGGAGGGCGCGATGGATTCGCGGGGTGCGCCCTATCCCGCGCTAGTCTTTGCCCATGGCTTCATGGCGAGGTCGTTCATGTACGGGGGCAACGGCCGGCATCTGGCCAGTTGGGGCTATGTCGTCGCCATCCCAGATTTCCCTGATGAGGATACAGAGCTGCGGGCCTCGGATGTGGGGCATCTGTTCTCCTGCTTGGAGGCCCTGAATGCCGACGAGGACTCGCGCTTCTTCCGGCAGATCGATGCGGCTCGCTGTGGCGTGGTGGGTCACTCGCTGGGGGGCTTGACTACCTTGATGGTGGCCGCCCGGGATGTGCGGGTCAAGGCCGCGGTGGCGCTGGATCCAGTCCGCCCCCCCCATATCTGGCGGAAGGGGAGTTGGAACCATCAGGCTGAGGCACCGGGCCTCACGGCGCCGCTGGCGGTGATCGCTGCACCGGCCCACCGCTGCAACCTGTTTGCCGCCTACCGGAAGATGTACGCCGCGGCAGGATCGGGTCAGAAGGCCCAGTATGTACTCGTCAATGGCAGCCATTGTGACTATATGGATGTGGCCTCCTCTCATAGCTTCTACGTCGATACCTGCAGTCGCTTGTGCGGGAAGGCCTTCAGTGAGGAACGGATGCGCCTGGTCGAGAGGTACACGGCGGCGTGGTTCAACTACTACCTGAAGGCCGACACAGAGGGCTACGACCATATCTTTGGCTCCGGACTGGATGACGATGTGCAGGCAGAGCGTATCGTAGCGGACATCGCTACCGCGCCAGGTGGCTTGAAGGTGGAGGTGAACCGGTCCCAGGTGCAGCTGACCTGGAGTGTCTACGACATTCCACCCGTTAGTGGCTATCACATCTACCGCACGGAAACCGAGGGACAGTTTGACTCGCAGCCTTTGGCGGACGGTGGCAAGCTGGGAACCTACGTAGACGACAGCGCCGTTCCTGGGCACACCTACTTCTACGCCCTGGCGAGCTACGATCCGGCAGGACAGGAGCATGGCCGGGCTTTTGCCGGGCCAGTAAAGATCCCGCTCGGGGACGATAAGTAAGGAGAGACCCTATGACGACGCAAGAACGCATGAAGAAAACTAATGAAAGGGTCGTTCGCACCGTTGAGCTTGTTCTGAAGCTCATGTACCGCTACCGGATTGAGGGCCGGGAAAACGTCCCGGGCGACGGCCCCTTCATGATCCTATACAACGAACCCTCGTTTCTGTGCCAACTGCTGGAGATGGTTACCAACACCGCAGTGTTGGAAAATCCGACAGCCGAGGAAAAGGTGCTGTATTTCATCGGGGAGGAGATGTTTTCCATAGAGTTCTTTCGCAGGAGCTTTGAGTCGGATGCCGCCCCCGCCAAGCCATCGCTGCCCCACGGCGCTGGCATGTTAGGGACGAGCCTGCTGGACGTACTCAGACACCTGGAAGGGGGTGGGGTGTGGGTCTCCAATCCCGATGGCGACATGGCCCGGGATGGGCGCCCTATGCCCATGCGGGGAGGGGTGGCCTGGGTGGGCCTGCACAGCGCAGCGCCCATGGTGGCCATCGCCCCTGCGATCAACGCCTACGACACCTGGCCCCCCTGGCGGATGCGGCCCAGCCTGCGAGGCAAACTGATCGCCCGGGTTGGCAAGCCCTTCAAGGTAACAGACACGCCCCTGCAGAAGGTCACGGACGAGGACCTGGCGCGGGCCAACGCCCGCATTGCCCAGGAGATGGAGCTCCTCTGCTACGGGCCCGGGGGGGTGGCCGAGTGGGTTGGCCGGCCGACGAAGAACGGCAAGACCTTGGAGGAACCGGTCGACCTCCGTTCGGCGTCGGAGCAGGTAAGCGTCGCCAGAATCTCGTACGAGAGCACGGATGAAGAAGCGCAGGGCGGGATGCGGGCACTGTGGGGGCGGAAGCTTGGGCTTTTGCTGTGGCGCTGTCCGATCTGTCTCATGGACGACGCCCTGCTGCACAAGCATCGCTGGTTCCGTCCAGATAGCCTGCGCTGCCAGGCCTGCGGCACCCAGTGGGTGCTGCGCCGGGTGCAGGGCCAGGACTTCCGGCTCAAGGTAGTGGCAGGACCGCCCGATCTGGTGGGCCTGGAGATGGCGCTCTCGGCCTGGTACGACCAGATGATGCGGGATTTTGCGCCGTCGCCCATCCCGGCCCCCGGCCTAGACCTGGCGCCAGGCGAGGATCTCTATATGAGGATGGGGGGCGTCAAATTGATCGCCTACCCTTCAAACGAGCTGCTTGGGGGCTGGACCGGGCGCAAGCCACCCCATGACACGCTCCTCAAGGTGTCCGAGGCGGGGCGGTTTGAGGACCTGGGCACCGGCAAGATGTTCCTGACGAATCACCGGCTGGTGTGGGAGGGTCCCCAAGGGGGGCTGGACTTTCGGTTGGAGCACGTCATCGACGTGAACCTGCGCCTGTTTTTCATGGGACGCATCAACTATGGCCTCACACCCTACCGGTTCCAGTTCACCCAGGACAGCGGTCTAAAGTGGCTGGCCTATGTAGCCACGGCGGCCCAGCAGGTTGCTGCCAAGGAGGGCCGTAAGGTTACGATGTCACCGTTCTAGTTTTCCTCTACGGGAAAGGAGAAGAACCTTGACAACCCAAACAACCTTGACATTTCGCGATAGGCTGCAGTTGCAGTACGCCATGCTCCCCATACGGGCGATCAACCTTTTCTTGAAGCTTCTGTACCGCTTCCGCGTCGAAGGCAGGGAGAACGTCCCTGAGGATGGCCCGGTCATCATCCTGTACAGCGAACCCTCGCTGCTTACGACACTGCTGGAGGCTGCGGTCACGCCTACTTTCTTCAGCAAGCTTTATCTCGAAGGGAAGGTGCTGAACCTTGTGGGCGAGGAACTGTGGTCTATCGAGTTCTTTCGCAGGAACTTTGACTCCGTGGCCCCCACCATCCCCTCCCAGCCTCATGGCGGTGGACTACTGGGCTTGGGACTGTTGGAAGCCCTCGACTACTTGAAGCGGGGCGGGGTATTCCTCACCAACCCCGATGGCGACATGGCCCGCGATGGGCGGCCGATGCCTATGGGGCGCGGGGCGGCCTGGGTGGGCTTGCACAGTGCTGCCCCCATGCTGGCCATCGTTCCTGCCATCAGTCTCTACGATGCCTGGCCGCCCTGGCAGTTTCTGCCCAGCCTTAGAGGCAGGATCATCCAGCGCGTGGGAAAGCCGTTCACGGTCACGGACGAGCCGCTGCCGATGGTCGGCGAAGAGGATGTGGCCAGAGCCAATGTCCGCATCGCAGCCGAGATCGAGTGCCTGACCTACGGTCCGGGTGGCGTGGCCGAGTGGGCGGGCCCACCGAAGAAGAACGGCAAGCTCCTCGAGGAGCCCGTCAACCTGCTGCGGGCTGCCGCGGACCAGGTTGTGGTCGCCGGCAAACCGCCGCCAGTAGGCGCGGGGGATGGGGACGGCAGCACGATCTCACTGTGGAAGCGGGGGCTGCCGCTGCTGCTGTGGCGCTGTCCGGTGTGTTTGACGGATGATACCCTGGTGCACAATCGCCCCTGGTTCCGGGCCCAGAGTCTGGAGTGCGGGGCCTGCGGCACGCGCTGGACGGTACGGCGGGAGTATGGCAAGGACTTTCGGCTAAAAGTAGTGGAAGGTCCACCCGATCTGGTGGACCTGGACATGGCCCTCACGACGTGGTATGATGAGATGAAGCGGGACTTTGAGCTATCGCCCATCACGGCCTCTGGCCTGGACCTGGAGCCAGGCGAGGAGCTCTACCTGAGGACGGGAGGTGTGAAGCTAGTTCCCTACCGCTCCAACCCTCTCTTTGGTGACTGGACCGGGCGCGAGCCGCCCAAGGACCGAGTGCTGAGGCGCTCGGAGGCGGGGCAATATGGGTCCCTGGGCGTAGGGGAGCTCCTCATGACCAATCGCCGGATGGTGTGGGAAGGGCCCAAAAGAGGACTGGACTTCTGGTTGGAGCATGTCACGGATGTGACCCTACGGCTCTTCTTCCAGATGAAGATCAATTACGAAGCCACACCGTACCGGTTCGAGTTCACCGAGGACAGCGGCCTGAAGTGGCTGACTTATCTGGCTACGATGGTCCAGCAACCCGCTTTGGGGGTGGGCCGCCAGGTTACGCTGTCAAGATACTAGGCGATCAGGTCGGCAGGGTGGCCCCACACCGATCTGTACAGCCTGCTGTGTGGGCTGGGCTCCTAACGAAAGAGTCTGGAGGAACACAAACCTGCCAAACCAAGAGGCTGCCGGATGGGGCTGCCCAGCCCCTAGACCAGAGGAACAAGGGGGCAGCAATGGCTAAAGAGAAAGTGGCCGTCATCGGCGGCACCGGGTTCCTGGGAGCGAGCCTGGTATTGCAGTTGCTCGAGGCGGGCTTCAGGCCCGTCGCGATCGCCCGCCGCCCGGAAAGGATTGCGCAGGCCCTGCCCGGCGTGGAGGTGGAGGCCCGCCAGGGCGACCTCGTTGACATCGATAGCCTGCGCTCGGCCCTGCAGGGCTGCAATGCAGTCTATTGTGTGGCCGCGATGATGGAGGAAATCTATACCAGCCGCAACCCTAACTATCGCGAGGATGCCATCCGGACCAACGTCGAGGGCACGCTAAATGCACTGCGGGCTGCGGTAGAGCGCGGCATCCGCCGCGCCGTTGTGACGAGCACCTCTGCAACTCGTTACCAGCGGGATGGCTCGATGGCCAATGAGGACTCGCCGCCTACCGACCCGAGCATCATCGATGATGCCTACGTGCACAGCAAGCTGCGGGAGCACCCGGCCGTAGCCGCGTTTGCCCGGGAAACAGGGCTAGAGGTAATGACAATCCTGCCTGGTGGTTTCTTCGGACCGGGGCTAGTTGCCGATAGCATGATGGGCAGGGGGGTGCTGGACATCATAAATGGCCGGATGCCGGTCGCGCTGGACGGTGCATTTCAATTCACAGACGTACGTGACGTGGCTCGTGCGCACCTCCTGGCTATGGAACGGGGCGCGCCGGGCCGGGACTATCTCGTGGTCGCCACGACCCTGGCCATGCGCAATTTTTTTGGTTCTCTCTCGCGCATGACAGGGATGCCAGAGCCCCGCGTCTACCTGCCCGGCGGTCTCATGATGGGCGCAGCCTATATGATGGAGATGATTGCCGGGTTCCGGGGAGCGGTACCGACGATCACACGCGGTATGATGAAGCACACCACTATCGGCCAGCGCTTCGACTGCTCGCGGGTGCAGCAGGAACTAGGCCTCTCCTTCCGGCCCGTCGAGATCACCTTGCGGGACACCGTGGTTTCCCTGGTCGACAGGGGGCTGGCACCGCACCTGGAGGAACGCATGCTGGCGGCTGGGCAGCGATATCAAGCCGGCTGACCGGGTACAAACTGCCCCCACCACAGCGACGAGGGAGGCACCGTGGTGCACGCCCGTGGGGACATCATAGGAAGCGGCGGAAGATCAGAGCACGCGACCAAGGAAGGGTTTGTGAGAAACGGAGATCAGAAGGAGCGAATGGCTGGAAGCATGGCAGTGCCGTGGGTTTCGTTCTTGTCAGCTACACGATACCTGCTTGCTCCAACAAGCTCATCGTGCGGCAGGACACAGCATGTCTCGTACTTTGGGACATTGTACTTCGGTGCAATTGACGTGCCGTTTTGGGGTGTGGTATAATGAATGCGCAAACACAACGTAGCATGCACCGACTATATCGCCTCTTTGGCTGGGCTGACCCGTCAACTGCAACGCTGGCAGTCGCCTCCTATCTGTTGATGTCCGTCGCCTTTGGTGTACTAGCCGGGCTCACAGTGAGGGATGCTCCGGTCACGATAGGGCCGGTGCGCCTGGCACTATTTGCAGTTCTACTGGCAGCTCACACAGTTCTACACTGGTTCGCTTATCGCCTGCTCTCGGGCAAGCCCGAGAAGTGGGGCAGGCGAGCAGCATATTGCGTCCTTCAGGCAGGGCTGATCTTTGCCATTAGTCTACTGACTACCGACGACGTACTCACGCTGGGCCTCTGGGTGACGCTGGTGGTGGAAACGGTCGCGCTGCTTTGGCCGGCGTGGCAAGCCATGGTCTTGTCAGCCGCTCTGTACTATGGCCTGATGGCCTTGAACTGGGCCTTGATATGGGGCCTGCAGGAAGCGGTGTCGTTGATTCCCGCGGTTGCGCTGATTTTGGGTGGCCTCTTGTTCTACGCCCTGGCGTTGGCGCGGGAATACCGGAACCGGCAGAAAGCCCAGGAGATGGTGCGGCAACTGGAGGCCACCCAGCGCCAGCTAGAGGAGTACGCCGAGCAGGTGGAGGAGTTGACGATCAGCCATGAGCGCCAGCGCATGGCCCGCGAGATGCACGATACACTGGCCCAGGGGCTTGCAGGCGTGATCATGCAGCTCGAGGCAGCCGACGGCCAACTGGAAGGCAACCAACCAACCGAGGCCCGGGTGACCGTTCAGAAAGCCACGCAGCGTGCCCGGCAGACGTTGCACGAGGCGCGCCGCGCCATCCAGGCACTGCGGTCGGCGGCGCTTGAACAGAAGGATCTGGCTGCTGCGCTGGCCACCGAGGTAGCCGAGTTTGAGGCCACATCGGGCGTGGCTGCTGACTTTGGCTTCGAAGGAGAGCCGGGACCGCTCGGGCCTGATGCGGCCCAGCACGTGCTGCGCATTCTCCAGGAAAGCCTGAGCAACGTCGGGCGCCACGCACAGGCCCGTCACGTGCGGGTCAGGCTTGTGCAAAGCGACTCCAGGATACAACTCATGGTGCAGGACGACGGCCAGGGCTTTGACGTAGAAGCAGCCATGCGGCAACCGGAGTGCTTTGGGCTGCAGGGAATGTACGAACGCGCCCAACATCTCGGCGCGACCTTGCAGCTAACGAGTTCTCCCCGGGAGGGAACTATGTTGGTGCTCAACCTGGAAGACATGCCTAAAACGGAGCTGGGCTCCGATGAACCTCCCGCGCCCGGTGCTGTTAAAGGCGCGGCAGACGGCAAAGGGGTCGCCCAATGACCGAGCCCGCAGAGGCAAAGGCATCTGCGCCCATCCGCGTGGTCATTGCAGACGACCACCTGTTAGTGCGGGAAGGGCTCAGGAGTGTCCTGGGCATAGCCGACGACATACTTCTGGTGGGAGAGGCGAGCGATGGCGCCGAAGCCATCGAGCTGGCTGGCACGCTGTCGCCCGAGGTCATGCTTATGGATCTGCGCATGCCCCGCGTCGACGGAATGGAGGCCATCCGCCAGATCAAGGCTCGCTATCCGGCCATCGAGATTGTCATTCTGACGACGTACGAAGACGACGCCCACATTCTTCAGGGGCTTGGCGCAGGAGCGCGTGGTTATCTGTTGAAAGATACCGGCCGGAACGCGCTGTTTGATGCCGTACGTGCTGCGGCACGGGGTGAATCGCTGTTGCCGCCCGAGGTCCTAGCGGCGCTGCTTGCCCACAGCAAAGCACAGGAGCGCGCTGAAGGCGAGGGCTTGTCGCAGCGTGAGCAAGAAGTGCTCCGGCTGCTGGTGACAGGCGCGGCCAACAGAGAAATAGCGATGCAGTTGAACGTCACACAGAGAACGGTGAAGGCCCATGTTACGAGCATTCTAAACAAGCTGGGCGTGAGTTCGCGCACAGAGGCAGTGGCAGTCGCCATCCGCACGGGGTTGGTGTCGGAGAGTAGTTGAGACACAGATGAAGGGAGACTCTGACAATGATGATTACACGCCGCGTTATTCTAGTCCTGGCGCTGGTGGCTCTGGCACTATCGCCAGCCCTGTCCGCATGCAGCTTCTCGAAGGAAAGTGAGACTCCCGGAGTACAGGCTACAGCCCCCGCCGACGCGTGGAGGTCGAATAGCGTTTCGGCAGAGGGGGTCATAACGCCGTTCAGAGAAGTCGATCTTAGTTTCGAGGGCTCTGGCCGCGTAGACAGGATTCTGGTATCCGAAGGGGACGAGGTTGTGGCGGGCCAGCTATTGGCCGTACTGGAAACCAGGGATCTCGAACAGGCAGTGGCTCAAGCGGAGGCTCGTCTGGAGTCAGCTCAGGCCCAGTTGGCCAAGGCTCAGGCCGGCGCCCGGCCCGAGGAAATCGCGGAAGCACAGGCCGGGCTGGCCATCGCGCAGGCCGCGTCAATCGCCGCTTCAGAAGCAGTGGCTATCGCCGAATCCGGAGTGGCCGAAGCGGAGGCAAGTGAGAGCGCGGCTCGGGATGGGATCGCCATTGCCGGGAGCCAGTTGGCATCGGCCCGGGCCACATATCTGGCGGCCCAGGCGGTCCATGACAAGCTGAAGGCTCAGCCCACCGAGCGAGACGTCCAGATCGCCGAAAAGCAAGTGGAGCTTGCCAAGAACCAGGTCTGGGATACGCAGCTCATGACGGAGGTCGAGCATGCCCAAGAAGGCGAGGCAGAAGTGGGCGAAATTTCAGTTCTGATTGCAGAGCTCAGCCTCGCTAAGGTAAAAGCCGGCGCCCGGCCGGAAGACATCGCTGAGGCGGAAGGGCTTATGGATCAGGCATCAGCCAATATCAAGGTCGCCGAGGCACGGGTAGCCAGGGCCCGGGCGCTGGCGGCCCAGGCGCTGGCAGGGATCCAGACTGCCCAAGGTGGGTTGATGCAGGCCAAGGCCCAGGCAGAAAGCGCCGAGGCACAGACGTCTCAGGCTCAGGCGTATCTCGATCTGGCGAACGCGGGCAGCCGCGTGGAAGACATCTCCGCTGCGGATGCGCAGGTGAAGCAGGCCGAGGCAGCCTTGGCCGCTGCGAAGAACGATCTGGAAGACGCGCGGCTCAAAGCGCCGTTTGCCGGCACAGTTGGGGCAATTCTGATCGATGAAGGGGACCTGGTCGCGCCGCAGCTCGCAGCCGTGCAGTTTGGCGACCTGCAGCGGCTCCGGGTTGAGACGAGAGATCTGAGTGAGATGGATGTAGCCAGGGTCCAGGTTGGCCAGCCGGCGACGATCATCGTCGATGCGCTTTCGGGCATGGAGCTGCCGGCGACCGTCGCCAGTGTCTCACCTCTGGCCATGACGGTGCGCGGCGATGCAGCCTACAAGGTGACCTTGGATCTCGAGTCCGGAACTGAGGCCGGCCTGCGCTGGGGAATGAGTGCCTTTACAGAGATCAAGACAGGATCCTACACCGCGCCCTCGGGAGAAGACAGCGCACAGGTTTCTGGCGACGGCGTGGTGTCGGCGCAGGCGGTCATCGTCCCGCACAAGAGCGCCGACCTCAGCTTTATGGCATCCGGGCGCGTGCAGGAGATTCTCGTGTCGGAGGGTGATCTGGTCACGGCCGGGCAGACACTGGTTCGGTTGGAGACACGGAACCTAGAGCAAATCGTCCTCCAGGCTGAGGCCGGGCTTGTGCAGGCACAGGCCAATCTGTCCAAGGCGAAGGCGGGAGCCCGGCCGCAAGAGGTGGCGTTGGCCGAGGCCGCAGTGGCCATCGCCGAGGCCAACGCGCGCGTCGCCGAGGCAGCCGTAGTCGTAGCGGAAGCCAAGGTTGCTACTGCGCAAGCCGCGGCCGAGGCCGCACAGGCCGAAAGCGACATGGCAGAGGCCCAGGTCGCGGTGATGCAGGGCGCATTGAGCGCGGCACAGGCCAAGCTCGACAAGGCCACCAATGGTGCTACAGAATTTGACATTCAGATTGCCGAGCGCCAGGTCGACCAGGCACTGGCCGCAATGCGCATCATTGAGCTCATCAGGCCCGCGGCGAGGCGGTACCTTTTGGGCGCGCTGGCCGCAAACCAGACCCAGGTGGATATCGCCGAGCTGCAGTTGGGGGGCCTGAAGGCAGGGGCCGAACCGGAGGACTTGGCGGCAGCGCAGGCGGCAGTGACACAGGCCATGTCAGACCTTCAGGCCGCTCGAGGCCAATTCTCGCAGGCGGAGGCGCAGGAGCTGGTGGCACAGGCCCAAGTGCGGACCGCTGAGGCACAGGTAGCACAGACCCGTGCTGAGGCAGAGGTAGCCAAAACCCAGGTGCAGAAGGCTCAGGCCGAGCTATCTACCCTAAAGGCCGGAAGTCGCGAGGAGGATATCGCGGCCGCTACGGCTGAGGTGGCGGCGGCGACCATAGCGCTCGCGTCTGCCAAGAATGCCCTGGGGGACGCAACGCTAAAGGCTCTGTTCGACGGAACGGTAGGCGCCGTTGAGGTGAACGAGGGCGAGTTGGTGCAGCCCGCAAACCCGGTGATAACGCTGGGAGACCTCAGTCTGCTTCGCGCGGAAACCGAGGACCTGTCTGAAGTGGACATCGGCCGGATCAAGGTGGGCCAGCGAGCAGCGGTGACGGTAGATGCCTTGGATGGCCAGGTAGTCCCAGGCACAGTATCTCGCATCGCCCCTGTCGCGACCGAGCGGCGGGGTGACACCGTCTACACGATTAGTCTTGACCTGGACACGGCGTCCAGTGCGAGCTTGCGGTGGGGCATGACCGCCTTTGTTGAGATCGACACGGCTACCCAACCAGAGATGTCGTCCGGCGCCGGGCTGGAGTAGGTCAGGCCATGTCACGCTACAGCCAGCGGTTCATGATTATGGGGGACTTGCCCAAGATGAAACCGCAGAGCGGATAGCAGCCTTGACGGCCAAAGACAACGGCAAAAGAGATATGAGCGAGGGGGAAGCCACAGAACAACTCGAGGCCATTG
>JABAHP010002324.1_pt3 | contig 31093 bp, 28 predicted proteins | sample 7062081 | NCBI WGS metagenome assembly JABAHP01 (sample SAMN14534357, study PRJNA622989) | marine sediment metagenome | biome: marine biome [ENVO:00000428]; feature: marine pelagic biome [ENVO:01000023]; material: deep marine sediment [ENVO:00002113] | place: India: Gulf of Kutch | collected...
GTTCAGCGACCCCTCGATGGGCATCTGGGAGGGCTGCTCGTCGGGCTTGTAGAGGTAGTCCCGCATCACCCGATCGACGACTTCACCTACGGTGCTCATGCGATATCACCCCTGATGGTGATGATGATCTCGGTGCGATTGGGGAAGGTCTCGATGGCTCCCCCCGAAAAGGTGACCTCGAACTCCCCTTTGAACGTGCCCGCCTGGTCGGTATCGGCGGCGAGCCAGTCATACTTGACCCGGCCCGCTGCGCCGTCAACCACGGAACCGGCGGCGTCGACCACGAGNNCCACGAGGTTGCTGGCGCTGTCCTTCATGTGGAACTGGACCGAAGCACCCGTGACATCGACGGCAGCGCCGTCCCCGTCCTGGCAGATCACCTCCAACGAGGGGCTCGTGTCGTTGCGCTTGATGAAAAAGCTCATGTGAGTAGCTCCGCTGCGTTCGACACCCTGGAGAGTACCTCAACATCGTTAGCCCCCGTGGTCACCGTGGACACATCGCGGGTGCCGTTGGACACCACCTCCACTTGTCTCGTGGAGTCGATGACAGTGACGGTGGTGACCCCAGAAGGAGCTGTCCCCGGCGACAGGGTGGCGATTCGCAGGAGCGTGCCCCGACCAGAGGTCGGCTTGACGAATACTTCGACCGGATCTCCGGTGTCGACGACCGGAGCGAGCATGACACCCGAGCCATGCGCCTTGTGGGTGAGCCCGAGATAGAGCCACTCCTCAAGGGTGTGCATCCGCTCCCGCATCCGAGCCGAGATCGGCCTCGGAACGGTGACGGTGGCGTCGGGGTCGGCCAGCTCCCCTGCGTTAGAGGGGGCAACGGTCTGGCCCTGGCCCGACATCCGGGGAGCAGCGATGACCTTGGATTCCGGCCCGCCCCGTAGCTCGTCCTGGGGAACGCTGCCCGAGCCCGAGATGGAGGGAACGCCAATGGTGGCATCGACCCCAACCCTTGGCTTGATGGCAAAGATCGACGACACCCACTGCTGCGAGGACGCAATGTCGAGACCAAAGTCAGGGCTGGCGGTGCTGGTGACCTGGATCGCCTGGTAGGTGTAGCACTTACCTCCGAGATCTCCGGCGGCGTCATCGACCAGCACCGTCCACCCAGTGGATGGAGTAGACCGTGCCGAGTCGAAGGTGACGGCGTCCTCTGAGTCGGAAACGCCAGCCACCACCACCAAGTACTCGGTGCCTCCAACCAGCGTGTTGAAATCAATCTCCAGGCTGGTACCCGAGTCATTGGCGGCGGTGGCAAACGGGTCGGAGGAGTCGTACTCGTCCTTGGGTACCCGAATGATGGTGACCCGACCCTCCTCCTCCGAGCCGAACTCGAAGGTGAGATCGGGAGCAGAGACGCCTCGAATGAGGTACTGCACCGACTGGGTGACACCGAGGGACACGCCTGTTGGACCCAGCAGGCGTGTCCACCCGGTGTTGAGGGGGTGAGACTCGTTGCCGTCGGATGCGAGGATCGCAACGAGGAGGTCACCCTGAGACGTGCCGCTGGGCTCGGTGCCGGTGACCGACAGGGCTTCGCCTGCCGTCTCCACCTGTGAGTAGGTGTAGCTCGGAGGCGTGATTGCAGATACCCCGGGCTGGGGGGTGTGCTGCCGCCCGCTGATGGGCGGGACCAGTATGTCTACGCCCTCGCCCTGGGCAACACCTGCGTAGAAGTTGGCGGTACTCGTGAACAGCGACCCCGTCAGGGTCACGTCATAGAGGATGTCCCCGGCGTAGAAGTTGGCCGTACTCGTGAACAGCGTGCCGACCAAGGTCTCGGACAGATCTGCGGTACCTGCGTAGAAGTTGGCCGTGCTGACAAAGGCTGCTCCGGCGGTGAGGTAGTTATCGGAGTCGACCGTCCCCGTGTACCAAGTGGTGATGGAGTCGTAGGTGGTACCGACCAGGGTCTCGGAGAGATCAGCCGTGCCCGCATAGAAGTTGGCGGTAGAGGTGAACAGGCTGCCGACCAGGGTCTCTTCGAGGTCCGCTGTCCCCGCATAGAAGTTGGCGGTGCTGGTGAAGAGAGTGCCGGTGAGGGTGGTGGTCGCCGCCCCGATATCGAGACTTCCAAGAAGGAAGTTCGCCGTGGAAGTGAACAGGCTGCCGACCAAGGTCTCGTCGTAAGCAACGTTGCCCGCATAGAAGTTGGTGATCGAGTCGTAGGTAGTGCCAACCAGCGTCTCGGAGAGGGCGGCGGTGCCGGAGTAGAAGTTCGCCGTGGAAGTGAATAGGGACCCCGCCAGAGTCTCGGACAGGTCGGCGGTCCCCGCATAGAAGTTCGCCGTACTTGTGAACAGAGACCCAACGAGGGTGGTGCTACCCGCTGGCGTGGCGACGTACCCGATCTCGGCACCGTCTCCGAGCTGGCTGACGCTGACCGTGAATCGGGCGTCAGCAGTGTGGCCGCTATGCCACGTCGCAGTGGAGGTGAACAGCGAACCAGCGAGAGTGGTGCTACCCGCTGGCGCACTCGTCGGCAAACTCCCCGCAATGACGGCAGGACGTATCAACCCCCACGGGTTACGGGTGACGAGGACGGCCTCAGCATTGGTGATCGCTCGGTCCCAGAATCCGACCAGGCCGAACGGAGAAAGCGAGGCATTTGTTCCAAGTGATGTTCCGCGGTTGTTGACCAGGCCGACATAGAACGGGTACGAGGAGAAGTCGAAGTTGCCCGACAGACCAGTATGGGTGCGAAGCACTACTCCATTGAGGGTGACCGTGATCTCGCTGCCTCGCTTAGAGAACACAGCACACCAGAAGTCATCGGCCCCAGGGTTGGTCGTGGATGGCTGCGTGGCGAGAGTCGGACCGAAGTACTGTTCGCCAGAAAGACCAGGCACATTGCCGCTTCCGTCTCGTAGGTAGTATCCGGGTCTGTAGCTGTCAGAGCCTGTGTTCCACACATTCCAGATGGCAAGTACTGGGTCGTGGGTACCTTTCTCGGCAATCGAACCCCATACCCAGCAAGCAGTTGACTGCGGTGTCTCCCGGCGTGGTGCCCAGTAGACAACGGCTGACCAGTCATCGGTGCCCCAGTTCGGTGCGAACCCTGTGGAGTGATAGTCGTCGTTGTCGTAGTCGAATACGACACCAACCCCGGAGATCATGCCGAGGAAGTTGGTGCCCAAACCTGCCGTGTATGCCATCGTGTCCCAGGTGATGACATCCCGCCATTTCGGTTCCGGTTCGTCGGTACCAACACCTAGCGTCCCGGCTGATGCCTCGACGTGCCACAGGTGCGTCAGGCCATTGGCGATGTCGGCGTACTCGGGAACGAGCAGCCCCCGGTTCCACGCCCATCTCGCTGGCTTGACGATGTGGCTCATCTGCGCCCCCAGGTGTACGTCTGCGGCGTGATCTGTGGGGCGAGCAAGTCGTTACGGCGGATCAACTGGTACGGGTCCTGCGACAACGAGATACCTTCGGTACCAGACACAGCCCGATTGAGTGCAGCGAAGAAGTACAGGTCCCCGGCAAAGTCGTATTCAGTGGATGTTGCTTGCGGTGCATGAAAGAGGCGTGCTTGTGTGGTGCCGGTTGCGCCTGCTCCCTGCCACGCTCCCGACGCCGCTGCGGACCCAAGCGAGACACCGTTCATCCATGCTGCGAGGTTGTCGCCTTTGTCCCACACAACGACGATGGTGAACGCTTCCGATGTGGTATTGCCCCATTCCAGAGGGAACCCGTAGTCGTTCGGGACGAACGCACCCCCGGCAAGCGTCGACGTGTTCCGACTGTAGATCGCGAACCGGTGCGAGGAGTCGACCGACCGCCGGTACAGGACGATATCCCACGGAGTGCGGCCACCCGTCCACCACATCGAGCCGCCGACACAGAAGACCGTGTGATACCGAGAAGTCCCGTCGGTTGCAGGAATGTCGTTGATGGTGAACACGAACGTTGCTGGTGGTTCGAGGTTGTTGTTCCCGTCCGTCCAGTCGGGGATGGCAATCTGATTGATAGTGTTGCGATCAGAAACGACCGTACCCGGCGTTACATATGGACCACCGGTAGTGGTTGCCTCACCACCCACACCACCCGTCGCCGTGGATGAACCAGGCACCACCAGCCCATTCCCAAGACGACTGAAATACTGGTGATTACCCGCAGGAGCTGTTGTACTTTGCTTAGCGTGATCCCATAGAGGCAACACAAGCTCGACAGAATTACGCCATTGCGGAGCAATCAAGGCCGGGTTCCACGCCCACTGATACGGCTTAGCCCCAGACATACGGACCACCTGACTCGTACCAGCCGACATCCTGGCGGTGATCGCTGCGACGGATCAGGCCGAAGGGATCGGCAACCAGAACCCGAGCCTCCTCTTCAGACATCGCCCGATCCCACTGTGCCCACATCAGTGCATAGTGATCGAGCCGACCTGCGCCCGACGTGTTCGTGCCGATCTTCAGGCTCGTTGGGGTGCCCGGCGCAGAGATGTCATTCCCATACGTAGAAGTGGCAACATGAATCAGACCGCCGACGTTGCCCGCCACCAGAGTATCCCGATACCCATACTCCCCGCCCCCCGTTGCCAGGAACACTTGGTACGTCTGCGTGGTCAGGTCTGGGAACCCTGTCCATGAGCCTCCAGCTAAGCCAAGGAAGTTGAACTCGACTGCGGTGCTGCTCGTTCTTTCTAAGTAGCAACTGTTGGTGGAACTGAGTGACCACCAGAACCGAGCGGTTGCCGTACCGATGTTGCGTGTCACCACCAAGAAAGCTGCACCCTTGTCTCGGTCGGGGTCTTTCAGGTTGGCGGTCCACTCGGCTCGATGTCCCCCCGAACCGTTGATCTCCCACCCCAGCCCATACTCAGTTGGCTTCATCCTGTCAGACGGAGATGCTGTCGTCGCCGAAGCAAACGAGAGTTCGCCAGCCACATCAACCGGCACACCAAGTGGGTCCCACATGGGGACAAGGGCTACAAGACTCCGGGCGACATCACGCCACTTAGGCTCCAGCAGCGCAGGGGTCCACGCCCACCGTTCAGGTTTTACGAGACGGCCCATGCCGCCGCCTCCTTACGCAGAAACGCCGTCGAGTCGGTAGTCCACGTCGAATGTGTAGTTGTCCGTCGAGCCCGCCGAGCGGTACTGGATCTTGATCCTGTAGTACCCCGACAGCGAGAACGACACCGCCTCCTCGTTCACCGTGGAAGGCTCGTAGCTCATGGCGAACACCGGAGTGTCGTCCCAGTCCTCCGTAGCATCATCCAGGGTGGCGAGCACCCGCAGCTCCGCAGCGTCGGTGACCGTCGAGGCGTTCTCGTTGTTCACCAGCCACTGAACATGGATCAGCTCGCGAGGGTTGAGTGACACCGAACCGGCGTCAGTCCAAGTGTTGCCGACTGTGGTGTCCTGGGTGAATGACTGTTTTGCTCCCCAAGCCATGGTTGTCCTTTCGTTAGGTCACGGTTCCTGTGGTGCTGACGATCTTCCACTCCCCATCCCCGATCGAGATGATCCCGATACCGGCACCATCGGACCCCAAGGTCTTGGAGGTGGCAGCGTCGTCGAACGTGTCGCTCCCCGCCCGATTGATGACCACGTTGGAGGCACCGTCCCGGCGGATGATGAACGCCTTGCCGTTGTAGGTGGCATTGTCGGGCAAGGTGATGGTGACGGCCCCGCCGCTCGTGTCCACGTTCACCACGTCGTCGTCCCAGTCGAGGGTCTGCGCCCCCGAGTATTCGATGGCGACCCGGGGGTCAGGGATGACGATGATCTTGTCGCTGACGTGTGTGTTCGCCAGGGTGGTGGTGCTTGCCGGTAGGTGGATCTCGGCCAGCAACACCACGTTCGCAGGGAGCGCCGGGGCTACTGGGCTCGACGCTGCGGTGCCGTCAGTCTTGGCAACCGTTCCCGAGCTGTTGACATGCACCAGATCGACTCGGGGGTTGGTGCCATCGGCGGCGGTGAGGGTCACTGCGGGGGTGCTCGGAGACACCGAGACAACGGCACCGTTGACCACCACCACGCCCGAGGCGACGTTGACACCGAGGCCGGTTCCGTTGGCGGTCGGAGTACACCCGGACACGACTCCCGAGTTCACGTCTGTCATTGCGTCGAAGTCGGATGCGAAGGGCTGCGACTGACTGGCGTGGTCCTGGTCTGCGGAGTTCTCTAGGAATCGGTGCGTCATTGGTGCCTCACATCATCGAAGCCATAAGGGATAGTAAGCCACCCTCTTCTACGGATACGGACAAGTTTCCTGTGTACCAAGTGGCCGTACTGGTGAACAGCGCTGAGCCCACCAGGGTCACATCGAAGGGCAGCGCCCCGGGGTAGAAGGTGGCGGTGCTCGTGAAGACAGCGGGGGCGGTGAGGTAGTTGTCACTGTCCACGGTCCCGGCGTACCAAGTGGCCGTACTGGTGAACAGAGACCCAGCAAACGGCGTGGCTGGATACAGCGTGCCTGCGTACCAGTTGGCCGTGGAGGTGAACGCCGCCGCTGCGGTCAGGTAGTTGTCTGAGTCGACGGTGCCAGCAAAGAAAGATGCGGTGCTGGTGAATACCGCCCCGGCAGTCAGGTAGTTGTCGGAATCAACGGTGCCCGCAGAGAACGTGGCGGTCGAGGTGAACAGCGTCCCGACGAGGGTCTCGGAAAGGGCAGCGGTTCCGGCGTACCAGTTGGCGGTACTGGTGAACACCGCACCTGCGGTGAGGTAGTTGTCTGAGTCGACCGTTCCGACGTACCAGTTGGCGGTGCTGGTGAACAGGGTGCCGACCAGAGTCTCTTCGAGGTCAGCAGTCCCGGCGTACCAGTTGGCAGTTGACGTGAACAGCGAGCCGACCAGCGTTTCTTCGAGATCGGCAGTTCCGGCGTACCAGTTTGCCGTCGAGGTGAACAGAGAGCCGACCAAGGTGGTGCTGGTTGCCACCTCTCCGACTGCCGTGGCGTACACCGCCCAGTCGTCAGCCGCCACCGTCCACGCCATCGCGGTCGAGCCGGAGGTGGGGTCGGTGGTAGCTCGGATCACCGACATGAGCAACGAGCCCAAGTCGATCTCGCTCAGCTCCGTCATCCCGGTGCCCGGCGTCACCTGCGACGGGACACCACGGCCCGTGGCGAGGGCTGCGGTGTAGGTGGCGTCGGTGCCCGAGTTGATCGTCACCGAGGGGTTGGCGGTGGTATTTCCGTCGCCGCCGTGGGCCTTGACCTCGGTGTCGGCAGACGCAGTGAAGGTGATGACCACGGTGCGCTTGCGGCCACCCGTGGCGTCGTGATCCACCGACACCGTCTGGGTGCCGGTGGAGATCGAGGAGCCCAGGAAGTAGGTGTCAATGGCGACAGGCTCGCCACTTGCAGACGAGGCCGTGCCCACCTGGGTCATCGAGGTGCCGCCGTAGGTGATGCCGACAACGTCGGTGGTGCTCTCGGCAACGTGGATTACATAGACAATGACGCCACGAGGCGTCCCTACCGGCGTATGGCTGACCGTTGCCGGGTCGGGCGTAGCGTAATAGTCGCCACTGACCGTGATCGTGTCATAGGCGACAGCCATTCCTCACCCCTTCCGGGTCTGGGGTCAGGTGATTTGGAAGACTCCGCTGGCGTTGGGCTGGAGGATGACATCGCCACCATTCGGAGTGAACGGCAGGTTGGTCCACGAGTCCAGGTTGCAGATGAGCGGCGAGGTCGATGCCACTGCCGTCTGGTAGTCGTAGATGTCGATCGACTCCACCTCATTGCCGGTCACCGAGGACAGCGTCTCGTCAGTGAAGTCAAAGCTTCCCACCGAGGGGCCTCCGGCACCAGCGGTAGCGGTCAACGCCGCCGAGGTGTGGCCCGCTTGGTGGCCTGCCGACACGTCGGCGAGGTCGACCTGGGTGCTGAGGTTGAGGGCGGTGGCCTCGTCTCGCAGCGCTGCCCGGATGTCGTTCGTATCCAGGTCGGGGATGGTGTGAGTCCCGTTCCCAACCAGGAGGTTGCGGTAGTTCTCGTAGAAGGCGTCAGCCATTGGATGCTCTCCCTGCTAGTTGCTTGATGTCGCCAAGGACATGGATGGCTCGCTGGTCGTTGCGCTGGACTGGTATCGGCTTGGCTCTCCCCACCCCGGTGGGCGGCGGGTCGTAGGTGACGCCGACCACCTCCAGGTTGGGCATCCCTGCCCCCTTGAGCCACTCCAGGGCATGGATCGAAACCAGACACCCGCCGTCATCTTCGAGCCAGAGGTGGCTGGTCTTGTAGAAGTGATNNAGGTTGCAGTCCATTCCCCCGTCCCCGTAGGGCTGCGCCCGGTTCTCCACCACATAGAGCTGGTTGCGCCACCCCCCGGTGTGACGAACCCGTACTCCGGTGGGCCTCTTCAGAAGCTCCGGCTTGCGCTTGATGATGTCCTCTACTCGCATGGTTCGATCCTAGAAGGCGAGGTTCATGGAGCCGTACTTATACACCGATGACGACGTGGTCACGTCGCAGATGGACCCGATGTAGGCGTCGTTGCCGACGTTGTGGTCCACAACCCCCTTCGGGGTGCCCAGCCACTCCACGAAGTAGGTCGGCACCACCTCGTCGCCACCGGGGGCTCCACCCCAGGTGTTGTTGGTGATGATTGCCCACGACCCGCTGCCCATCTCGATGTGCGGCTCGGAGAAACCAGCAGCCTTGGGGTTTTGGAAGTGGTTGCCCACGACCTTGCCCAGGGATGCACCACCATTGAACTGCACGACGGGGCCCTTCTTCACCGTGTCCAGGTAGCAGCCGACCACGATGTGTGGCCCGCCACCGTTGAACACGATGCCCTGGACGTTGTCGGTGTTGCCGGTCATGTGGCAGCCGTTGATGATGAGCCCACCCGAGTTGGAGTAGACCCACCCAGCTTCGGCTCCCTTGACCAGTGTGTTGGTGATGACGCCGTCGGTGGGTTCCTTGCCCCCGGTGTCGTCGTCGATGTAGATCCCCCACGAGTTGTTGCCTCCGCCGTAGATCTCACAGAAGCGGACCTGCGGGGCCACTGCGTCGTAGCCGGTGTCGGTGGTGCCGGTGATCCACAGACAGCGTCCTCCGGTGCGGGGAGCACCGATCCAGCACCCCTCGAAGGTGACGTACTGACCGCCCGCCTTGACGAGACGGGTGGTCTGGTTGTTGCCGTGGAACCCGACCCGGATCACCTTGCAGTGGTGAGCGTCGGGCATGTAGAGGATGGGGTCGGTAGAGGTGCCTCCGGTCCAGCGAATGAACGGGCCGTAGGTGACCGAGGTGCCCTGCATGGCAGGAACCGCAGCAGGCATACCGCCACCACCCTGAAGGATGAAGGTGCCGTCACCGCCGGTCCCCGCAGTAGACACCCCCACGTCGTGGGTGGTGATGGTGCCGTTGACGGTGAACTCGTTGCCGTCATCAGAGATCAGCTCGATGACGTTGCCGGGCGCAGTGGTCTGCACCCACCGGATCGCGGTCTGGATGACGGTCTGATGTGGGGAAGCACTGGGCCCCGCGATGGTCGCACCCGTATCGGTACGGGTTGCAATCGCGGTCCCGTCGGATCGTTTGCGAACAACAACTAGGGGCACTTCGTCACTCCCTGGTACGTAGGTGATCGGTGACCCATAGGGCCCGACCCCGCTTCCGAAGATGGTTCCGACGGAGGCAGTGACGGAGAACGACGTGTCGATCGACACCGGAGCGATCGCCCCACCACGCCCTGCAAGCGGGCGCGGCGAGGTGACCGTGTCTGGGACCCCGGGTGTTCCGACAATGCGGATCACCCTTTGGTTCGGCAGGTCGAACTCGACGGACCTGCGGTCTGTCATACATCACGTCCCGCCATAACCAGCGAAGAACTGGAAGATCCCGTCGTCGTCGAAGGTGACCTGGAAGGTCCCGTTCGTAGTTGATTCGTCCTGTCCGAAGTCAATGAACCCGATCAGTGGTGAAGTCGAGGCGGTGCCGGTGTCCTTGTAGATGATGGCGTAGCGTGCCGTGATCGTGGAGCTGGTCCACGACACGTTGGCTGCGTCCAGCGTGACGAGCCCGCGACCCGCTTCCGTCCACACCACCGTGTTGTCGGTGGTGTCTTGGCCGGGAGTGGTGTCCCAGGTGGGCTCACCGCTGTTCGACGTACCCGCCACCACACACTGGTACACATGACCGTTGGCCGACGTAGGTCGGACCACATCGCCCACCACGTATGCCGTTGACGCCACCCACGCTGTGGCGCTGGCGTCGTCGGTGAAGGTTGCGGTCTTGGTTCCGAGTGCCTCGCCGTCAGCGACGTACCCGGTACCGACCACCTCGTTGGTGATGTCGTCGAAGTAGTCGTGAGCGTCGGAGACTGTGTAGCTCGAAGTCGTCAGCGCACATCGGATGGTGTCTGCCACCCAGTCGATCTCGGCGTTGAATGCCGCCAGGTACACCTTGGGGTAGAGATACCCGGATACTGCCATGTATTACTCCTTGGTGTACGGGGGGAGGGTTGCCCCTCCCCCCGTGGCTATTCACTCGTCGATACGACCTCGGGCTTGGCCTCCGGCGACCAGCTCGGCGAGCGTGGTACGCACTGACTCAAGCTGCGCAGCAAGCGATGCCACTGCGTTGCGAACCTCGTCCTGGTCATACGTCGCCCCGATGGCGGCGATGGTCGAGGAAGCGGTTCCGCTGGAGTTGTCAGTGAGCGCTGCGGGCAGAGCCGTGACCGAACCGTATGCCTTACCAGTTGCCATAGGTCCTCCTAGTCAGATGTCAGGCCGGTGATCTTGCCGTGCCAGATCTCGGGCCCGTACTCCAGGCCGACCTCACCGTAGAGCTGCATCTTCCAAGCAGCGCCGGACTGTGCCAGCGGCTCGGAGAAGAAGTGGCCCTTGCCGGGGATGGTCAGGAACCGTGGCGCACACACCGACAGGTCGGCGAGCAGGATGGTGTCTGCGGGGACGTGGCGATCGAGCACGACGCCGAGGCGACCGAAGTCGGTCTCGATGTCGAGGATGTTCACGCCACCGACGCTCCGGCTGTCCGGGGCGTAGCCCCACACATCCGAGATCGCCCGCTTGTTGTGGCTGTTGACAAACAGAACCACGTTGCGGAACGGGGCTCCGTTGTCGTACATCGCCTGCATGGTGTCGCCGAGGTTGGCCTCGGAGAGCGTTGCAGACTGCACCGCAGTACCCGCAGATCCGTCCGCCGTACCTTCGAGCACCGAGCCACCCTTGGTGGCGGAGAGCTGGTAGGTCGTGCTGGAGGGGACTGCAACTACCCAGTACGAGGTGCCCGTGACATACGGATCACCGTTGGTCAGCGCCGTGAAACGAATCTCGTCACCGACCGAGAGGCCGTGGGCCACCGTGGAGGTCCACAGGTCCTCGGATGCACCGCCCGTGAAGTCGAAGCTCTGGGTTCCCGGCACCGCAGACGAGGCCACAGTGGCGTTCGTCGTGGTGGCGGTGATGATCCCGCGCGTCTTGCGGGCGGTGGCGTTGTCATTGGGCTGGGCAAACGTGCCGTTGAGGAACGTGTACTCCATGTCCCGAGCGGCACGCTCAATCTTGAGCTGCATCTGGAACGCGGCCTCGTCCTGGACCGGCTGGTTGCCAATGATGGAAGTGGCGGCGAGGACAGGGGTCCCGGCTCCGTCACCGAGCTGGCCGGTAGCGGCCTGCTTCGTGTACGAGATCTGAACGCCGTACTGGAAGATCTGGCAGACGTTCTTGACCTCGGTCCGAGCGCGCTCGGCATACGTCGGGTCGTCACCTTCGAGCGCAGCGCTCTGGGCAGCGGCAGCGTTATCCACTGTCTGCCAGGTGAACTCCTTGGACGTGACCGGACGACCACCCGTCATCCCACCGATCATCGACACGAAAGGTGTGTCGGCTGGGGTCAGGCTGAACAGTTCACCTACGTAATTTGGTAGGTCAAAGGTCAACCCATTTGAGATGGGTGCCATGTAGGGCTACTCCTTACGAGAAGCTGTCGAGTGCTTTCTGCATCTTGAGCTGCATGGCTGCGTTCCAGTTCCCCTCGGACTCTGCCGTGGCGATCTGGTCGTCGATGGTGCTCTCATCCGGGGCGGTCACCTGGCTGCTGGCGGCCTGAACCTGATCGAGTCGGTCCTGAGCCTGAGCAACCATGCGTTCCTTGTCCGTCTGAGCCTGGGTGCCGGTGGGCTCCCAATCGAACTCCGTCTTGGCGAACTCGACGATTGCATCCGGGGACGGGTCCCCGTCGTACAGCGCCGCCACCGCCTTCCCGATGCCCTTGGAGGGATCGAGCCCGGCCTTCTCGAACGCAGTGGATCGAGCCTGTGACTCCAGCTCAGCGATGCGCGCCTGAGCACGCTCATACGCTTCTCGCAGTTGCTTGGGGCCATCCGAGCTGTCGGTGGTGTTCGTGACATCGTCAGTCATGCGTACTCCTACTCCTCATCGAGTGGCTACAGCGCCTGCTGAGGGAACGGGCGCGACCAGCGACGGTGCGCTTACGCGTGAAAGGAGACCTGACCCTCCCGCCTGCCACGGGGGTCAGCGCCCTAAGCACCTGGCCCTAGCAGACGGGCCGGTGCCGAGTGCCCGTCTGAGGCTGTGCGTCTTTACGGAGATACGCACATATCCGTTGTTCACAACCTACAGATCGGCTACGACAGATTCAAGGATCAGCGCCTTCGGAGCCCGGAGACGGCGTCTTCCGAACCACGGAACAGGGTGCGTGAGGAATACAGAGAGCGTTCCGAGGCGAGGAGTCGACGGATACGACGCCGCTGCTCCGGGTCCCCGAAGATCATGGCATTGGAGAACTCACGGAGATCGAAGTCGTCGTCGGGATCGTCGTGGCGCTGAGCCAGCACCCCGAGCACCGGGAGCTGTTCGGCTGCGGATGCGAAGAACTCGTCGGCCTGCTGCTCGCCGACTCCGGCCCGGTACAGCCGGTCGGCAAGCGCCACATCGAGGTCGAAGTTCTGCTGCGCCGCAGCACCGCCGATCTCGGAGATGCCGATCTGCTTCTCCAGCACGGCACGTCCGGTGCCGGGGTCGATGAAGGAGGCCACCAGCGCCTGGCGGGTCAGCTCGATCCCATAGGTGGCGGCGTAGTACTCACGGACCGAGCGCTCCATCGAGTCAACGAACTCGAACGCACGTTCGGCTCGATCGGTGAACTCGTCCACCGAGACCTCGTTCTCGATGAGGTCCCCGAAGAGGTGGCGGAACCGGCGGGGGTTCACGTCGATCGAGGCCAGCACGTTCTCGTAAGCCACGGTGGTGTCGTAGTAGTCGAACTCGTCGAGGCGGTACCGCCCGGTGTTGCCGATGGCGTTACCCGGGAAGTAGGTGTCGTACTCGGGGTGCTGGCGCATGGCGTTGAGCGCCTGCTTGGGGGTAGCCCCGTTGACCCAGGCTTCGAGCCAGGCGTCCTTGAGAACTCGGGGCAGGAAGTTGAGCCCCAGCTCCCGCAAGCGCTTGCGGCCTTTGGACATACGGCGTGCCACTACAACAACCTCCCTCGGGTGCGGTCGCCGAAGGCTTCGAGGAAGTCATCCTCCAGCGAGTTCATCGTGGCCCTGTTGTTGCGCTTCAGCCCTTCGGAGCGAAGCAAACGAGTCGCCTCTTCGATGTCGTTGGTGCGAACGATCTTGGAGAAGAAGGGGTCGGTCTCATCTGCGGTCTGGCCCCACGCCTGCGATACAACCCCGCGCCACGGCTGCGCGATGTCGTCGTAGGAGAGCGACTGATCCTGGTACTCGGGGAACAGCGCCAGCCGCTGCTTCTGGAGCTGGTCGATCAGGTTCTGCTCCCCGTCGGGGTCGTTGCGGAGACGCCCTGCCCAGCGAGCGATCTTGTCCTGATCCCATCTCCCAAAGGCGGGGCCGAGCCAGGTGTCCACCAGGCTCTTGACCCGATCCTCGTTCTCCCGGGTGGTGTCCACCGTGTGGTCGCCCTCCTGGATGAAGGCGGCCAGCCCCGGGTCAAGACGACCCCGGGCCGTCGGGTCAGAGAGACGGGTCACCTGAGCATTGAGGTAGGTCTGGGACCAGGCACCCGTGGTGAACTGGTCGGCCATGTAGTTGATGACATCCTGATTGGGGGCGTAGATGCCTGCCTGCTGGAGTAGGTCGGCCACCGTGATGCGGTTGTCCTGGCGCGCCTGGGCTGCGGTTTCCGGGTCGGACTCGTAGAGCAGCAGCCAGTTGCGTTCTGCCTTGTTGTGGGTACGCCACCACTCGGTCTGCTGGAACTCCGCCAGGGTGACATCGCGGCCCTCCAACATCGCCATTGCGATCAGGCCGAGCACCTCGGGATCACGCAACCAGGGCCGTACCGCAGCGGCGCTCTCTACCTTGTTGGCCCACTGCTCGAAGGGGTCCTCGTGGGTATCCACAAGTTCGCCCACATTTCCCCAGTCCAGCATCCCGGTCGCCTGGAGTTGCTGGGTGGTGAGGATCTTGTCGAACTCGATGTCGTTGTTCTCCCCGATAATGCCCTGCATCTCCTCTTCGGTGGCGGCCCACGCCAGAGGAATCGGGGGATCGGAGTTGGGAACGAAGTAGACCACCCAGATCTGCCCGGTGGTGGAGTCCTTCCAGAACTCGGGCTCGCCGGGCACGTTGTGGTAGGCGTGGTCCTGGCTTTGGGTCTGGATATTCCCGCCGTCTGGAACGCCCTCGTTCTTCTCTGGGGCCGGTTGTTCGACCTCGACGGGCTCGGGGATCGGCTGTCCGTCAGGCAGGCCAGGCTGCGGATACGTCATCAGAAGGGCCCTTCGATCTGGGTGAGCTGCGCTTCAGACTGCTGGTCCTTGTCGTCGATCTCGGCGGCCTCAGGATCGGCCTCGATGCGAGTCGGCTCCAGGGTCTGTGCTTCACCCTCGACGAACTCGGGGGTCTCCGCCACCGCCTGGTCCAGCGTCTCCAGGGTGTTTTCGATGGAGGGCTCCTCACCAGAGACCACGGTGTCGAAGGTCTCCAGCGTCCCGGGCTGGGCTCCTTCGAGGTAGTCGGCAGGGTTGAACAGCGCCCCATCGGAGTTGCGCATGGTGAAGTGCAGGTGAGGAGAAGTGCCCACGGCATTGCCGGAGTTGCCCACCTCGCCGAGCATGTAGCCCGCCTCGACGCGCGAGTTCTCTCCCACCAGCGGCGGGGCGTTGAGGTGAGCGAAGTAGTAGGTGATGCCGTCGTCACCCCGGATCTTCACGTAGTGGCCCGCAATTTTGCCGTTGCCCTTGGAGACCACTACACCGCCGACAGGAGCAATCACCGGGGTGCCCCGTTCGGCAAAGATGTCGATGCCCTGGTGGACCGGGGACTTGCCCGCCTTGACCTGTGAAGGGGTACGTCGGTAGCCATAGCTGCCCCGGCTCCACTCGTTGGGCCCGGCAACCGGGAACACCCACCCCTCATGGAAGCCCCCTTGCAGCGTACCCATTGCCTGTGACGGAAAGTTGGCTCCCGGGTACTGGCGCTGGCCCCCCGCTGAGGCGTGCGACAGCTCGTCGAGAAGCACGGTGAGGGCATCGCGGGTGGCGTTGCCGCTGTCCTGGTTGATCTCGAAGCTGCCGGTGAATGCGGAGTTGAGCGCCCCCATGAATGGAGCCGAGGTGTAGAAGGAGGCAAAGGGGTCGTCCATACCTGGAGCGGCCTCCTCCTGGATGCTGACCCCGGCCACCTTCTGTGCCTCGGGGTCCTGCATGTACTCCATGATGCCCGCAACGTAGGCCCCAACGGTGCCCCCGGTATGGCGGTCCATGATCCCCGACACCGAGTTGATGCCCTCACGAGCAGCCCGGTCGGCTCTGGAAGGACCGGCGTACCAGGCAATCGCCACCAGCCCCCAGTCCCCGTAGCGGGCGTAGTACTGGCGCATCTTGTACTCAGCCACATAGTCCTGAGCTGCCTTGGAGCGCCGGTCGGCCCCGGGGATGCCAGCCTGGGCAGCCCACGGAGCCCAGTTGCCCGGCATGATCTGGTATGCCCCGTAGGCTCCGGTGCGACCGTTACGGGCCGAGTAGTTGCCCAGGTAGGAGCCAGATTCCCGGCGGCGGATCGCCGCCATGAACAGCGGGAGCAGGTTGAGAGCCATCAGCCACCTCCTACGTACCGCTCAAGGCCGGTCAGCGAGGACTGCAACACTCTCCCGATCTGCTGCATCGACTCCTGCTTCTTCCCGAGCGCGATCTCGTTGGCGAACATCTCTCGCATCCGGGCCCGCATTGAAGCGATCGGGTCCACCTGCTGCACCACCTCGGTGCCCTGGCGAGCATGCACCGTGTCGGCAACGTTGGCTGCGCCCTGAAGCACCCGGGACAGCGGCATGGGCAACCCGGTGTAGTCGGGGCGGGCGGTTGAGTTCGGGTCGATGCCCAGCTCCTCCAGCTCCTCGGGACTGAGGTCGGGACTGATCCCCTGAAACTCGGTAAAGGAGCGTTGCTGAGCGTTGTAGTCCAGCTCGTTGGCGTCCTCGATGGCCTCGTGGCGATCGCGGTAGTTGCCCGACAGCCTCTTGGCGAACAGCTCCAGCTCCCAGGGCAGGGGGTCCCGGCCCAGGATGGCGGCCATATCGGCGTACACCTGTTCGGTCATGGTGTCCCAGTCCGGCTCCCGGTACACGCTGCGGGTGTAGGGGTCGACATTGGTGCCGTTGGGGTTGAGAGAGTCCGGCATCGCGTCCAGCTCCATCTCCCACAGGGTGCCCTTGGAGTCGGCCATCGCCATCAGCCCTGCCATCTGCTGGGCCATGTAGGAGTCCCAGTACCCGAGGCGCACGTTGCCTTTGGCGACCCAGCCCTTCTGGATCATCTTGGCTTGGATGGCAGCAATGTCCTCAGCGGACATCGAGTTGAACATGTTCCACTGGTCGCCTGCGTTGTACAGCGGCTCGATGGGGATGGCTTGTTCCACCAGAGCCGGGTCCCCGGTACGCATGTACTCGATGAGCGCCTGCGCCAGCTCGGGGGAGCCGGTCACGCCTCCCAGTTGAGCCCCTCCAAAGGGGAGCGCCCCCCCACCCATGAACTCCCGAAACTGCTCGTAGGGGACGGTCAGGTCAATCTCACCGTCCTGGATCTGCGATTCCTCGAACATGTTGCGAGCAATGAGCGACTGGAGCCACTCCGGGTTCTGCATGTACTCCTGGAACTGCTCGAAGGAGATCTCAGCGGGGATGTCGTCTCCGAGGTGGGGCGGCTCCGCTTCGGGGAACGTCTGTTCGCGAGTGTTGACTTGCCCGGAATCGGTGACGACCTGCGCCTCCGGGCTGGTGTTGACGCCCATCTCCTCTGCCGGTGGGTCGGCATCGGGACTGGGAAGCAGCTTGGCCTCAACGAGCACGCCGGTCTGGGCATCGCGGTGATACACCACGGGTTCGCCCTCGGCACCACGCCCCGGTTGCGCCCACCCAGCACCGAAGTTCTCGTGGGTGTTGTACCAGTCGATGGTGGCCTGGACCAGATCAGTCTCGGCCTGCTCTTCGTCAACGAGAGGTGCGGGGACCTGATCCTCGGGCCAGAAGGTGGTGGCCTGGGCAATCGAGAACCCGATGAACTGCTGAAGCTCCTCGTCGGTCAGCGCCTGCTGGATGATCGTCCACGCCTCGTCCGGGTCGGTGACCTGTCCGAGAAAGATGGGCCGCGACGAAGTGCTGAACGAACCGGACTGTAGGAGAGACTGCATCCACTCAACGGAGTCGAGCCAGTCTGGGCGGGGCTGGTCTGCCATCTACACTCCCTGCGGTTCGAGGAAGCCTGAAGCTTCTGCGGTCAACTGTACCGGAGACAAGGCGTCCTCCTCGATCTCTCGGGAGAACACCTGATCCCACACGGGTCCGAAGTCGGGGTGACGCATCACGATCTGTGCCGCCTGGTAGCGCAGCCAGTTGCGAAGCTGGAGTGCCTTGGCGGCGTTGCGGAACCCAGTCTCGGTGAGCCCCATCTCCTGGGTGGAGATCAAGATCACCTGATCCCGGGCCCGCAGATACTCGGCAACCCCCTGTCCGGCGTCGGTGCCCGCCAGGGTCTCGTTGGTCTCCCACAGGTAGAACTCACGGATGAGCTGGTCCCGGGTGGCGGTGCGAGCCACCCCCACGGTGGGCTCGTTGTACCCCGGATACCGCTCCATGATGGCGTAGCGGTTGCCCCGCAGCCAGGCCACCGCAGCCGGATCGGTGCGAGGGCCCACCATGCGACGGGCGTGCTCGTAGGCAATCCGGCCCAGGGTGTCGTTGCGCTCCAACTGCCACTGCTCGGGGGTCAGCCCCTTGCGGGTCTTCTCCCGGAGCTGGTTGATGTAGGCGTTGTAGTCGAAGGGCTCGTAGGGATCGTCGGGGCGACCGTAGTAGGCGGTGAACGCGAAGTCGTCGAACACCTCCGGGTTGCGCTGCTCCCACTCCAGGCCGGGCTCGGTGGTGGAGCGGCGCACCAGGGACTGGGTCTTGGGGGTGACGAACAGCGTCGGGTCGAGGCCGAAGGCTTCGGTGAACTGGTTGAACGTGGCGACCTCGTCGTAGTCGTTCTCTTCCTGCATCTTGCGGTACTCGGTCGCCAAGGTCTGGAAGGCCCACAGCTCGCCGGTTTCGTCACGAGCATCCCAGCGCACGCTGGGTCCGGTGGGTAGGACTGCCTGGGCCAGCGAACGGATGATGTAGATGTTGCGAGCGATCTTCTTGGCTTCCGCCAGCGCCGCCTGGGCTTGTTCCGGGGTGGCGTCGGAGTAGGCACCACCCATCACCATTGCCTTGTACACGTCGATGACGGTGTTGTTGTAGAGGCGCTCGTTCTCGCCGGAGCCGTGCCAGAAGGCAATCATGCCCTTCTTCATCCACGCCGGGAGCACCGAGTCCGCAATCAGCTCGACGGGGTTGTCGCCCTCGGTCTTGCCGAAGGGGAGGATCAGCTCCCGCAGCCACTTCTGGTCGGGGTTGTCGAGGAAGTTCGCAAACGGCTGCATCGTGGACGCCGGGATCTGGATGACCGGGCCAACGCCGGGAAGAGCATTACCTGCAAACAGGTTGAGTCCCTGGGTGCGTCCAGTGAGCTGCATGCTTCCCGGACCCGAATCGGCAAAGGGGCCGCCGCCGACCATCCAGTTGGTGAGCAGCCCGCCACCCGGGTAGTTGAACACTTCCTCGTTGGTGACCGGGTCGACGTAGAAGAAGCCGGGGAGGTGCTCGCCCTCCACCTGGAAGTTCTGTCGTTCCTCCCGGGCCCCCTCGATCACCTGCTGGGCACGACGCATCACCCGGGGGTTCTGACCCATGAGACGCACCCACGAGGTCATAATCTCCGACCAGGCTTCCCCGAAGGGGAAGATGTTGCGGGTCATGTCCCAGAAGTCGTGGCGCTTCTGGAGGTCGTAGAGCAGTTGCTTGGTCTGCTCCAACGCAAACGCCTTCGCAATCACATCCAGGTCGTCCATCGACTGCGCCAGGTTGTCCCCGAACTGGGGCCGGGCCACCTCCATGTTGACATCCTTGATGCGACGGCCCTTGCCCGCCAGCTTGTTGAGCGACTCCACAGTGCCATCGACCTCGACCCCGTCACCGAAGGCACGACGCACGGCGTCGGCAACGTGCTGGCGGAAGGTCTTGGTCTCGATGTTGGCTTCCCGGGCCGCCGCAATGATCTTGTTCCGGGTGGGGCGATCGGCCAGCGGCATCATCTCGGCAATCTTCTGCCAGTAGTACTGCTTGAACGCCGGGGAGCGGGACAGGTAGTTGGTGGGCCTCGACATGAGGAGACCGAACAGCCAGTCGATGGCCTGGTCCCAGCTCTCCGAGGTGGAGGGTGCAGTCTCTCGCTTGATGCCACGCACCAGGGGTGGGGCCACGTCGGTGTAATTGTCGTGCATGTGGGTCACGACGCTGTCGAGTTCCTTGCGGGACTTCATATCTCGCAGGTTGATCTTGCCGATCTCGTCACCCTCGAACTTGCCGTTGGCGATCGCTCGAATCAGGTCGCCATTGGGGGCCTTGTCGATGACGACCGTGGGGCGCTTCGGGGAGATCTCCATCATCACGTCCCCGGTGACCGGATCTGTGTGGGCCACCGTGAACGGGGTGCGCCCCGTATCGGGGTTCTCCAGACCGAACCGGCGGAGCGTGTCCACCTTGTTGCGGGCTCCAGAGAAGGTGAGCCCCTCTCCGGGGGAGGTAGGCATGATGCGCTGGGCTCCGGCTCCCATCAAGGCGGTGGCAAACGGGTCGGGATCGACGCCGCCGATGCGGATCATCTCAGCGAGGTTCTCCGCACCTCGCACCGAGAGCTTGCGTTCCGCCACCCCGGTGGCGATGTCGAGCAGGCGCTGGATCTCTTCCGGGGACCGTGAAGTCACCTGTGACAGTTCGCCGACGATCCGCTGGTCGGTGATCCCGGCCCGGCGCAGGTTCATCAAGCGAGCCAGCTCAATGTCGTTGAAGGTGCGTTCCGCAATCACCCGCATGTCGCGGGGCCACTGCTCCCAAGGCAGGTCGCGCACGTCAACCGCCGCCTGTTCGGGGGAATACACCCTGGAACGCAACATGACCCCGAGGTTCTCCACCAGGGCCCCGGCGTCCTCCATCGCGGTGATTTGAGAGCCCTCGGGGAGCTGAATCGGGTAGATGTTCTGGCTGTCGGGGTCGACCGCCTCGAAGACCTTGTCGAGAATCTCCCGGGGCGACATCCGACCCAGCTCCTCGACACTGAACGCATCCTCGACATTCCTTCCGGTCCGAGCGCGCAGCAGCCATTCCTTGACCGGCAGCCCCTGGAAGGAGGCGTTGAGCAGATCGTCGGCCTCGATCTTGGTGCCGAGGCGAGCCAACACTGCGGCCTTGAGGTTGGGGAAGTCGTCCCGGAACACCCCGGACGCTTTCATGTCGGTCCCGGCATACCGCCCGTACTCATCGAAACGCACCCGGATGAAGGCATACACCTGGCCGTTGTGAACGGCGTGGAAGTTGTACGCAGTGGCGGCTCCGAAGACATTCCCGGAGAGGTCATAGGTGGTCGGAGTCACCGTCATCTCGATGCCGTCGGGAGTGTCGAGAGGGAGATCGAAGTAGGGGTCGTCGACCGGGGTCGGGCGCATCGGGGCGTACTGACCTGCCCCGTAGTTCTCCAGCCCTGCCTGCATTTCGAGATCGGACAGCCCGCCCTGCTGCTCGTTGCGCAACACGTTGCGCAGCTCGGAGACCGGGGTGGTCTCGAACAGCCGCCCTGCGTACTGCTGTGGTTCGGAGAAGATGGGCGCATACAGCTCCCGGGCTGCCGTGGACCACTCGTCGTAGGCTCGCCCGAGGTTGTCCCAGTCGTCCCGCTCAATGACGGCGGCGAGGTCCTCGGTGGCTTCCCGGAAGTCCTGGAGTACGTTGGCCCCTTCGTCGGTGGTGACATCAATGGCAAACCCGCTACGGGCCACCGTTTCCTCGGTCATGTCGTCCATGATGAGGCTGATGCGATCCAGCAGTTGATCCTGTTCGGCGGGGTCCATACCGTGGGCCAGCAGGCTTCCCGCATCCCTGTCGAGGGCAATCACGTTCTCTTCCAGGTCACGGAGCTGACGCCCAAAGGGGTCTGCGGTGAGGTCCCGGGCACCCCCCGGAGGGCCACTGCGTCCCGGATAGCCGACGATCTGGCGGGCCTCGTCGATGGGGACCACCTCTTGGGTGGAGGCACGTCGCCAGATTCCTTCATCGGGGATGTAGTAGATGCCGTCGCCTCCGGTGTCCATCACCATGTGGAGCCACACCGAGTCGACGTAGGCGTCGGCGAGTTCGCGATCCCCAAGCTGACGCCAGCGGTGGTTGTCTGCAATGAGTCGTTCCCGGAACTTGCGCAGGTCGTCCTTGCCCCGGGTCCACCCATAGAAGCGTTCCTTGACTTCGCTCAGGTCGATGATGCGTCCGTCCTCGTAGGCGGCAGCGACCTCGCGCGAGATGGGGTCCATGACGTGCTGGTGGAAGTTCTGGTGCCAGTCGTGCCAGTAGCCGGGCTCGTGGCGACGTTTGGCGACCCAGACGTTGTTCGGCTTGGTATAGCGCCGGTTGAACAGACCGCCCCCGGCCCGGGACATGGCCGCCTTGTGGGCGGCGGCTTCGTTCAGCGGGCCGCCAAACACATCGAGGTCGCCCCGGGCAATGCCTTCCCGCAGCGACTTGCCCCGCTTGCCGTCGCGAGCAATCACCCATGCCAGGTACTGGATGGGGTGGTGGAACAGCGACTCCAGGTCACCGGCAGCCATACGGAGCTGCTCCTCGCCGATGACCCGTACCGGCCACGCCACTCGCAGCAGCGTCATCGGCTTCCACAGCGACTGCATGTAGAAGTCGGCCATGTTGGTGAGGGCTCCGTCGGCCAGGTTGTTCCAGTCCTCAATGGGAAGGAAGCGGGGCAGCGGGGCTCCGGCCCGATCGAAACGGGCCCCCAGGTTGACGTTGCGCATGATCTTGCGCATGTGGCGGGGGTCCATGAGGGGGATGGCGCGGTCGAGGAACTGCGAGATGAGGTGCGGCGAGGGCTGCGCAATGCGCTTCCCGGCAGCGTTGATGTCGAGGCGGGCACCGGGGAAGATGAGGTGGTTGCCGAGGTGGTCGATCCAGTACTGCCGGAACTGGTCCTGGCTGTCGAAGATCTTGGTCATGGCGTCGATGAACGGCTCGTAGTCGCGCTTTTCCAGCACGCCACCCGTGTCCTCGTCGATGATGCGTTTCGCCCACCGCTTGGTGGCGTCCTTGACAACGTCGAGGTACTCCTCGTAGTTGCCCTCGGGCACTGCGGCAAAGCGGTACATCAGCTCGGAGGCTTCGTCGGCGCTGAACCCCATTGCATTGACGTACTTCTGGAAGTCCCGGTACCCCTGGCGGGGGTCGAACACGTCGATGTGGCGACCCGCCATCTCGGAGAACCAGCGGCCCATCGTGGTACCGTCGATGCGGTGATGCACCCCCACCTTGAACGAGGCCAGGTTGGGCGGGGTCGGAACTGCCACCGGCTTTCCGGGGAGGAAGGGGAGCCGTGACGACTCGATGCGGGACCCGATGCGACCCGACAGCGTCGGGGTCGGCTGGAGCCCGGCCACGTCACGGGTGCGCTGATACAGAGAGGTCGGCACCGGAGAGTTCCGCAGCTCGCCCACGTCGTAGGCCCGGCGCAGCACGTCCCGGATCTGGGCGTGGGTCTGGGCCTGGGTGAGCGGGTTGGTGGCATCCAGGTCCACCAGCTCGTTGATGAGTGAGCCCCGCACCTGCATCGGCTGAGTTCCGTTGAGCACCCGGGCAATGGTGTTGTGGGCACCCTGGTCGACGCCGTTGACCTTGTTCTGCTGGCCGATCCATTCCACGAAGTCCTCGCCGCTACGGTCGGTGAGGAACTCGGAAACGTTGCGCCCCAGAATGGTGCGGCGGCGGCCTTCGGAAACCAGGGCGTCTCCGAGGCGGAGTATGCCCCGGATCGCCAGGCTCGGAGGGCTGATCCCGGTGGGGGCGGCATCAACGAACTTCGGGGTCTGGCGAGCAATGTGTTGGGCAGCCTCGTCGGGGCTGAACCCGCGGGCAATGAGCTGGGCGTGGGTAGCGAGGTCGGGGCGTACTGCCTTGGAAGCAATCGACAGCCCCTTGGCCGCAAACAGCAACCTGTCTGCGGGGTCGGACAGCACCTGAGCGGCAAAGTCGACTCCACCCGAGAGCAGGTTGAACGGAATGGTGCCCGGCTGGGTGACGGTGATGGCGAGCAGTCGGCCCGGCGACACCGGAGTCGAGACTCCACCTCGCGAGATCTGGATCTGCTCCGATTCCCGCTTGAACTCCTGGGTGATGGGCGTACCCATCTGCGCCTGGGTGAGCGCCATTGCTTCGGCCTCGGACATGCCCTGGTCCTGGAGCATGAGGACTTCTGGGGTGGTGGGCGTGGCGACATCGGAGTTGGCGAAGAAGCCGGTTCCCAGGTTGACTCGGTTGAGCGATTGCTCACCGGGGAGGAAGGGGTCGATGGCGTTGGACAGCGGCACCACCGTGAGCTGCTCGAAGAGTGACAGGTCATCACGCCCCAGCCCGAAGAACTCGTCGATGGCACGGGTGCCGATCGAAGCCCCGGCCTTGGAGTAGGAATCGAGCAGGCTGCCGGTCTGCCAGGTGCCGACCACGGTACGCAGGGGGCGAGCAATGCCCTCCTCCCACAGCAGGTCGAATGCGGTGAACATGCCCCGCACCACACCCCGCACGTTGCGCAGCGTCTGGTCCACCGGCCACAGGATCAGCTTGGCTGCCGACATGGATTCGGCGTCCTGTTCGAGCTGACGGTCTGCCACCAGTTGCAGGCGGGGGTCGTGGTAGGGGATACCCGCCAGGGCAGCTCCGGTGACCACCTCGGGAGCCATGTTGGGATACATGTTGGCAATCCCGATGGCGTTGATGGCAAGGTCGGGACTCTCCTGCACCCGAGCCCGAACAGCATCACGCTGGTTGCGGCGATGTTCGAGCTGCTGGACCATCAGGTCCTGGGAGATGCGGTCCTCGAAGAAGGTCAGATAGGTGAAGTCCCCGGCGGGAGTGAAGTCCTCTCCGGTGGTGAAGCTGGTCATCTCACTCCCGGATCAGGCGAGCAATCGCGGGGTGGGGGAACGCCTCGTAGATGGCACGCAGCACCTCATCGGGATCGTCGGGGATCATCGAGGGTTCGGCAGCGCCCACCTGTCCGAAGTCGAGTCCTTCGGTGATCGGTTCGCCGGGACGCTCGGAAGGACCGAAGATACCCTGCTCGATCATCCCCGGCGGGGGCGTAGGGGCTGGCGTAGGGGTGCCAGGTGAGGGCGCGCCTGCCATCGGCGCAGCGCCTTGCAGACCTTCGAGGGCCGCACGCTGACCGTGGTACTCCGCCGGGAATGACCGAACAGGCTGCCCGGCTCCACCATCGGTGCGCTGCGACAACGCACTGGGGCCGGACACTGGTGCCGGGTTGGACGGGGTGCGACTTCCTCCCCGCCCGTTACGTGGACGAGCCATTGCCTACTTCTTGGTCGTGGACTTCTTGCGAGTCGTCTTCTTCTTGGGGGGCTCGGGGACGTAGCTGGAGATGGTGACCGTCTCGTCCTCATGGCGCTCGGCCTGGGTGAGTGGCGGCAGCCCGTAGACGCCGTGGGTGGTCTCCACCTCTTGGTAAGTGTCGGTCGGGTTGGTTCCGATGATCTCGGCCATTGGGTCTCCTTACAGTTGGCCCACGGTCTGCACGCCGCCCTCGGCCCCGCCCGACTGGGTGAGCCGAGACAGGACCGTGGCGACATCGGGCGGCGCACCCCCAGGCCCGCCCAGTCCGGCGAGGGCACCTTGCTGCTGCTCTGCGGCGAGTTGTGCCTGAAGGGCGGGGTCCGGTTCCTCTCCGTCTGGAGCGAAGAACTTCTCCATCACCCGGTCTACATCGCCGGTCTTTGCGATTTCTCGCATGGCGGCGCGTGCTTGGGGGGCCTGGGGGTTGGCGGGGTCGATGGCGGTCTGGGACAGAATGTCGAAGAGGCGGTCCTCGGCCTTCTTCTTCTTGATGCGCTCGTTGACCTTGGGGATGTTGTCGAGGCCGTGGACGTTCTCCTGGAAGGTTTCGTGGTCGATGATCTCTCCCTGGAGGAGCTGGAGGCCGGTGACGATCTTGGAAGGTTCGTCCCACCCGGCCATCACCCCGTACACCCGGCGCGAGTCGTACTCTCCCGCGATATCGCGAGTTGGCCGGTACGATTCGGTCCGAGTTTCCCCATTGGAATGAATCGAGATGGTCAGCTTCCGGTCCCCGTACAGCTCCTCGGCCCACTCCAAACGCTTCGAGTCGAGGCGCTCGATCGCATGACGCAAGACGGTCTGGTATTCGGCCCCATTAGAATCTTGAGCGGCGTTCAAGTTTTCGATGCCGCGGCCGGTCGCAAAATCGAGGGGGCTCTGGCCGTCCTCCTGGACGGAGTAGTTGGCGGTGATGCGGAAGTGACGCTCCAGCCGATCGAGTTGCTGGAAGACCTGGAACGCGACGTCGCCCGTCGGTCTCTCAATCTGGGTCCCGGGGGTGAAGTAGTTCGTGGCAAAACGCCCTCGCTGGTATTCGGCTTGATCGAGGTCGCCGATGATGTTGGTTTCCCGGAAGGTGGCGTCCTCCGCCGCGATCACGGCGAGAACATTGAGCTTCGCCATCTGAGCCATGAGACCGAGGGTGTGCTGGTACTGCGACTGGAGAGCGTCGAAGCTGTAGCGTTTCGCCACGACGAATCGTGGCCCGCTCTTGAGGGGATTGGGCATGAAGTCAGCCACAAGGTCCAGCTCCGGGATCACGAGGTAGGTGCCGATGTCGTCGTAGAACTCGACGACTTCGAGACCGTCCTCGTTTCCCTCCCACTGACCGCGCCACGGACTCGTGAGCGAAGTGATGCCCCCCGCACTCTTCTCCCCTTCGGCCTTCAGGATTCGCTCGGCGTACTGGGGGTACGAACGAGCGAGGTCGCGGCGGGCAACGTTGCGAATGATCGCCAGGTCGCGGGGCTGCTGATCTGGTCCCCAGTTGGAGAAGTAGCAGTCGTAGGGATTACGCAGCTCCGCATGCGGGTAGGGGTTCCCGGATACGTCCTTACCCTCACGAATGACCCATACGCAGAACCCGTACCCGGGGAGCCAGCGCCCCACCTGGGGTAGCTGAAGCTCGAAGCGTGAGGTCTCGTCGTAGTAGGTGATGATGCGGCGGCGTTTCGCCGCTCGCTGCTTGGGGCGTTCCGAGTCGAGGTGGGCGGGGGGATCTACCTTGAGGGCAGGTGAGGTGCCAATCCGTTGAGCCAGTCGCTCAAGCCCGGAGTGGAGGTAGTTCGCAACCGGGAGGTCGTCATACGGGACAGATACCTTGTCGCCGAGGAGGGCCTTGAGGCCAGAAGCTCCGCCATTGAGGATGGACCGAATCCGGTCCCGGTCTGATCGTTGGGTGGATGCGATGTTGGTGAGTTCATGGGTGCGCTGTAGGACCCGGCTCAGTGTGCTCATTCAGGTACTGCTCCGTCTTGCCGACGAGAAGCATCTGATGCGTCTCAACGTGGATCGTAACCCATTCGCACAGCGATGTTGCGGAATCATCAACAGAACCCTCAACATCGAGGTGCGCCTGGATCTGCGCATCGAGCCCGCACACGGGGCATTTCCATTGCAGGCGAACGTCAAATACGGGGTCGGGACCCCAGGGTCTGGAGCTGCTCACCAGTTGACCTCCCAGTCCGGTGTCATTTGGTAGTCGGCAAATGATGCGTCGTACTGGACCGCAGCGTGGGATGCCTGGTGTTCTTTCGCCCAACGTCGCATCACCTTCTGCGGAAACCACGACGCCATCAGCACGTCCTGCTTCTTCCTGTTCCGCTTGGTGGTTTGGTCGGTGAAGTCCATGAGCTGGCGGGTGTACAGCTTGGTTTTCGCCTTCGCCTCTTCCCCGTAGAAGGGGAGGTTGGCAACCCGCTCATTGAACAAACGGCTCATGGCAGAGACCCCGAAGAAGGGGTCGAGCTTGTTGATGTAGGTGCGGTGGGGTTCGAGGACCACGTTGTTCTGCAAGCAGAAGTCACGCACCCTCAGGTCCTGGAGGTACATCTGCTGGAGGCCGTTGTTCTCGATCACCCAGTAGGCCACCCGGTACTTCTCGTACCACGTCTGGATGATGCGCAGCGCCTCGATGATGCCGCCGCCCTTGGTGTTGTCGAGATCGACGAGGTACTGGCGCTGGTCATCCAGGGTGTAGGCCCACAGGAACGACGCCTGGTACCCCGCGGCTGCGGGGTCGAGCCCCGCAACGAGGCGGTAGTGGCTCTCGGGCATCTGGCCGATACGCCGGGTGCGGTCGTAGCAGGACTCCACTGCCTCCTGGGAGAACACGGTCATACCCTCGGGGCGTGGCCGGTTGAGGTACACCATCTCCCACAGGCCGATGAGCCCCTTGGCCTGGTAGTCCTGGCGCAGCTCCAGCAGCCACGAGTAGGGGTTGAGTTCGGGGAACAGCATGCACTCGTCGTGTGGGGCCGACTCGGTCCACTCCTCGTTGCAGTCGTCGCTGTGCGCCGATTCCACAATCGTGTCCCAGGTGGGGTCGTCGAGGTTGTACCCGTAGAGGTCGTCGTAGTGCTGGCGGGACCCGATCATCACCACCCCCGTGTGGCGCATCTTGCGAGAGAGCACCTGGGTCTGGAACCAGTTGCGGGTCTTCTCCCGCTCGGAGTCGACCGCCGTGGAGTCGTGGTCTTCGAGGTCGTCGCAGATGATGAGGTCGCAGTCACGAGAGAGGATCTTCCCTTTCCTTCCAGTGGCCGCCAGTGTAGCAGCCTTGACCCCGACGATTGTCCGGGTGGCGACCTTGAAGGAGCTGGCGGTCCACGCTTTCCCGGCCCGACCTGCGGGTTTCCAGCTCTCCTCGGGAGACAGGTAGGCGTTCTTGAGCTGCTCGTTCTCTTCGAGGTGTTCCCGCACCGAGGAGACCATGTCCACCGCGATCTCCCGGTTACCCCCGATCCACAGGATGCGGATGTTGGGGTTGCGGCAGATCAGCCATACGCAGAAATGAACAAGAAGTTCAGACTTTCCGTGTCGGGGCGGGGAGAGAATGAGGGATTTGGTGCCGGTATAGATCGCCCAGAGGATGTTGGAGATCCAATGGCGATGGTATTCCTTCGTGACGTAGGGAACTCCCGATTCGGTGAGGAAGAACTCATCACGAAACGCCACGAACCCGTCGACGAGTTCATCGACGTACTCGCGGGTGATGGGGTCAGGTGGCTCAGACCCGTGCCCGATCCAGTCTGCATACCGCTCCTCCAGTTGCCAGTCGAAGGCTTCGTCCTTCTTCGCCTTGAGCACCCGGTACCCCCGGACTGCCTTCTGGGCCCCGTCGTAGGTGACCCCGAGGTGGCGGGCAACCGCTTCGATGGGGACCAGGCCGTCGGCGGCGGGGTCGGCAAGGCCGGATCGAAGCAGGCTGTCGAAGGTCCCCCCGTACCTCCCGGCCTCCTCCTCGGGTACGTCGATCGCAGGAGCCAGGGAGCGTTCGGTGCCCTTGATGGCCCGGGTGCGCCGGGCCGACTCTCGCGACGAGCAGGTGTGCGAGCAGTACTTGCGCTGGCGTCCCTCAAGGGGCTTGTTGCAGTTCGTGGCCTGGCAGTACTTGGCGTGATGCTGCTTCGGCATACGGCGAACATAACAGAAGAGGCCCCCGGAGGGGCCTCGACTGTATGTGGAAGGAGACGACCGGGGGCCTGCGACGAGCCCCTGACCGTCTGGTACAGTTGTGAAACTGCACGTCTCACTAGGAAGGGTATCACGGTGCAACACATTGGGGAAGTCTCATTCGAGGTCCCGGACTGGCGACGGTGGTCGTGGCGGGACCGGATTCCATCCAATCGGCAGCGAGCGATCCTGGTAGATCGCGGCTACGTCTGCCCCCCGACCCGTGGCGAGGCCGCCGATATCATTGCGGAGATCGCTGTGGAGGAGGAGTGGCGGTGATGCCGGAGTGGAAGCGCTGCACCCGGTGCGGCAAGACGATCCTGGTACATGTCGTGGTGGGGATGCACGCCTACTGCGACATCGGAATGACCACCAAGTCCCACGACTTCGACGCCGCCGACATCGAGGACCTGTATCTCTCCATCGGTAAGAAGGTCCCCGAGACCGTCTCGCAGAAGGCGGTGAAGGCCCGGGCGATACGCAAGGACCCGTTCTGATGGCGAACTACGTGTGCCACGAGTGTGAGCTGGATTTCGAGACCATGGAGATCCTCGTCACCCACTGGCGGCTGTCCCATGTGTGGCTCGAACTCCCGAAGGCTCCCACGGTGACCCCGAAGGAACGGGCCATCATCTGGCGCAAGGCGCGCGAGGAACGCAAGCGCCGTTATGGGATCTAGCACCTATGGAGGCCAAGATGACTGACCGGACCCGACTGTGGATATGCGCCTACTACGGCACCATCGTGCCAGGCGTGAAAGACCCCAACACCAAAGACTGCCCAAACGCCGACCTGGTGTCGCACCGGCACCTACCGGCAGCGGCTCCGTTGGAGTATTGCGGGTGGTACGACATGGAGTTGGTCTCCGACTGATGGAATCTGTCGGTGGGTTGGTGTAGGGTCGTGGACATGAGGAAACGTCTCACCGTCGAGTACCACCCAGATGGGACTCTCAAGTCGGTCACCATCGACGGCACATGGAACTCGACCCAGCTCTTGAAGGTCCTCGCTGATCTCAGAGACTCTGCCGAGCCCCAACCTCAGTGGACGGTGAAGCTCGATCAGCCCGAACTCTTCGACACCTCGTAGGGCACGGGGGCCACAGAAATCCTCGGGTGACCGTTGATGGAGGAGTCTGGAGAATGCACCATCCGGCCCTGGGGTAGCCACCAAGTCCCCCTCCACAGGCATATCCACAGGGTGTGGACAACCCCTCTGCCAGCCTGACAGCCCCACCCCAGTCGGGGAATTACGCCCGACAGAGGCAACGGTCTGACCGACAGAGGGCGGTCTTCGGTGAACCGCCAACATTGGTCAATCAAATCCACCTACGGGTCCTCCCGGGGATTGCAGATCAACATGCGACTTCGGAATATGTTCACAAACACAGGAAGTGGGAATCACGGTATCTCAGGTACTGGGGTTCGTAAGCTCCCGAAGCCCGGGAGGGCCCAGGAAGGATCTCAAGAGAAGGAGCAATCATGGCAAGACGCCGTGGGAAACCTTCATACAGCGGAATGAAACGCCGAAGCTACCGAGGCCGGTACCCCACAGGGCGTGCTGGCAAAGGGTTCTACGTGAGCCCCGGATTCCGTAGCCGGAGACGCCGACGCCGCTAGAGACTCGTGGGGGAGGGGGCTTCCATCCAGATGATGGTTGGTCCGGGAAAGCCCTCTCCCACGAGGACTGATACAGAAAATCCCTGATGTCCTACCTCTTCCATCTGACCCCCGCTCACTTGAGGTCGGGGGGTCAAAGGTCCGGCCCCAATGCGCCCGCACGCAGGCGTTTCGCGGGGGGCTGCGGGGGCCTGCGCTGCCGTGAGGCCCGCTGGGTGCGCCTGAGACCACCCGCGATGACCAGCGCACAGTCTCACGAGGCTCCAGGGCTCACCGTGGCCTCACAAGCCCCATCGAGTGGTGCCGGGCCGCTACGCTGAGTGGTCGTTCCCTCCCT
>JABAHP010000834.1_pt2 | contig 31064 bp, 20 predicted proteins | sample 7062081 | NCBI WGS metagenome assembly JABAHP01 (sample SAMN14534357, study PRJNA622989) | marine sediment metagenome | biome: marine biome [ENVO:00000428]; feature: marine pelagic biome [ENVO:01000023]; material: deep marine sediment [ENVO:00002113] | place: India: Gulf of Kutch | collected...
TCTTCTTGGTGGAGGTCTTCTTGGTGGAGGCCTTCTTCGCGCTGGCCTTCACTACCGCCTCCTTATCGGCAGGCGGTTCCTCCACGACCTCGGCCGTGACCGTTTCGGGCGCTGGTTTCCGGTCCTTGACCACCTTGCCCCTAACGCCCCGGGCCATGCCCTTCGTCTTGTCCACCACCGTGGCCGCACCCAGGGCGTGGTAGTAGTGGCGGATGCGCTTGCCCGCCGCCGACTCGGGTTGCTGCTTGGCGATGATGAAGGCGACAACCAGCACGATGAGGATGAACAGCAGAAGCAGCCACCAGAACAGCCCCGAAGAACCGCTGTCGGGGATGAGGGGAGGCTCCTCTCCCGGTTGCCACTCCACGGCGTTGAGGTTGTAGACGGGCTTCATTATCGAGATGTTGCCCATCGTGTACTCGTCTGTGGGCTGGGCGAACTTCAGGTCGGCGACCACGGCACCCTTGGCCAGGGGCGGGACCTCTATGGTGCCGAAGCCCTGCCCGAAGGTGATGGAGACGGACATCTCGTACTCGATGCGCGCCTCTTGGAACTGCTGCTGCTCGATTATCCTGTGCCACTTCAACCCGTGGCCCTCGACGCCGAAGGTCCAGTACTGACCGTCGTTGCCCGAGACGCTTATGGTCTCGGTGCGGGTCCCGTCCAGGTCTGGTGAGGTGGAGGACTGGTAGTCCCAGCCGCCGTTGCTGTCCGTGTCGATCATGAAGCCCAGGGTGCCGACGATGCGCTTGGTGATGTCCAGGACGGGCCAGGACATGGACACCCTCACCTGCTCGGCACCTGCGGGGACGTAGACCATTCTGGTCTGGTTGGCCTCGAACACGAGGTTGGTGGGGTTGGTCGACTGCTCGTTGAACCGGGCCCACTCACCGGACCAGGACGACCTGAGCTGGTCGGTGGCCTTCACCACCTCCTTGTCCTCGAAGATGTCCTCGAAGACGGAGTAGGCGTCGTACACCGTGGCCTCCGGGTAGTCCCAGCGGATCTTCTCCAGGGTGAGGGCCAGTCCCACGGCCCTCCTTACGTTGATGAGCCCGTAGCCCTGGGCCCAGTCGTGGGGCCGGTCACCGACGTAGCCTGGGACCGTCCAGTCGGGTATCCAGTTGGAGGTCTGTCCGTTCCGTTCCGGGTCGCCCTCTCCCTCGGGGGGTATCATGTCGGTGGTGAGCTTGAGTATGACCTCCGCCTCGTGGATGCGGGTGTCCAGCCGCTCGTTCCACTCCGCATAGACCTCCGACCACCGCTCGTCGTCCTCGGCGAGCTCCTCGGGGCCGATCACTATGTAGTCCCCGTCGGAGGTTAAGTTTACCACGCCCGCGTCCTGGCGGACGTCGGACACCCTCATGGAGGGGGCAGCCTGCCACAGCAGCGCCACAAGCCCGCTCACGTGGGGGGTGGCCATGGAGGTCCCGCTGATGGACAGGTAGTAGGGGTTCGAGTCGCCCTGCTGGGTCATGGCACTGATCTGCGTCCTCCTGGCGGCGGTGGAGTCGATGTGGTGGCCGGGGGCGCCCACGTCGGGATAGGTGTCGGTCCAGTCCCAACGCCCCTTGGAGGAGAACTCGGTGACGTAGGTTCCGTCTCGCCCGGTCGCGGCCACGCAGACGGCAGCGGGGGTGTTGGCGTAGTTGCCGGACTGGATGGTGTTGCCGTCGCCGTAGGAGTTCCCTGCGGCGAACACGCACACCACGTTGTTCTCGTAGGTCAGCTTGTTTATGGCCTCGCTGATGGTGTCCCCAGGCTCGTAGATGCCGCCGCCCGCTCCCCAGCTGTTGCTCACCACGCGGATGTTGTAGGGGTTGTTCCCAGGCTGGGAGTGCTCGTACACCCACTGGAGCGCCCCCACAGCACCGGTGATGGCGCCCGCCTCTCCCGTGGAGAGACCGATGAGATTGGCCCGGGGCGCGACGCCCGCCTTCTGGCCCGCCGACGCGTCGCCGTTGCCAGCCACCGTCCCCGCGCAATGGGTCCCGTGGCCAGAGCTGGTGTCGCCGTTCTCTATCTCGTACCAAGGACCAGTGCCGGTATCGGACTTGAGGTTCCTGATGGTCTTGGTGCCGTAGTCCAGGTCGGGATGCCCCGCGTCGATGCCGGTATCCAGCACCACAGCGGTAACGCCCTTCCCGTCGATGCCCTCGGCGCCCCAGAGGCTGCCCTCGACTATGGACCTCCACGTGTCGGTTGCGTTCACCACGCGAGTGGTCATGTCCATGAGGTAGTCTAGGGGGGTGTCCCACTCCATCCACTCGACGTCCGCGTACCCGGAGAGCCTTTGGACCTGGGAGGGCGTCGCCCTGATGTGGGCGGCGGGCAGGAACCGATACTCCCCGACCCTCTCGATGCCCAGGTCCTCGAGGACCTGCCTGTCATCCCGGTCGATCTCATCGACGAAGCGCACAAGCACGTCAAGGCGCTCGCCGTCGGGAGTGACTTCGAGCCTGTCCACCAGCATCTGGTCCAGCACCGAATGGTCGGGCTCGCCAATGTCGGGTGGGGTGGCGGCGGGGCTGGCTATGGGGATGATCATGACTATCGCCAGCAGGGCGATCAGGAGATTCGGTCTGGGACGCGACCTTGGGTGCATGGGGTGTCCTCCTTTGCCTTCGGGCGCATCGTACACCGTAGGCTAGGCTGGAGCTGAACCATTGGCCAGCTATATGAAACTTATGCATGACGTTTGTGGTGGGGTGCACCCCTTGGCCTGACATCGATGGACGGGGTCAGTACTCGTCCCACTCGTCGCCGTGGTAGACCTCACCCGCCTCGGGGGACCTGGGGTCGTACTCGGCGGGCTCCTCCGGGACGGGCGCGGGTCCTGCTTCCCATGACTGATCCTGGGTATCTGCCCCCTCCTCGGGTCGACGCATCCTCATGCCGATTACCACCGCCGCCACCGCTACGATGACCACCAGGAGCAGTATCAGTAGGAGCGTTGAGCTCCCCAGACCCGGCTCAGGTTCCTCGGGTCGCTCCGTTGTGAACACCAGGACTCCGTCCGAGAGGTGGTTCCCCGCGGGGTCGGTGCCGTCCACCACGACTCGGTAGGTCGTTCCCTTCTCCAGGGGAGTGTTGGGCACCACCGTTATCGTCTTGGTGAGGGTCGAGTAGCCGATGGTCGCGGGAACGGTCGTGCCCGAACCGTCGAAGACAAGCCTGCCGTCGACAGAGCTCTCGACCAGACCCTCCGAGACGGTCAGCGATATCATCTCGGACACAGGCACACCCTCCTGACCAGGACCTGGAAGGCTCGACACCACGTAGGGGGCGTTCAGGTCCACCTGGACGATCATAGGGTTGGTGGCACCGGAGGGGTTGAGGGACCTGTCGAAGCACTTGAACGAGACCCGGTTCACGCCGTTGGTCAGCTCGATGGTGCCATGGAAGGTCCCGTCCTCCTCGACCTGGAACTGGCCCACGTCCTCTTGGTTCACCATCGCCACCACGGTGGCGAATGGCTCGGCCGTCCCGGACACCCCGTGCTCGGACAGGTTGGTGAGCTCGGGCAGGGGCTCAACCTGGGGCAGGGACGGGGATGTCAGGTCCAGGGGCATCCCGAGGACGGGCAGGGAATCGGGTCCCTTGTTGCCAGAGGCGTCCTGGGCGGCGATCTTGTAGAAGTACGTATGGTCGTTCTCCAGGTCACCGTCAGTGAAGCTTAGCGTCCCCCTGGGGAACTCGCCCAATAGCTCGTAGCCAGCGCCCGCGTCCCTGTAGAGGAGGTAGACGGCCGCATCGTCGGTGGCCTCGTCCCACGAGAGCTCCAGCAGCCCACCCTCGGGAGGAGCGTTGACCTGGGGACGCTCCACGGCGCCCGGGGGGACGGTGTCCCGGGGCGTGCCCGCGACCGGCTCGGACCACGAGGAGGCCAGGGGGACCTTGTCCCACGCCATCATCCTGTATTGGTACTCCTGGTCGTTTACCAGTCCCTGGTCGGTGAAGGAGACGTCGTCCTTCGTAAGGTTGATGAGGAATGCCCAGAGGCCATTGGTGCCCGCCCTTCGCTGGAGCGTATAGGCCTGGGTGTCGTCCGTGTTCGCCTCCCACGTGAGGACCAGGGAGCTGCCCTCGGGGGGGGCCGATACGGACAGGTTGATGGGGACCATAGGGGGCGTTATGTCCCTGAGGGTCAGCGTCAGGTCGGGCTGGCCAGCCTTGACACCGTCCTTGTCCTTGTTGTCATCGATGTCCCAAAGCTCCGTCGTGACCAGGTAGTCCGACCGGGGCTTGAGGCCCGAGGTGTCCCAGAGGTAGTAGTAGGTGGACGTCCCCTCGTCCCAGGTCAGTGGCTTGCGCCTGTGGAAGACCTGCCCACCGAAGGACTCGATGGACACCACGCCGGAAAGGCCGCTCTCGTTCTCCGCCTCCCAGAGGTCGAACCTGACCTCCTGGCCGATGCCGAAATCCGTGCCCTCCTGACCGTCGTGGCTCGCCGACACTCTGGTGATGACCGGGGCCACGTTGTCCTTGATCGTGATGTTCACGCGGGTGAACCTGTCCCTCCATAACACCTGGTGACTGCCCGAGTGGGTGGAGTACCCCTCCTTGGTCGCGCTGATCGAGTAGAACCTGTCGTAGGGCGCGTGGAAGGAGAACATACCGTCGGGTCCGGTGACCAGGTCCAAGGTATCGTCGGCCAGGAGCTCCACGTGGACCGACGCGCCCTCAACGGGCTCGCCCCTGGGGTCCATCACCACCCCCTCGATGCCACCGTCCCACATCTCGTAGAGGTTCACCGGCGCCTTGGCGATCTCCAGAGCTGCCTCGTAGTTCATGGTGCATGTGGGCACGATGAGGGACGAGTCCACGTAGAACCCGCCCTGGGCGAGGGAGTTCATCTCGTAGGTGAAGGAGAGGCACGAGGTGTTGTAGTACATGAAGTCATCGAATCCCCCGTTGACGGGGTACAATATGCCGTCGAGCACATCGCCGTAGTCGTAGCCGTTGTGCTCGGACATGCGCCGCCCCAGCTCCCTCATGAACTCGTAGTGGGGTGCGTGGTCACGGGTGTACGCAGGGGGGAACACCATGACCTCAGAGTAGGTGTGGAAGGAGATGGCCAGCTCGAAGGTCACGTCGTACGCCAGGTCCCTCATGATCTGGGTTATCGGCTCGGAGAACGGATAGGGGCCACGATAAGTTGGACTCCCCGGGTTCGGGTCGGACCCCACGTCGTCGTAGCCCCACTTGTAGCCGTAGTTCCGGTTGGGGTCGACCCCCCATGTCCCGTCCCCGTTGTCCCTCCTGTTCTTGCGCCAGGTCCTTTCGTCCGTCTCGGTGTAGACGAACCCGTCGGGGTTGAAGACGGGTATCAACCAGAGCTCCCGGTTGTCCACGATGTTGGTGATGGTGTCGTTGGTCCCGTAGTCGGCCAGTATGTGCTCGAAAAACCACACCATCATCTCCGACGTCATCCACTCTCGGGCGTGATGGACCCCAACGTAGAGGATGTCGGGCTCGTCGGACTCGTTCACGTGGACGTTGTCCGAGATCTTGAGGGCCCAGATGTGCCGCCCCTCCCAGGATGTCTTCGTCGAGCCGTCCCCGTTGGGGTATAGCTCGCCCAGGTCGTACATGGCGACTATGTCGGAGTGGTTCTCCGCGGCGGAGCGCATCTTCGCCACGATCTCAGGGAACGAGTGGAACCCGTCGTTGAGCCGGGTCTCCTCGGCGGCCGCGGGCACCGCCAGAGTCAGCGCGGAAATGACCATGGTCATTGCAAGGAGGAGTGCCAGCGTTCCAGGGGCGGCTCTTCGGGCCATGTCCGCATGAGGGCGGAGGCCGGTTATTACGTTTGCGCCTGGGTTGACCATGCCGACCTGGCCAGTGCTAACCTGTCAAGAAGAAAAAGAGAATTGCGGGGACCGCGGGCGCGGTCCCCGAATTGCGTTCTATTCGATCGTCGGACGCCGGGTTACGGGTAGAACCCGCGGAGCTTGATGGCCTCAACGACGCGCCCCATGGCCAGCACGTAGGCGGCCTGGCGCATGTTGATGTTCCGCTCCTTGTGGATGGCGTACACGTTCTCGAAGGCCTGCACCATGATCTTCTCGAGGCGGGCGTTGACCTCGTCCTCGGACCAGAACAGGCGGTTCAGGCCCTGGACCCACTCGAAGTAGGACACGGTGACACCGCCGGCGTTGGCCAGGATGTCCGGGATGAACAGCACGCCGTTCCCGTGCATGATATCATCGGCCGCGGGGGTGTTTGGGCCGTTGGCGGCCTCGCCCGAGATCTTGGCCTTGATGTTGGGTGCGTTCTCCGAGGTGATGACGTTCTCCAGGGCGGCGGGGATAAGGATGTCCACCTCCAGCTCCAGGAGGTCCTCGTTGGTGATGGCGTCGAAGCCCTTGAAGCCGACGACGGAGCCGGTCTCCTGCTTGTGCTTGATGGCCTCCCGGGGGTCGAAGCCGTCCCAGTTGACGACGCCACCACGGGAGTCGGAGACGGCCACGATCTTGGCGCCCATGTCATGGATCAGGTACGCTGCGATGGAGCCGGCGTTGCCATAGCCCTGGACGGCCACGGTGGCGCCCTCGAGGGGTATGCCCAGCTTCTTGCACGCCTCGCGGATGGTGATGACCGTGCCGCGGGCGGTGGCCTCGTTCCGGCCCAGGGAGCCACCGACGGGGATCGGCTTGCCGGTGATCACGGCGGGCACGGTGTAGCCGCGGTTCATGGAGTAGGTATCCATGATCCAGGCCATCGTCTGGGGCGTGGTGTTCACGTCCGGCGCCGGGATGTCGGTGTCAGGTCCCATCACGATGGAGATCTCGCTGGCGAACCTGCGGGTCAGCTTCTCCAGCTCGTTGTCGGACATCTCCTTGGGATTGCAGGTTACGCCACCCTTGGCGCCTCCGTAGGGAATGCCCACGACGGCACACTTCCAGGTCATCCACATGGCCAGTGCGCGGACCTCGTCCACGTTGGTGTCCCAATGGTAGCGGATGCCACCCTTGGTCGGGCCGCGAGCCATGCTGTGCTGCACACGATACCCCTTGAAGACCTTGATGTTCCCATCGTCCATCTTGACTGGGAAACTCACATGCAGCTCGCGCTGCGGGTTCTTCAAGAATTCCGTCAGCCCCTCGTCCAGGTTGAGCATCTTGGCGACGGTCTCCACCTGGGACTGGGCGATCTTAAACGGGTTCATCTCTTCAGGCATGCTTCCACACCTCTCGCCACCGCCCTCTCCACCCATGTGAATCGAGGGCCGGCTTAGGCGGTGGGGAAATGGTACCCTCGTATATAAGGTTAAGGTGAAGCGCATCACCCGCTGGAGCTTGCGGTGACGCCGATCATCACCTCACTATCATGTACAGCTGTACGTCTGCCACGTTGGTGCCCGATGGTCCGGTGACCAGCAGTCCGCCGGCCCGCTCGAAGAACGAGGTGCTGTCGTTCTCCGCCAGGTAACCCCCTGGGTCCAGGCCTTTCTCCTTGGCGGAGTCCATGATGGAAACGTCCACCATGGCACCGGCGGCATGGCTCTTGCCATCGATGCCGTCGGTGCCTATGGAGGCGAACAGCTCCCCCTCCACCATCCGGCCCATGTTCACCAGGGCCATCTCCTGGTTGCGACCTCCCCGGCCGTCCCCGGTGACCACCACCGTCGTCTCCCCCCCGCCTACGACCACGGCCTTCTTGTCGTCCTTGGTGAACCCCCGGGCCGTCTCCAGGAACTCGAGGGCGGCCTCCCGGTTGTTCCCCAGCAGGTAGTCCTCCATCTGGATACCAGCGTAGCCCAGCTGCAGCGCCCTGTGAACCATAGCTATCTGGGCCTTCATGTTGTTGCCGATGAGCACGTTCTGCACCTTGTCGAAGAGGGGGTCGCCCTCCTTCGGCGTCTCGAACCTGGCCGCCTCCAGCTCCGTCCGAACGGCATCGGGTACCTGGTCCCAGACGTCGTACTTGTCCAGGATGGCCCGGGCGTCGGCGTACGTGGTGGTGTCGGGGGCGGTGGGTCCCGAGGCGATGGAGTCAAGGGGGTCACCTATGACGTCGGAGAGGATGAGCGAGGTCACGGGGGCGGGGGCCGCGGCCAGGGCCAGCTTACCGCCCTTGATTGCGGACATGTGCTTTCGGATGCAGTTGAGCTCCTGTATGGTGGCGCCGCACTTGAGGAGGATGTTGGTCATCTCCATCTTGTGCTCCAGCGTGAGCCCCTCCTCCGGGAGGGGCATGAGTGCGCTGCCTCCACCGGAAATCAGGCACAGCACCAGGTCCCGCTCCGTCGCGCCCTGGGCCGCCTGGAACATGAGGCGCGAGCCCTCCACGCCCTCGGGTCCCGGTATGGGGTGGGTCGCCCGGTGACAGACGACCCTGCCGATGGTCCTGTCCTCGAGGGCGTTAACGTGGCCCTCGGCCTTGTCGCCCACCATGTCCACGATGGCGGTCACCATGGCGATTGCGGCCTTTCCACCGCCCAGCACGATGACCCTGTCGATCTGGTCCAGGTCGTATAGCTGGTCGGCCACGGCAAGGCCGTCGCCGTTCCGGCTCACGAAGTCGGTGATCGACCGGTACGGTTCCACTGCGTCGATCCCCGCCTTGAGAATCCTCAGGGCGTCCCCCCTCATGGTGGCGTTGGGCCCTGAGACCAGCTCCTCTCGGTCCTCGAACATATGCTCCGCCTCGCGGGGGTGAATGGCCGAGGAGGTATTTGTCCCTTGGCGAACACCCGCTGGGCAGTGTCCCCGGTTTTAAATACCCGAGTCGCGATTCCCCGCGCCGAGGAATGCACATGGTTCGTCTCGCCAGCAGGATGCCGGACATGAAGAAGGGTTTCTACGGTTTCTTCGAGCCCCCGCCGCCGGACGTGGTAAGGTTCACCGTGGGAGAGCCAGACTTCGACACCCCGCGGCCCATAGTCGACGCGGCCATCAAGGCACTCGACGCGGGTGACACCCACTACGTGGGCTCTGACGGCAGGCCCAACCTAAGAGAGGCCGTAGCCACCAAGCTCATGGAGGAGAACGGTATACCCGCCGACCCCAAGAACGTGGTCATCACCCTGGGCGGCAAGGAGCCGCTCCAGGACGCCATGCTCGCCGTCCTCGACCCCGGAGACGAGCTTATCCTCCACTCCCCCTCGTGGCCCACCTACGACCCACAGGTGATCATCGCCCACGGCAAGCCCGTGAACGTTCGGGTGAAGCCCGAGGACTACCACATCGACGTGGAGGCGACGAAGGAGGCCATATCCCCGAAGACAAAGATGATGATGATCAACTCGCCCAACAACCCCACCGGTGCCGTGTACACGAGGGAGGAGCTGAAGGCGATGGCCGACCTGGCCGTGGACCACGACTTCATCATCATCTCCGACGAGATCTACGAGAAGATGGTGTACGGGGGCCGCGAGCACATCTCCATCGGCAGCTTCCCCGAGGTACAGGACAGGGTGATCACCACCAACGGCTACTCCAAGGCCTTCGCGATGACGGGCTGGAGGCTGGGATACGTCCACGCCTCCTCCGAGATCATGGACCAGGTCCGGCTGACCCACCTGCACAACCTCACCTGCGCCGTCAGCTTCGAGATGGACGCCGGAGTGGTCGCGCTGACCCAGTGCGAGCAGTACGTCAACGACATGGTCGCCGAGTACGACCGACGTCGCCACCTGTTAAAGGACGGCCTCAACAGCATCGAGGGCTTCCGCGCTCCCGAGCCTGAGGGCGCGTTCTACGCCTTCGTGAACATCAAGGGAACGGGCTTCGACCCCCTCACCCTGTACAGGAGGCTCCTGGAGGAGGCGAAGGTCATGCTCATCCCGGGCACCCTCTTCGAGTACGGTGAGGAGTACGTCCGCTTCTCCTACGCTACCTCGTACGAGCAGATCGGCGAGGGCATCGATCGCATCCGCAGGTGGCTGGACGCCAACCGTCCCGAGTGAAGCGTTCTCACCGCGGGGCACTCCCAACATAAGGGACCTTCAGTCTTAATCCATATGTAGTAATTGACTCAATATGACATAAAATATAAAAGGGCCATTGCTGTCCTTCGATACCGGTATATACTCGCGATGGGATGGGGGACCGGTTCCCATGACCGTCACCGTGATAATCGGGTCCCAGTTCGGGGACGAGGGCAAGGGGAAGGTCACCGACTTCTACGCGGCTGACGCGGACATGATAGTCCGGTTCAACGGGGGGAACAACGCTGGCCACACCATCGTTGTTGGGGAGGAGGAGTTCACCTGATGCCCTCGGGGGCGATCCATCCTGACAAGCACGTGGTTATCGGTAACGGCGTCGTTGTGGACCCCGGTGTCCTGCTCAAGGAGATGGCGGACCTAGAGCGGGCGGGTCATCCCGTTTCCAAACTATCGGTGTCCGACAGGGCGCATCTCATCCTATCGTACCACAAGGTCCAGGACGGCCTCGAGGAGCAATTGAAGGGCAAGCTGAAGGCAGGCACCACCATGCGCGGCATCGGACCCACCTACCAGGACAAGGCCGCCCGATGGGGCGTGCGTGCGGGCGACCTCCAGGACGTGGAGGAGCTCCGCAGGAAGCTGGACATCGTCCTTCCGATCAAGGAGAGGGTCCTGCGGGCCCTAGGGGGAGGGGAAGTGAGCTTCGATCCCGGTGTGGTGCACGCTGAGTGCCTGGACTACGCGGAGAGACTCTCCCCGTACATCGAGGACACCACGGTCCTGATCAACGAGGCCATCGAAGAGGGGAGGAACGTCCTATTCGAGGGGGCCCAGGGCGTGATGCTGGACATAGATCATGGCGTGTACCCCTATGGCACCTCGTCCAACGTGGTGACCGGCAACGCCAGCACGGGCGCCGGCGTCTCCCCCCACGTCTTCGACGAGGTGATAGGCATCGTCAAGGCATACCAGAGCCGGGTGGGAACCGGGCCTGTGCCCACGGAGCTGAAGGACGAGGTGGGCGAGCACCTCCAGACGATGGGCAAGGAGTTCGGGGCGACCACGGGAAGACCGCGCAGGTGCGGATGGCTTGACCTTGCCATCGTCAGGTACTCCCACATGCTCTCCGGGTTCACGGGCATCGCCCTGACCAAGGTTGATATCCTGTCGGACCTGCCCACCGTCAAGGTATGTACAGGGTACAGGGCGAGGGGGAGGACGCTCCGCGTGCCCCCGGCCGACATGGCCCTCTTCGCTGAGTGCGAGCCCCAGTACGTCGAGTTGGACGGATGGGAGGAACCGGGGCAGGAGACGTGGCGACGGGCCGCCCGTGAGGGCCTGGACGCCCTTCCCGCCAACTGCCGCAGGTACGTGGAGTTCGTGGAGGAGGAGCTGGGCGTGCCCGTCAAGTTCGTGGGCGTGGGCCCTGGAAGGTCCGAGACCCTGGACCTCAGGTGATGACGCCGACCGGGCAAGGCTTATATCGCGTCCGCCTTATGCCGTGTGCGATGAACGTCGAGGAGGCTCAGCTGGAGCAGATGCTCTGGGACATAGAGCGGGACAACGTCTCTGGCTCCGTCCGGATGGCGAGGAAGACGGCTGCCCTTCTGGAGGCGGCGGGAGCCTTCGCCGAGGAGAACGGCCGAGACCTACAAGAGGAGATAGCGAAGTGGGCCCGGGCGGCGGCGAACGCCCACCCCTTCATGGCCCTGGTCAGGACGGTGGGTCGCAGGTCCCGCAAGGCCACCTCCCTTAACGACCTTGGAAATCGGATGGAGCATCTCCGATGGGAGCTCACCAACGCCAACGATAGGATCGGCGAGCACATGGTCCAACTGTTCCCGGAGGGGGGGACCTTCATGACCAACTCGTTCTCGGCCACGTGCCATCAGGGCCTGCGCCATCTGGCGGAGGCCACCGACAACGTGCGGGCCATCGTGGTCGAGTCCCGCCCCGCTCGCGAGGGGGTCGGCCTGGCGAGGGCCCTGGGGGAGCATGGCATAAGGAGCACCCTGATAGTCGACGCTGGCGTCGCCCAGTTCATGGACAGGGCCGACGCGGTCCTGGTGGGCGGCGACACCGTCAGCGGGACCTTCTTCGTCAACAAGCTGGGGACCCATCCCATGGTCCTCACTGCTGGCAACCAGGGCGTCCCCACATACCTACTGGCAAGCCTCCTCAAGCTGGTACTCGACGAGGAGGTGCCCGAGGTCGACGCACCCCGCTCCCCAGATGAGGTGGAGTCAAGCCCCATGCCGAACGTCACCGTGGAGAACTACTACTTCGAGCGGATACCCTTAGCTCATCTCAGCGGTGTCATCACTGAGGACGGAGTTCTCTCTCCTGAGGACATCGCGAGGCGCGTCGCGTCGCTGGACTCGGAGGACTGAACCTACCAGGACCCCTACTGCTCCTGTCCGCAGAAGGGGCACTTCCGCCATGAGGACTTGATGTCCTTGCCACAGTTGGAACAGGACGCCATCTCCTCAGCCTCCGCCTCCTTCTCCACGGGCTTGGGCGCCGGCTTGGGTGCAGGTTTCGCCACGGGCTTGGGTGCCGGTGCAGGAGCGGGCTTGGCCACGGGTTTCGGCGTGGCAGCGGGAACGGGCTTGGCCACGGGCACTGGTGCCGGTTTCGCAACGGGCACTGGTGCCGCCGCAGGTTCCGGTTCGGGCTCCGGCTCGGGCTCCAGTTCGGCTTCGGGCTCCGGCTCGGCTTCGGGTTCCAGCTCGGGTTCCGGTTCGGGCTCCGGCTCGAGCTCGGGTTCCGGTTCGGCTTCCGGCTCGGGCTCGGCTTCCGGCTCGAGCTCCGGTTCAGGTTCCGCCCCGATCTCCGGTTCGGGTACCACATCCGGACTGGGCTCGGCCTCGTGGTCGACGACCTCCTCACGGGAGACCTCGTGGTCGATGACCTCGCCTCTGTCCAGATGCACCTCTTGCTCTGCGGCCTCCTCCTCGCCCTCGAAGGACATTATCTTGACCTCGTCGGACGAGGCGGTGGAGATGGCAGCCAGCTCCTCCATGCGGCGGCGCTCCTCCTCGAGGATCGCGGCGGTCTCCTCGGCAGAGATGGCCATCTTGGCCTCCTCCTCCTTGCGTCGCTCCTCTACCTCACGCTCCCTCTCGGGGGTCCACTCGGGATCCTCCAGGAGCTTCTGGGCGTTTCGCCTCTGGACCTCTGCCTCCACGTAGTCCTTGATACCGAAGGCGGCCTTCGCCGCCTCGACCGCGCGGTCGGCTGGAGCGGTGTCGATCTCACCCAGGGCCTTGGCGGTCCGGACCTCCTTCTCCACCTTCTGGATGTCGGAGAATATCTGGTCCTTCCTGCTCTCGGCGTCCAGCTTGGTGATCTCCCCAAGGATCTCGTCGGCGATCTCCTTGGCACCGTCGAAGTCGGAGCGCCCTAGTGCCAGCTTGGAGTGGTAGATGCGCATCTCCACGTCGGGGATCTCCACGTCCCTCTCCTTGAGGGACGCGATGAGCTTCTCCACCCGCTCCAGCTCCTCGGTGGTCTGATTGTAGCGTCGGGCGTTGTGGTTGGCCTGTTCGCTCGCTTGCGTTATGAACAGGCCCGCGGTGTCGAAGTCACGTCCCTCGAAGGAGATGAGGGCCTTCTCCAGCAGGTCCTCCTGCTCTAGCACTATGATGCCCTGCTCCTTCATCTCCTCGATTAGCTCTTGGGCCTCCAGCAGGTCGTCCTCTACCTTGCATCGCGGACATGTGGAGAAGCTGGTCTCCAGCAGGTCGCCGCATCGAGGGCACTCGTGGATGTTGGCCAGGGCCTCCTCGATGCGCTTCCTCTCCTCATCGGCGGCGGCCGCCTGCATCCTCCGAGAACGGACGGACAGGACTCCCACCGCCACCAGGACGACGAGGAATATCAGGATGATGTAGGGGAGGTACTTGAGAATGAAGTTCTCCTCAGGAGGCGGGGGCGGAGGCGCCACCGAGATCTCCCTGGTGATGTTGATGGAGCGGCCCAGACTGTCCTCGATCTTGAGGGTGGCCCGCTTCTTGACGGTGGAGCCCTCGTCCTCGTAGATGTGCCACGTGGCCGCGTTCTCCGTGCTGAACCAGTCCAGGACACCGTCGGTCTCGAAGTCCCAAGCGTAGAAGGCCACCTCCACGCCGTTTTCCCGGAGCTCCTCCACGTTGAGCACGGTGCCGTTGAACTCCACCAGGTCCAGGGCCTGGACGCCAGGGTTGACCGAGGCGTACACGCGCATCGCCGGGGGCTCCTGCTCGGGCTCGATCTGGATGTCGATGGACACCTTCTGCTCAGAGATGTGTACGCCGTCGTTGGCGGTTACCCTGAAGATGTACGCATCGCTCTCGTAGAGCACGTCGCCACCAATGATCTCGAATCGATAGAAGAACCTCCACCTGTTGCTGTGCTGGTCAGGCGGGAAGTACCTGCCCCATCTCTCTTCTTGGTCAGCCAGCTCCTCCAGCGGTACGGGACTCAAGCCCAGCTTGAACTCCGGCCACGCGTTGGGGTCGGCCCTCTCGGGATAGAGGTGGACGAACATGGCGATGATAGGGCTCCCGTCCTCGTCGATCACGAAGCCAGTGGCCTCCATCACCCTGTTGTCATCCTTGTCGAAGGGGTAGTTCTTGCCCTCCTCCGGGTTCTCGGGGGTGATGAACGGAGGGTCGGTGTTCTCCTGGATTGCGATACGGAACCGGGTCTGACCCTGGATCTCGCCCCGCACCTTCTTGGTGGTCTTGCGGTCCGGGGTGGATGCTATGAAGTGGTAAGAGCCCAGGTAGTTGACCTGGAGAGAGGTGTACTCGAAGGCGATCAGGTCGAAGTAGCACAGGCCGTCCTGGTCCGAGTAGGCCTGGGCCACCAGGGCTCCCGTGTCCACGCTGAACACGGAGACCTCGTACCCCTCCAGGGGCTTCGCCTTCGCTTCGTCCGGGTTGTCGACGACCAGGACCTCGACGGAGAACATCTCCCAAACTATCGCGTCGCCGATGGGCAGCACGTGGATGCCGAACTCCATGTCGAAGACCACGTTGTAAAGGTAGCCGCGGGCGTTCCCCGCGAGATCGTCCAGGGGCATGTTGAATGTGCCCTCCCTGGCGTTGAGGAGCTCGGTCTCCAGGTCCAGGGTGTCGATGCCGGGTGCGCCGTCGTATATGGGCTTGTTGCCCAGGCCGCCGACGCCGGCGGTCACGTAGATGGAGAAGGCATCCATCTCCATCTCCAGCAGCCCGCTGAACTCGATCATGGCGTCCCCTCCATCACCGCCGTTGCCGCGGATGTCAGAGAAGGCCGGTCCGCCCGGGCCACCGTTGCCACCTATCGCATTCAGGTCCACGCCGACGGACTCGATCGCGGCCTCTGCGTGGACAATGATCTCGCCCTCGGCGCCCTTGCCGCCGGTGTCGCCCTGCTCGTAACCTCCTCCACCGTCCAGGCCGGCCCCGCCCCGGGCCTCGACCTTCATGTTGTCAAGGTACATGTTTACCTGACCGAGGATCTCCACCGTGGCCTCGCCGCCGTCGCCTCCTGGACGGGGTATCCCGAAGCTGCCGGTGCTGCCGGCCTCGTGGCGACCGTAGTCGCCCCCGTAGCCGCCCTCACCGCCGTACGCCAGGATCTCGGTGTCCTCGATGATGATGTCGTCGATGCAGCTGATCTCAATGGTGCAGATCCCGGCGTTGGCCCCGTATCCAGCGGTCCCTCCGTCACCGTCGATGGCCTCGCCACCGTTGCCACCGGAGCCGCCGTCGCCGGACTTGGCGTTGATCAGGCTGTCGTAGATCTCCAGCACCGAGGGGCTGTCGATGGTGACGAAGACGTTGCCGCCATCGGAACCGTCACCGCCGTCACCGCCGTTGCCGGCGTTGTTCCGCGAACCCCTGGCACCCTGTCCGCCGCTGGAGGCAGCGGCGTTGATCTCAACGTTCTCCATGTAGGAGGTGAACATGTTGACGACGACGTCTGAGCCCACACCGCCGCTTCCGCCCGACGCACCGGTCAGGCCAAGGCCACCGTTACGGGAGATCCCTGCAGTGTTGACGATGCTGCAGTCGATCCACGTGGTGATGTTGGAGATGAACACGGCCCTTCCGCCGGACATGCCGTCGACGCCCGGGCTGGTCAGGCCCGCGTCGCTGCCGACGTTCTCGATGGTGACCCGTATGAACTCCGAGTTCACCTTGCCGTCGGCTATGAAGATGGCGTCGATCCCTCGTTCGTCGGTGTCCACACCGGGGGCGATGTTCCTGAAGGTCGTGTCCTCGGCGAAGAAGGAGTTGCATGAACCGTAGAACCTGCCGGTGGTCCTGATAGTGCTGCCGGCCTCGAAGTTGAGGGAGGCCTGGCTCTCGGCAGAGAATATGTCCAGGTTCATCAAGGAATCGGTCACGATGCAGGTGGCGCCCGCCATGACCTTGAACGTGTACTGGTGGGGATGGTCCCTCACCACGTTGAACGTGACGTTGTTTATTAGCAGCTCCACGCCCCTGGTCACGTACACGTCCATCGACAGGTTCAACTCGCCGTCCTGGATGAGCGTGCTCTCCTCGATGTACCAGGGCCCTATGAACGGAGGTTCGGAACCGCTGATGTCTGGCTCCCCCGAAGCTTCCGCCCCTCCGGCCAGGGAGAACACCACAGCCAGTAGGATGAAACTCGCGAGAGCTAGAAGTAACACTCTTAGACCCTTCTTGCCCATGCTATCAGACCACCTTTCCCGTAAGGCTGGTCTGAATATAAACGTTGCGATATGGTTGAACGGGTGATGTTCGTTCATTTAAAAGGACCTCATACCCTGGACCATTGTTATAAATTGACACGGCAAAGAATAGCATGCCAGGTAGTCCCATCCCAAGGGTTCATCTACCCTGGTGAGAATCACCTGGACGGTGGCTACGTTGACCGGTTCGGACATCGAAGGGCTGATCCCAGAGATTGGGGAGATTGGTGACATCGGATTGCGGGAGCAGGTGGTACTGGTCTGGGAGGTGGCGTTGGAGCGGTCAGCCTTCCAACGGCTTGACGGCATCCCCTTCACCCTGCTCATCGAGGACCTGGACGACACCCTGATAGAGCATACCGGTCGAGTGACCCGGTCTGCGATCGCCGCCGCAAGGGCCAGGGGCGACCTGGACATGGACACCGTGATCGCCGGCGCCATACTCCACGATGTCGGCAAGGTGATTGAGTACGAGCCGGGCCCCGACGGGAAGGTTGGCAAGTCGGAGATGGGAAAGCGGCTCCGGCACCCTGTCTCGGGGGCCGCCTTGGCGCAGGAGCTGGGGTTGCCGCTGTCCATCGTGCACATCATCGCAGCCCACGCCGGCGAGGGGAACATGGTGACCCGCACCCCGGAGGCCATCCTCATCCACCACGCCGACATGACGGACTTCGAGATCACCAAGGCGCGCTTGGGCCGTGGGAGCGCGGCCCCGACCCCCAAGTGAGCCGCTAGTTGATGCGGTAGCGGAGGATGGCGGCTATCCCGCCGAAGGCCTTGACCAGGATGCTCCCCTCCTCCGAATCGATGGAGACGAGCACTACCTCCGAGCTGTACTGGGTCGCCAGATCGTTCAGCTCCTGGATCATGTCCCGCCTCCCCACCAGCTCCATCATCGAGCTGCAGTCGGGGCAGGTGAAGTCGATGTCAGCCTCCTCCTTTCCCTCCTCCACCGTCCGCTCCAACTCCTTGCCGCAGCTCTCGCAATGGAGCTCCAGCCGGTCCATGCCGTACTTCTCCGAGATGAGCAACCGGTCCACCGCGCCCATCTCCAGGGCGGACCTGACCATCCCCTCCCCGTAGGCGGAGAGGCCTCCGTCGGGCTTCCTGATCTCGTTGAAGAAGTCCTGCATCACGCCCTTCTCCTTCATCAGGTCCAGCTCGGAGAGCACGTCCTGGGCCTTGTTGAGCATCTCGCGCAGGCCCGACTCGTCGGTGTAGGAGATGTCCACGATGTCCACTATCTTCTTCTTCAGCTCGTGGTGCAGGTAGTCCTTCTCGGCGAACACGTTCTTGGTGAACCCAGGACCCCCGATGAGTATCCCCTTGAGGCCCTCCTCGTCCACGAACTCCTCGTTTGCGATGTCGCCCACCTTCTTGAAGAACTCGTGGGCCGCTCCCTCGATGAGCCGCTCGAACCTGCGCTGGGACTGGCCGCCCCTCCCGTGCTTGGACGGGACCAGGGACTGGATGTTGGAGATCGTCTCCACGTGCTTTCCCCTGAGCCATCCCAGGGTGGCCTCGCTCCGGTCGATGGCGATTAGGCCGTAGAGGTCATGCTCGACCAGGAGGTCCTCGAGGGGTTCAAGCCAGAACTGGTTGTCGCACCTGTACGCGGAGACCCGCACAGGGTTCGGGGGCTCCAGGACGTAGGAGACCGGGACGGCCACGTCCTTGCCCACGTCCATATGGCCGACGAACATGGCAAGGCCGTTGGGGGGAGGGGTCTTGTACATCTTCAGGCGGTTCATCAACGACTCGATTGCCCACATCACGTTCTTTTTGGTGACCCGGGACTTGATGTTCTGGCTCTGGGCGTACTCGTTCCTCAGGTAGGCCGAGGTCTCGGGTATCGACTTGTCCGGCGGTATGTACAGGGTGACCAGCTCGGTGCCCCTGCCCTTCACCTGCTGGAGCTGCTTAAGCAGCTTGCGGAACTCGTACCTTGCCATCTGGACGTCGTCGACCATCTCCCGGCCCTCTCGAAACCCATAAAAGGGGAGCCAGTGATTAAGCTTCCGGTGAGCGGGATGACCAGCAGACCTCGGATGGCGGTAAACACGGGCGGGTCGATAATCGCACCGGACGTCATAGANNCCCTGCTCGGCAGGGCCGCCGAGGAGCGGGACCTGTTAGTTGTTGTGGGCGGCGGAAGGACGGCCCGTCGGTACATAGACGCGTGCAGGGAGCTGGGAGCCGACGAGGACTACCTCGACCGGGTGGGCATCGACGCCACGCGGCTCAATGCACGTCTGCTGATCTCCGCCCTGGGCGGGACGGCCTTCCCCGACGTCCCACCGACGGTGGACGACGCCCTTGCCGCGGCCCGGAGCCACCCCATAGTGGTCATGGGAGGAACGGTGCCAGGGCAGACGACGGACACAGTCAGCGCCGAGCTCGCCGAGATGGGAGGCGCTGAAGAGCTCATGATACTCACCAATGTGAACGGCGTCTACACCGCCGACCCCCGGAGGGACCCCGGGGCCGAGAGACTCGAACGGATAACCACCTCCCAGCTGGTCGACATCGTCAGCGGCGGCCCATACAAGGCGGGGTCCACCGCGATCGTGGACCCGGTGGCCGCAGGGATAATCCACCGCGGGCGGATAACGACCAAGGTGCTCGACGGTCGTGACCTGGACCAGGTCTCCGCCGCTCTGGCGGGCGGTGACTTCGACGGGACGTTGGTGACCCCCGACGGTCCATGAGGGAGGGGTCCGGGCATGCACAGGGTCCTGGTATGCGCCGGCGATGGAATCGGCCCGGAGGTTATGGAGGCGACCCTCCACGTCCTCGAGTCACTGGACCTTGACATCGGATACGTGTCGGAGCCCGTGGGCATGGCGGGCTACGCAGCCAGGGGGGAGGCGATCACCGACGACACGGTGGCCATCGCCAAGGAGGTGGATGCCGTCCTGTTCGGGGCGGTCACCACCCCTCCGGCCTCGCAGGAGGGCTACCGGTCGCCCCTGCTGACACTGAGGAGGGAGCTGGACCTCTACGCGAACGTCAGACCGGCCAGGCCCCTGCTGCCTTGGCTCTCGCGGACGGGACCTCCCCCCACCCACGGCACGTCCCCTTCCTTGGACGTGGTGGTGGTCCGGGAGAACACCGAGGGGCTGTACGTCCGAAGGGAGCGGGAAGTCGAGGGCGGTGTGGTGGCGGAGAGGCTGGTCACCGAGGCGGGCTCGGAACGCCTCGTCCGCTTCGCGGCCCGCCACGCCCTCGAGAGGGAGCGTTCCTTGGTCACTTGTGTACATAAGGCGAACCTGCTCAGGAGGTCCGACGGGCTGTTCCTCGATACCTTCCGACGGGTCATGAGGGAACAGGCTCCCGGAATGCCGATATCGGACATCCACGTTGACGCCGCGGCCGCCGCGATGGTCAGCGACCCTGCGTCCCTGGACGTCCTGGTCACCCCCAACCTATACGGGGACATCCTCAGCGACCTTGCCGCGGCCCTGACCGGGGGGCTGGGGCTGGCCCCCTCGGCCAGCTACGGCAACGGGACACCCCTGTTCGAGCCGGTCCACGGGTCCGCCCCCGAAATAGCCGGCAAGGGGATCGCCAATCCCGTGGGTTGCATGCTCTCGGCGGCGATGATGCTGGAGCACCTGGACCATTCGGTAGCATCCGCCCGTTTGGTGTCGGCGGTGGTAAGTACGATGAAGGACAGGGTGCTAACGCCCGACCTTGGTGGCAAGGCTTCCACCGTGGGCTTCGCTGAGCGGGTGAAGGCGTCGCTTTGAGACAAGGTGTCCCTAGCCACCGACGAGGGTACCTATCAGGTCCAGGAGCTCGTTGTAGGTGACCAGTACCAGTATGACGCTGATGGTGAGGGCGGTGGCCCCGATGCCCACCCCCAACCACTTGCCCTTCCGGGACTCCAGGGCGATGAGCTCCTTCTGAGCTTTGAACTTCTTGTTCTGCTGCCGCTGGATCATCTCGGTGTACTTGTCGATGTAGTGGAGCCGCTTCTCGTAGTCGGCCAGCTTGCGCTCGAAGGTGTACAGCATCGACTTTATCTCGTTCAGGTCGCCCGTCCCCATGTCGGTGGACTGTAGGCTGGGTACCGCGGGGGCCTCCGCGGAGGCCATGGGGATGGACAGCTCGTACTCCCCCCCCGCACCCGGGGCCTGCTCCACGACCGGTGGGGCGGCGGCGGGGACGGCGCTAGCCGCCATGGCGGGCACGAAGCCTCCCTGGGGCGTTGACACCTGCGCCGTCTCCACGTCCTCGTAGACGGGTGGGGCGACAGCGGTCTCGCCCGACGAGGGGAACACCGAGATGGAGCTGTCGTACTGGTTCACGTAGCTGCGCAGCACGATGCCAGCGTTCCTCCGCTTCTCCAGGCGGCTCAGGAGCTTGTTGACGGGCTTCTTGCAGGTCTCAAGGGTGTGCAGCAGCTCCGACAGGTTCTGCTCCAGCCAGGGGTTGGACTTCTTTATCTTGATTATCTGCTTCTCGATCTCGTCCAAGGACGCGGGTATCCCCTCGAGCCCCAGGTGGATGTCGTGGCGCTCCAGGTCCATCTGGGCCTGCAGCTGGGCCTGGTGGACCGCGCTGGCCTTGTCGAAGGGGATGCAGTTGGGCAGGCCCAGGGCGTACGTGAACGACTTGTCCCTGACCTCGTTCTCGAACTCGTTGAAGCCCAGCTGCCTGTCGGTGAACCTCATGCCCTCGGTCGCCTTAGTGAAGAAGACGGCCACGTTCTTGTTGGGTAGCAAGTTCAGCTCAACATTGTAGGGATAGTCGGCGTAGAGGGGCGGGAACGCCTCCTTGGCCAGCGACTTTGCGTCGATGGTCGCCCTGTAGGACCTGATGAACTCGGTCATGAAGGTGCGGACCCGCTCCAGGTCGATCGCCTCCAGCTGGCCCGGGGAGGTGTTGGGGTCGTAGGACTCCAGGTACTCCACCATCTCCTCGTAGCCCTCGTACCTGAGACGCTCCCGGGACTCGGTGGCGGACTTGGACAGGCGCTCCGCCCGGGTCCTGGTCTCGGAGAGCATGGTGGTCAGCTCGCCGAACTGCTTGGACAGCCATGGGTTCGTCTTGGAGATCTCCGATATCTGGCCCTCTATGTTCACGATGCCCAGGACCACGTCCTTCAGGTACTGGCTGAAGTCGATCTCCCTGAGCCTCTCCTCGATGTGGAACCGGACAATGGCGTCGATCTCGTCGTCCGAGGTAGGATGCGACGGGTAGATGGGGAGCGCGTAGTCGAAGGTGCGGTTGCGTAGCTCGCCCTTCACAGCCCCGTACTCCCCTGAGAAGACCTCAACCTTGTTCTCGGAGGAGTTCAGCTTGACGAGGCCCACCACCGCACCGTTGGGCATCATGTACGCGTCCACCGCAGCGGGCAGCCCCTGGTACAGCTCCACGAGGGCCGCGCTGGCATGGTAGTCGCTGTCCACCACCTTCTGGATTCTCGCCAGGAGCGTCTCGTAGTACTTCTTAACGTCCGGCTGGAGTATGAGCTCCCCTCCGATATGCCATCACTCGAGGTGAGGCACTGGGCACGTATCGGTGCTGGTATAATAATAGGTTTCCCCCCCCCGTTCCGTTCATAAGAATCACCCAGTTCCCCCGGGGATTGTCCGAACGATAGGCATAAGGTTTATGAGGGGTCGTCAATATACTTGCGAACACAAAGAATCTGGAGGCTGTCTGGACATGGTCAATCTAGGCCTCGATAAGGTGCGACGCGCGGCACGGTCGAAGCGCGGGATACAGGTCATAGCCCTGTTCATAGTTCTCGTGCTGGTATTCACGGTGGTCGTCGCCTGGTCCCCCGCGGCCAGCACCGAGTACACCCCACCGCCCGTGGAGAACGACCTGCCCGAGAGGTACTACGTCCTGGTGGACGAGCCGGAGGACGAGCGGGACATGACCTTCATCGCCGCCCTCAGCTCCATCCAGTTCGCAAACGGCAACTACCATCCGATGTTCATCCTGGACGACGGACAGCTGGATGACCACCAGCTGTACACCGTCCAGACCATGTCCGCCTACGACGCGCCCTTCCTCCTGTTCACCGACAGCGAGGACACCCAGAGGTACGTGGAGGACCAACTGGGTGCGGAGAACGTGATGACCCATCCCGCCTCCGACGACGTCCTCGCCACCTTCTACGGTTTCGAGGGCTACATCTCGGTGGCCTCGTACTCCGAGGCCATGTGGGTGGCCCCCCTGGCCCAGGTGGAGAACAAGGTGATCATCCTGGGCGACCGGACCTTCATCTCCCAAGAGGACGTCTGGAACGAGCTGGTCAACGGTCACGGCCTGGACCCCGAGTACATCGTCGTTGCCAATCCCAACGATTACATGACCATCCCCTTCAACGAGTACCACGTGCCCTCGCTGAGCGCGGTGGCCGCCAGCGTGGCGGCGCGTCACACCGGCGACAACGAGGACGCGCCGGGCAAGACGGCCCTGGTGGTCACCGACTGGGAGCCCATCGCCGACACCACCGTCGGCTACATGGACGCCCAGCTGAACGCCCACGCCATCGGCCTTCTGCTCCAGCTCAGGGACATGTGGGTCGTCCACGGCCCTTGGGAGTACCTGTGCATAGTGGGTTCGGGCGCAGCCGTCCCACAGTTCGACTTCCCCGACGAGACGGACCCCACCTTCGTGGAGGGCGATGGCCTGGTCTCCTCGGACGTGGCCTACGGCTTCTTGGACACCGAGCCCTACGACATGGACTGTGCCGTGGGGCGCATCGTCAACCTGAACGTTCAGGGCGTCAGCAACCAGATCGCCCGTACCTACGGCTACGACTACATCGACCGGGTGGTGACCGTGGAGACCTCCACCGGCCAGGAGACGGTTGACTGGTCCAACAAGGTCAGCATCTGGAACGGCTTCGAGGTCGCCGACCAGAGGAAGCAGATGACCCCGGGCAGGTTCATGATCCGGGAGGCCGAGGACGAGGGCATGGAGTGGCAGTACATCCGCACCTCGGGCAACGAGGGCGCCCGCGACTTCTACGGCAAGGAGGTGGACATCCAGCCCGTCATCGAGAGCTCGGGCCTGGTTGTCTACAGGGGCCATGGCAGCTGGCATGCAACCTTCTACGTGTACGAGCCCAACGAAGCCCACACCCGGGGTCGCCTCGAGGGGTGGGTGAAGGTCCCCGGGGACCCGACCCCCAGCCTGCACGACCTGTACCTGCCTCCCTCGACGGCCCTGCTCTACGCCTGTGAGAACGCCAAGATATCTGGCATGAACTTCGGCGACTTCAAGGTCGACCTGGACCTGACCTTCGCCCTCAACTGGTTCTACGCCGGAGGCGTAGGGCTGGTGGCATCCACCGAGGTGAGCTTCAGCCGCATCGGCCAGGACGTCTACAGCTGGATAGGCGAGGTGACCGGCGACCACGACTGGGACCACAACAACGCGATGTACGCGTTCAACGTGGACGGCCTGGTCAACCACGAGGACCAGTACGGCACCATAGGCCGCACCCTCCAGTGGGCCGAGAACCGGTACATCAAGGACCACAACAACGAGGTGGAGCCCTTCCACCAGGACTCGTCGGCCTCCAACTGGGCGGACCTCGCCCCCGACTGGAAGACGGTCTGCATGTACGCCTGCTACGGCGACCCGGCCCACGCGCCGGGCTACACCGCGCCGGGTCCCAACGACTACGACCCTTGGCACAACGGCCCCGACGACAACTAGACCGGACCGCCGAACTTCCACCCCCTCCAGACACCCCGTGAAAGGACTCTGGTACCCACCAAGGTTTAAATATAAGAAGTCCCTTCCCCCGGATGCACGGAGAGAGTGACATGGCTCGGGGCATAAACACCGCCCGTAAGCTGGAGAGGAACAGGCAGCACTTCCGGTGGTCCGACCGCTACTACAAGCGGCGCATCCTGAAGCTGCGCGAGAAGGCCGACCCCCTAGAGGGCAGCTCGCAGGCCAAGGGCATCGTCCTTGAGAAGGTGGGCATCGAGGCCAAGCAGCCCAACTCCGCTATCCGCAAGTGCGTGAAGGTCCAGCTGATCAAGAACGGCCGCCAGATAACCGCGTTCGCGGTGGGCGATGGCGCCATCAACTTCATCGACGAGCACAACGAGGTCCTCGTCGAGGGCATCGGTGGAAGGATGGGCCGTTCGTACGGTGACCTGCCCGGTGTCAGGTACAAGGTCATCAAGGTAAACGACGTCTCCCTCAGCGAGCTCGTCCGTGGACGCAAGGAGAAGCCCATACGGTGATCCCCATGGCCAAGGACGCAGAGAAGGAGAAGAAGGCCGCTGGGAAGAAGGCGGACACCAAGGCCAAGAAGGAGGCCAAGGCCGATAAGAAGACCGAGGAGAAGGCCAAGGCCAAGAAGGCCCCCGCAAAGAAGGCCCCCGCCAAGAAGGCCCCCGCCAAGAAGAAGGCCGCCCCCAAGAAGAAGGAGGAGAAGCCCAAGGCGGAGGAGAAGGCCGAGGAGAAGCCGAAGAAGAAGGCCCCGGCCAAGAAGAAGGCCCCCGCGAAGAAGAAGACCGAGGAGAAGGCCGAGGAGCCCCCGGCGGAGGAGAAGCCCGCCAAGGAGAAGCCGAAGAAGAAGGCCCCCTCGAAGAAGAAGAAGGAGCCCGCCCCCGCCGAGGACGTGAAGCCGGCCGAGGAGCCGGAGCCAGCGGAGGAGGAGCCCGCCAAGGAGAAGCCGAAGAAGAAGGCCCCCTCCAAGAAGAAGAAGGAGGCGGAGGAGGAGCCCGTCGAGGGCGAGGTGATCGAGACCATCGACGAGAAGACCGACATGAAGGTCACCTACACCGTCAAGCCCCTCTTCGGCAAGTACACTTTCAGCGGCGTGGTGGTCCCCAACCCGGGACTGCAGCGCTACATCAACATCGAGCCAGTGTCCATCCCCCACACCGGTGCGAGGCACGCCAACCGTCCCTTCGCCAAGATGCACATGAACATCGTCGAGCGCCTCATCAACGGGATGATGCGCACCGAGCACGGCACGGGGCAGAAGGCCAAGATGTACCGGGTGGTCGAGGAGGCCTTCGACATAATCGCCCACAGGACGAAGGAGAACCCCATTCAGGTCTACATCGACGCCCTGTGCAACGGCGCGCCCAAGGAGGAGGTCACCCGGCTCCGCTACGGCGGCATCAACGTGCCCAAGGCCGTCGACGTCTCCGCGTCTCGCCGGCTCGACATCTCGCTTCGGAACATCTGCAAGGGCGCCGTGAGCTCCTCCCACAAGGCGAGGAGGAGCCTCCCCGAGTCCCTGGCAAACGAGATCATCCTCGCGTCCAAGAAGGACATCAACAGCTTCACCGTCTCCAAGAAGGAGGAGATCGAGCGCATCGCCGCCTCGGCACGGTGAGCTCTATGAGATAACGCTGACCCCAGTCACGCAACACACAGGTGGTGACCATGGGACGAAAGGAAGACAACATAAACAAAGTCAAGAAGCTAATGAACAACCTTGAGTACGTCAGGAACATCGGCACCGTGGCCCACATCGACCACGGCAAGACCACCCTGTCGGACAGCCTGATGGCCGGTGCCGGCCTGATGAGCTTCGAGCTGGCGGGCAGCCAGCTGGCCCTGGACTACGACGAGCAGGAGCAGGCCCGCGGCATCACCATCAACGCGGTCAACGCGTCCATGGTGCACGAGTACGATGGCAAGGAGTACCTCATCAACCTCATCGACACCCCGGGCCACGTGGACTTCGGCGGTGACGTGACCCGCGCCATGCGCGCCCTGGACGGCGCCGTGATCGTGGTGTGCGCCGTGGAGGGCATAATGCCCCAGACCGAGACGGTCATCCGTCAGGCCATCAAGGAGAACGTGAAGCCCATCATATTCATCAACAAGGTCGACCGCCTCATCAACGAGCTCAAGGTCACCCCAGAGCAGATGCAGGAGCGGTTCATCAAGATCATCACCGACCTGGACGCCAAGATCCAGAACCTGGCCCCGCCGGAGTTCAAGGAGGATTGGAAGCTGGACGTGGCGGAGGGCAGCATCGCCTTCGGCTCCGCCTTCCACAAGTGGGCCACCTCGGTGCCCTACATGCAGAAGAAGGGCATCTCCTTCAAGGACATCTACGACTACTGCGCCAAGGAGGACCAGAAGACGCTGTCCAAGGTGGCGCCCGTCCACGAGGTCCTCCTTGACATGGTCATCAAGTTCCTGCCGAACCCCAGGGTGGCCCAGAAGTACAGGATCCCCAGGATCTGGCATGGCGAGGACGACTCGGAGATAGGAAAGGCCATGATCAACGTTGACAAGAGCGGTCCCGTGGCCCTGATGGTCAACAAGATCCTCATAGACCCCCACGCGGGGGAGGTTGCGGTGGGCCGCCTCTACAGCGGTACACTCCGGCGCGGCATGTCCGTCAGCATAGTGGGCATGCCCAAGACGTACAACGTCCAGCTGGTCTCCGTCGCCGTGGGCGCAGACAGGATGCCCGTGGACGAGGTGGTGGCGGGGAACATGGCCGCCATCACGGGTGTGCGTGACGCCATCTCGGGGTCAACCATCACCGACACCGACATGGAGGCCTTCGAGCCCATCATGCACTACTCCGAGCCGGTGGTCACCGTGGCCATAGAGGCGAAGAACACCGCCGACCTTCCCAAGCTCATCGACGTGCTCAGGTCCATCAGCAAGGCGGACCCGTCCATCCAGGTGGAGATCAACACCGAGACGGGAGAGCACTTGATGGCGGGCATGGGCGAGCTTCACCTGGAGATCACCCAGTACCGCATCGAGAAGGAGCAGGGCGTGCCCATCACCGCCTCGGAGCCCATCGTGGTCTACCGGGAGTCGGTGGAGCGACCCTCGCCTCCCTTCGAGGGCAAGTCGCCCAACAAGCACAACCGCTTCCTGTTCGAGGTGGAGCCCCTGGAGGAATCGGTGGTCAGCGCCATCCACGAGGGCGACATCCCCTCCGGCGAGCGCATAAAGGACAAGAAGCAGCTGGCCCGGGACCTGCAGGAGCTGGGGATGAACAAGGACGAGTCCCGCTCATTGGTGGCCATCGAGGGCTACAACATGCTCCTGGACCGCACCAAGGGCATCCAGTACCTTTACGAGACCATGGAGCTGGTCAAGGACGCCTTCAAGGAGGTAGTGGACCGCGGCCCCCTGGCCAACGAGAAGGTCATGGGCCTGAAGGTCAAGCTGGTGGACGCCAAGCTCCACGAGGACAACATCCACCGCGGCCCCGCCCAGGTCATCCCCGCGGTCCGCAACGCCATCTACGGTGCCATGTGCCTTTCCGGCCGCCTGCTGAAGGAGCCCAAGCAGATGCTCTTCATCCAGGTCCCCGACTCCGTCATGGGCGACGCCGTGCGGGAGATCCAGCAGAGACGGGGTGACGTGGAGAACATGGAGCAGGAGGGCGAGAACACCAACATCACCGCCAAGGTGCCCGTCGCAGAGATGTTCGGCTTCTCCTCCGACATCCGGGGGGCCACCGCCGGTCGCGCCCTCTGGTCCACCGAGAACTCCGGCTTCGAGAGGGTGCCGCGGGAGCTCGAGATGGAGGTCGTCCGCGGCATCCGTCTCCGCAAGGGCCTGAAGGAGGAGCCCTACGACGCTAACTATTACGGCGGCTGAAGGGGTAGCCATACACCCTGAGTTTGGCCCGCCAGGCACAAAAGTAGATATAGAAGAGGACTATTAAGGGACGCAAATCCGCATGGAGGATTGGGAATGGCAGACAAACCGCACATGAACCTTGTGTTTATCGGGCACGTGGATCACGGTAAGTCCACCACCGTGGGGCGACTGCTCCTCGACACTGGACACATAGATCCCCACATCATCGAGAAGTACCGCAAGGAGGCCGACGCCATCGGCAAGGGCTCGTTCGAGTTCGCATGGGTGATGGACGGTCTCGCAGAGGAGCGAAAGCGTGGCCTCACCATCGACGTGGCTCACAAGCGCTTCGACACCGACAAGTACTACTTCACGATCATAGACGCGCCTGGTCACCGGGACTTCGTCAAGAACATGATCACCGGCACCTCCCAGGCCGACGCCGCCGTCATAGTGGTGTCCTGCCCGGATGGCCCCCAGGAGCAGACCAAGGAGCACGTCTTCCTGGCCCGCACCCTGGGCGTTCCGCAGATCATCGTGGCCATCAACAAGATGGACATGGTGAACTACGACGAGGCCAAGTACAACGGGGCCGTCGAGGCGATGACCAAGCTGCTGGGCACCGTGGGCTTCAAGGCCACCGACATCCCCTTCGTCCCCATCTCGTCCTTCAAGGGCGACAACGCGACGAAGGACAAGGGCCAGCTCTCCTGGTGGAAGGGCCCGACCCTGCTCCAGGCCTTGAACAACCTTTCCGCCCCGGACAAGCCGACGGACAAGGCGCTCCGCCTGCCAGTGCAGGACGTCTACTCCATCACCGGCATCGGGACCGTCCCCGTGGGCCGCGTCGAGACCGGCGTGATGAAGCCCGGCATGAACGTCCACTTCATGCCCTCCGACAAGGGCGGCGAGGTCAAGTCGATCGAGATGCACCACGAGATGATCCCGCATGCCGAGCCCGGCGACAACGTGGGCTTCAACATCCGCGGCCTGGGCAAGAAGGACATCCGTCGCGGCGACGTGGCCGGCCCCGCCGACAACAAGCCGACGGTGGCCCGCACCTTCAAGGCCCGCATCATGGTGCTCAACCACCCCAGCGTGATCACCCCTGGCTACACCCCGGTGTTCCACTGCCATACCGCTCAGGTGGCGTGCACCTTCCTCAGCCTGGACCAGAAGCTGGACCCCGCCACGGGCTCCGTGACGGAGGAGAACCCCCAGTTCCTGAAGACCGGCGACGCCGCCGTGGTGACGGTGCAGCCCACCAAGCCCATGGTGATCGAGAAGGCGCAGGACTTCCCGCAGCTGGGCAGGTTCGCCATCCGTGACATGGGCCAGACCGTGGCCGCTGGCATGTGCATCGACATCGAGCCGCGCTAGGCGCAGCTCGATGATGAGATGTGTGAGCCGAAGGAGTGTGAACACCCGTGTCCCAAAAGGCGAAGATAACCCTCACCGCCACCGACCCGAAGAAGGTGGACGCGATCTGCAATCAGATCAAGGCCATCTCGGAGAGGACCGGCGTGGACATCTCGGGACCCATTCCCCTGCCGACCAAGCGGTTGGTGGTCCCCGTGCGCAAGTCCCCCGATGGAGAGGGTTCCGAGACCTGGGACCGGTGGGAGATGCGGGTGCACAAGCGCCTCATCTACCTGGACTCCGACGAGCGAGCCCTCCGGCACCTCATCCACATCACGGTGCCCGACGGCGTGAACATCGAGATAGTCCTGCGCTCCTGAGCGGCAGCATCGGCGACGGGGGGCGCTATCCCCCCATCTTACTTCTTTTTTCCTCTCTCCCTAGTAAGCTTCATATCGGTGGGGCAGCCTTCTACCCGTCATGGACTGGGCCCTCGTCCTTGCCGTTGTCGCCATCATCGTTTCCGTCCTCCTCACGTACTGGAGGACGGTGAGCGGCAGGAAGCAGAAGGAGATCCTCGAACAGCAGCTGGCCAACCAGAGAGAGGAGCTGGTCCTCCTCCGCCAGCTGGTCCATTCCTTCAACGTTCTGACCACGAGCTACGACAAGGAGCTGGAGTCGATGCGCAACCAGCTCCTCCTGACCTCGGGCAAGCCCACTGAGGAGGGCGAGCCCGTCGACGAGGCCACGCGTGCCGACGAGATCGAGATGGAGAGGGAGCGGCAGAAGGCTGAGAAGAAGCGTCAGAAGGAGGAGTCCAAGCGCATAAAGAAGATGATGAAGGCCCTGGAGAAGGAGGCCAAGGAAACCACTGATTGAGTCCCGGTCCCACCCGTCCCCATCCCTTTTTACTCGTTGAAAAGGTCCATCGCACGCTGGCTGCACTGCCAGGTGTTCCCGATCCTGACCGCTGGAAGCTCCCCCTCCTCCGCCATGTGCTGGAAGTAGGCGAGGAAGCCCGAGCCCCTCTCCTCCATCTCCTCCAAGGGCGTGAGTCTGTCCCTGCCATCGCCGACCAGGTCCAGGACGGTGAGGAGGGACCTTCCCATTGCTCCCATCATGAACTCACCCAGGGGCTCCAGGTCGCCCTCGTGCCCCGCTTCAAGGGTCTCGAAGTAGCTCTGTCTGTCCGCCAGAGCGATGTTCAGCGGAGGCCAGTCGTTCTTGAGGAAGTGGAGGTTGAGCAGCAACCTCCCCACCCTGCCGTTCCCCCCGTTGAAGGGATGGATGGCCTCGAACCTCTGGTGCATCCAGACGGCTAGCTCGAAGACCGGGGCCCCCTCCTTGCAGCGCTCGCGATACCCTCGTTCCCAGTCCTCCATCTCCCATGCCACGTCGACTGCTGCCGGGGGCACGAACCGGGAGCCCTTTATGTGTATGTCCACCTCCCGGAAGGAGCCGGCACGGGGCAGGACCCCCCTAAGGACGTGGTCGTGGAGCTCCCGGGCCGTGGTCACGCTCATCGGTGTTCCGACCCGATCGAACAGC
>JABAHP010001421.1_pt5 | contig 31040 bp, 32 predicted proteins | sample 7062081 | NCBI WGS metagenome assembly JABAHP01 (sample SAMN14534357, study PRJNA622989) | marine sediment metagenome | biome: marine biome [ENVO:00000428]; feature: marine pelagic biome [ENVO:01000023]; material: deep marine sediment [ENVO:00002113] | place: India: Gulf of Kutch | collected...
TGGTGCAGGAATATTAACCTGCTTCCCTTTCGACTGCCTCGGTTAGGGACAGCCTTAGGATCGACTAACCCTCGACTGACGAACATTGTCGAGGAACCCTAGCCCCTACGGCGGAACGGATTCTCACCGCTCTTTGCTGCTACTCCTACCAGGATCCTCATTCGAACGCGGTCCACTGGAGGTCACCCCCCAGCTTCGACCCACGCACGACGCCTCCCTACTAAATCACCTTGCGGTGCTCTGGTGTATCGGTGGCCGATTTAGCCCCGTCCATTTTCGGGGCCCGCAATCTTGACTGGTGATCTGTTACGAACTCTTTAAAGGATGGCTGCCTCTAAGCCCACCTTCCAGTTGTCTTCGACCGCGGACCACCTTTGAGTTTACACTTAACCGACACTTGGGGACCTTAACACCAGGCTGGTTTTATCACCTTTCGGACACCGAGCTTACCCCTGGTGCCCTAACTCCCAGCTTCTACGGCGACGGCAGATTCGGAGTTTGACAGGATGCCGAGGGATTTCTCCCCCTAAACACCCAATCGGTGCTCTACCCCACCGTCTACCTCTGCGGAGGTCAACCTACGGGTTGTCTCGGGAGGAACCAGCTATAACCTGACTAGATTGGACTTTCACCCCTATACACAGGTCACGAGAAAGATTTGCACGTCATTACCTCTACGGCCCTCCACCCGGTTTTCACCGAGCTTCAACCTGCCCACGCATAGATCGTCAGGCTTCGGGTATCCCACCAATGACTAAAGGCGAGCGCACCTCTTCCCTCGCCCGAAGGCTGCGGAAAATCGGTTTCCCTCTGGCTTCGATGTTAGACATCTTAACCTCGCCATTGATCAGAACTCCCTGGCCCGTTATTCGAAACGGACGACATGACGCTGGTTTGCACCTTTCACGCCATGTCAGGCTGTAGCCACCTGGTTTCAGGTTCTTTTCACCTCTCGCCAAAGTTACTTTTCAGCTTTCACTCACGCTACTATTGCGCTATCGGTCTAGGGTAGTATTTAGGGTTGGAGGTTGATGGCCCCCATATTCACGCGCCATTTCCAAGGCACGCTACTCTGGAGATCCTCAATCACCCGTCCGCGGTTCACCTACGGGGCTAGCACCCTCTACGGCTCCGCATTCAATCAGAATTCGGCTTCTACGGGGTGGGTGTGCGAGGATCCAAACACCACATTCCCCCGACCTTTCGGACGGGGGTTCGGTTTGCCCTGTTCCGTGTTGGATCGCCGCTACTAAGGGAATCTCAGTTGGTTTCTCTTCCTCCCCCTACTAAGATGTTTCAGTTCGGGGGGTTCCCTCTCCATGAAGGAATGGCCCCGAAGGGCCAGGAGGTCCCATTCGGAAATCTCCGGATCAACGGCTCCTTGCGCCTACTCGGAGTAATATCGCGGCTTGGCACGTCCTTCGTCGGCTCCCTAGCCGAGCCATCCCCCAGGTGGCATTGAATCGCAGTGTGCTGGCTGCACAATCGTCTGGGATGCGTATGATCAGGCAGTCATCGGCCTTCAACGCCACGGTAGTACCGGCGGCTCCGACCTGTGCCACTTCGCCGACGATGCGCGACCATCGCCGGGTGCATAGTATTACCTCTTCGAGGCTCTCCCACAATACAGGATGTGGTATTTAAGCTTACCGTCGAGCCTTGCCGGATTCTGTCCCCTGGAGGTCGCGTCGTCCACGCACCCCCCGAGGGGCCAATAGCTTTGGTGTTCCCGGTATATCTACCTTTCGCGGGCCGAGAGGTCTCGAAAGTACCCCGGAGGGCTCCCGTCGACCGTAGGATAGGGCCCTCATGCCGTCTCTCTAGCGAGGACCGCGCATCGGATGGTCCCGACCCATCCACTCTTCCGCCGCCTTCAGGTAATCCCAATGGCCCCATATGGTGGCGAGGCCGATGAAGGTGATGATACCGAGGAAGATGGTCGATATCAGGGTGAAGAATGAGAAGAGCATGGTCAGCATGACGACGAAGCCAAAGATGAGCAGGATAGGGCCAACCAGGACGGTGACGTGAGCCCGATATCGAAGGACGGACCGACATCCGATCATCGTCAAGATCGACGCGATGAGCAGAAAGTACGCCACGATCGGAGACGGGCTTAAGAGTATCATCGTCCCGAGAAAGACCGTGACGACGCTGACGAAGATGAGCGCTATCGTCCATGTCCTGACAGTGCCCATCCACAAGGGGGGCGAAGGTGGCATGCCCCACATGGGATGGGGAGGGGGGTAATAGTAGGGACCGACGGGATACATATGTGATTGGTACGGGGGTTGACCAATGTGTTTACCGGGGCTGACCAAGGGTGTCCCGCAGCTGGGACATACATGTGAACCGAACGATGTGTCACCCCCGCACGCTGGACACGGAACCGTCATCTCAAACCCGTCATCCATGGTGTGGAGGTAATATATCTGTATTTTCCATCCGTATGGCCATCGGACATGCAGAATGACCGAAAAACTACATATACGGCCGAGATATCGAAATCGGCAGAGGGAGTTAGAGCATGCCCAAGACCCCCGAGGAGATGTACGCGGCCATCGCGAAGAACCTGCTCGACAAGACCGGCAAGGACCTGGAGGAATGGCTCGAGGTCGCCAAGGACCGGCCCGAAGGCAAGAAGACCCACCAGATCGAATGGCTTATGGGATTCGGCCTGGGCCGTGGCCAAGCCCAGACGGTCCTCTATTTCGCCCAGGGGATGGACCTGGACTACAAGGACAAGGAAGGTCTGGTACGGGACATGTACAAAGGGAGGCACCAGGTCCTGTTCCCCGTCTACGAGGAGACCCGGGACATGCTCCTGAGCAAGTGGGACGACGTGGACCTCCACATCCTCAAGACGTACGTCTCCTTCAACAGGAACCGCCAGTTCCTCATCATGCGTCCCAAGGGGGGCGAGCTGGTGATGGGCCTCGCCCTCCCCGAGGACCATGATGACGAGAGGCTCATTCCTGCAAAGAACCTGGGCTCCGACAGGATAGTGTGGTCCGTGTCCATCGCCGATGCCAAGGACCTAGAGAGGCACATGGACCTGGTCGACGCCGCCTACGAGGCGAACTGAGCGTCACCGGAACCCTGGCAGAAACGTTATAAATCGACCACCACCTACCCCCCGGTATGGCAGGACCGACGGACATCAAGACCGTCAAGGGAAGGTGGATACTCGACTCCCGGGGCAACCCCACCGTCGCGGTCGACGTCAGGCTCGAGAGCGGGGCCATGGGCCGCGCCGCCGTACCGTCGGGCGCCAGCACCGGCGTCCACGAGGCGATGGAGCTCCGCGACGGAGACATGAGCTGCTTTGCCGGCATGTCGGTCCAGGACGCCATAGACAACGTCAACGGCCCCATCGCGAAGGCCCTCACCATGGAGGACGCCCTGGACCAGCGGGTGGTAGACCAGACCCTCATCAGGCTGGACGGCTCGCCGAACAAGGGCAAGCTGGGCGCCAACGCCATCCTGGGTGTGTCGTTGGCCGTGGCGAAGGCCGCCGCAAGTGCGCGAAGGGTCCCCCTCTACCGCCACTTCCGGGAGATGGCCTGGGGCAAGCTGGAGCCCTCTCTCAGCTACCCGATGCCCCTCCCCATGGCCAACGTGTTCAACGGGGGCAAGCACGGGCACGGAGGCCAGGAGATGCAGGAGTTCATGTTACACCCGGTGGGTGCCAGCAGCTTCGAGGAGGCCCTCCGCTGGATCTCCGAGGGCTACCAGAACCTCAAGCGCCACCTGGCGGAGAGGTACGGCCCCGTCACCACCAACGTGGGGGACGAAGGGGGCTTCTCCGGCCCTGTGGACAAGGTGGAGGACGTGCTCAACGCCCTGGTCCACGCAATAGAGGAGTGCGGCTACGTGGTGGGTGACGAGATAGGCATCGCCCTCGACCCGGCGTCCTCGGAGTTCTACGACCCCGCCACCAACCTCTACACCGTGGAGGGGAAGCCCACCACGCCGGGGGAGCTCATCGACCTCTACAAGCACCTGGCGTGGAAGTACCCCATCACCTCCATCGAGGACGGGCTTATGGAGGAGGACTTCGTGGGGAACGCCGAGCTAACGAGGGTCCTTGGCGACAGGGTGCAGATCGTGGGTGACGACCACTTCGTCACCAGCACCAAGCGCTTGGAATTGGGCATACAGGCGGGCTCGTNNCCTGAAGGTCAATCAGATAGGGACCCTCACCGAGTCCATCGATGCGGCGCTGATGTGCTACGACCACGGCTACGGGGTCGTGGTCAGCCACAGGAGCGGCGAGACCACCGACACCACCATCGCCGACCTGGCGGTTGGCCTGTGCTGCGGTCAGATCAAGACGGGCGCCCCTGCCAGCGGGGAGCGGACGGCCAAGTACAACCGCCTGCTGCGCATCGAGGAGGACCTGGGAGGGCGGGCCCACTTCCACGGTAAGGGCTTTCGAAGGACGTACGAGCCATACCTGCCCAAGAACTGGAACTAGTCGGTATCCCCAGCCCGTCGCTGCACGCTGACTATGCCCAGGTAACCGTCCACGGTTATCTCGTCGCCGGTGTGGATGTACTCGGTGGCGTTGGTCAGCGCGGTGACACACGGGAGACCGTACTCCCTGGCGATGATGGCGCCGTGTATCAGCATGCCACCCCTCCTCTCGACGACGGCGCTGGCCAGGGGCACCACGAAGGTCATGTTGGGGTCGATCGCGTCCGTGACGAGTACCTCCCCAGACCTGAACTCGAACAGGTCCGACTCGTCGTGGATGACACGTGCCTTCCCCCTGGCAACGCCACCCGCCGAGGGCTGGCCCACCAGCTGACGGGCCCCTAGCCTGCTGGGGATCTCGGGCATGGGGCCGAAGGCGTCGAGGCCGGGCCTCCAACCGCTCTCGCGGAGGGCGAAGGCCACCTCCTCGTTCTCCAGGCCCTGTGGCCTCTCCCCTAGCCGCTCCTCCAGCCTGTCGAGGGCATGGTCGACGGCGTTCACCAGCTGCGCCTCGATGCGGCCCAGGTAGATGTTGTCGTCGTCCCGGAGCTTGTAGCTTGCCCTCCCCAGGTCCAGCATCCTCCTGGCCATGTCAAGCTCCTCCTCCTCGAAGGCCGCCAGGTACCTCTCCTCAAGCTCTTCAGCGTCACGCGCTGCAGGCTCGGCCGAGCGGGCGCCGTGGAGGGCCATCTCCCTGACCAGCCTGAGCATGCCCTGCCTGGCCTCCCTGCCTCCTGCGAATGAACCTCCCAGCTCCTTTAGCAGGTCGTTGAGGTCCTCGCCGACCGCCTCCTCCAGCGCATCCCAGTCGCCGCTCTCAAGGGCATCCCTGGCCGAGGCGGCGTCACCTAGGCGGTTCGCCAGCTCCCTCAACCCCGAGTTGCGCTTGGTGCTCAGCAGGTCCTGGCCCACCAGCAGGTCCACGAACTCGTGGGGGTCCTCCGGGCTCAGCCGCTTGTTGTAGAGGTCCCCGAAGAGGCGCGCACCGTGGGCCAAGGGTATGAAGTCGTCCCAGTAGACGTCGACCCAGTGGTGGAACTTGCGGTCCCTCTCCTCGATCTCCTCGGCCAGCTCGGTATCGGAGAGCGATGGGAGGTCCCGGGACTCCAGATCCCTCGCCACCTCCACCATCGCCGGGAACACCTGTTCCTCCAGCTCCCTCCTCAGCTCCTCGAGGCTCTCGAAGCTGCGCCTTAGGGTCATGTACCATGCCCGCTTGTCCTCCTCCTTTTTCGGTTCCACGGTGGTGATGGGACGGGACTGGAGGGCGTAGAGGTCATCATGCCGGATGGTCCACTCCACGTCCTGGGGAGCGCCGAACAGCCCCTCGGCGCCCGTGGCAAGGCCCCATACCTTGGGGACCTCCTCGTCCGCCAGGGGAGGTACGCCCGTCAGATCCTCCGGCAACGGTTCCAGGCCCACCCCGCCCGCTGCGGGCCTCATCGCCCGCTGCCGCTCGGCGGGCGAGTGGGACACCACCCTGCCGTCCTTGCGCCTGACCATCCACCTGTCCGGCTCGACCAGCCCGTCGACCAGGCCCTGGTTGAGGCCGTGGACCGCCTCGATGACCCCCGTCATCGGGTCCACGGGGCTCTCGGTGAAGGCGATGCCGGACCGCTCGCCCTCCACCAGCTCCTGGACCAGCACCGCCATGGCGCTTCCCTTCACGTCCAGGCCCAGCTCCTTCTTGTACATCAGGGCGGATTCTGACCACAGGGAGGCCCACACCAGCCTCACGTGCTCGAGGACGTCCTCACTGCCACGGACGTTCACGAAGGATTCGTGGATGCCAGCGAAGGAGGCGGTGGCCGAGTCCTCTCCCAGGGCGGATGACCGCACGGCGACGGCACGGTCCTGTAGGTACTCGTCCAACGCCCTTCCCAGCTCATCACGGAGCCCTGGCGGGATGGGTGTTCCCGTGAACATCGCCTTGATGTCCTGGGCGATGTCCCAAAGCTCCTCGTAGCGCATCCCCGATAGGTCCTTCCTGGAAAGTTCGATGAGGATCCTTCCCCGGAGCCCCGTGGAGTCGACGTACTCGTCATAGATCTCCGTGGGGATGGCCAGCCCGGGGGGAACCCGGACACCGCTTGTATCCATGGCCGCCAGCTTGGCCGCCTTTCCACCGAAGCGGTCCGGGGAATCCCGGACGCCCTCACCCAGCGGGAGGGCGCGCCTACCCATCTGGTACCATCTCCATGACCCACTGGAAGCGCTTGGCGATATCGAACTTGCTCACCTCGATCATCACCAGGGCGGTGCTGGGCGAGGCCACGAAGTCCCGAAGATGGGGATGCTTGGCCAGGTACACCTCCTCCATATCCCGCCTTTCGTCCCCCTCCAGCTCCACCGCCGTCCCGTGGGCCGTAACAGCGATAGCGTCGATGAAGTCCTCAACCTGGTTGGTCCTGTTGTCGACCAGGAGGGCCACCTGGCTATTGCCCCTGATGTTGGAGAACTTCTTTGTGGCCTTGTTGGTGGCGAAGAGGATCCGTCCCATGGAGCCCGCGTTCGCGAAGGCGACGAGGCTGGTGTGGGGCTTGTCATCCCCCGAGGTCGCCAGGACGGCCAGGGGAACGCTCTCTAGAAGGTCGGTCACCTCTATCCTCGGATTCATCTTGGCCATTCGCGTTCCTCCCCCGTAGAGGAGGATGATAATGGAGGGAGGGGACGATAAATCCTATGCATGAGCCCTAAGGGATGCTCCTGCGGGTCACAACCAACCCAGCTCCAGCAGTCGCAGGAGACCGCTGACTGAGACGATCAGCAGCAGGATTAGAGCCAGGTAACCTGCAAGGATATGCGGCCGCCGGACCTTCCCCTTGAGCTCCTTGGACCTCAAGAACGTGAGCCCCAGCGCGAGGACCACCAGGGTTGTTGCCAATGCCAGGACTCCCCCGTACGGATGTGGGGCCCTTAGGTGGCCGTCGGACAGCTCGGCCACCATGAAGTAGGCTGCTGTGACCCCAAGGATGACGCCTCCGATGGCGATGGGAGCCAGATAGATGTGGAGCTTGAACCATCGCCTCTTGGGGAAACGCCCTTTCAACCTTATCGGCAGGTAGGATGAGAAGGCAAGGCCCACTCCAAGGGCGATAAGGGCCATGTGCATCGTGTAAACCGGGGTCGTTTCCGTCTCCTCAGAGGTCCCCGTCCTCACCTCGATGCTACCTGCGCCCCGTTCCGCGTGCACGTCGTCGAACTCGTCGGAGTCACCGATGGCCCACAGGATGGTCAGTGTACCGTTGCGGGGCACCTCCTTGTCGTATGCGTCCCCCGTATCCAGCGGACGGACCAGCTCTATGGTGGTCCAACTGCCCCTCTCCGTTCCGTTGTAGACGGTGATGTCGTAGGTCCCCCCCAGACCCACATCGGGCGGATGGGGTCCAGTGGGGCCAGTGGCGTAGGCGTCGTGGACCACTGGGGTCCCGTCCTCGACCCAGCCGATGACCATGTCCGCCCCCTGCATACGGTCCTCGGGGTCGATGCCAAGGGAGACCCAGCCCTCGGTGCGGGCGCGGATCGCAATCTGCAGGTCATCGCCCACCACCTTCCAGTAGAGCCGGTAGTCCCCACCCGCGAACCGGGCGTCGAAGTCGTACTCCCCGTCCTCCACTACACCGTCGATGCCCTCACCGCCTCCCGGTGGAGGAGGTGCCCCTCCCTCCATGAGGATGCTTCCGGTTCCCTTGATGTCGTGCTTCACCGAGTAGACGTCGCTGATCGAGGTGGCCCAGACGATGGTGACCGCGCCCTCGCTGGGGAGGGCCTTGTCCCGGTTGTCCCCGGTATCTAGCCTTCTTACGAACTCGAAGGTCGTCCTCCCAGACGCCTCCCCGACGTTGTACTCGAGGATGTTGGAGGTGCCGCCCAGGGTCACGTCGGGCGGATGGGGTCCGAAGTCGCCCACCGAGTAGGCGTCCAGTGCCCCCGCGCCGGTGGGCTCTGCGTACCAGCCGAACCACATGTCCGCCTCCAGCATGCGTCGCGAGGGCTCGATGCCCAGGGCGACCCATCCATCCGTCTCGGCGACTATGGCGAACCTGGCGTCGCCACCATCCACCTCCCAATAGAGGACGTAATGCCCGTCACCGAAGGAGGCCATGTTCGCGTACTCGTCCTCCTCCACCACACCGTCCACCGCCTGGGAGGGAGTGATCGGCGGGGGGAAGGGGCTCCCGTCCAGGCTGAGGACCTCGGTGCCGCTCGCCACCATCCCGCCCGACGTCCCTGGGGAGTCCATGACCGCCCAGGTCAGGTATATGGAACCTTCCTCGGGGAAGGGCTTGTCGTACGGGTCCCCCGTCACGAGGGGCCTTCGGAGCTCCACGGTGGTCATGCCCGATAGGAGGGAACCGTCCACCTCCGTGAGGTCGTCGGTCCCGCCCCTGTCCAGGTCCCTCACGGGCAGGTCCCTTTCGTCGATGCAGAAGCAGTCCCACGCCTCGCCCAGGCCGTCCACCGTCGCCCAAAGGACGAGGTTGTCGCCATCGTGGAAGCCACGATCGGGCGAGATGGAGAGGATGATAGATCCCTCGGTCTCGGCCTGAACGGCCAGGTAGACCTGATCGTCCACGAAGGACCACAGCAGCAGGACGGTCCCGTTTCCCAGGTCGGTCTGGCTATCATACTCCCCGTCGCTGACGACGCCGTCGATGGTCGGCGTCCCCTCGGCGTGAACACCTGGACCGAGAACCGAAAGACCTGCAAGGAGTAGCAAGGACAGCGTGAGCGCGGATACGAAGTGCTCTCTCATGATGTCTCCCCCCGTCATCCAGTTGCCTATGATGGACAGGCACCGTATTTTAATTGTCCTCTTCCTTGCCGGTCCCCTCGCGTACCTTGACGGCAACACCCTTTCCGAAGGATAGTAGCTCCCTCCGGTTCATATGGGTCCGCCCCACGGCCAGCAACGAGTCGTCCTCGTCCACGATGAGCACCTCGTCCCCGGGACGGAGCTCAGGGTCCGCCTCGACCACGAACTGGGCGAACTGGGACCTGCCCTCCCGAGCGAAGGGCGCAGCGTCCTCGTTGACCACGACCCGGAGGCGGGGGCTCTCCCATGCCGCGTGAAGGCGCCGGGCACCGGGGAGCTTGAGGGTGTACATGCCGTCGTGCGCCCGCATGGAGAGGACGTGCTCCCCGTCCACCATGACGTTGCGCAGCTTCCCCGTCCGCTTGGACGTTACCAGCTCGACAGCCCCCTCCATGAGCACGTCGGTGGCACCGGGCCCGAACTGCATGTCCGCTGTCGCCCGGGCGCGGGCCATCATGATGTCGAAGGAGCCCCCCTTGCCCTCCATCATCCTGAGCATGTCCAGGGTCTCCTCGCCGTCGTACATCACCGCCAGGGCGTTCCGGAGGTTGTGGGAGCAGTGCTCCATCATGTGGTTGACCCGCTTCACCGTCTCTGAGTCCCAGGGCGCGGCCTCCACCGTCTGGGCCACGGGATACATCTCGTCCAGCTCGATGGGGACGGGCCCCAGCACGCTCTTCACCAGGAACTGGGCATTCGCCACCTCCAGCACCCTCCCCATCGCCTCGGCGTAATGGCGGCCGTAGGGCCTGCCCCCCTCCTCGAACCCGACCATCACCCGCTTCTCGGGGGAGCGGTACCTTGAGTAGACACGCCGGGCGTACCTCATGACGATGGGCCGGCGCATGGACAGGTGGTCGGTGTACATCAGGGGCGAGGGCTTGGACGTGGACTCGTAGGGCTCCAGCTGCCCCGCCTGGGCGCACAGCTCCCTGTAGCCCTCGAAGAGGTGGGGATGGGCACGGCTTCGCCGGTCCACCAGGTCCCAGAGGGTGCCCTCCCTGATGGCCTCCCGCACGGTCCTCAGCTCGTCCTGGCACGCCCACAGGTTGTGGCTGGCGATGGCCCTCTCCCTCTCGGCGTCGGGAAGGTCGCGGAGGGACGGTCCGTCGTGCTCCCTGCAGACGGGGCAGCCGCACGGGCTCTCCCCGATGTCCTCCAGGTGACGGGTCCCGTCCACGTACATGAGGCGCCCGTCCGCCGCGTACTTGGCGTAGGAGGAGCTGTCGTAGAGATCGCAGCCCAACAGGGTGCCCAGGGCGAACACCATGGGATGTCCCGCGCCGAAGAGGTGTACCGGTCGCCCGGGGGGGAGGCCCCTCTTGGCGGCCAGTACAGCGCGGACCAGGTCCCGGAAACGGTAGTTCTCCAGTAGCGGCACGACGCCGCCCACGGGGTGGACGTCCACGTTCATCCCCCCGAGTCGCACCGCCATCTCCTCGCGGAGGCGGGGGAACATGCCCCCCTGGACGGTGCCAGCTATTGCCATGTTCCCCTTGATGGAGGCGGCCTCCTCGACCCGGGACAGGGTCTCCTCCATAGCCTCCCGGGCGGTGTCCGGACCGTCCCAGGGCTCGGTGAAAACGTCCAGGGCGGTGCCGATGTCCACGCCCATGTCCCGCTGGAACGCGACGATCTCTGAGTTCGTGGTGCCCTCCTTGCCGTAGACGTGGGCCTGGAAGGTGCCCGAGTCCGTCATTACGGTTCCCGGGAACCCTAGGAGGGAGTGGATGCCATCCTCCAGTGCCCGCTCCCGTAGGAACGCGTCCTTGCTGATGATGTAGGAGTTGGTGATGAGCGCCTCGAACCCGAAGGTGTCGTGGAGCTCCTCAGGTGCGATGGTGAGCTTGTGCGGGTTGACGACGGGAAGCAGGACTGGGGTCCGGACCTTGCCGTGGGCCGTGTGCAGGATCCCGATGCGACCTGTGCAGTCCCGGTCCACCAGCTCGAACAAGGGTCGCACCCCTGGGCTACTGGTCGACCACGAACTCCTCGTGGACAGGGTCGTTCTCGAAGCGCTCGCGCACCGGCCTCTGGAGCTCGGCCAGGGCGTCTGCCACCGCCGTCTTCAGGTCGGCGGGATGCAGCTGGCCCGACTCGAAGGACTCCGCCAGCATCTCGTAGGAGGTGAAGTGCATGTCGCCACCCCACTTCTCAGGCCGCTTTATGACCAGCTCCCCTGCGTGGGGGAAGACGATGAGCCGGCACAGCTCGGTGACGGGGTTGTCCTCCAGCTCCCCCTGGGGGCAGTAGGCCTTCTTGAGCTTGCGATGGATGTCCTCGGGAGAGTCGTGGATCAGCAGCGCGCTATCGGGCCGGGACTTGGACATCTTGGCCGCCACTGGGTCGTCCTTGACCGAACCGCCCTGGAGCGACGGAAGGAGGGCGAAGTGGAGGGCGACGGGCCTCTTGACCTCCTTGCCCACCTTGCCCGCCACGTCCCGGCACAGCATGTGGGCCTTCCGCTGGTCCATGCCGCCCAGGGCGATGTCCACGTCAAGGTAGTAGATGTCGCTGACCTGCATCGCGGGGTATATGATCTTGGACGAGTCCAGCTCCGATTCGTCCTCCTCGCGGCCCATGATGGTAAGGGCCCGCTTGATGCGGTTGAGGGAGGAGGCCTTGAGGGTCCTTATCACCAGCTCCCAGTACTCGTCGTCCTTGGCGAACTCCGAGGCGTACACGTACCTGGTCATCCCCGGGTCGACGCCCATGGTCTCGAAGGCGGCCTGCAGGTAGGCACCGCACCGCTTGATGCGGTCCATGTCGGTGCCCAGCTTGTCGTTTATGTAGGCGTGCCAGTCGGCCAGGAGGACCGTCATGTGCACCCCCGACGCGTGTAGGACATTTAGGCTCCTTGCGATCTGGAACGCCTGTGCCGAGGTCAGGAGCCCTGAGGGCTCGATGCCGATGTATCCGGTGCTGCCACCCGAGGCGAGCACTCGCTCCAGCTCGTCGGGCATCACGACCTCCTGCATTGCCTCGATGATCTCCTCGGACACCGGGCTCACCGGCGTCGAAAGGGGCCAGGGTGTAAAAGAGGGTTGCGGTGGCTACTGTGTTATGGCGGTGTTCACCAGGATGAGCTTGACGTCCTCCCCGCGGGACACCCTCACCAGCACCAGGGCGTCGTCCTGGGACGCCACGTAGGCCATCCACTGGATGACCCGCTCGTCCCCTGGCTTGACGATGGGGAGGTCCGCCTCCTCCAGGAGCTCGTTCGCGTAGACCAGGAAGTCCAGGTCGGACATCCTGGCCGTGCGGGAGACGTTTCCGATGTTGTCCGTCCACTTGGCGCTGATGTGGCGGTTGAGGCGGACCAGGAACTCCGTCTCCTTGGGGATGAGGGAGTGCTGCCTCAGGTACTCGATGTTCCACCCCTTGGGTATCCGCTTGTTGTCGGACGAGAGGCCGTAGTACGCCGCCGCCGCCCGCTTGGCGATGTCCGCCGGTCGCGCCATGGCCAGGTGTATGGCGGGGAGGGGTAATGAGGTTTGTGAATGGACCACTTTCACCCTACCCCGTGACATCGGTATTAATATCCTATTGCCTCTTGGAGATCAGAGGTGGTCGGAGATGGAGTACGAGGAGATTATTGACGGTAGGGAGGTCTTCCAGGTCTACACCATAGGGCATGTCAGGAGGAGGGACGGTCACGTGGAGCTGGAGGTCGACGAGCCCTTCAGGCCCGCGCTGAAGCAGCTGGANNGGACCGGTTCAGCCACGTGATAGTTGTGTGGTGGGTGGACCAGATGGACCCGCGGAAGGCCAGGACCCGCCTCACATGCGAACCACCCTACGCCAAGGGACACCTGACGGGCGTGTTCGCGTGCCGGGCCGAGTACAGGCCCAACCCGATAGCGTTCACTCCTTGTAGGATCCAGTCGGTGGACGTTGAGTGCGGCGTGGTCCGGGTGAATGACGTGGACGCCCTGGATGGCTCCCCCATCATAGACCTCAAGGCCTACTTCCCGGTGCTCGACAGGGTCAGGGACGCCACCATCCCGGACTATCTGGAGGGATGGCCAGAGTGGTTGCCAGAGGAGGGCATCGGCCTGGAGGAATGAACGGTATTGCCTTGAGCGACCGACAGGCCCGGTTCCCCGGAAGGTTTATACCAACGGTCGCCCCTGGCGGGCGCCGGTGGTACCATGCCAATGAGGGAGATAGCCGGGAACGCCCTCACCCACGTACTTGACGCGAAGGCGGGCGAGCACCTGCTCATCGTCACCGACGAGCATCGCATCGAGATCGGCAACGCCTTCTACGAGGCGGGCGACCGACTGGGGCTGGAGGGTCGCCTTTTCATCCTGGAGGACGGGGAGCGTCCACTGAACGAGCTGCCCCACGACCTCAAGCGCGCGCTGGACGGGGCCAACGTCATGATAAGCGTCTTCGTGGGGTACCCCGAGGAGACCCCCTTCCGCGTCGAGCTGCTGAGGACGGCCAAGGCGTCCGACGTCCGCACGGGTCACGGCCCCGGCATCACCGACTCGATGATGCTCGAGGGTGCCATGAGGGTCGACTTTCGCAAGCTGGCTGAAATCGGTGACCTGGTGGTCGACCGCCTGAGGGGCGCGGTCAGGGCGCACCTCACGAGCCCCGCCGGGGCGGACATATGGTTCACCACCCGGGGCAGGGAGTTCGAGTCCGACGTGCGCATCGGACCCGCCACCTTTGGGAATCTACCGAACGGCGAGGTGCGGGTCGCTCCCCTGGAGGCGGAGGCCCAGGGGACCTTGGTCTGCGACTCCACCATCGGCGACCTTGGGAGGGTCACCTCGCCCGTGACCGTCGAGGTTGTGGCCGGGAATATCACCTCCATAAGGGGGGAGGACAGGGCGCTGGTGGAGCGCATCGAGTCCCTCACCTCCATCGACGACCAGGCCTCGGTGGTGGGCGAGCTGGCCTTCGGCATCAATCCCGTCGCCCGGGTGACGGGGAACATCCTGGAGGACGAGAAGGCCCTGGGCACCGTCCACGTTGCCTTCGGTAACAACATCGAGATGGGCGGCCAGAACGGATCGCGCACCCATCGGGACTTCCACGTGCTCAAGCCAACGCTGACCATCGAGTTCGAGGACGGACAGACCAGGGACGTCATCAAGGAAGGACGGCTGTTGGACTGACCTGGACAGGTTCACTCGGTCTCGATGTGAAGGCGCTCCTTGATGCGGTCGGACCTTCGCTCCAGCACGAAGACGAGGCCGAACCCTACCACGGCAGCGATGGCGACGACGACCACCTGCAGCATCGAGCCGACGTCGGTCTCTTCGACGATGATCTCCCCCGGGAGACGGAGGGCCCCCAGCATGCACCCGAAGAGGAAGGCCATCGTGACCGACCGGTGGTGCTCGAGGAGCCAGTCCAGGAGGCGGGCGAAGGCAAGGATCCCAACCACGGCGCCTGCGACGAAGACCACGATATCCTTCCACACGCCCCTGCTGAGCGCTTCGAGCATATGCTTGTACTGTCCCAGGATGAGCAGTATCAGGGAGCCCGAGATGCCCGGGAGTATCATGGCGCACACGGCTATGGCGCCCGAGACGAACAGGACGGGGAGGGAGTGGTTCGACGTGATCTCCTCCATGCCCACGACGAGCACCACGAACACGAACCCGGCTGCCCCCGCGATCAGGTGCCTGGCGTCGATGCTGTCCACATACCGGTACACGAAGCCCGCCGAGGCCAGGATCAGGCCGAAGAAGAAGGCGTAGGTCGGTCCCGGCTGGTGGTCGAGGACGTAGGTGATAACCTGGGAGAAGATGAGGATCGCCACCAGGATGCCTATGAGGAGGGGCACGAGGAGGGCGAAGTCTATGGACCTCCATGCCTCCTTGGCGCCCTCCCGGTCCCCCTTCGCCCTCCGGGTCAACCACCTGAAGTTGACGGTGCGGATCGCGTGGACGAACCTCTCGTAGATGCCCGTGATGAGGGCCATCGTGCCCCCCGAGACACCTGGCACGATGTCCGCCGAGCCCATCAGGAGGCCCTTTAGGAATATGACCACGGACTCGGGGACCTTGATGATGAACACCTTCCCGCTGGTTCATCCATATGTCCGGTAATATAGATTCAGGTGGCATCCTTTCGAGGGTGGCGCCTCAGCTCCCTCGGCCCCTCCGAAGGTCCAGCTGCCACTCGCAGCGCTCGCACTTGAGGGTGTGCCCGCGGTGGAGCATGACGATGGAGTCGCACTGGGGGCACCTGACGCGGGAGACCAGGTCCTCGAGGAGGACCTCCTTCACCTCGGGTATGTCCTCCTTGATGAGGGCATCCAGCCGGGCCTCGTTGGCCGGCTTCCTCGCCAGCGGCCTCATCCTCTCGTATTCGAGCTTGTCCAGCTTCCGGCCCAGCGACGCGCTGGGGCCCGGGGCCTCCACCCCCTTGCGTGCCAGGACCAACCCGATGGCGACGCCCACCATCACCCCCGCCAGGTGGGCGGTGTAGCCCACGTTGCCCAGGCCGTACGGCAGGCTGGAGCTGACGATGGCCAGGAAGGTCTGGAAGAGGATGAACACCAGGGCGCCGAAGGCCACCTGGACCCGGGGCAGGATTATGAAGATTATGACCATGGGGATGCGGTCCCGGGGGTACATCATGGCGAAGGTCCCGATGATGCCCGAGATGGCGGCCGAGGCTCCGATGCCCACGATGGGCTCCGGTAGGGTCACGAGCCCGTTTATCACGCCCCCACCCAGGATCCCGGTGCCCCAGTAGACCACGGCCATCCACTTCCAGCCGACCCGCTGCTCGAAGGGGACCCCCATCAGGTAGAGGATGAACATGTTGAAGAACACGTGCATGAAGTCGGCATGGATGTACATGTGGGTGTACAGGGCCCACAGCCCCTCGCCCGTCTGGAGCGAGGTGTTGGCGAAGCCCAGGTTGTACACCACGTCGAAGTAGATCTCCGCGGACCTGGGGGCGATGTAGATGATGAATATTATCGCGTTGGCAATTATTGTGGCCACCGTGAAGGACATCCTCCTCCACAGGGCGAAGGGGTACACCCCCACCATGATGGCTACGAGGACCAGGATGATGTAAGGCGACGAGGGGTTCAGGAAGTCCACGACCCCGTGAGGGCGAGGCGCGTATATCAATCCCACGCCGGAGCCGGGAAACGTTCAATACCGGCCAAGGCCATGGTGAGAGGTGATGGGCGAGGCGGGGCTGGCGGTCCTCATCATGGTGCTGATAGTGGGCCTGTTCGTCTCCCTCCTCCTGCCATGGGCGACACGGCTCGCCTCCACCGGTCATCCGGCCCGGAAGGTGGCGCGGGAGGCGGGTCCCCCGGTGCCCAGGAGGCGCGTCTCTGAACCCCACACCGGTAGGTTCGCGATGGGCGCCGTGCTCGCGGTGCTGGTGACCGCCCTTCTCCTCGGACTGCTCGTTCCAGGCCTTCTGCCGGACATCCCCGCCCTCGAGGACCTTCCCCGGGCAGGGCTCGTCCTCTCCTTCGCCGCATTCATCGTGGCGGTCGGCTACGCCCTCCCTGCATTGCTGGGGGTGCGACATTGAAGGAGGGCAGGCCCAGCTTCGGTAGGGGCCGTCGCCTGGTGGATTGGAGCGTGGACGCGGGCCGCCGCGCCTTGAGGACGCTCCGGTTGGACCGGCCCGCCGACCTGTTGTCCCAGGGGACCCTGGCGTGGTCCCAGGCCCGTTCTCTGTGGCCAGCCACCGCCGGCCTCGGCTGCTGCTCGGTGCAGAGCCTCTCCGTCAGGGGCCCCCGGTGGGACCCCGAGGGCCTGGGTGCCGTCTTCACGGACCATCCAGAGGGTTGCGACGTCCTCTTGGTGGATGGGCCGCTGACCCGGTCGGCCAGGATGGAGCTTCCCGACCTGTTGTCCAGGATGGCCGAGCCTCGATGGGTCATCGCCGTAGGGAGCTGCGCCGTGGGAGGCGGCGTTTGGAGTGGTGGGTACGCTGTGTCGGGCGGCGTCGACCAGCTGGTGCCCGTGGACGTCTACGTGCCCGGCTGTCCCCCGTCCGCGGAGGCCGTGCTCGTCGGGCTGGTCAAGCTGTCCGAGAGGATCCGGGCCGAGGGGGGCCCCTACTTCCGTGTTCCACCAGAAGAGGGGGCGATGCTGTGAAGGACGAGGGGGCGCCCGGACCCGAGGAGAAACCGCCGGAGGGGCCTCTCGACGGCGGCGAACAGGACGCCTACGAACTTGCTGGTAGGCTCAAGAGGAGGGCGGGAGACCTCTTCGGACCGGTGGAGGCGATGTCGGACCATGTCGTCATGTGCGAGGGTCTTCCGGACCTCTTGGCCGATGCACTCACGGTGCTCCGGGACAGGATGGGGATGGAGGAGCTATTGGCCGTGACGGTCGTGGACAGCACCGACCTCTCCGAGGGCCTTGCCCTTGTCCACCACATGGGCCCCCAGTCGGGTGGACTGGTGCTCGAGCTCCACACCCCCCTGCCGGCCCCGGAGGGGCTGGAGGGCCCCCACTCCCCGGTGGCGCCCTCGTCGGTCTCCCACTGGCGCTCGGCCGACTGGCTGGAGCGGGAGGCCTGGGAGATGGGCGGCGTGGCCTTCGAGGGCCATCCCGACCTGAGGCGATTGCTGCTTCCGCGGTGGTGGGTGGGCCACCCCCTCAGGAGGGACGGGGGTCGCCAGCTCACACTGGGTCAGGAGGACCCGACGACGACCCCGGGGGACGATGTGATGGACGTGGAGGGCTTCGTCCCCCAGGACCTCCCCCTCGCCCCCATGGGTGGACGGCTCGGCCTGGTGCTCCGAGAGCAGGACGGGAAGGTCTCGGGGGCCCGCGTCTCCGTGGGTCACCTGCACAGGGGGGTGGAGGGCCTCTCTGAGGCCCGTTCCTTCGGCTCGGTGATGCCCCTGGTGGCCCGTACCTCCGTCCGTTCCTCCGTGCACTGGCAGGTCGCCTACGCAGAGGCGGTCGAGGACCTGTGCCACCTGGAGGTCCCACCGCGGGGCAGGGCCATAAGGGTGGCCCTGATGGAGCTGGAGAGGCTCGCGGACCACATGCTGGCCCACGCGGCCACCCTGGAGGCGCTGGGATGCCCGGCCTCCGCATCCCGGGTGTGGGCCGACAGGGAGCTGGTGATGGACGCGTCCCAGGCGGTCACCGGACAGCGCCTGGTCCAGGACGCGGTCGTGGTGGGCGGGGTCGCCCACGACGCCCGCGAGGATTGGAAGGACCGGCTCGTCCTGCTGGCGCGGACCGTGCAGGCCGCCGTGCGGGAGTACGTGGACGAGGCCAAGGCGCTGGAGCCCATGGCCCGCCTGGAGGGGCTGGCCACCGTCCACCTGGAGGACATGACGGGATGGGGACTGACGGGTCCCCTCATCCGATCGGCCGGTGTTCCCAGGGACGCCCGGGCCGACGGGCGGTGCAGGACCTACGTGGACCACCAGGTGCCCGTCCAGACCCGGGAGGACGGGGACGCCTTCGCCAGGTCCGAGCTGCGGCTGCTGGAGATCTCCTCCTCGGCCAGGACCCTCGCACAGGTGGCCAGGTCGATGCCCGGTGGCCGGTCAAGGACCCGCATGCCCGAGCTGGTCCCCAAGGGGCGGGGCCTGGGTATGGTGGAGGCGCCCGGGGGCGAGGTGCTGTGCTCCGTGGTGTCCGACGGGACCGAAAGGCCCAGGAGGGTGAGGCTGCGGGGTCCCGACACCGCCCACGCGGCGGCCCTCGCCGACCTGCTCCTAGGGTGTCCAGTTGAGGACGTCTCCTTGGCTGTCATCTCTGTGGACATATCCGTGGGGGGGTGCGACAGGTGAGCGACCTGTTCGACCTCTACCTGACCATCGTCCACTGGTTCACGGATGCCGTCATGACAGTGCTCGAGCAGATGGGGCTGGGTGGCGGATACGTGCATCGCTTCGTGTCATGGTTGGCGACGGAGGCCGACCTCTACGTTGCCGCCCTCCTCGCGGCCTGGGACCTGCTGCTGTGGACCACACTGCTGGTCGTCATGGTGTCGTGGGTGGACCGCCGGGTGAGGGCGAGGGTCCAGGGCAGGGCGGGACCGCGCCATGTCGGCGCCTTCGGGCTCCTCCAGGGTATGGCCGACTGGTTGAAGATGGTGCTCAGGAGAAGGGAGGGCATGCCCTCCGCGGTGCCCGCCGGGATATCGGGAGCGATGGTGCTCGCAGCCCTCGCGCTGACGCCGCTGGGACCGTGGGCCCGCCTTGCGGACCCAGAGTGGGGCCTGACGGTCGTGACGACCCTGCTGGCCCTCTCCCCCTTGCCGATGGCGGCGATGGCACCCGTTGGCAGGCGACACCCGGAGCTGGCAGAGGCGGTGGGCACCGGTGTCCTGCTCATGCTCTCGGTAGGCTCGATGATGGTCGTGGGAGGGACCGCGTCCTCGGGGGACCTGGTCTCCCTCCAGGACGGCTCCGCTTGGGGCATCCTCCTGAGCCCCCTCGGGTTCCTGCTCCTGCTGGCGATCATGACCTGGGAGTCGGACAGGCTCGCCCGCCTTCGAAGGCCTGGGACCGCGGCGGAGAGGTGGCCCGGGACCCACTTGGCCATGGGCATCTACACAGTGTGCGCCAGGTACATGGCCCTCGGCCTCCTGGGGGCGATCGTCTTCCTGGGAGGGTGGTCAGGCCCCGCGCTGGACGGAGCTTGGTGGACACTGGTCAAGGCCCTCGTCCTCGTCGCCTTCACCTCGATGGTGGCGGGGGCGCTGCCCCTGGGCCGCCCATCCTCCAGGGCCCGGGCGCTCAGGACCCGGTGGCTGCCACTGGCCGCGGCGAACCTGGTCCTGGTGGCCGCTGTGATGGAGGTGATGGCGTGAGGCCACCTCCCGTCCTCCGTCTGCTCTCGAAGGCGCTGACGAGGGAGGTGACCACAGTAGACTGGCCCCGAGAGAAGCTGCGGACGGAGGGACCTCCCCATGGGTTCCCTCGGTTCGACACGGCCTCCTGCACGGGTTGCGGCCAGTGCGTCACCGCCTGTCCCTCCGGCTGCATCAAGATGCCGGAAGACGAACCGTCCCCGGTCGTGGACGCCGGGTCGTGCGTGACCTGCGGTTACTGTGTCGATTCCTGCGGCGAGGACGCGATCACTTTGACCATCGAGGGCCCCCTGGTGTCCCCTTCCAGGGACGACCTGGTATTGGACGGAGGGCCCCCTTACCCGGCCCCCCCGGGTCCCCCGCCCTCCAGACTGTTCAGGATGGCCGTGGACAGGGAGGGCCAGCGAGAGGTGGTGCCCGAGGACCTGCTGAGGAACAGGTCCGGGGCGTTGCTGGGGCCGGAGGATGGAGGTTAGGTAGGTCCCGTGGACCATCACTCGCCGAGCCGCTCTAGGGCTGCCCTGGCCACGTCCTGGGCGGCGCCCTCGGAGGCCAGCTGGTGCAAAGCGTCCAGGGCTCCTCTCCGGTCCTCCTCGAGGGTGGCCGCCTTCGCCAGCCTCTCCAGGGCGGCGACCGCCCGCGGCGATCCCGTCTCCCCCAGGGCCTCCAGGACGGCGGGCCTTCCCGCCACCTCGGTCTCGAAAAGGGCCGAGGAGAGCTCCGAGGCCGCAAGGTCGGCGTCCAGCAGGAGGAGGGCCTCCGCCGTGGCGGCCACGAGGGCTGCGTCGCGGGACCTGAGGGCCTCCGCCATGGGCTCGATGAGGCCCCGCTCCAGGTCGGAGCCTATTGGGGTCCTACGGATGTACCTCAGGAGGAGGGCCCGCCGGGTCTCCTCGTCGCTGGCGCCCCGCTCGCTGGCCGTGTGGGTGGCCGCCTCCACCACGGCGGCAAGGTCGGACTCGCCCGCCTCGTCCCGGAACCATGAGGCCAGTGTCCCGTTCCGCATCCTCTCCGCCACCTCCCCCGGGTCCGCAGTCACCAGTAGTCGGATGGCAGAGGAGAGGTCCTTTGCAGGATAGCCGTCGGAGAACTTCAGGGGCGACCTGGGAGGTCGACGCCTTCGCTCCTCGCCAGCCTCCTCCAGGGCGTACCGCTCCACCAGGGAGCGGTCCACGCGCGTCAGGAGGGCCTCCCTGGTGGGGGTAGGGGGGACGTACCTCTGGCTCTTGGGAGGCTTCCGCAGCTTCCCTGGCACCGAGCGACTCCGGAGGTTTCCGGCGATGGGCGACACCCGCCCCGCCAGCGCCTGATGGGCACGGGTACCCTCAGCCACCGCCACCGGGTCGGCGTGGAACATCGCCTCCAGCTCCTCCCTCGGGGCCCATCGGACGCCTGGTTCCGGCTTCCTCCTGAATATGCCCAGCAGCCTGGGTGGTTCCGCATCCGCCACCTGGATGGCAGGGCAGTCCCTGGCCGCCCTGGTGAGCGTGGTCGCGTCGACCCCCACCTCCTTCGCCGCCTTGGACACGATCATCCACCCCTTGTGGGACAGCTTCGCCAATCGTGCCCTCGACGGGGTCCCCCTCGGCAGGTCCTGCCCCTCCCTGACCAGGTCCCCCGCCTGGAGGAGGATGGCCAGCTGGGCCTCGGGGGGCATGGCCCTGTCCTTGCTCATGACCTACCACCACCCTGCTCGGGGACAAGGTCCCTGGGCTGGGGTACCACCTCGATGGGGATGACGTAGGTGTCCAGCTTCACCGTGGTCGGTATGTAGACCACCAGCCCCAGGGTCTCCTGGGTCCTCGCTGGGACGGTTACGGGACCCACCGAGACCAGCTTCGTCCCCCTTCCCTGGGGCTCTAGCACCGCCCAGGCACCCGAGGGAAGGGCGACGTTCAGCCGAAGGTCCAGGCCGATGCCGGAGTGGTTCTTGAGGACCACCTCCAGCTCGGTGGCGTCCCCGGAATGACCGGGCACCTCCGTCACCTCAACCTCCAGCTCTCGCGCGACGGCTGCGTGGGCCGCCCGCTGACCCGTGTTGACCTGGCATGCCGCCCTGCGGATACGGTGCCGGACCTCCAGCTCCAGTAGCGCCGCCAGCTGGGCCGACATCGCCTGGAGCGCGGTCTTGGTCCCATCCTGGGCCTGGGTGACTGTGACCCACGGGTCGGCCATCTCCCTGTGCCTCTGGAACTCGACCTGAGACACCCCGGCGGCCGCCACCAGGGCCGTGGCGCCCCGGAGGCCTTTGGCGTCCAGGAGGTCACGCTCCCAGGCGCGGGACCAGAGCTCGGCCAGCCTCTCCAAGTGGTCGGCGGCGGCGCGGGCGGCGACCGCCGCCGTTCTGGCCGCCTCCTTCGCTCCCACCCGATCATCACCGTCCACCAGTCGGTTCCGGAGCTGGAGGACCAGCCGTCTCCCCTCCTCGGCCGATGCCGACGGGTCAGCCAGCCAGGCGGCCAGGGGGGCGAGGGGACCGCTCCTGGGACTTACGCCCCGGGTCCGGCGGTCCGGGTCGAAGGTCTTCGCCAGCTCCCTCGCGTCCTTGACCTGCCCCGACGCGGACGCCTCAGCGGAGCTGATGGCATCGGCCATGGAGCGCATGGTGATGGCCTCCGCCCGGGCTGCCCGGGCCCCTAGCTCCAGGCCGTCCTTGAGATCTGTGTAGAGGGCCAGGTCCGCGTCCAACGCCTCGTCCCAGAAGGTGTCGTCCATTGGATGCCCCTCATCGACACCCGCGACATGGTCGCCAATGGCGTACATCCTGCTTCCGCTGGAGAGCTCCATGACGGTCAGGTCCCCCACGTCCTGGGTCCTGACGACCCGCTCGCCTGGCAGGAGGGCGTCACCTATCCTGGTCGGGTCGGGCCGGGCCTTCACCACCCTCGGCACCAGTTCGACCCGCCGGCGCACCGCGACCGCGCTGGGGATCCGGAGGAGCTCCAACCCTCCCGTCTCCCGCACGACCAGGGAGAAACGGTTCGAGCCCTTCTCTCCGTCGCCGATCCCAGGGGCCCCCTCCGGCGGCATTGGCACCTGGACGCTGACCGTGGCCTTGCGGACCTCGGGTCCGAGGCTCCCCTCCCATNNTCTCCCAAGAGCAGGACATCCATGGAGGCCTCGCAACCGGGGCGAGCCCCCGCGTCCTGGACCTGCAGGGTAACGGTGACCGTCTCCCCCGGGGAGGCCCAGGGCTTCGAGGGGACCGCCCCGACCACGTGGACCATGTTGGGGGGTCTCACGTCCAGCAGGACCGGTCTCGGGTCGACGCCCTCGACCTTCTCCGCCCTCGCCCTCGCCCTCACCATCCAGTGCCCGGGACGCTCCGGGGCGGGGATGGCCCATTCCACCTGTTGCCTCTCGCCGGGTCCCATGGTGACGACGCGTTCCTCCAGGGACACGCTGGCTCCCCCCACCTCGGGATCCAGGTCACCGCCGACCCTGACCTCCAGCATCTCCCTTCCAGTGTTCTCGACGGTGGTCCTTATCGATACCGGGTCCCCCGGCGCCATGAGGGATGGGTGCACCTCCGTACCTCCCGCTGTTATCCCACGCTCGGGGACCAGGTGGAGAACCCCACGGACCCTCCTGCGTGCGGTGCCCTCGCCGGAGGAGAACTCGACGTCGGCGTGGTACACGGCCTCTGGCACGTTCCGGGGGAGCCTGACGTGCCACACCTGGTCCTTGGCGCCCGCTATCGAGCAGCGCTCCCGTGCCAGCTTGATGGCGTCCTCGTCCTCCCCGTCCCAGTCCTCGGGGACGAGGCGTCCTCGCACGTAACCGCGGACGCGCGAGGTGCCCTGGAAGCCCAGATCGACGGTGACGTCCACCGGGTCGCCCAGGGAGGCCCTGGAGGGGTTGACCTGGACGTCGCCTATGCGGACCCAGTGGCGCTTCAGCTCCAGGGGGCCCTCCGCCTCGAAGTGCTCCTGGGCGCCGTCCGAGTAGACGACCTGGAGGTAGTACGTGCCCAGCTCCACCTCCTCGTGGGTGGTGGCCGAGATGCTCACCCTCGCTCCCTCCTCCCCGATCTCCACCACGGGTTCGGAGGTCTGGAAGTCCTCCGGTGGCGAGACCTTGACGTCGATGGCCCCGGGGGGTCCCCCCTCGGGGAACCGGAGGTCCACCACCACCTCCACGTCCTCCCCTGGATGGACCTCCAGGGGCTCGGCGAAGATGGTCCCCTCGGCCACGTGACCCTCAGGGACGTCCTTGGCCCTGAGCCTGACCTGGAACAGGTTCAGCAACAACAGGTCTCACCGCCTCGGGGTCATCGGCTATTGGATACAAAAGGGTTCGGTCATGGCGAGCTCGTCTCTAGGAGCACGGTGCCCTGGTACCCGCAGTCTGGACAGACGTAGTCGTGGCGCAGGGTGTCCAGCGAGAGCTTCCACTCTATTGCCCGGGAGCCGCACTCGGGGCAGGTGGTGACCTTCCGTGGCTTGGAGGGCTTGCCCTCCTTCCTCACGTTGAGCTTCAAGATCACAGCTCCTTTACGGACTCGTCCTCGTCCACCTCCACCTTCCGCTCCAGCACGAAGGGGCCCCGGTAATGACAATCGGTACAGTGATACTTCTGGCCGAAGATGTATCCCCCCTCGTAGTAGAGGTTCGTCCCCCTGCAGTGGGGGCAGATCTTGGCCGTGACGACCTCCTTAGGCTTCTTCTTCTCCACCTTCACCTTCACCTTCATCGGGCAGGTCTCCTACGTATATGAGGCCGCGCTTGGCCAGGATCTCCAGGTAGCCCACCACCCGCTTGAGCACGGGTTCCATGGTCTCCTTGAAGGCCTGGTCCACCGCGGTGCAGATGGTGGCTATGTTGTTCTTCCCGTCGCACATGAGCCATATGAAGGAGCCTGGAGCGTCCAGGGGTCTCCTGAGCTCGCCGACGGGCCTGAAGACGGTCGCGAGGGCCCTCTCGAAGGAAGAGAGGTTCTTCGGGTATATCAACGTGACGAGCCCCGTCTCCTCCTCCTCCTCCCACTCCACGTTGGGGTTCCGCTTCGGGACCATGAGCAGCAGGTGCCGCTGTTCCTCGGGCAGGTCCTGGATCCTCATGGGCGTGGGGGCGCGCTTCTCCGGGACCTCCTCGGACCACGGCATCCTCTTGACCATCTTGCTCACGTCAGAACGCCTCCATGTACCAGAGCATGAAGCCTATCATGAACACGATGCTGAGCACCGCCGCGATACGAACTCGGGTGACGGAACGGGTGACCTCCATGGAGTGCATGAGGAAGGTCCCCGACGCGATCAGTCCCAGGAGGAGGGCCAGGCCCACGACGTCCACCATGGGCTGGCCATTGTCGACCTTTGGTAAAACGTTTGCGGACCTGGACCTTACGAGACATCCTCCTCGGTGTCCCGTCCCTGGTCCTCCTCGGGTCCTGCCTCGTCCTTGCCCGCCTCGTCCTCTCCAGGCGTCCCCTCGGCCTCCTCCATCATGGCCTTGGCCATCTCGATGTGCTCGTGGGCGGCGGAGGCTGACCGGCTCGTCACGTGCTCGTCGACCTTCTCCAGCTGGGCGGCGATGGGGGTGTGGTCCGCGTGGTCCTTCGGGATGCCCTCGAAGCGACGCTTCAGCTCCAGAAGCTCCAGCTTGGCCCGCTTTATGAGCCCGCTCTCGATCTCCTTGTCGCAGGTGGGGCACTGGTCGTCGTCCTCGCCCACCTCGGCCCTGCAGTGCTCGCAGAAGTACCTGTCCAGGTCGAAGGGCTCCAGGGTGTCCAGGAGGAAGTCTCGGCTGCGTTCGGCGTAGTAGATGGCCTTGGGATACTTCCCGGACTTCATGAAGGACCTTGAGAGCTTCTGGAGGTTCGCCGCCTTGGTCACGTCCAGGTCCCTCTCCTCGGCCTCCCCCAGGAGCTCGTCCACCAGGGCCATCAGGGACAGGCACCTCTCGTGCTCCCTTATGGCCACGTCCATGAGCTCCCGGGCCGACCTGAGGGCCCGGTCCACCTCCTCGAAGTTCTTCACGTGGAGCTCCGTCTTGGCCGTCTCCAGCTCCTCATCGGCCTTGGCCAGGATGTAGCCGTCCTCCTGCAGCTCACGGATGCTCTTCTCCACCGCGTCGATCTCCTCGTTGGCCTTGCAGAAGGCGCAATGGCCGTCGTCATCCACGGTGGTCCCGCACTCCGAGCACGGGACCTTCGCGGGTGCCGCCGGGACCGATTCCTCGCCCTCCTTCGCCTTCTTGGGCTGTGCGACGACCCGCTCCGGTCGGACTATGCGGGGCTTCTTCCTCGGCGACGGCTCGGCCTGGGCGTCGGTCAAGCTGGCCTCGGGCACTATCGGCGGCACCTCCGGTTCCAGGTCATCGTAGGTCTTCAGCTCCCTATCCTTGTGGCCACGGAGGATGGCCACATAGGCCAGCACGGCTACGATGAAGATGGAGAGGACCACGCCGAGGATGACGTAGTAGTCGGAAAGGTCCCTCGGCTCGTCGACCTCCTCCACGACCTCAAGGGTGAAGCCGTCCTCGACCTGCTCGTTCTCGTCGTCGGTGACGGTGACGGAGACCTGGTACTTGCCCAGGTCCTTGAAGGTGTGCTTGAAGGAGGCATCGTCGGACAGGAATTCGCCGTCCAGGGCCCACTCGTACTTGAGGATGCCCCCGTCGGGGTCGTAGAAATCTGTGGTCAACCTGTGCGACCGGTCCACCTGGGCTATCGTGCTGGAGGTGATGCGGCCGACGGGACTGCCGCTGATGATGGTGACCTCGGTGACGTCGGTGTCGGTGACCACCCTGCTCTCGTTGGCGTTGTACTGGGTCACCCGGATGGTGGCGTTGAACGACCCGGGCTCGCTGAACCTGTGGGTGCACATGCCGGTTTGGGTAGAGTTCCAGTCGTAGGTGCCGTCCCCGTCGAAGTCCCACTCGTAGAGGATGATCCGGAGGGTGCTGTCAGGGGTGCCGAAGCCCTCGAAGACCACGGGTCTGCCCGTGTAGTCCTGGATGTCGGGGCCCGCCTCGGCGACGGGGTCCGCGGCCATGGGGGAGGCTGACAGCGCCACGGCTAGCGCGAGCAGCGCGATAGTGAACGTCGTCACGGAGGTGGACCGTGCGGTGCGCATCCCATCCAGGGGCCCTGGGGCCATGCCAGCAGGCTCCACGTTCCGGACAAATGGCCATCGACGGTGAAAAAGGTTTGCGTCCCAGCTCCAGCGGCCAGTGTACGGCCTGGAGGGGTAGGGTTCGGAAACAGCGGGGGGCACGATGAGGTGGGGGGGGGGAGGCGGTTAGGATGTTAGGGAGTCTAAAAATCACTAACAACGATTGTGCCTGGCCCGCTGCTTCCTACATACTTTTCCTTGTCTGAATACGTATATAACCTTTCCCTAATACGGTGGCCTTTTTCAGATTCACAGCCAATGGCCCTAAGATTATAATGAATCCTGCGGGTTCGCATTAGATTCTTTACATATTCAGATAATTACACCTCGATTCATGGTTAATAAGTGCAAACGTTCCTTGTCACAGGCCCCGGTACACTGGCCTTTTCGCCGGGGTCGCTGGGAAACTTAATTTACGTAGGTGTCAATACATCCCCCGGTGGGCATGACCGAGACAAAGGAACTTATCAAGAAGATTTGCCTGTTGGGGGATGCGGCTGTAGGAAAGACGTCTCTGATACGGCGCTATGTCTACAGCAGCTTCGATGACAAGTACATCACCACCATCGGGACCAAGGTGACCAAGAAATCGCTGGTCTTCAAACATCCCTCCCAGGACATGAAGGTCCGGATCTCCCTTCTCATCTGGGACATCCTGGGACAGAAGGAGTACTCCCGTCTTCACCCGGTCTACTACCAGGGGGCCGAGGGTGGCCTGGTGGTGTCCGATGCCACGAGGCCCGCCACCATCAAGAGTCTCGAAGAGTGGGCCGTGGGGTTCCAAAAGACGGTGGGCAACGTCCCCCTGGTCTTCCTCATCAACAAGGTGGACCTGGTGGACAGGGACGCCTTCGACCTGACAGAGGCGCAGGCGATAGCCGACAAGTACAACGCCCGCCTTTACTTCACCTCAGCGAAGACCGGTGAGAACGTGGAGAAGTCGTTCCTCGAGCTGGGGAACATCCTGACATACAACTTCTTCAAGAAGATCAACGCGATCTAGGGGGGTTACGAAATGGAAGAGGAGATGGTTGTGGTCGAGGAGGATACCGACGAGGACCCCCTCCAGATGGCATTCTTCATCATGCCTGGCCACGCCCTCAAGAGCCTAAGGGACGAGATCGAGATCCAGGGCGGGGACAACCTTGCCAACGACATGCTCTACCGGTACGGCATCCGGTGCGGCGAGGGGATGGTCACCCGGATGGGCATGAAGTGCGATACCATGGAGGAGATCGCCGACACCATCCCCGCCCTGTGGGCGGGCGTCGGCCTGGGAAGGATCACCGTCCAGGAGGTCTCAGAGGACCACATCAAGCTCAGGTTCCACGAATCCGTGGAGAGCCTTGCCATGGGCAGGCCCAAGGAGCCGAAGTGCCACTTCACCAGGGGGTACCTCTCGGGCATGGCCATCGGCCTCACCGGCATAGAGTACAACGTGGACGAGGTCCAGTGCTCTGAGGACTGGTCCGAGAACTGCTTCATCATCACCAAGGGGACCGAGTACTTCAAGCCCGTTCAGGAGCAGGCCGCCTCGGAGCCGGTAGAGGCGGAGAGCGTCATGGGCATCAACCTGGAGCGGGGCCTCTCCTACCTGGTGGAGAACGACGACCCCGACGGGGCCTACAAGCTCTTCGTGGACGAGCTGTCGAAGGGCAACCAGGGCCTCTGCATCACCCGGGACTTCCCCAACAAGGTCAGGAGGTCGTACAACCTGACCACCACACCGGTCCTCTGGCTCTCCAACGCCGAGGCCGAGTTCGCTGTGGAACCGGTCCAGCTGGGGAAGCTCTACCACAAGATCGAGGACTTCTTGAAGAAGGCGGAGAAGGCGACGGTCATGATAACGGGCCTGGAGTACCTAATAGTCCAGAACAACTACCACTCCGCCCTCAAGTTCCTGCAATTGGTACGGGACCAGGTCGCCATCTACGATTCCATACTCATTGCGACAATCAGCCCCGAGACGCTCAGCGATAAGGACCTCAAGCTCATCGAGCGGGAGATGGAGCCGCTCAACATAGACGAAGGGGGTTGAACCTTGGGAGTGGGTGCCGAAGCTGACGAGGCCAACGTACAGGCGGCTTTCTTCATCATGCCCACCCAGATCCTCAAGAGCCTCCACGACGAGTTCATGGAGCTGGCCGGCGCCGACGCGGCCAGGGCGATCCTGTTCCGCATCGGTTACGCCAGCGGCGAGGCCGTCACCCGGAAGATAAACATCGAGGTGAACGGCGACCTCACCCTGCCAGAGACGCTGACCTCCCTGTGGATCGAGATGGGACTCGGTCGCATCATCGTGATGGAGGAACCCGGAGGGGTCCTCCACGTGGAGTGCGACGGCTCCACGGAGGCTCTGGCCATGGGACAGACGGGGGAGTCCTCCTGCGACCTGACCCGGGGTTACCTGGCGGGGACCACGTCGGCCCTCACGAACCGACGCTACCACTGCACCGAGACCCAGTGCATCTCCTCCGGCAACTCCGTCTGCTTCTTCGAGCTGCATCCACGGGACGGCTGAGATCCCGGAGAGGGTGGGTCTAATGGCTGCCGCGGGCGATGACCTGAACACGATACTGGAGGGTCTCCAGGGAAGGAACGGGGTCGTGGCCTCCACCGTGATAAGCCGGGAGGGGATGCCCATCGCTTCGGACCTTCCGGAAAGGGTGGACCTGGACATCCTCGCCCTCCGCACCGCCTTCATGCAGGGCATAGGCGAGCTGGTGATGGAATCCGTGGAGGATGAGTCCGCCCGCACGGTCATCATCGTGGCCGACGAGCACTACATCATGACCACTGCCATCGATGACAAGCACATCCTCGTGGTGGTGCTGAGCAGGAACGTTGAGGTGGGCGGGATGATCCCCAGCGTCATCGAGGTTGCCTCCTCCCTCAGGGACATCATCGACTGACCCGGCGCGTTCCAGGTACCGGATACCCAACGCCCAGGTAGGTGACGCCCTCCCGCTCCATCGCCTCGGGGTCGAGGGCCCGCCTGGCATCCACCACCACCGGTGTGGCCATCAACCGGGTCAACCGGCTCGGCTCCAGCCTCCTGTACTCATCCCACTCGGTCTGCACCACCGCCAGGTCGGCACCTGACAGCGCCTCGTCCAGGTCCGACGCCGTGGGAGGTTCGGGAAGCCCCTCCTCCATGGCGAGCTCGACGAAGTTCGTAATGGCCCTCGGGTCGTGGCATACCACTCGAGCGCCCCATTCGGTGAGCTGCCGGTAGATGGGCAACGCTCGCGTCTCGCGGACGTCGTCGGTCTCCGGCTTGAATGCCAGACCCAGGAGGGCGACCCGCTTGCCAATTACGTCGCCGTCCATGGCCATGCGGGCCATCGAGGCGATGACCCCTGGCTGCACCTGGTTCTGCGCCAGGGCCGCCGCTGGCATCATAGACGGCAGCTCCACCGTCTCGGAGAACGCGACCAGGGCCTGGAGGTCCTTGGGGAAACAGCTGCCCCCGAAGCCGGCCCCGGCCCTGAGGAAATGAGGGCCCAACCTGTGGTCCATGCCCACCCCCTCAAGGACCTGGTAGCCGTCCGCTCCCACTGCCGCGGACAGGTTCGCTACCTCGTTGGCGAAGGCTACCTTGATGGCGAGCAGGGAGTTGGATGCCAGCTTGACCAGCTCGGCCCCCTCGAGGGAGGTGAGGAGAACGGGGCATCCGAAGGGCCTGTAAAGGTCCACCAGAAGGTCTCGGGCCTTCGAGTCCCCTTCCATGAGCCCCAGCACCACCCTGTCGGGTCGGATGGCGTCGGACAAGGCGGCCCCCTCCCTGAGGAACTCCGGGTTGGACGCCAGGGAGAACCCGTCGGCAGCTGCCCTCCCCGATGCCCTCTCGAT
>JABAHP010005689.1_pt1 | contig 31006 bp, 31 predicted proteins | sample 7062081 | NCBI WGS metagenome assembly JABAHP01 (sample SAMN14534357, study PRJNA622989) | marine sediment metagenome | biome: marine biome [ENVO:00000428]; feature: marine pelagic biome [ENVO:01000023]; material: deep marine sediment [ENVO:00002113] | place: India: Gulf of Kutch | collected...
GTTTAGATTTGGTCGCGCATCTCTCGCACAATCACTATTTGCGAAAAATTAATTAGTCAACGGTCGCAAAACGTATATTGCGGATATGGCCGCTAAAAATCTTGTAAAACGTATTGATTTCGCCAAACGTGCGGGTGTTTCGGCCCCAACAGTGACGAATCTTTGCAAAAAGCGCTTGAAAGCTGCGTGCGTTGGACGGAAAATTGACCTTGATCATCCGACTGTAATTGAATATCTCAAAAAGCGCGACGTAGGGGTGGCGCCTGAGCCCCTTCCCGGCATTGATCCGATGTACGAAGCGGCCCTTCGTGCCTGTTGGGAAGCGAATCGTTTCACCCCGCGGCATATCCGAGACACATTGAGTATCGGGACGGAGCGCGCGACTGCAATTTGGGAGATGCTTAAAGTCACTCATTCGATCCCAAACGAGCCCTCTTCGCCCGACGAACCGGTCAGTATGTCAGCTATCACCATGGCCGGGAAGGAGAGTACCCGCCCGGTACGGCGCGTATTGAGCGCACCCACGAAGCGAGAGTTAGGCCTTGTTGAGATACCAGCCGATATCGTGCAATACCTCGATATGTCGTTACGTGAAATCGTGACTCTGCACGGGTCACTGTCGGCGTTCTCGGAATGGCTCAAAGCCACGAAGACAATCGAGGACATCAACGCCAAACGATTACAGAATGCCACTACAACCGGCAAGGTCGTTTCTCGGGAGAACGTGCGCCGGGGCATTATCGTGCCGATCGAAGCCGCACATGTGAAATTGCTAAGGGACGGATGTAAAACGATGGCCCGACGTGTGGTCGCGATGGTCCAGGGCGGTCGTGGTGTCGGGGATATCGAGGGATTTTTGACGGATCAAGTGCGGTCGTTTATCAAGCCGGTGAAGGCACAGGTTGCGCGCACGATGCGGGAGCTTGCGCGGGGGGAAGAGGATAAGGGGGAGGGGTAGTCATGCGCACATGGGATACCGGTTGGTCCGATTAGGAGCGCAGACGGATCGTGCAACGGTATTATCAGCACAAGCACGCTAAACGGTAACTATGCAAGATATCGAGCGAATAGGTGCGGAGTGGGTCGCCGATGAAATTGAGGGCTTGACGGATACTGTCGAGCATTTGAAACCGTCGGATTTTAACGAATCGGTTCGCTACTTACCTGAATCGGTTACCAGTATGCCGGGGTACATTCGGTACTCTGTCAATCCCTACATGCGCGAAATACTCGATTGCTTCGACATCGATTCCCCGGTTCGTGAAGTGAATCTTAAAAAAGGCGGTCAGATTACGTACACGACGGTTCTTGAGTCGGGTATTCTGTATTATATGGCGCATGTCAAGACGCTCCCAATTATGTACATTACCGCGGATAAAGAACTGGCCGAAGCTCGAGTTGAGAACAACATAATCCCAATGCTGCAGCAATCCGGGTTGGCCCATATCATTCGCTCAAGTGATATCGGGAATACGCGGAAAACCGGAAAGACGAAGAGCCATATCCAATTTGACGGCGGTGGGTATTTCGTGCCGTTTGGGGCTCGGAACGCTGACAAAATGCGATCTTATAGTATCGCGGTGATGATCAAAGACGAGATAGACGCATGGCCGGAAGTCGTAGGGAAAGACGGGGATCCGGACGCGTTGAGTAACTATCGGTGCAAAGGGTATTGGGAGCGGCGCAAGATATTTCGGGGATCGACGCCCGTGCTAAAGGGTAGCTCGAGGATAGAGACGGCATACCGGCGCGGGGATCAGCGACAGTACATGGTCCGGTGCAAGGCTTGCGATTTTGCCCAGACGTTGCGGTGGCACAGTGTCCATGAGAAGACGGGCATTATCGGGGGCTTTGATTGGGAGCTTGAGGAAGGTACTTTGATTCATGAATCGGTGTGCTACCGGTGCCAGGAATGTGGAGAGCCCCATTACGAACACGACAAGGAACGGCTATTTTCTGAGAGTGGCGGGGCTCGGTGGGTGCCGACTGCACGGCCTGCGGAACCGGAAATACGGTCGTACCATTTGCCGGCGATGTACTCCCCTATCGGCATGCAACCGTGGTATGCGTGCGTTGCGGACTATCTTGACGCATGGGACACAGAGAACAAGCGCGTAAAGGACATCAAGAAGTATCAAGTCTTCTATAATTCAGTACTCGGGGAGCCCTTCGAAGTAATGGGCGCGAAGATCCGCTTCATGTCCGTATCGGCTCACCGTCGCGCGGTTTATCGGTTGGGTGAGATTCCGAATGAGTATGCGTGCGAATACAGTGGGGGGCCGATTTTGTTCCTGACCTGCACGGTCGATGTGCACAAGGAATTTTTGCAGGTCGCGGTAATGGGGTGGTGCCGGGACGCGCGGTGCTATTTGATCAGTTACGAGCGTTTCGAATCTGAAGACTGTGGGGAAATTACGGCGTCGGCATGGCAGCGGCTGAGGGACTTAATTGACGCACAGGAAGGGCGGGTATTCACTGCGGACAACGGGGACCGCTACCGTGTGGCTCTGACGTTTATTGATGCGGGGTACGCGAATGATACGGTAACGACGTTTTGCGGGGACTATACGGCCGGTGTGTATCCGATTGTGGGGCGTGACCGAACGGCGAAGATTCAGCGAATACAGGAATTCGCGGAATTCACGACGCAGCAAGGGACGCGGGGTTACCGGGTACTCGTTGATTACTACAAGGACCGTATAGGCCCGGTGTTGCGTCGTGAATGGCTCGAGGAAGCGGGGACACAGCCGGCGTACCATTTCAATGCACCTATCGATACGAGCGATTCCGCGTTGAAGGAATTGACCCGGGAGGTACGACGTCAGAAGACTGACCCGCTTACGAACGCCATTACGTACTATTGGTATCGGCCAGGGAACGCGCGAAATGAGCTTTGGGATTTGCTGTGCTACGGCCATGCCGCGGTTGAGGTTTTGGCCCATAATATATGTGTGCAATACCTCGAGCTTGAAACCGTAGATTGGGCGATGTTTTGGCAGTGGATCGAGGGTCAACCCGGCGTTGCGATGCGTGAGAAGGAACAAGGAGCTTGACTTTTTTACGCGCGTATGGTACATTTGGGTTATGACGTGCCTTGATTCTACGTGGCTGGAAGCGCGTATAGCTTCCGTTAAAGCCTCAATTGAAGCGTATGAAGCGGCAATGGACAGTATCGTGGCCGGGGAAGTGCAGGAGTATACGCTCGATACAGGACAGACACGGCAGCGTGTGACCAAGCAAAATCTCGCCAGCTTACAGGCGGCTATTGACACCCTATACGCGCGATTAGATGCGCTGTGCGCCCGGCGATACGGGGGCGGAACGATTGCGATTCCCTCATGGTAGACGCATTTGACGAAATGCGCGACGCGTTCCGTAACTTGCTCGAGACTGAGCGGGCCCCTTTGTACGAACCTGCTGGCGAATACGTCAACGTTGACAATCTGAAAGCATACTCTGGGCAGCAACGTTTTTCCCCCTGGCAGCTGTCCGTATGGGACGGCGGCAAGTTTTTCGGGGGTTTTCCTGTCACTGACTTGTGGCATGTTGACTACTGGACACTGCGCGCACGGTCACACCAGCTATTCACTACGAATCTATACGCCCGTGGGCTCATTCGCCGACTCATAACCAATGAGATTAATACCGGCTTGACGCCCGAAGCTTGTCCGGACGGCGATATACTCGGGGTACCCGATGAAATGCTTGACGAGTGGACCGAGATACGGGAAACCCGGTTCGGGCTGTGGGCGAAAGACCCCCGATTGTGTGACTACTACGGCGCTTTGACGTTTGGGGAAATTCAGAGGGACGCGCGCCGGGAGTCGCTTATCTGCGGTGATGTATTGGTAGTTCTGCACCATTCCCGGCGTACGGGGTTACCTACGGTACAGCTGATATCGGGCGACCGGGTACAGACCCCCTTATCAAGTCGGCAAACAATACCCAAGGGGAACGATATACGGTATGGTGTCGAGATTAATAGGCGCGGTCAGCACATCGCGTATTGGATTCGCCAGATGGGCGGGGGATCAAAGCGATTACCGGCGTGGGGTGAGAAGTCGGGTCGGCGTATCGCGTGGCTTGTGTACGGCTCCGACAAGCGGTACGACGACGTACGCGGGCAACCGTTGCTCTCGTTGATCCTGCAATCGGTACATGAGATAGACCGGTACCGGGACAGTATGCAGCGGAAAGCTACGAATAATGCAACGATCTCCGGCACTATTGAAAAGACACAAGACAAGGTTTCGACTCGGCCCATTACCGGGGGCGCGGTGCGTAAAGATGTGGTGACGGTATCCGACGGAGACGGCGGAGACCGGGAATTAGCCATAACGCAGCATTTACCCGGTACGTATTTTGAGCAATTGGCGCCCGGCGAAAAGTTGGTTGCGTTTCAGACCAAGGGAACCGATGAGGCTTTTGGTACATTCGAAGAGGCGGTATTGTCGGGTATCGCGTGGGGCTGTGAGATACCCCCCGAGATATTGCGATTGCAATTCGGGAATAACTATAGCGCTTCACAGGCGGCAATTAACGAATTCCGTATGTATCTCAATCTGATTTGGGGTTCCTTCGGGGAAAGCTTTTGTACCCCGATCTACATAGACCACATGATCGCGGAAACGTTGATTGGTAAGAATACCGAAACCGGGGTTCTTGATTCGTGGCGCCGGTACTCGACGGAGTACGACCGGTTCGGCGCGTGGACCGCGGTTGAGTGGTACGGCAATATCAAGCCAAGTGCCGATCCGGTCAAACAGACAAAAGCGTCTCAGACGTTGATTACCGAGGGATGGAGTACGAACGCCCGAGAAGCGCGAATACTGGCAGGAACGAAATTCTCACGAAATATAAAACGGTTGACAAAGGAGAACGAGCAAAAAGCCGAAGCGAAGCGATCGCTTGCCGAATTCGAGCAAGAATTCGCTTCGTCTGAGGTCCCTATCAACAATGGAGGTTGAAAATGCCGACTGTACCCCGTCGCGGCATCAACAGCCGATACCAGTACCATAAGGTACGTGGCGAAGGCACAGAGGAAAACCCGTACGAAGACGTAACTGTGAATGAAGATGGTGTAACTGATCCCGTATCTGTATTCCTGGCGAAAACATTGGCCACGAATTTGATATCCCTCACCGGGACGTTGATAAACGAGACAAAGTTTCGAATCAACGCACCTATCGGGCCTGTTGTCGGGAAATTCTTGCAATTTTCCAAAGACAGACGGCAGACACAGGTTGAGATAATCGGGGTTACCCCGGTAAGCGGGGATGATTACGACGTAGAGGTCGGCGTTCCTATCGACTACGATTATGCGGGGGCGGGTGCATTGATCCAGCTGCAGGATGTCGATATGAATGTGAACGGGAGTATCGACCCCGTGGATTTCACGGCGGGTCCGGCGCCGGTGGGGCTCGAATGGGATTTAACCCGTATGATGATATCGATGTACCATGTTAACGCTGCGGACGATTCGACATTCGGGGGTATTCCGTCTCTTACCAATGGGGTATTTTTTCGGGTTGAGAACGGGCAAAGTGTGAATCTGTATAATGCCAGGGAAAACGCAGATTTTCGCGCCGAAGGGTACGACGTTGAGTATCCGGAGCGGACTTTGCCGCCCACGGGACAGTACGGCACCAATGCGCGGATATCGTTTTCTGGTCCCGAGAAGCGTGGCGTTGTGCTCCGGTTGAGCGGGGAGGATGGGGACATATTCCGGGCTCAGGTGCGGGACGATCTGACGGGGTTGGCTCATTTCCGCGTGAAAATTCAGGGGCACGTTGTAGACCTGTAAGGGGATTTAAGTATGTGGTTACTCGAGCGATTGACGGCGGCCCGCATGCAAGCGGCGATCGATAACGGCGCCATGCCGACACCGGAGCGGCAAGAGACGTGGGCGGCATCCCGCGGGGACGTGTCGGCCGATCGTATCATGTCGATCGGCGGTAAGGTCGCGCAGATCGAAGTGTCGGGTATTTTGACCCCGAAGCCCGATCTGTTCGCTCTGTGGTTTGGGGGCGGTAACACTACATACGGGGAGATACGCGCGGCGATCGCTCAGGCGGAAACAGATGATCGGGTGGAAACGGTCGATTTTATCATCGGATCCCCGGGGGGTTCGGTTACTGGGCTGTTCGACACGATGGCGATGATAGCCGGCATGCAGAAACCGACGCGGGCCCTTGTGTCGGATATGGCGGCATCGGCGGCGTATGGGATCGCGGCTCAAACAGATCAGATCGTAGCCGGTAACAAAGCGGCTCGGTTCGGGTCTGTGGGTGTCGTGGCGGCTTTCTGGATCGACGCCCAACATGTGGTTGTATCGAGCTCTGAGTCGCCGAAAAAAGCGCCAGACGTGACGACAGACGAGGGTAAAGCGATCATACAAGCCGAGCTTGATGCGCTTCATACGCAATTTGCGGGGGCCATCGCGGCCGGTCGGGGTTTGGATTTGGAAACAGTCAACGAGCGCTTTGGTCAGGGGGCAACACTCTTGGCTGAGGACGCCCAAAAGCGGGGCATGATCGACGCTATAGGCGGTTCTATAGTTGCCGGTTGCCCGGACGACCGTCGGGGACAACGGCGGGCAGAAAGCGGAGGTACGGCCATGGATTTGGCACAGCTGAGAGCAGAGCATCCCGCTGTATACGCGGCGGCGGTGGAAGAGGGTGTTGCGCAGGAGCGCGACCGGGTGGGCGCCCATGTGGTTATGGGGCGTCAGTGCGGGGCAACGGATATCGCCCTCGATGCGATCGAGGGGGGCGAACCGATGTCGGCGACTATGAACGCCAGGTACATGGCGGCCGGGTTGGCACAGGCCGACAAGGGCAACCGGCAGGCGGACGAGCAAACGACCGAAGGGGCAACCAACAGTGTGGCCCCTACTGGTTCGGACACGGACGACGTCGACGCCATGGACGAGAGGGTAACCGCTCTCGTCGAAGAACAGATGGGTGTTGAGACGCCCGTGGTCTGATCGAGACGACAGAAGACAGTAACCTAAACTCAATAGAAGGGGGTAGCCGGTGGCTAACCTGACAATCACCAATAACGACATCGGATCGGAAATCTTGGAGGGGGCACGCTTCCAGGATGACACGTTGACCCTTGCCGGTGCCGATACGATCGCGCCCGGTACGATCCTTGCGCGGGATTCCACTTCTTCAAAACTCGTTCTTTTTGTCAAAGGCGGCACGACGAACGAGAACGGAATACCCAAGGTGATCTTGACCCATGAGGTCGTATCTACGGGTGCCGGAGATTCCCCGGTGCGTGTAGGTGTGACCGGGAAGTATCGGAAGGAGCGTCTTATCATCGACGCGGACGGCGACGACAGCAATATCGACGCGGTCGTGAAGGATCAGCTGCGCGATTACGGGCTTGTACCGTTGAACGTGCAGGAGCTCAACGATTACGATAATCAGTAACCGGGCCTGCGGTCCAATAGAAAGGATATGGGGTAACCATGAGTGACACGACTACCAAGCGGATGATTGCCGCATACGAACAGTCTCGGGAACCTACGATGTTCCTTGCCGGGCTGTTTCGGAGTCCTCCGCAGAATTTCCATACGTCCGAGAAGGTGGAAATCGATATCGTGCGGAGTGACGAAGATATCGCAATCGTGATACAGGATCTGTCGACCGGACGGCGCTGGAATTCGGCGGACCTGTACACCAACAAGGAATTCGTACCGCCGATTTACAAAGAGGCAATCCCGCTCAATGCGTTCGACTTGATCAAGCGTATACCGGGGCAGGATCCTTTCCAGCAACCCGATTTTCGGTCGAATGTGATTCTGCGCATGATGCAGGGCATGGTCAAAATCGAGCGCAAGATTCGGCGCGCGGTTGAGCTTCAGTGTGCTCAAGTGCTCACTGAGGGAATCGTTACGTTGAAAGACGCGAATGGCGTGACGCTTTATACGATCGACTACAAGCCCAAGGCGACCCACAAGGTCACCGTAGGTACTTCGTGGGCGGGCGCTGCGGATATCGCGGCCGATATCGCATCAATTGCGAATGTTATCCGAAATGATGGGCTGGCCGATCCCGACCAATTGATAATGGGGGAAACCGCTTTTGAGTATTTCGTTAAGAACGATGATATCCAGAAGAGGTACGATCAACGGCGCCTTGACTTGGGGACAATCTCGCCAATGCGCCAGATCGGCCAGGGCGGCAATTACCGCGGTGTGGTTGAAATCGGCAATTACCGTTACGATATCTGGACGTATGCGGGCCGCTATAAGGACCCGCAGACCGGTACAGTAACACCGTACATCCCGAACGACTATGTTATCGTACGGGCGTCCACGGGCCGTCTTGATGCAACGTGGGGCGCGATTCCCAACATTGCGCAAGAACTCGGGCAGCAACGTTCCTTCCCCGAATTCCCCACCCGGTTTACTATGCCGGCCGGCGGCATGGACATGTCCACTAATATATGGATGAGTGAGGACGGGGAACAGTTGTTCGGCGGGGTGGGTTCGCGTCCTCTGATGATCCCGACTGCGATTGACACCTTCGGGCGTCTTGATGTCGTCCCATAGTGTGTAGGGGTGTGTTGACGTGGAGCGCACCCCCTCTAAACCGGGGGTGCGCTTTTCATTCTCACGATTCACAGGAGGTATAACAAATGGCGAAGGACAAGAAAGCGGGCATGAGTGCGGCCGAAGCGGCCGTAAGTGCTCGAGAGAAAGTCGAAGCGACAAAGACCGAAGCGGCAAAGGCCGAAGCGACCGAAAAAGTCGGCAAGTCCGTAGTGGCCGAAGGGCGAAGCGTTACGAGCTTGCGCGGGCTTCTCGGGCCCGGTACGGTCGTTTCCCCGGAAGATTTTGCGGGCGGTCGAGATGCGCTCAAGGCGCTTGTCGATAACGGCGCTGTGGTTGTAGCTAAGTAATGGGCCTGAGAGAAACAGCCGAGGCAGATTTGGCCCATATTCTCGAGGATAAAACCGCGGGTTTCGGTTGGGACATTACCGTAACCGATCCCGCGGGTACCTCTGTTCTTCTCGTGGGCTACAGTAACGATATCGGTATGTCAATTGACCCCGATACCGGTGTGGCCGTTAGCGGCCGGCGTGCCTCTGTGGCGTTGCGTATTTCGTCTCTGACGACCGCGGGGTTAGGGATTCCCAAGGGGATTATAGACGCTACTTCTAAGCCCTGGCGCGTGACGTTTAATGATATCGAGGGTACGTCCCATACATTCAAAGTGCAGGAGTCGCACCCTGACAGGGCTCTCGGTGTTGTGACGTGTCTATTGGAGCTTTACAAGTGACTATTGGGACGCTGATAGACAAGCAAGACGTATTTGAAATCGTACGTGACAAAATCGCGTCGATTCTGGCCGCGGAATCTGTAAGCCAGCAAGCGTTAGCTGTAGCCGCGACGAAAGACCCGGACCTGTGGAAATTGAGGGTATATATCGAGCGATCAAATCCGGTCGAACAGTTTCGAGACGACCCGACAGACACGAGTCCCATTGTCAACGTTTGGTATGAAAACGGTGATTTCCCAAAATCGAGAGGTAACGTTGTGTCTCGTCAGGAGACGACCGCAACGTATAACATAGATTGCCTTGGATACGGTGCGTCGGCTGATGTTCCGGCCGGCGGCCATACCCCCGGCGACGAATTGGCCGCCACTGAGGCGCACCGGGCGGTGCGTTTGGTGCGAAATATCCTTATGGCCGGGCACTACACATACCTTGATCTAAAAACCGTGGTGTCTGGTCGATGGATTCGCACGGTATCGGCGTTTCAGCCACAAATTGACGGGCGGAGCGTCGAGCAATGCCTTGGGTGTCGGATCGCCCTTGACGTATCATTTAACGAGTACAGCCCGCAAGTGGAAGACGACCCGACTATCGATACGCTCGAGTATGTTTCTGTGGACGTGCAGCAACCGATTTAACCGATGGCATACAGCACAACCATAGCCCGATGGGGGCAGAGTAACAACGCGGTGGACGGGATCAAAACCGTTTTCTCACAGCTATTTCATGATCTATATGATGGTACGGTAACGTGGGTAGATTCTGCCGTACCGGGTATCGGGGTAGTCGAGCCCGTAACTAATGCGTGGGGTGACGACACATCACAGGTTTACACCGATGCGATAACCGCAGCTGCGGGGGGCGTCAATGCTGTGATCTATTGGGGTTGCGAAAAGGATATTCGGGAGGGCATCGGGCGAAGCGCTACACGCACGGCTTTGCAAACGATGATAGCTAATGCGCGTTCCGATCTGTTGGATCCGAAGTTGCCCTTTTACTTCGTGCTTCCGTATCGTACTCTATGGGACTCTACCGCGGTTCGGGAAGCGGTGCAAGATGTGGTGTCTCAAGACGAGCTCGTATTTCTTGTCGCGGATGCACAACCTTACGAACGATATGATGACGTGCATTTGACAGATGACGCATACGACGAAATTGCAGCTGAGGTTTTCGGGTCTATGTACGGGACCCCGGATTATCTCATTGGGCTGTTCAATTCGGAGCACGTACGGCTCGGAGTGTTGCCACGATGCTTGGCCAGGGGCTCGAGTCCGGCAGCATTCAATACCGGACAATTCCCGCTTTATCTTGGACCCAAGGCGACCGGCGCCGAAATAGCGACTTTATCCGGTATGACTGTCGGGTACGATTCGGGTGTTATCGATTTTACCGATGCGACCGCAGAGCTACTTTTTAATTTTTCGCCGGCGCATGATAACGCATCGAAATTCGGGGTTCTACTCTGGTTGAATTATATTGATAAGGGTAGTTCTCAGGCCTTCAGTAGTCAGTACGACGACTCGAGTAATTATTTCTTTTGTCAATCTACTGGTGCAGCGGATCAATTGGAATTTCGGTTTCGAAAGTCGGCGACCAATGCGCGTTTCTTGGCGTCCGGGTCGTTAGCTGCGGGCTTGCGTTTCATGTCGCATATTAAAGATGCGGGATTCCTGCACGGTTACATAGATGGGGCGCCGATTGAAGCGTATACGTCACAGGATACGTATAATCTTGGGGCTTTTCAGTTGTCCCAAGCTTTCCGTGTCGGGCGTCACGATTCATTGTTTGACATGCGGGGGGCGCTCGAGGGGTACTTGATTTATGAAGGGGGCGTTCCCCCTGCATCGGAGATAGAAGCCTTGGCTGTGATGGGGCCGGACCTTGGGGGATTGCGTTTGTATGACGAGGGCGACGGGACAACGATTTTGACACCAAAGAATAGGCTACTGTGTGAAGCGGACTTTGACTATTCTACACCTTAACGGGAGGTTAGCGGTATGAGTACAGCGGTGAGTGCGTCGGCAGTCGCGCGGGTTGTCGGCATCAAAACCACGTTTCGGGACCTTCGCGCGGGGGCTGTTAATCTCCTCCCGCAGCGGGTGGCGCTGGTTGGCCAGGGGGCGACGGCATCCACATACAGCACCGACAAGGCGCAGTATGCAAGCGCGTTTGACGTGGGTACGGCGTATGGGTTCGGGTCTCCGGTGCATCTTGCGGCAAAGGAGCTTTTGCCGGCGAACGGTGACGGTATCGGGTCGATTCCGTTGACGGTGTATCCCCTCGATGATGACGCATCGGGCCTTGCCGCGGCGGGTGACATTACCCCGAGTGGAACGGTTACGGAGGACACCAATTACTTCGTACGGATCAACAATATCGACTCTCAGGCCTTCACGGTTACGTCAACCGACACGGTGGCTACGATATGCGCCAAGATAACGGCCGCGGTCAATGCAACGCTCGACATACCGATGACTGCGACCGACAATACGACGAATGTCGGTTTTACTTCGAAGTGGAAGGGTGCCAGTGCGAACGCACTATACCTCGAGGTTATCGGGTCCACGACAGCCGGCGTTACGTGGGCGTACACACAGCCGACCGGTGGGGCGACGAACCCGGACGTTGACACGGCGCTTAATCAAGTGGGGGAAGTATGGGAAACTTTGTTCCTCAATTGCATGGACGTTGCCGATACCACGACGCTCGGCAAGTTCGCCACGTTCGGGGAAGGGCGTTGGGGCGCTTTGGTCAAAAAGCCCTGCGTGGTCTTCACGGGTTATACGAGTCGTGCGGACCCCACGGTGGCTACGATGATAACCGTGTCGAATGCGCGGAAAACTGACCGGGTGAATTCGCAATTGGTTGCCCCCGGATCGAAAGACTTGCCGTTTGTCGTGGGGGCCCGTCAGCTTGCCCGTATTGCGGTGATTGCCAATGACAACCCACCGACTGACTACGCGGGGCAGAAAGCGACAGGTTTGACCCCCGGTGATGACGGCGACCAGTGGAACTATACCGAACGGGATACGGCCGTAAAGGGCGGTTCGTCCACTATCGAGGTCAAAGACGGCGTTGTCAATCTGTCCGATACGGTCACGTTCTACCATCCCGATGGCGACCCGACGCCCGCGTATCGGTACGTGGTCGATGTGGTCAAGCTCCAGAATATCATTTACAATTTGGAATTGATTTTTGCGTCGGATGATTGGGCCGGCGCTCCGCTCATCCCGGATGATCAAGCAACGACGAATCGGAACGCGCGTAAGCCGTCAGCGGCCAAGGCGGCTGTGGCGGCCGTGCTCGATTCGCTCGGGCTCGAAGCGATCATATCGGATCCGGCGACGGCTAAGGCGTCAATCACAGCTGCGATCAATTCGAGCAATCCGAAACGTCTTGACGTTACGATGACGGTGCAGTTGAGCGGTAACGCGAACATCATTTCTATCGACCTGGATTTTGGTTTCTATTTCGGTGTTGCGCCGATAGTCTAACCGGGTCATAACCAAACATAGATAAGGGGGTCTTCATGCCGGCCATTGGTGGATCAATCGAGAGCGTCAGTTTGGATGGCCGGGTATTCCCGGTGACGGCTGATGCGGAGGTACAGCGCAAGCTCGGAGGATTCGAAAATGAGATACAGGCGAATGGGGACGGGACTGCCCGTCAGCTAAAAACTCGTGTGCCTTGTATGCTTGACGGGCTTGTTGTCGAAGTGGACGACACCCGCGGGGATCATGAATTCCTGCAATCGCTTGCGGATGGAAACGACTTCTTTCCGGTGGTGGTTGCATACGCTTCTGGGGAGTCATACCAAGGGAGCATGCAGATATCCGGCGAACTGCAGATGTCGAATCAGAGCGCAACGGCGGCCTTCAGTTTGTCCGGATCGCAGGAATTGACGCGACAGTAATCGGTAGGGACACATCGGCCGCGCGGGCGCCCTATCCCTTTTACCTACGTAAGTAGGGCGCGGCCCTAATAGGGGGTGTACAGTGCCTGACAAAGTTGACAGGGAAGTTGCCGAGGCCGAATTCGCGCGATTCGGCGAAGCGATGGCGCTTGATTTCGATACGGAGCGCATGGACGAGGATGATCGTAAATCGTTTGAGCAGGCGAAAACCCGTGTGGTCGATGCGATCATATCGGGAGCGGTTGTCATCAACGAACAGGGGGAGCCCCTGTTTACCCCACAGCGTACCGATTGGGAGGGCGAACCGATCCGATTTTACGAACCGGACGGGGCGACTTATATGGCGATGGATCGCCAGAAGAGAAACCAAGACATGCACAAGTTCTACGCTATTATGGCGGCCATGACGAAACAGAGTGCATCGGCATTGTCCAGGCTTAAGGGCGCCGATGCGAAACTCTGTCAGACTATGGTCGCGTTGTTTTTGGGTTAACCCGCGTCACGCTTGTACGGCATGGCGCGGAGATCCTATTGTCAAGAGGAGAACACCGGGGGCCCCGTGTGCATATTGAAATGCTTCTGCAGATAGCGCGGGACTATGCGGGGTTACCGGACGTTCGAATGTTGACGGCAAGCGAAATCCGTTTTTTCTACGATGGTTTGCGGGCTGAATTGAAGAAAGCCACAGAGCCGAGACGGGGTAAGTAATGCCGAATCGTTTTTCTGTCGAGGCCATCTTTAAGGCCCGGGACCGGATTACGGCGCCGATAACGCGTATGCAGAATCGCGTCGGTAAATTCACTCGGTCAACGGAACAAGGCTTGCGTAATGTCAACCGGAGTATCGAGGGGTTTAGCCAGGGCGTGCGCAAGTACGCAATGATAGCTGCGGCCGGTTTCGCGTTGATCGGTGCCGGCATGTGGAATGTCATTAGCGTCGGGGCTCAATTCGAAGAAGCCCTAATGGCGTCGGTCGCAAAATTTCCCGAGGGGATCAAGAAGGGTTCCGACGCGTATAAAGACCTGCAGAATGCCGCGCGTCAAGTCGGGCGAACTACACGTTTCACTGCGACCGAAGCAGCACAGGGGCTTGACTTCTTGGCAATGGCCGGTTATAATGTGGCGTCCGCTATAGAAGCGTTGCCCGGCGTAACTGAACTTGCGATTGCTGGCCAGATGGATTTAGCGCGGGCAACCGATATTGCGTCGGATACGCTCGGGGCGTTCAATCTTATGAGTACGGATGCCGCTACAGTCGGTAAGAATCTCGCGCGTGTCAATAACGTTCTTGCCAAAACAGCTACAAGCGCCAATACCACAATAGAGCAGATGTTTGAAGCCATCACACAGGCGGGCCCGGTGGGTGCTTCGGCCGGCGCTTCGATTGAAACGGTAAGTGCCTTGCTCGGGCAGCTTGCCGGCGCGGGTATCAAAGAGAGTGTTGCGGGTACGACGCTTAAGAACGTCTTCACGCGGATAACCAAAGAGGCCGATAAATTCGCGGCGCTCGGTATCGATGTCAAAGACGCGAACGGCAACATACGAGATGTAATCGATATCTTTGGGGATTTGGAGAAACGGCTTGCAACGATGGGCAGCTTCGAGCGGTCGAAGATCATAGAACAGTTATTCGGGTTGCGTGCGATTGCAGGCAGTAATGTCCTTTTGGGCTTAGGGGCTAAACGTCTTCGGGAGTATCGGGAAGAGTTGATCAATTCCGACGGCGCGGCCAAGAGCATGGCCGCGACCATGCAGCAGTCCGTCGGGGCCCGGCTCAAGTCGTTACAGTCCGCGGTCGAGTCTGTCAAGCTCTCTATTTTCGCGATGAACGAGGGCCCCCTTGCCGATACGATCGATAAAATTACGGAATGGGTTCGGGCGAATGAGGATCTAATAGCTACTCGGGTTGGTGAGTGGTTGGCCGGGGTCATCAACAATTTCGACAAGATTGTACTGTGGATGAAACGGATAGGTATCGCAGTCGCGGCGATTTGGGGGTTGATTACAGCGCTCAAAGTGTTTGCCGGCATTATGACGGTTGTCAATGTCATTATGGCGGCTAATCCGGTTGTGCTTATCACTCTCGGAGTCCTGGCGTTGATTGCGGCGATTGTCCTACTAATCAAGAACTGGGAGCGGGTCAAGGCATGGCTTGATACGATACCGGCATGGGCGGTTGCTTTGGCCGGGATACTTGGCGGTCCTATCGCTCTATTGATCGCGGGTGCTGAATTGGTGCGTCGATCCTGGCAACCGTTAAAGACGTTCTTTACTAATCTGTGGTCGGGTATCGTGAATGTATTCAATACGTCACTTGAGAAAATCCGTTCCACCATAGATCAGATACGTTCGGTTGCGTCCCCGGTGCTCGGCATTGCGTCCCGTGTTGCAGGCTTCCTTGGGATCGGTGGGGACGGTGAGCCCGCGCCGGCCGGTGGGGCTCAAATGGTATCCCCACAGGAACGAACCGCACGTACCATCAACGAAACACGAACCACAAGCGCGGCCGAGGTTACCATACGAGATGAAACCGGCCGTGGTGAAGTCACACATGGTACCCTCGGGGCGGGCGTCTCTCTCGTGACTACAGGGGCATTCTAATGGCGTGGAATGATCGGATACGAGAAGCGGCGTATACGTCTCCGGGCGGTACTCGGTTGACGTTTCTATATGAGGACGTGGGGCGTTCTGTCGACAAGCGTACGACGGCGTACAATTTCCCCGACGTTGACGGCACGTACATACAGGATCTGGGGCATACCGGGCGACGGTACCCGTTACGTATGATATTCTCCGGCGTCAATTACGACTTAGAGGCCGATCGATTCGAGGGCCTATTACTCGAGCGGGGCGTGGGGCGGCTCGAGCACCCCATATACGGTGCCGTCGACGTGGTACCGTTCGGGGCAGTGACCCGGCGGGACAATTTGAAAACCGCGGCCAACCAAGCAACAATCGAAGTTGAATTCTGGGAATCAACGGGGCTTGTGTATCCAACCACACAGGGCGACCCCGCAAGCGCGGTGTCGGTTGCTGTTGATGCATTCAACAATGCCTTATCCGCGGATTTCGCAAATCGGATCGATTTACTCACCGCGGCGAGACGGGCCATTGTCGAAGGGGAATGGCAAAAGCGACTCGGGGAAGTGCAGGCTGACTTGCAGGCAATCGCGGATACGCAAGCTAACGTGAAAGCGGTTTTCAATGCGGGCCTGTCGTCTATTGAGAATTCGCTTGACACCTTAATCGGGGACCCGCTTACGTTGGCATTTCAGACGGCCGTATTGATCCAAGCGCCGGCGCGGGCTCTGACAGCGATACAGGATCGGCTCGCTGCGTACGCGGGTTTGGCAGCGCAGATACTTGGTACCACACAAGGCGACCCCAATCTATTCCACAGCCAAGATGTGTTCGGGTCCACGTACGTAACTGGCTCCGTGGTTTCCGTGATCAATCATCAATTCACCACGCGACCCGAGGCAATTACAGCAGCGGACGACATCATATCACAACTTGAGTCCGTTATTGCATGGCGAGACGACAATTACGACGGGTATACCGAGGTAGATTCTGCGTCGATTGATACCGGCGGGGCTTACCAGCAAATGCAGGCCGCGGTTGCTTTGGCCGCGGGGTATCTGGTTGAGATATCATTTTCACTCAAACAGGAGCGGTCGTTAGTTTTACCGCGTTCGCGCACGGTCGTTGATTTGGTAGCGGAGCTATACGGATCAATTGACGACCAGCTTGATTTTTTCATTGGGTCCAATGGGCTAACCGGGTCGGAGATAATCGAGATACCGGCGGGGCGGCAAATTGTCTACTACGTATAGGACCGTTCTCGGGGATACATTCGAATCTGTCGCGCGGAAAGTCTACGGGACGGATACGGAAGCGGCCCGTATCAAGGCGGCTAATCCGGGTATCGCGGCGCTGATCGCGGGAACCGTTCTGAATATCCCCGTACGTGGCGGGGCGCCTACTGACCTACCTACCGAGCTACCATCGGATCGCCCGGACGAAGTAGCGCTTCGTATCAACGGGCAGCGGTTCCGCTTTTGGCCCGGTATGCAGATTACACGTTCTGTCGATTCGATCGATAGTGTAACGTTCCGGGCTCCATTCGAATATGAGGCCCCCGGTTTCCGTGAGACGTTCCGACCGTTCACGTATCCTACCATAGATGTGTCTATAGACGGTGTGCCGTTATTCACGGGTACGCTTGTTACCGTCACCCCCATGGTGTCGGCGACGGCTCGAGCCATCGAAGTATCTGGGTACGGGCGGCCCGGTGTACTCAACGACTGCATGCCCCCGGCGTCCGCGTTCCCGCTCGAATTCAACGGAGCAACGCTCAAAGTGATTGCCGAAAAGTTGTGCTTTCCGTTCGGCGTGGCTGTTGATTTCGCCGGATCACCGGGGGCCGCTTTTAAGCGCGTTGCATGTGACCCGGGGCAGAAGGTCCTGCCGTTCCTGGCAGGATTGGCACAGCAACGAGCCCTTGTGATTTCGAGCACAGAGGTGGGGGCTCTTCGATTCGCGCAGTCCACCACAACCGGTGTTCCCGTGGTCGTCTTGGTACAAGGGCAATCGCCCCTTATGAGTGTATCGCCGGCATTCCAGGCCCAAGAGTACTATTCAGACGTTACCGGGCTCGAAATGGTCCGGGCCGGTCGTACGGGCTCGAAATACACGGCCCGTAATTCGCGGCTCTCAGGCGTTGTACGGCCGTACAATTTCCGGGTGGCTGACAGCACCAGCGGGGACGTTAGGACGGCAACGGAGTCAAAACTGGCCCGTATGTTCGCGTCTATGGCGTCGTACTCTGTGCAGGTCGATACGTGGAGGGATCCAACCGGAGCCTTGTGGGCACCGAATACGCTTGTATCCCTCGAGGCACCCGACGCTATGGTCTACAATCCGTATACCTTTCTGGTCCGTACCGTGACGTTTGAGCGATCCGATACGGTCACGACGGCAACGTTAAATCTTGTCATGCCCGGCGCTTTTGCCGGCCGAATACCGGACGTACTACCATGGGACTGAGGGGGATAATTGCCGAGGTCACCCGAATAGTACGGGGCTCCGTGACCGTATCGGACGTACGCGCGAATTCCGGCGGGGATGTTAATGCAACGGGTGAGCTCTACCAACCGGCCGGGGAGGACGCCCAACCCCTACAAGGTGATATTGCATTGATGCACCGAGCGGAGGGGACGAGCGGAGAGTATGACTGTGTGGGTTTTGTCGATACGCGTAACGCCCCACAATCGAATTCTGGCGAAAAACGGATGTACGCTCGGAACGCGACCACAGGGGCGATTGTCGCGACCGTGTGGTTGAAAAACGACGGTACTGTGGTTGTAGAGAACAGTAGCGGCTCGATGGAGCTAAAACCGTCGGGGGAATTTACGATCAACACAAGCGGGAAAATCACATCGGCGGGGGACTATGAGGTATTCAATCCGGTTGGTCCTCCGCCCGGGTGGGTATCATTGGTGAGTCACACACACCCGGTTTCGGGAGCGGCCACAGGGCCCCCGACTCCGGTTCCGTAGTGGTTGTTATCGACTGCAGCGAAAGGTATTTTGAGGTATGGTACTCTCGGAAACACTTGACGAAAGACGGGTTCGGGTCCCGGTGGACACGGATTATTCGGAGGTACGACATGCGGTCACAGGGCGCAAGCTGTACACAGAGTACGGCCCTCACTCCAATTTCGTTGATGACTCCGGGAATCTGCGACGCGCGCAACGCGACGTCACTATAGAGCACGAGGACGGCCATACAGTCGCTATTGCCAGGGACGCCCGGTATATCACTCGGTTTTCTGATTTGGCTTGGCCGGTCGCATGGCAGCGGCGGGAGGACGGGAAGACCTTCTGCGCGCGGCCGGCATTTGTGACGGCTTTTGACGAATTGACCCCCGCGGCTGTTATTGCCGGTAAACTCTGTGATGCGGGCCCGTGGACGTTCAACACCAATACTCGAGAATTGGAGGGGGCGTTTGGTCCTGACAATGACGTACGGGTACGCTTCTATCTGTCACACGGTGGGCCCGGCACCAGACATCGATTGTATCGGTCGTTACGGGAACGGGTACCCGCGGGGTGGTACGGTACTGTATGGGAAGTTTCTGACCCGGAAGCGGCCGAAATGCTTACGGTCGGGGGTTCGGACGCTGACGTACAGTACTGGACAGACGGAAAATGGGTGATTGAATACGTCCGGGCTGATGCTTGGGACGTAGCGGACGGGCTACAAGCCCCGTACGTCGAGCACGCATACACAACGGTTGGTGGTAACTTGACGGCCGACACGGTGTGGACGGCCGGGACGTATTATGTAACCAGCGGTATCACGCAAGGCAACTACAATCTGACGTTGGACGCAACTGGTGGGTACATCTACGTGAAAATTGCGGATGGGGGGACCATCAATGTATTCACAACGGACAATGGCGATCTGACAACGTCAGGAACCACAAGGAGTAAACGCATCGTCGTCACGAGCGAAAACGATGATACCCGTGGAGAAGTGATAGCGGGCAGCAGTGGAAGCCCGGCAGCAAAAGATTTCAAAGGGGTGGTCAGTACATCGACTGTTGTTGCCAGTAACGTTGACATATCGTACATGGAAGTTCATTACGGAACGCTTCGGCAAAACAGCGCCATGTTCGTGTGGCAAGGTTCCTCACTCAAGACTGTCACTCTGGATCACATTTGGGTTTACAACAGCGATGCGGAAACAAGCGCGACACAGGCGGGGCAGGTAATCTACACTTTCTTCAACGCAAATCCTGCTGTTGGTACGTTCACGGCATCTAATATCTATGTGGATTCAACGTGTGGTGTCGGCTCCAACACTGTCGGCATCAACTGTTTCACCATGCTTGGCACTGTGACTTCGTCGTTGACGAATGCGTATTTTGCTCCGGATGCATCAGGCACAGCAGCTTCTCGTGCAGTGCGAGTAGGATCAAACACGTATGCCGGTGCAGTAAGCAGCACGATTACCAACGTGGTCGTTGATTATTCAGGCGGTTCCCTTCAGTACGCATTTTATAGTGACGACGGCGCTGGCGCAATGGCCGTCACAATAAACCGGTGTATTACCAAGGATCAAGATGTTGGTAGTGAACATGTTCGCGCAATCGGTGCCAATCTTACAATGGTCTGCAACGATTGTATTATGACTGGTGACGGAACAGCAACTGCATATAGGCAATCGACAAGCGCTTCGCTGACACTTAACAACTGTGGTGACTGGAGCGTGTCCGCCCGCACGTCCGGCACAGTTACCGACAACAACCCCATCGCGAACAAGGACCCCCTATTTACTACGCTCCCGCCCGGTGTAGAATTAGACCCGGAATTCGTAATCCCCGAGGGTTTCAGCCCTGGCAATCACTTGCAGTACAGGTACCTTGGTTCCGTAGACTACGAAACGGCCGGGCTCGATCCGGCGGTCTGGTCGGCGACGGGTTACCGCGATCTGCGGGTAGACCCTATTACCGGTGGTGTCCAGTACAAAACCACAGGGACGGCGCTCCCGACCGGTGGGCCCGAGGACGAGGGGGACGTTCTCATATTTCAGACGACTGATGACGGGGAGATAGAAATCGAGAACGGGTTAGTAACCATGACGCCCGGCCTTGACAATGCGGTATACCTGTCCCTATTCGGCGGCAATGAGGAAGACCCCGGTGGTGATGACAGAACACAAGAGTGGTGGGGGAATCTGATTGAAATCGACCCGACCCGACAGTATCGTAGTGAAACACAGCATTTACTACGCGCGATCCCCGCGGTTACCGCGAACCTACGACGCATCGAAGACGCGGCGCGGCGTGATCTGGCGTGGGTTATACCCGCGGGTGTCGCTTCGGTCGTGGAAGTAGCGGCCACAATGCCGGCGCTTAACAAAGTGCAAATAGATGTCACGATCAATGGGAATGAAACGCTTACATACCTCGAAAACTGGCAGGCTTCCGTATGAGTCTTGACACACCGACCACAGCCGAGATTGCCGAAAACATCGTAATACAAATGCAGTCGGCGTTGAATCAGAAAATACCGCTACTGCCAAAGGCGTTTATCCGGGTTATGTCCGTGGCTTTGGCCGGCGTGATCATTCTGCTTTACAAATACGCCGGTTTCGTGTTCCTGCAGGTTTTCGTGTCGCAAGCGTCGTACTCTGAAACTGAAATCGGGTCCGAGACCGTTATCCCTCTTGTCGAGTGGGGGCGCTTGATCGGGGTAGGCGATCCGGCCCCGGCGACACAGGCAGAGCTAAACGTACTTATCGGGGTGTATACGACCGGCGGGACGCTTTCGGCCGGAACACAACTGTACAAGAGCGACACCGGGGTAACGTACCTGACCACAGCTGCGGTTACTCTTTCGAGCCCGACTAATCTCGCCGTTATACGTGCGTCAGCGGACGAGAGTGGCCAGGGGGGCGCCGGCACGATTGGTAATCTCGAGGCCGGCCAAACGCTCGATGTGCTCAATCCCCCATCTAATGTGATCCCAACTGCTCAGGTGGTCTCTCAGGCGGTCACAGGGGCCGACAAAGAGTCAGAGGGGGCTTACCGGCAACGTGTGACCGATCGGTTTTCTACACGGCCACAGGGGGGCGCGTATGCGGACTATAGGCAGTGGGGCGAAGAGCCCGCGGGGATTGCGAACGTGTACCCTTATACGTCCGGTTGCCCCGGGCAGGTTGATGTGTACGTGGAAGCTACCCCCGAATCATCCGGCGATCCTGACGGAATTCCTACGTCCGCACAGCTACAAGAAGTGCTTGACAGTATCGAGCTCGATTCGGCCGGCGTTGCGACCCGACGGCCGGCTAATGCCCTGGCGCTTACGCTTGCCATCACACGCAACGGGTGGAAGGTCGATATATCGGGTTTGACAGTGGATGACGAAACGGCCGTAAAAGCTGACATCGAAACGGCGCTTACCGAGTATTTTCTATCCTTCGAACCGTACATACCGGGGCTTGACGCTCCGCCCCGAAACGACCGCGTAACCCGTTCGGGTGTGTCTGGTGTGGTCTTCGATGTGGTCAGCGCGGCCGGCGGGATTTTCAATACCGTCGTGCTAAAAGACTCCTCTGATGTCGTGGTTGACGTGCACACACTGACCGAGGGCGAAAAAGCGAAACTGTTGTCTGTGACGTATATCTAACGGGGGTCGAACATGGCAGTATCGTACAAGGGATTTTCGTTTAACAATGCGCTCGAGCCGAAGCCGTGGGGGGCCCGTGAACTGCAGGTCTTTAAGGACCTGACGGATACGCTTGTTACCGATGCGTGTGTACAGGAAAAACAGACGACAAACGGGCACAGACACTATCGGGTGTACACCCCCAACGGTGCGTCGGCTCTGATAACGGGTGCAGCGACGGCGATCAATTTCGGTTCGGGCGGAACGCCCGGTATGGTCTATTCGGAGTCGGGCGCCCCCCGGTTGGCGGTGCGAGACTCCGGCGGCGCAGCTGTGCGAATCGAGTACGACGGTACCAAGTATGCGGATTTTGAAACCGACAGCGGGGGCAAGCTGAAAGTTGCGGCGTCCGGTTTGAATTTCGTATTGGACCCGAGCGCATCGCAACTGTTGAAACTACGGGCCACCACAGGGGAGCAACTTAGGCTTGAGTACAACGGGACTAGCTATTGCGGTTTTACTGTGTCAAGTATCGGTGATACCACCATACAAACAAGCTCATCCGGTGATATCATTCTTAAGCCGGGGAGTGCCGAAGTAATTCTATATGATGGTGCGGCGTTACTAACCGGATCAAGTAATGGCTCGAAGATTGGGGGCGATGCATATAATAAACTTGGATTCTGGGACGCAACCCCGATTGTCCAACCATCGCATATTGCCGATCCGACGGGAGGTACGACGGTTGACGCAGAGGCACGTACGGCAATCAACGCAATCAACGCCATGCTGGCGTCCACAGGTCTAACCGCAGCAAGCTAATAGGGGGCTTGAATGGAGCGGGAACGTATCATAGTAGTCGTCCCTTATGCATGGGGCGAAACTATCCAAAGGCACACAGAGAGGAGCTTAGAGCGCCTGCAGGCCGAGGAAGACCTTGAAGTAACCGTATTACGGATACAGGGCTGGTGTCCGTACGCGGCGCGTAATGAGGGTTGCCGCGAAGCTCTGGCAATGGGTCGACCGGTTCTGTCGATTGACAGTGACATTGACTTTCAGCCCTGGCAGGTTCGCGTTGTGCTCAAACATCCCGGATCGATCGTAGCGATACCGTACGACGATCGACATAGGCCGGGCGGATTATGTTGTGGGGATTGGTACGAAGTACCCGGTATTCTCGGGGATCGATTGCCGACGGATACTCGAGGGGATTGTATCGTACCGTGGGTCGGTGCCGGTTTTCTTCGGATCATGCCCGATGTTCTCAAAGATATGCCGTGGTGGTTTACACCCGAGAAAGTCATATATAACGGTGTGCGTCAAGTCGCAGGGGATGACGCGGGATTTTGCATGAATGCAGGTGCAGCTGGATATCGGATTACTGCCTTGTGTGATTACCGGGTAAACCACAAGCGGGAGGATCCATTGCCGCGGCTCGATCTGTCGGCGTTTCGGCTTGATTGTTTGGCTACGACATCACAACTGAATGAGAAAATCATGGGGCTGTGCAATACCTTTGAGCAGTACATGGGGCGATAATGGCTGGCTACGGGGAAAACTTCGATTACGGCGATTCAGCGTACAAGGACGAGAGTATTACCGATACCCCGTACTTCCGTATGTTCGTGCACCTGTTACCGCGGGCGCGGGCATGGTTTCTATATTTCGGTAAGCGGGTACGTGAATTTTTTCAGGGCCTATCCTGGCAGGTATTCGATTACAAGAATTTCATTGATAACGTATGGTTCGACATTTTCCCCGCGACCACGCGGGAGCTTGATACATGGGAAACCCAATTCGGGCTTACGCCGGGCTCACTCACTGAGACGGAACGGCGTGATAGATTGCTTGCGACGTGGCGAGCCGTTGGCGGCCAGGACCCCCGATACATACAGGACACTCTGCAGGCCGCGGGATTCCCGGTGTACCTGCACAAGTGGTGGGTGCCCGGTACAGAGCCGACCGTGGGCATCAAGACTTGTGTGACCGCGCGTGACCCGAATACGTATATCGTATCACCGGCATACGTACTTGTCAATAAGCTTTTCACGACGCGACCCGATTGGCTCGTGCTCTGCGGCGAAACGTTGGCAGAGTGCGGAGAAACTAAAGCGCTTTGCGGGAACTATGAAAAGAACGTAGACGACCCGAAAGAGTACCCGTTACCGTCGTCAGCGGAAACCGACGAACACCATTATTTCCTTTACATCGGGGGACAGACGTTCCCCAATCTGGCATCCATCCCAAGTGCACGACGGGACGAATTCGAAGATTTGTGTTTGAAAATTTGTCCTTGCCAGCAGTGGCTTGGTATATTAGTTCAGTACACATAGGGGCGCATCATGGCAGTCAATCCCAATTCCAAATGGCCGACACAGACACAGGCACCGGACGCCAATTATCCGTATGGGTCCGCTCAGGACATCACCACACCGGGCGACGGGACCGGTACGCCATGGGAAGCGGATCTTCTCAACGATGTATGGGGGTTGCTGCAAAAGCTATTGAATGCGTCCGGCATTACTCCGTCGGGTAACCCCGATACGATCGTAGCGAGTGATTACTATAACGCTCTGGTGCGCACGATCGGGCTTCCTCATCGCGGGTACCTCGGCGGTTTACAGATTCGAAATGCAAGCGGGGACCCCACAAACGATATCACCTTGGCTGTGGGTGAGTGCGTCGATTCCACAAATGCATATCGGATCGCGTTTACTTCTGAGATGACGAAACGAATTGATGCGGTGTGGGCCGCGGGTACGGGGAGTGGCGGGTTTCCGTCTGGTTTGAGCAGTGGCACCCCGCAGAATAATACATGGTACCATTTCTTTGTGCTCGTTGATTCAACCGGGGTAACCGCTCCGGACGCGGGTTTTGATACCAGTCTAACGGCCACCAATCTTCTGGCTGATGCAACGAACCACGATAAGTACCGGCGCATCGGTTCGGTCTACTACAATTCAGGAATCGCCGGTTTCCGTCAGTACGGGGATCGGTTTATTTGGAAAGAGCCGGCTTCGGATTATCTCGGCGACCCCGGTGCCAGTGGTGCGCTTATTACGGTTAAAACGCCAACTGCGCTTAACGCAATGGCAATGCTGCAGTTAATTATAACAGCGAACGATTCGAGCGGTACACAAGAGATAACTTTATTTCACGGGGATAATGCCGCGGCGACAAATGGCATCCCCATGCAGGGGGGTGATGTAACTCAAGACGAAAAAGAAAGCCAGGAAATGAATCTGTTTACCAATACCTCATCACAGATTTTCGCCAAAAACACAGCGCTCGGGGCTACTGTTGTAGACTTCCAGGTATTCACACATGGATACATGGACCGACGGGGCCGCGATGACTAACAATAGGGGCGGTAACTGTGGGGGGCCTGAGCGAACGACTCGGCGTGCTCGAGACTCGATGCGTTGAGAGGGAATCGATCTTGCGAACAGTATCTAAGTACTATCCCCGTACCCTTGCGGCTATGGCGGTTGTAGGCGCTTTACTATGGGGGTATTTCGAATACCGTGTTTACCCCGAAATCATACAGGCACAGAATGACGTGCACCAGCTTCGCAAAGAGATGTATATCTACATGATCGATCGGCGAAGCAAAACCAAGGGGGTAACATGGGCTATCGATTCAGTAAGCGGAGCCGGGAGCGTCTTGGCTCCTGTTGTGATTCACTCCGATTACTTTTCGGCGAAGTCGTCCGACACCGTGACTGTACCGTACTCGAGGGACACCGTAGCATCGCTACACAAGAACGATACTACCGGGAGGGAAAGAGCAAGTTACGACGCGGGAAACATAACGAATTTCCTTCGGTTGCCGTGGACGTTGCGCCCTATATCGCCGGAAAGGTCAGTTTTGACCCCCGCGATTGTTACGTATTCGCCGGATATGTGATGGCCACAGCTGATCAATTGGGCATCGGTGACCGGTTACGGTGGGGCGGGGACTGGGACTGCGACCACGACGTAAAGGACCAAACGTTTAACGATTTGGTCCACTTCGAAGTCTTGCCGAAATGAAATGCCCCGTTTGTGAAGCGTACTTTTTGAGGTACCGACAGGAACCGCCGGTAATTCGTCGTGCGACTCGTGCGGATTGCCGGCGGTTCAAGATTAGTCTTTCCGGTACCGACGACCACGCCAGCCCCCTGCGGCACGTACCGGCCAATCGGCGGCCCACGCGGGTAACCGCCCCATGATCGTTTCGAATTCCTCGACACTGTACCAAGCTGTTCCCCTTGGGACTTCCGCCACTATCTCGTCATGGACGTGTAACACAATCGGGTAGCCGGCCCGCTCAAGGTTTATCATTGCGTGGGTCAGTATGTCCCGACTTGTGGCTTGCACGATGTTCTCGGTCAATTTCCCGCCGTACGTGTCAATTCGGATCCATTGCCCGGACGTTCCGTCTTTCCCCATGTAGGATATCCGCAGCACTTCCCGGCCGAACCGTTCGGCTCGAGTCAATCGGGGCCCTCGGTACCACAGCAACCGCCCGGACGGTAACCGGCACAATAATACATCGTCTTTGACCCCGTACGATATCCCGCGATAGGCGAAGCACTGCCCCGGATGCAGGATTGCGCTCCGTGCGGCGGCTTCGACGCCATACCAGAATTGCACGATCGCCGGCGACTGCGATCGCCATTGACGAACGGATTGTAATATGGCTTCGTCGTTCCCGATGTGATCAGAGGCCCCAAAACGTTTCCAAGCGCCAACACTACCTTGGTATCCACTTGCCAATTCTGCGACCTTACCAACTTGTTTCCGAAGGGGATGCTTACCGTCCGGACCAATCGGTACCCCGGTGATTCGTGCAGCACTTTCGCTATAGATATCGCCCCGATCCCGGAATACATCTATGCGCCATTGTTCCCCGGCCAGGACAGCCAAAACCGCAGCTTCGATCGACGAATAATCGGAGCATATCAGATCGCACCCGGGTTCAGCTGTGAACAATCCCCGTAGACACCCCGACACAAGCGCGATTGGGTCCCCGTAGCGTTCCCGAAGAGCCGGCGCGTTCATACTGGCGATATCTGCCAGGATAAACGGAAACGCGTCGGCGGGATGTCCCCCGGGTAGGTTCTGTGGTTGAGGCCCGCGGCCGGCGAATCGTCCGGTACGCTCCGCACCACAGTATGCGAATAGGCCCCGCAAGCGTCCGTCCCTCGATACCCGGCGTTGCATGGCGTAAAGCTTTGTTACTGATGACAGGGACAGGGAAGCGCGTATCTCGAGGGCGCGCCGGACCTCAGCCGGCAGATTGTCCCTTTCGAGCGCTGCGCTTACGTCAGCGGCCTGCAGGCTGTCAAGGTGGACGTCTTGCCCGTGTAGCCAATTTGATAGATTCTGAAGCTCCGCAGCGCTCTTGACGGCGCCCCCGGTGATTCGTTGCAATTCGGCCGTTTCCTCGGCGTGCACCTGCCCTACGATCCGGACGCAATGCGCGACAGCGGCCCGATCCAGGGCGACCCCGCGGGCATTAATACGTTGGTCCAATTGCCATACATCAAGTTCGGACGAGCTCAGGTCCGGGCACAGGTCCGATACAGCAGCTTCAGATTCGATATCTACCACGTTATAGGCTACGAGTCGAGACCCGTCAACCGGTTCGTCTGTGAGCTTCAGACGGCGTGAGGGGTTAGATTTGGTTGGGTTCCGCGGTCGGCTGAATTTCGTTAAGAGTCGGCTACCGTCGGTTAGTTTCTGTATCGGCGCCCGAATCGCGGCGCCGGCACTGGCCAATTTACCCGGCAAGCCGGATGCTTGCGCTTTGGCCATGGCATCGCGTAATTGCTCGAGTGGTAACCACGGCCAACCCATACGGGCGTAGCATACATTTGACCACACGAGGTATTCAAACATAGAATTCCAAGCGGAAAGTAAACCGCCGGCGGCAATGTGGGCGAACAGATCGGCGGGCGGGTCCATGCCGGGTAACCAGATACGAGCCCCCCGACCGTTTTTCAGATCGTACGCCAGACTAATTACCTCACAGGATGGGTGCTCAGTATACACCGATGCGCCCACAGCCCCGAGTCCGTGGGGAGCGGAGGAGCTAATGCTCGCCCATCGGTCGCGGTCCTCGTCCCAAACGTACCCCGCTTCCGAGTAGGTTTCGAAGTCCATACTCGGAAGCGGGGTTGATACGCCGGGCCCGATCATGCGGCCGGGAGCGCCTGTATCTGTGCGTCGGTATATCCGGCGGCTCTAAGGGAAGCCGCGGGGTACGTCTGGCCATTGACGACTCGTGCGGGCTCCGTGACCGGTTGGGGCGATGCGGCCGGCGCTGCGGGTGGCGCCGGGGGTGCCGGTGGTGCCGGTGGATTGAGAAAATCGGGGGCCGGGACCGGTCCTGCAGGTGCAGGCGTCGGGCTTCCAGGGGCCGGGGCCGGCGGCCCAACCGCGGGCGCCACGGGGGCGGGGCTTGCACCGGCAGGGAGCGCGGCCACGGGTGATGCTGCAAATACCGACCCGTCGGGGCCCGATATGATTTCCTCCCCGTAACCGCAAAGCTGAATGGCCGAGGGATTGAGGTATACGCCGGGCTTCTGCGCGCTATCGTTTGCGCTTACTGAGCCCGCAACCCGAACGTAATACCCGGGCTTGATGCTCTGCGGATCGGTCAGCGGCTGTGATTGCTGATCGAAGCATTTCGGCGCAAATGTGCTCTGGAAACGAAGCACCCAATGGCCCGGGAATCCCTCTTTATCGCACGGCCGTTTGCCGCCGGCGTCGGGTATCTGTGAATCACCGTCAACGATTTTCCACGAAAATGTCGGTAAGGTGTGATGTTGCGGCCAACCGCGCGCTCCTTCTTGCTGAATGATCTGATGCAACGCGGCGTAACCGGGATCGGTTTTCGGGATCGCGATAGCAAGGAAGTACACCGTAATTGGCTGTCCCTGCAGGTTCGTACGCGGCTTACCTTGCTGATCTTTGTCGCGCCCTTCCCATGGCGTTCCTTGAACGAGACGACCAACCGGGGTTAGTATGTCTACTCCGCTCATGTAAATATCCTCCGTCCGTCTTGGGTTGTGACCCGTTCGAGCGTATGCCCTCCGCCGGGTCGATGTGCGTACATGTCAATTATCTCTTGTGCCAAGCCCGCATCGCGTGCTTGGGGTGGGGTGAGTACTCCCGGTTTCGATACGTCAACGCCCAAAGCGGCCGCCATAGCTATTACCTCGTCCACGGGGCGTAACCACTTTTGCCGGCCCTTAACCGATTTCAGGCGGTACGCCGGTACGTTCACGCCCGTACGGATCAAGGTTTCTATCTGCGACCGTACGGCGGTATTGAGCGCCCCAATCTGTTCCGTCGCTCGAGTCAAAATATCCGCCAAAACGGCCAGGGCTTCGGGTCCCATGTGGTGCGGACTGATCCCGACGCACGTTTCATACATCCCCAAGCCCGCGCGTATAGCGGCTTCGCAGTAACACCGGGCATCGCAATTTTTGCAATGGCTCCCACTGTGACATTGCGGACGGGGCCCCATCGCTTTGGCGGCTCCCATTTTCAGCTGATTGATATACGCGCGTGCATCGGATGCGGGAAAAGGCCCCCATGTGTCCACAGCCCCCCGGCCCGCTCGGTACGCTCGGGGCTGTACGATGTGTAATCGTACCTCTGTGTTTTGGTCGTTGATTCCATCAACGGCGTACTTGTCCAGGACACAAGCTAAGTAATTGAGTAACTGGCGATTTTCGTACGCGTCAACGGTACTGTGACCATGTTTGTAATCAACGATATCGATTGATCGGCCCCGTATCCGTCCGTAAAGGTGAAAATCAAGCGTGCCGAAATTCTGCGGGTGGACCGACGGTGCGGCCAGCTTGCGCTCGAAGCCCATAAATATCCCCATGAATACACCAGTACGGCGCATGATCGACAGGCAGTGCTCCGCGTAGATTCGGGCGCAGTCGTAGATTTCCGATGTGATCAACACCCCTTCAGACGAAAACGTACCGACGATTTTATCCGCCGGCGTTACGTGATCCGGGCCCCGTGTGATTTCCTCCCCCAAGCGCGCGGCTATTTCGTGGGCCGCCGTTCCTACTAATCGGTCGTCGCGATACGTTTCGTCCGCGGGGACCGATAAAATCATCGTGGCCCACCCGGGGCAACCGTCGGGCTTGCCCCAAATATGCGCGCTTGAGGGGGGAATTACGCTGTGCGCGGCGCTCATGCTGTCAATCCCATATCCTGAGCCACGGACGGGATCAGCTGCAGGTACTCAGGTGTGTTGAGCATCGCGGCCGTTCCTACACCGAATTTCTGAGCGCTTGCCGTTACGGCATCGAGCGATTTACCGGCCTTGGTCGCGGCGCCCATGAGCTCGATAAATGTCGTAATTGACCCCGTTTCGGCGGGTGCCGCGGCCGGCGGTGGGGGCGCCGGGGGTGCCGCGGATGTCGCGGCCGGCGGTGGGGGCGCCGGGGGTATGCCTTTGAGCTCTGCCATCACCGCAGTAAATACGGTTTCATCGACCCCGCGGCGCTTGCGCCATTGCCCCTTGCTCGTCTTGCCCTTGTTACCGGCGTGTATTCGCGCGTCCCACGGCACCCCGTCAACGTCTGTTTCAAGGGGTACTGCAGGCGGTGGGGGCGCCGAGGG
>JABAHP010000443.1_pt2 | contig 30943 bp, 30 predicted proteins | sample 7062081 | NCBI WGS metagenome assembly JABAHP01 (sample SAMN14534357, study PRJNA622989) | marine sediment metagenome | biome: marine biome [ENVO:00000428]; feature: marine pelagic biome [ENVO:01000023]; material: deep marine sediment [ENVO:00002113] | place: India: Gulf of Kutch | collected...
AGATGATAATGTAGTTGATGCTGAGTATGATTAAATTCGATTTTTTTTTATTTAATTTTTTTTATTCTTTACTTAAAAATAATTATTATTAAAGGGGTTGTAAAATATGGCAAAAGATTATTATCAAACACTTGGAATAAATAAAGGTGCTTCAAAAGAGGAAATAAAAAGAGCATTTCGTAAAATGGCTCGTAAATATCATCCTGACGTTAATCCAGATGAACCAAAATCAGGAGATAAATTTAAGGAGATAAACGAAGCGTATAGCATTCTAAGTGATGACAAAAAAAGAGAAATGTATGATAAATTTGGTGTTGTAGAAGGAGATTCTTCCACTTATCAGAATTGGGGAGGTGCTCCAGGAGGTGCAAGAGTTCATAGAAGTCCAGATGGTACAACCTATTACTATTCTACATCGGGTTCTCCAGGAGGATTCGACTTCAGTGAGATTTTTGGAAATCGAACTAATTCTAGGAGTGGATCTGGTGGATTTGATTTTTTTAATGATTTAGGAGATATTTTTGATGTGTTTAATAGAAGAGGTGGAGGGAGTACACGAGCAAGATCTCCAAATTATAATAATTTTCCTAGAGAAGGGGATGATTTAAGGTATGATATGGAAATAGATTTTATGGATGCATTTTATGGAGGAAAGAAAAAAGTTCAATATAAAGATCCCACAACAGGTCAAATGAAGACTTTAAATGTAAATATTCCAAAGGGAATAAAGGATGACCAAAAATTACGTCTAAAGGGAAAGGGAATGTCAGGAGAAAATGGAGGTTCTCCAGGAGATCTTTATATAGCAATACACATAAAGAAGCATCCAAAATTTGAAAGAAGAGATGATGATATATATATTGAACAGGAAGTTCCTTATACAACAGCTGCACTTGGAGGAAAAATTCAGGTATCTGGAATTGAAAAAACTCTAAATGTTAATGTTCCATCGGGAACTAATGATTCATCATTATTAAGATTAAAAAATCAAGGATTTTATAAAATTAATTCAGATCAAAGAGGAAATTTATTAGTTAAAATTAAAATTAAAGTTCCTGATAAATTGAACAAGAATCAGAAAAATATATTAGAAAAATTACAAGCTGTAGGTTTATAAATAAATATGGATAAATGTTATAAAATAAAAATTGTAGAAATAGGAGAGAATGAAGAATTGGTCTCCAAATGTTTTATTATATTTAATAAAAATAAAATAATGAGGATATTATAAAATGGTTGTAAAAACACAAAAGAATGAATTTTCAAATTTATGCCCCGAATGTGGGGGCTCAATAATCCCATTAATTAATACTGGAGATGTTGTATGTAATCAATGTGGTTTAGTAATTAATGAAAAAAATGTTGATTTTTCACACAATGGTAGGAGGGCATATACAAATCAAGAAAAAAATAATAGAGAGCAAACGGGGGCTCCAATATCAATTTTATTACCAGATATGGGATTAAGTACAGTTATAGATAAAAATAAAATTAATAATCCTGATTTAAAAAGAGCTGCTAAATGGAATACACGTATAACATGGCAAAAAAGAAATTTATTGATAGCATCTACAGAATTGAAAAGAATTAGCACTATTTTGAACTTACCCAATTATGTAAAAGAAGATGCTATGCGTCTTTATATCGAAGCTTTTAAGAAGAAACTATTAAGAGGTCGATCTATCAATGCTATGGTTGCGGCTTGTTTATATTTGGCATGTAGAAGGAAAAAGCTTCCAAGAACTTTCCAAGAAATTTTAAATGAAGCGTCAGTTAATGCTAAAGATGTTCGAAGATGCTTTACTACATTAGTTAGAGAATTGAAATTAAATCCACCATCAACTGATCCAGTTTCTCTTGTTCCAAAATATATGACAGATTTAGGTTTAAACTCAGAAGTTGAGCAATTAACTACTAAAATTCTTAATGCATATAAAGCAAAATATTCTATCAGTGGTAAAGACCCAAAGGGTTTATGTGCGGGAGCTATTTATTTAGCTTGCAGACTTAAAAATAAAGAAGTTACTCAACAACAAATAGTAAAGGCAATAGGGATTACAGAAGTCACACTTCGTTCACGCTATAAAGAATTGAAGACTAAATTGAATATAGCTGTACCGGTCTAAATAAAAGAGGACCCTTGTAAACAAGGTACTGATAAATTTCTATTCTTTTTTGAAATTAACTTTAAATATATTTTGTTATCTTTATTAATATTGTAAATTAATTGTTATAGATTGTAAAAAATATATTTGTTGATTTTAATGGTCTCCTATAAAGAGTTAGGTCTATCCAATACAAAAAGAATGTTTGAAGTTGCCTTAGAGAGAAGATTTGCGGTCCCTGGTTATAATTTTAGTAATCTAGAGCAATTACAAGCAATAATTATAGGGTGTGGAGAAAGTAATTCACCAGTTATCCTTCAAAATAGCCCAAGTGCTGGAAAGTATGCTAACCCAATCATGGTTCGATATATGGCACAAGGTGCTGTGGAAATGGCAAACAATTTGAAGTATAATATTCCAATAGCATTACATTTGGATCATGGTAGTTCATTTGAGTTAGCAAAGAATTGTATAGATAATGGATTTTCAAGTGTAATGTTTGATGGAAGCCATCTGAAATATGATGAAAACGTCAGTATTACAAAAAAAATTGTTCAGTACGCTCATGAAAAAGAAGTATCTGTCGAAGCTGAATTGGGAGTCATTGCTGGCATTGAAAATCATGTTAAATCGACTAAACATTACTATACTGATCCCGAACAAGTAGAAGATTTTGTTAACAAGACAAGTTGTGATTCTTTAGCAATTGCTATAGGTACATCGCATGGAGCTTATAAATTTAAAGTTGAAAAGGAGGATGATATACCTGAATTACGTTTTGATATACTTGAAGAAGTAAGAAAACGTTTAGGCAAATTTCCTATAGTATTACATGGCTCCTCTTCAATCCCTAAGGAATATGTAAGTATTATAAATGAATATGGGGGAAAATTAGCTAAAGCATTTGGAATTCCCGAACATCAACTCAAGAAAGCAACTCAAAATGGAGTTTGTAAATTAAATATTGCTACTGATTTTAGAATCGTTTTTACTGCTATGATACGGAAATATTTAGCTGAACATCCAGATCACATTGGCCCACGACAATACTTAGGATTAGCCCGCCAACAGTCAATTGAAATGATTAAGCTGAGGAATAAAGAAGTTTTGGGCTCGGCTGATCAAGCTCAATATATTTAATCCATTACGATTGCATTAAACGAGCTTTAATACTAATTGAATTAATAAAAAAAACCTAATTTTAAATATTTAGAATGGATTTCAGACTTATTTTTGTTTTCATAAATGTTAAATATTTCAATTTTTATTATAGGTGAGAATTAATAATTTCAAAGTCAAGTAAATGAGTATGTAATGATGAAACCGCTTGTATTTTTAGTCGAGGATGATGAAGTTCTTGTAAAAAATTTTAAGATTTTCTTAGAAATGAATGATTATGATTTAGTGTCTGCTTCAAATGGAAAACAAGGACTTGAAATTCTCTCAAATCTTGAAACTCCCCCTGATATTATAATTTCTGATATTTTAATGCCAATTTTAGACGGATATGATTTCTATATGAAAGTTTCAGAAAAAACTGAGTGGTCAAGGATTCCATTTTTCTTTCTTTCAGGAAAAACCCAACCTGATGATGTAAGATTTGGAAAAATGCTAGGCGCGGATGATTATATCACTAAACCATTTAGTCCAATGGTTTTATTAGAAAAAATCACAAAAAAAATTAAGGAGAGTAGAGAAATTAAAAAAAGCTCAAAATTACTTGAGGAAAAACTAAAAGACATTTTAAAATATGAAGAACCTTCTCTGGAAACCCGTAGCAAAGCAGATTTTTACTATATTTTTTATATGAGTTGGGATGATGAAAAGGGGCCCGTAATATTAAATTATTTTCCTAAAAGCCTGATCCCATCACTTAGTCTTGAAGAACTTACAACTCAACTGTATTCCACCTTAATAAAAATATATGAATTTGAACAAGTTCTCGAGAAAAACCAATTTATTATGAGAATAGTTAAAGATCTAATTGATGCTTATGGCTTGATTGATAAAGTTGAAAAAAATACAGTTATTGCACCCAAAAGTGGAAAAGGAACATTTATGGTATGTGCTATTACTCCAAATTTTCATTATCTAAATTCTGAAAGAATTAGGGATATCTTAAAGAAGATTGCTTTTAATATAAAAACAAAAAGAAATTGGAACATTAAAGAATATTGGGAAGAGCTTTCACAAATTATATAAAGTCAAATATTCTGTCTTTAAATTGTTACTAAATTTAAAGTAAATATCATTTTATTTGAATATTCACTGTTGAAGTAAAAAGATGATTTTTCAATAGAGTGGCTTTAAATGATACTAAAATTGAACCATCATATTTGGTTGAGAAAAAATAAAGAAAATTTTGACCCAAACAATATATCTGATTCTGAATTTTATATTTCGCCATAAAGCAAATAAAAAAAGAGTGCGGGATGAAAGTCATGGAAGAATCAAATGAAGAATCGAACAAGAAGGTTAGGGGATTTGCGATATTAATCAAAAGCATTTTAACCCCCCTCAATGAAAACAAGAAATTTCAAGAAAAATTTGGTAATATAAAAGCTAAAATACTCTTAAATGCGTCGAACCTTAATCATGCTGCTATAATAAATGTTGAAAATGGTTTTGTAAGAGTTGAGAGTATTCCAAATAGGCCTGAAGAAAATTTAAAAAAAAAGAAGGTAGGTTGGGATGGATTTCTAGAAATGGATAGTCAGACTTTCCTTGCTATCGCAATGAATCGACTTTCTTTACTGGGGGTTGCGAAAATGTGGTTAACACGGCGAATTAAAATGCGTGGAATTAAAAAACTTCTGATTTTACTAAAAATTTTAAGATTCTTGACAAGTTATAATTAGAAGATTAGCTAGGGCCAGGTAGCAAGCTATAAAAGAATTTACTTTTTTTCTACTAATGCCTTTTTTGGAAACAATCGGTCTTTCAGTTTAACAGTACTTGTGTCCATATCATATTCTACTAAGCCTACTTTAGCTAATTCTTGTACTGAATGCAATACAAATGCACCACCTATCCCAAGAGTTGTTTTTAATTCGTCTCTAGTCATTACTTCCTTGTCTCCATGCAATGTAAGAAGGATTCTATAGTGAGCTTGTCCTGCCCATATTTCAGAAACTAGTACGGTATATATTGAAAGTAAAGCACGCACTCTCTCAAAGTTATATTCTGCTTCTTCAGCTTCTTCTGCAGCTTTCATAAATTTAGACAATTCAACTTTTACTTTTTGATACTCATCTAATAATTTCATTTGTTCTTCTGTTAATGAGCCTATTTTTTGATCTCTTTCCTGTTTCTCTAATTCAAGCTTTTTAGTTTCCTCTTCCAGTTTAAGTTTATCTCTCTCTAAATTTTGTTTCTCGGTTTCTAATTTTGTTTTTTCTTCTTCTAATAGCTTCTTTTCATTTTCAAGAGTCTCCTTTGCTATACTTAAGGCTTCTTTTTCACTTTCAAGATTAATAAGTGCTGTTCTTGAAGTCTCTAAGACTTCAATGAAATCCTTAAAACTTCTTTCTGCAGCTTGGATTGTTTCATCAAGGACATCTAAAGTTTTTTCTTCTTCAGACATTGGAATCACAATATATTTTATTCAATTATTTTTATTATATTTATTCAATTAAAAGCCTTTTGAGATTTTTCACATTATGATAGAAAAAGAGAACTCCCATCGCAATTTAAAACTTATTTTAGGAGTTTCAGTTCCAGTCTTTATAATGGGACTCGTTTCTTTTTTTACTGATGTTTCAAGTGAAATGATTCAGAGTATACTCCCATTTTTTATTTTAGAAATAGGTGGAACTGGACTAATTTTGGGATTAATTACAGGATTGACAATTGCAATATCAAATATATTAAAAGGAATATCTGGTTGGATGAGTGATAAACTAAATAAAAGAAAACCTTTTGTTGTCGCTGGATATACAATATCAAATCTCTCCAAACCTTTCATTGGGCTTAGTCCTTCATGGGAATTTGTTCTTGGATTAAAAGCAACTGATCGATTTGGTAAAGGTCTTAGAACTTCTTCTCGAGATACACTAATATCTTATTATGCAGTTCAGAAAGGTAAAGCCTTTGGAATGCATCGTGCAATGGACACTATGGGAGCTGTTGTGGGATCATTATTAGCTTTTATATTGCTGTTTTGGGCATTTAGTTTCTCTGAAATTATATTTTTCTCAATTATTCCAGGTATATGTGCAATAATTTTGATTCTATTCATCAAAGATGTAGATCCAACTAAGCTAGATGAGACAAAACTAAAATATTATGGAGAACCTAAAGTAGATAAAATTGATAGAAAGTTTATTAAACTTATTATAATTCTTGGAGTAATTGAATTTGCTAGCTTAGATATTGCATTTCTTCAAGCTAGATCTGCAAATTATATTGCTCCTGGTTTAATTTTTCTGATACCTGTCTTTTACTTATTGACAAATATCATCTATATGATTTTTTCCCCGGTAACTGGTTCTTTATCAGATAAGATTGGACGTAAACCTGTAATTTTAGGGGGTTTATCAATATTATTATTTTCTTGTATTTTTTTAGCAATACCCATAGAATCTTCGATTTTTTCCTTTATTCTAATAATAATTATATATGGGTTATATGGATTTTACTTAGCATCAGTTGATCCCATTTCAAGAGCATATATTGCAGATTTAGCGGGAAAAAACAAAAGAGGGCGAGCATATGGATATTATTACCTCTCTGTTGGCCTTATTTCATTAGGAGAATCAATAATTTTTGGTATAATTTATGATCTATTCTCATTTTTCTGGGCTTTTATTTATATATCAATTTTATTATTCGTTTGTATAATTATATTTGCTCTGACTGATTTTTCAAAGATTATCCAAAAATAAAATTACTTCTAAAAATTTAGAATGATTTTAATTTTAATCTAAACAGTTAAATAATTTCAACTATTGGAAGTGTAGGGTGTTAAATAATATGGAAAAAGAGTATTGTCTTACTTCTAAAGATGTAGTTCAGGCAGCTATGACTGATTCCAATAAAACTAAGAAAGACTTTGAAGTTGATCAAAATGTTATGATTATTTTTTCTGGTGGCTTACTGAATTATTTAAAAGAAAAAATCAATCTAAAGGAATCAGATTGGCTTTTACCATTTCATCCTTATGGTGGGGGGAAACTACACCGAGGAACATATGAAGGAATACCAATTTCTATAATATTACCATCGATGGGTGCTTCAATAATGGCTTCAATTGCAGAAGATTTGATATATTGTGGCGCTAAGACAATTCTTCTTGTTTGTGGATCATGGGGAATAGGTGAAAAAGTAAGATTGCTTGATTACATTATTCCTACACATAGTTACGGACCAGATGGAACATCAATACATTATGGAAGAAGATTAAATGAAGAAGTTGAAATAAATAAAGAAGTTATTGATATCTTTAAAAAAGAAACAAAGAAAAGAACAGAAAATTGCCATATTGGGAAGAATTATAGTAAGGAAGCCTTCTATCAAATAAATAAACAAGAAATATTTAAATTACAAAAAGAGGGTTGTATCTCGATGGAAAATGGAGAGCTTAATGTTTTAGCAACTATATGTAACAATAATACAATAAAATTTGGAGCAATATTTTACAGTTACCATAATCCTCTTGAGGGATGGAGCATTTCCTGGAAGGAAGATCGGTATAAAGAATGTGTAAATCTAGAAGGAGATATCGCATTAGCGACAGTTATGAAACTAAAAAAATAAAAGAATAAGGATATCTATTATTGTTGAGTCCATAGATCGGCTAAATATATTAAAACTTCGGTTGCTTTTTGTAAAGCTAAAGTCGGGATGTATTCTTTCCTTGAATGAAATAAGAGCCCTCCAGAAAATATATTTGGAGTTGGAATACCTTTGGCACTCAAGCGGGCACCATCTGTGCCTCCTCTTATGGGATGAATTATAACATCTAATCCTGCCTTTTCAATTGCTTGTTGTGCCATATCAACAACTACTGGTTTTTTTTGTAAATACGTATACATATTTTGATACTGATGTCTATAATCAATTTCAATCTTCAATCCAGGATAACGAATCTCATAAGCTTTCTTTAGATTATTTAAATATTCCATCCTTCTTTTGTTATTTTCTTCTATAAAATCCCTAATTAACATTCTGGAGGTGGCTTCCTCTGCTTTTCCCTGCAATTTAGTTAAATGAAAAAAGCCTTCTCTCTCCTCAGTATGTTCAGGTGATTCAGATTCAGGAAGTTCACTGAAGAATCTAGTAGCAATCTGTATTGCATTGATCATCTTATTTTTTGCTTTTCCAGGGTGAACATTTAATCCTATAAATTTAATTTGAGCTAACCAAGCATCAAAACATTCAAATTCTAATTCCCCCATTTCACCACCATCTACAGTATAACATATTTTAGGAAGTTTTTTCAAATCAGCTTTATCAATTCCTAAGCCAGTTTCTTCATCTGTAGTGAAGCAGATTACTATTGGTCCATGTTTCAAATCATCAAATTTTTTCCATGCAGCACAAGCAGCCATTATTTCAGCAACCCCTGCTTTGTTATCCGCGCCCAATAGTGTATCTCCTTCAGAAGTAATAATATCAAGGCCTATGTAATCTTCTAAATTGGGAGAATCTTCAAAATTTAGAACAAGATCCTTATTTTGAATATATTTTATCTCTTTTCCATCATAATTTCGATGAATAACAGGCTTTACATCTTTTCCACTCACTGCTGATGAAGTATCTAGATGTGCTAATAAACCAATTGTTTTTACTTTTTCAAAACCTTTACTTGATGGCAAATAAGCATACACAAATCCAAATTCGTCATGAACAATGTTTTCTAGATTTAAATGTTTTAATTCCTCTGCTAACAGCTTTCCCAGATCAAATTGGATTTCTGTGGAGGGAACAGTTTCTATAGTCTCATCTGAAGTAGTCCAAACTTTTACGTATCTTAAGAATCGTTCCAATGCTTCACTAAGCAAAAATTTTTGTATCTCATTTGAAAGTTCCATACCCTTAAAAATTAATCTTAAATTTTAAATTTGAACAAAATATCAAAAAAAAAAGAAATTTCATCCACCCTTGAATTTAGGTTTTCTTTTTTTCATAAATGATTTCATTCCTTCCCCAAAATCATGAGTTCTTATATATTTATACCTTATCATAATTTATGAATTGAATTTAATTAAGACATATTAATTTACGATTCAAAAAATAATAATTAAGTTGGTAAAAAGATTACCAAATTTCAAATTTTTTATCAAGTTTGGTAGTAAATACCAGTAAGTATGGAATTAATAAATCCCATAGACTAGTTAGAGAATTAAGTAAGATTACCATAAAAATCCAGAATTCCAACCCTGCTGAACCGTAAAAAGACAAATAAACAATAATATTTAAAATCACCATTACAATTATTCTAAGAACTACACCTAAAGCACCATATAACAAATAAGTCTTAGGTTCTTTTAGTTTTTGGCTTAATCGCTCCCCTTTTTTGCGTTTGAATATATATAACAAGAGTATAGGAACAATAATCAATGAAAACGTGGCAGAAAATTTCATTATGGGCCCAATTGGAGTAAATGGATCAAATGGAAAAAGAACCAGCATTCCTATTATGGAACATAAAATTCCTGCTAAAGGGCCAAATATAAGAAAACATGTTACCCATATAATCGAAACCGGATCAAAATATGCGAAACCTTGTGGAGTTCTGGGTAAATACGGCACCACATAGAGCGAGAAAACCAGAGATAAAGCTCCAAAAATAGCACTTCCAACAATTTGTATGGTAAACCTGATTTTTTTAGAGAAAAAGGATTCAATCTCATTAGCAACTTTTGTATCAGACATTTTTAAAAATTAAGATTCTTATTTTACTAATATTTTTGAAGTAAAATGTGTTTAAGTATTTAAATTGTTTAAGGTAATATCTATTTCACATTTAAAACTTAAATTAAAGATTATGAACAAAATTCCATATTAGAAATTAAAAATAGATTTATTTCCTCGAATATTTTATTAATTTAAATATAAAATTTGAGGTGTTTTAATTAATATCTTACTAGATTTTATTATTGATCTACTCATTTTTGGAGATCACAATCTGTTTATATTATTTCCTTTTTTGAGTTTAGTTTTTACAGGTATCACAGAATATTAACAATTCAATACATAGATATAATCTATCTCTTACTACTTTATCGGTGGTTTTCATGGTAGAAACAATAAAATTTAAAGAAACAGCCGAGAATGAGCTTGAAGAATATTATCGTAATGTCAAACTCTCTCCTGAACAACAAAGAAGTATTAAAATTTTATCAGAGATATTAGCAAAACGTTTACCTCTATCCTCAATGGCTATACAAGGGAATGCGACGTTTACGATGAGAGAGTGGCAACAAAATAATCATGAGTTAGCGGCAAGTATTTCTGAGTTGCCAATACAAAAAAAACTTCAAGTTGCCAAGGAAATTACAATTCTTGGCAAAGATCGCATGAAAAAACTATTAGCTTATCCAGAAAAACATAAAGATCTCATAGATAAAGCCTATGATGAAGCATGGCAAATTTATGTTGAACAACTTTCTAAGTATCGAGCTAACTAAATTTTTTTCTTGTCTATTTTAATAATTTTTTTTCTTTTGCATCTAAATCCAACCAATCAGTCAGAATTTTAAGTTGTTTTCTTGAGGAACCGCCTAAAATTTTTAAAAAAGGAAGTAAATCTTGGATGAAATCAATTTCTGAGATCTCATATTTATTTTTAACCTTTTCTACAAATTCTTTTTGAACATTTGTTAAAGAAAAATAACTCCCTGAAGCATATCGTGGAAATACAACTCTTTGAAATCCTTTTGATATTGGAGTTTCCTTTCTTGATAAAACTACTCCTCCAGCAAAAAGGTCAAAAAAATACGGTAATAAGCCCCAATATTGAGTCATGCGAATCCTTCCAAAAATTTCATCTGCCAGTGAAAGATTCTCAAAAGCATTAATGAGTTCTCTATTAGTTTTTATAAATGTAAGGAGATTCTCATTTATCCATTTGTATAGGAAATTATAATCCACATCAGATTTATCTGTTAAAGTTCGAGCTTCTCTTAAGGAAGACACTTTAAATAAATCTCTGATTAGTGTAAATATCTCTTCTAAATTATCACGTCGTAGACTTTTAATTAATTCTTTTACATCTCCTTCTACTTTCCCTTGCCCAATTCCTTGAATATCATTTATAATACCTCGCAAATCTCCATTATTTTTATCAATAATTAGTTCTAAATCTTCTTCTTTAAGATTAGTAATCTTCTCTTTCTTTATGATAACATTAATGATCTTAATTACTTCCTTTTTTGGCAAAGCATGAACTTCATATCGTTTTATTTTGTTATAAAGCGGCTGTAAATTTGTCTTATATTCATTCGAACACATTATAATAGGAAATTGTGTATTTTGAATCAAATTTATCACTGTAGGAATTGCTCCTCTATCTTGAACTCCATAGATTCCATCGATTTCATCTATTAGAATCAATTTTTCTTTAGATTCGGTAATAAAATCCATAATCCCGCGAGATTTAGTAGTTTCTTTTAATTTTTTTTCTAATGCATCTCTTGTTCGTGTATCAGAAGCATTTGTTTCTACAACCTCCATATTAAAATCATTTGCAAGTGCATACACTATAGAAGTCTTTCCAATTCCTGGTGGACCTTCTAATAAAACAGCAGCTTTATCAGTATCTATTCTATTTTCTTCTTTCTGATCTTTATCAATAGCAGTTCTATTGAATTCACGAATTTCTTTATTCTCTTTATTAATTTTTTCTCGTTCTTCAAAAAATTGGTTCAGAAAATTGGATAATTCAATATCTAATTTAACTCGCTGTCTACCAAGTCTAGCAGTAGGTAAAGCCATCTCTTTGATGCTTTTTGGGCGATATTTCTCCACCCAAGGAATTTCCGAACTTTCTTTAGACATCTACTTTATCCCCTCATTTACATATATTCTGAAAATAAACAAATTTTTGATAACAAAGCGGATATTTGGATATCCTTATCTAAACCTCCTATTGAACGAAAATCAGAATCTGCAATCATATTAATAAACTTAATACGGGTAAATTTACTTAAAGGCAATTTATTAATTTCAATAAGCAGTAATTTATACAATTCATGAGCGCTATACTTGTAATTGGAAAGAATTTTTCTGGCTAAATCTCGAGTTTTTGGAAAATCTCCTTTAAGTGCTACCACTATTAGGCTTCTAATAAGATCATTGTGAAATTTTTGAGATGTTTCATAAAGAATTTCTTTAGTTATGGTGTTATCAGAAATGCTGCCTAACTGCAGGATATCCACCGCTCTCGAGATTTTAGCCTCTGAAATCTGATACAGAATTTCAATACATTCATCTGATATTCTTAACGATTCTTTTTTGGCAATATCTATAATTAATCCTTTAAAATTTTCTATCTTAACTCTAGAGACTAAAATAATTTGACATCTACTAATTATAGGATTAATTATACTTGAAATTTTAGTGGTTATTAAAATCATTCTACAGTTTGAACCATATATTTCCATTAATCTCCTAAAACCCTGTTGATTGGAACCTAAAGCTTCGAAATTTTTGACCACTAGTATTTTAAACGGCGCCTCTCCTAATACCTTCAATTGAACAAATGGTTTTACTTTTACTTGAATAAAAGCAGGTGTAGTTATTCTTCTTCCAGCAATACTACCTATTTTACTTTTAGAAACATAAGCATCTGCTCTTGCTTGTTTTCTTTCTTCATCATTTAGAGGGACATTTGCATAAATCAATTTAAAATTAGCATCATAATTTTCACCAAGAAATTCCTTTGAAAATAGATGGGCAATCATAGTTTTTCCTATCCCGTGTGAGCCTGCAAATAACAAATGAGGGAAATTACCTTGCTGAATAATAGATTTTAAGGTATTTTTAACCTGTTCCCTCCCGCAAACTTCGTCTAAATTCTTTGGATGATACTTTACTCGCCATATAGGAATTTCTTCACTCAAGCTAGACACCTTATCTATACATTTAATGATCTAAATTTTTAAGATTGAACACTCTCGATAATCATTGCTAATAAGGCAGAAATTTGTATTTTTTCGTCTGCGCCTTGACTTATTCGATAATCAACTTCACCAATAAAAGCTCTTAATTTCAAAATACTTCTAGAGTCCAGACTTAATGATGGTAGAGTTTCTGAAATCTGTCTAATGAAGTTACGACTATCAAGAATTTCAATAGAATCAACAATTTCTCCAGATCTCATAAAATCTTTTTTTTTTAAAGATAAACTCAATTCTTCTAAAGTTTTTTCTTCTAAGAATCCTGAAATTTTCATGATCTCATTTATTTCTAGATTATCCAAGAGATCAAGAGCGACTGCCATTTGAAGAGTATTTATTGCTTTTCTTAAATCCCCTCCTGAAATAAAAAATAATTTGTTGAAGAATTCTTTTCTTTTGTCAGAAGGTATTTTTAATTTCTCTTTTTTCACTATTTCTCTAAGTCTTTCAATTATTTTTTCTTTAGGTAAACTCACAAATCTAAACACAGCACATCGAGATACAATAGGATCTATTATTCTATTTATATAATTACATAATAGAATAAATTTAATATTATTTGACGCCTTTTCTATTATTCTTCTAAGCGCTTGTTGAACTTGCCCTGGTATATTATCCGCCTCATCTAAAATTACAAATTTTAAAGAACCATCTTTTATTAAACTTTGATTAACAAAATTCTTAAGAACATTTCTTACAAAATCAATTCTTACTGTATCCGACGCATTTAACTCCAAAAGATTCGTGTCTAGTTGATCATCCTTAAGAAAATGTCTGGCAATTATTAAAGCTGTACTAGTTTTCCCAGTTCCTGCTGGACCTGTAAAAATGAGATGAGGAATGTTTGTAGTTTGAACAAACTTCTTTAGATTGTTAATAGCAATACTCTGGCTAACGATCTCATCAAATGTAGTAGGTCTATATTTTTCTGTCCAGGGAATCTCCAACATTTTAGTAATCCTATCAGTATTATCAAATACTTAATCCTTAGAGCCTTTTTCTGTAAGTTCTAATTCTAATACTTCATAAACTTTTTTGAAATTCATTTTCTCATACAGTTTAGAAGCTTCTATTGCTTTCTCTTTAATATTTACTCTTATTTTCTCAACCTTTATTTTTTTTAAATGCTCTAAAGCTTTTTCTAATAATAGACTTCCAGCTCCTTTCTTTCTATATGGTTCTTTTAGAAAAAATTGCTTGATATATCCCTCAGATGAGCCAAAAGGGTCAATTCTTAATTCTGCAATTATCATTCCAATAATCCCATCAGATTCTTCATCAACAGCTATTAAAATTCCATGGCGTTGCAGGGGATCATACAAACGTCGTCGTATCCCCCAATCGAATCGCTTCGGATCAAAATCTTGCCCCAAACCCTCAACTAATTGTTTGGTTAATTCTCTTAAATCGTCAATGTGCTCTGGATTCGCAACAGACACTTTAATATTTGCACTCATTTAAACCATTGTAAATGTCATATACTTTTCTATTAAAATAATTATTGCTATTTTATAATTTAAATTTTCTTGACTTAAAATTAATAAAATAACAAATGAGATGTTAATTAATACAGCCTTTAATTAAAACAATCGCTTTTAAAAAAATTAAAATAAAATAAATATTTACAAACAAAAATGTTAAAAGTGGCGAGCAGATGTGCCATCCCAAACCCTAACAGTCTCATTTACCCAACCACACTTTGGACATTTATCCGGAAGTTCCCAACTTTCAAGCGCGGGGTGGATACGACAATATAGCCCTCCGCAATTAGCACATAATAAATATTTAGCTCCGCAACCGGAACACATTTTCAGTTGTCCTTGTTCAACAAAAGGAAAAGCTCTCCGCATCCATTCATCATGGGCAAGGGAGAAGGATTCTTTTCCACAAACAATACAATGAACGCCATCCTCTTCAGACATTTCTCTAATTCAGCTCTCAGATTTATTACTTTTATATAATTCAATACCTTTTATTATAATATAGGTTTAATCCATTTGAATTTAATACTTTTACTATGTAATAATATTAAATAAATAATAAAATTACAAATTAAATATTTTCTTAAAAGTTGATTAAAAAATAAAATAAGATTAGGTAAATATGAAAACCTTTTTTTAAATCTACATTTTTAATTTCTTGGTGCCTGTAGCACCTTTGACTTCTGGATTGACGGCTTCAAGATTTTGGAGTATAGTAAATATCGCGTCTTCTTCTAATGCTTCTTTAAAGGCGAGATACATCTCTTTATCTCTGATAAATAATCCCTTTCTTTTCATTGGACCCCCATCGCTTTTTAATGGATTAACTTCTATAAAAAGTAGTGCTGGTCTTGTTTTTGTTTCAGGAACTTTTACTACAAAAACACCGGGAACAGGAGTCTCCATTTTTGACCAATCTTTACCATTTTCTAAATGATCTTTCAATTGTGCTTGAATATCTGCCATTATTAGTCACTTTTTATTTTACATTATATGTTACATGTTACATATAATGCATATATAAAAATTTTTTGATATATAAATCTTATGCTAATTTAGAAATTTTAAAAATGTAGCCGAATCTAAACTATCTTTGATTTCTTTATTTTAAAAAGAAACAAAAAGAAAAAACTCTGTTCTGTCGGATTTCTTGGGGTCAATTTCCACTAAATCTTTATATATTACTAAGGTGATATGTATATTCATCAACAATTCAAAGAATTTTGTGAATATTATGAAATTAATATCTGTAAACTTACCAGAATCGTATTTAAAAGTCTTGGAGATACTTGTGGTTGACGGAAAATTTCCCAATAGATCAGAAGCGATCCGTGTCGCCATTAGGGACTTAATTAAGACAGAATATTTGATTGAAGAATCAGTAAGTAGAAATATAGCACCAAGTTTATTAGAATCTGAAGTAGAAAATGAAATTCAAGAAAATTTGGTCATTTAATTTTCATTTTATTTTTTTTAGAATAAGGCGAGAAAGAGAATATTCAATCTCTTTTTTTTAATAAGTCCAAAACTTTTTTCCTTCTTTCTTCTCTTCTAGCGGCAATTCTCGCACGTAATTCTGTTGTTTCATCTTCAGAAGTAATTCCTTCCTTTGCTCTTTCTGGTTTGATACCCAGTTTTTCTCTAAGGCTTGAAATAATTCCATTGATTTCCTTATTATATTTTTCTCCTATTTTTAAATTATTCAGTTGAAAATTCGCTTCATTTAACTCCGAAATTGCCTTCTTAGTTTGAGATTCACTCATGGCTACTTGAGAATTATCAAGAGCTTTATATGCAACTTCAAATTTCTTATTTTGTAAATTTTCTTCAGAAGCGTCTAAAACGATTATGGGAATCTCTGTTTCAGCTTTTACTTCTTCAACTTGCGCATTAATTTTAGTAATTTCTTCATGTTTACCCAGTTTTGATAGTCTTTGAATTTCCTCAATCATCATTAAGATCCCCTCATTATATCGGAAATCCTCTATTAATTTACCTGCTTTATCTAATTTATCTGAAATTTTTCTTAGAACTTTCTCTTGAGCGAGCCTACGCTTCTCTTCCTTCTTTCTCTTAGCTTCCTCTTCCCGTTCTCTTTTGGTTTCCTCTTTCCTTCTTTCTCTTTCTTTTTCTTCTTCGATTTTCTTCTTTCTAATATCCTTGAGAGCCTCATCTTGTTTCTGCTTCCTTTTAAGTTTAAACAAGAGATCATTATTTATACGTGAAACTTCTTGGTGCCATCCTATTTTTTGGAATAAATCACGAGCAGCGATAAATTTATCATAGGCTTCGGTAAATTTTCCTTTATTCATTAATACTGTTCCTTCTTCTAGAAGAGTATAACCTTCTTCTGATATTTGACGTTCTTGTTCTTTCGCTTGCTGAATTTTTAAAAATTCTTTTCTTTTTTCTTCTTGTTGCCGTCTTTTTAATATTTCAGCTTCAGCTAATCTTTCTTCTAATTTTTGGTCCATTAATTGTTGTTCAATTTTTCTCTGTTCTATCGTTTGTTGTTCTAACTCGTGTGCTTCTTTCTTGCTACTGATCATTGTAACTGAATCTCGGACCATTTTAATTCCTTCTGACCATTTAATTTGTTCGAAAATAATCTCGCTTTCTTTGTAATATTCGATTGCTTTATCAAAATGATTCTGCCGTAGCTCGCGTTTAGCTTGATCCATTAAACGAAACGCTTTATCTTTTTGACTTTCGAATCGTGCTATATGTTCTCTTTTAAGATTAAGAGATTCTTTCCGTTGTTTAACTATTTTTTCTTGCTCAATTCTTGCCTGTTCTAATAATCTTTGTTGAGCTAACAATTCTTCTTCTCTTTTTTTAACTTTTTCAGCTTCTAAAGCACGAATTCTCTTATCTTTTGTAGATTTTTCTTTATAAAAATTAATCGTATTTTTTAATTTTGCGGATTCTTCTTTCCATCCAATTTCTTCAAATTGTTTTCTAGCATCTCGATATATTTCTATGACTTTTTCATAGGGTGCTTCATAATCAAACACACCACCTTTTATTTTTAGTTCATATTCCTGCGCCATTCTTTCTGCATTGTGAATCATGCTAAAAATGCTAGTAGCAATTTTATCCGATTCTTTTTCTCTTTGTTCAATTTCTAGTAATCTTTTCTGTCTTTCGAGAAAATCCTTATCTGGCTCGATTTCTGCAGCCATTAATTCAATAACAGGCTTTTCTAATTTCCTTTGTTCAATCTCCCTTAATTTATCATCTTTCTCTTTCTTATTCTTGTAAAATTTGATGGTGTTAATTAAACGACCAGCTTCTTCATTCCATCCAATTTTGTTGAACATATCTCGAGCTTGTTCATAATTAGCTATTGCTTTACTATATGGACTTTCATAAACTAAAATATCTTTTCTAATGCTTAATTCATAGCTCTTAACAGCTTTTTCTGCATCATCAATTAAGTTCATAGCTTTATCTAATAATATATCTTCTTCTTTTTCTTCAGCTTCTAGTTGTTTTATTCTTCCTAGTTTAGCAGGAACGGTTTCTTTTTTACTTACCTTATGAATATCTTCAAGTTCCTTATCTCTCTGGGCTTTCTTTGCTTCAACTTCAAGTAATTTCTGATGCTTTTCTTGTTTTTCTTGGTAAATCTTGATTTGGTTAGAATAAATTTGCGATTGTTCTATCCAACCTTTTTCAATTAATTTTTCTTTTAGGTCTGCATAAATTTCAAGAATTTCAGAATAGGGGGTATTTTCTAACACCTCACCTTTTTTTATTGCTTTTTTCATAGCAATATCAAATTCTCTTTCTAATTTTTCTGCTTTATTTACTAATTCTGTAATATGTTTTTCAAACTCTTTTTCCTCTCTCTTTTTTTGCAGGCTACTTAATTTATGTTGATCAACTTCAGTCACTTTTTCTACTTTATGCATATCTTCGAGTGCTTTTTCTCTCTGAGCTTTTTGTAATTCAACCTCTAACAATTTAGCATGTTTATCTAATTTTTCTTGATATATTTTAATTTGATTAGCAAATACTTCTGCTTGTTCTCTCCATCCCCGAGCATAAACTTTCTCTCGTATTGTTTTATAAATTTCAATAACATCAGCATATGGAGTATTTTCCAGGATTTTTCCTTGTCTAAAAGCCTTTCTTTTTTCTATTTCATAGTCTCGTACCATTTTTTCAGCGTTATTTACATTTTCAGAAATATATTTCTCAAAATCTTCCTCTTCTTTCTTCCTTTCAATAGCTTTTAGCCTTTTTTTATCTACTCCTATTTCTTGACCAATTTTATGCATTTCTTCAAGAGCTTTTTCTCTTTGAGCTTTTTTAGCTTCTACCTCCCGTAATTTATTATCTTGTTCTAATTTTTGAGAATAGTGATTTATTTGACTATTATATACGTCTGCTTCTTCTCTTCTTCCTTTTTCAAGCAGCATCCGTTTTACTCTTTCATAAATCCCTATAATTTTCAAAAAGGGGGGGTTTTCTGCTAATCTTCCTTCCTTAATGGCTTTTTTCATAGCTAATTCATATTCCCTAGCCATTAATTCAGCTCGATTTATCATTACATCAAGAATACTGTCAAACTCTTCTTTCTCCTTTTCAGCAACTTTTTGTTCTTCTAAAACTTTTAATTTTTCAGCATCCAATCCTACAGTTGGGTGCTCTTTAACTTTAAATGATTCTTCAATTTCCTCCTGCTTTTTCGCCTTCCCGGCTTCAATTTGGCGTAATCTATTGTCCTTTTCTAACTTTTGGTTATATGTATATATTTGACTTGAAAATATAGTAACATCAGTTTCCCAACCTCTCTCTAAAGCTATTTGTTTAGCTTCTTTAAAAATATTAATAATCTCAGGATATGGACATTTTAATTCAAATTTCCCTTGTCTTAATGCAACTTCATACTCTCTAGCTAAACGTTCAGCTCTTTTTGTTTTATCCTCAATTTGATTTCTAATGTTTTGAATTTCAAGTTGTTTTTGACGTTGTTCTTCCATTAATGCTTTTTGTTTTTCATCGATTTCAATCTCTACTGCTTCATCCTTAATTTTTAATAGTTCTTCTGTTTCTTTTTGTTTTTTCTTTTTCTCCGCTTCAATTTGTCTGATCTTTTGGTCTTGCTCAAATTTTTGGATATAGACATTTATCGTGTCATCGTAGATAGCAGCCTCATTATTCCAACCCTTATCAATAAGCAAATCCTTAATTTTTTTATAAATTTCAATTACTTTAGGATAAATACATTCTTCTACGATTTCTCCCTCCTTTATTGCTTTTTGCATTGCTAATTCATATTCTCTTCCCATTCTGACAGCTTCTGTTGCCATATTATCAATTTGGGCTTTAAAAAAATCCTGTTCCATTTTTTGAAGCTCAATTCCCCTCAACCTTTCCATTTGTGCGAGTTTTTCTTGTTCGCTTATCTCTTTAACGTGTTCTTCAATAACTTTTTCTTTATGTATTTCAGTTTCAATTTTATGTTTAATTTCTAAACTTTCCTTTTCTAGTCCTTCAAAATGTTTAATTTTTTCTTTCTCTAGGATTTCAATTGTATCGCGGATTCTTTTAGCTTCATATGTCCATTTCAGTTCTTCAAATAAATCAACGCCTTCTTTATATAATTTTATAGCTTGGTCATACTCATTGATTTTAGCGAATTCTACGGCTTGATCTAAGATCTCATAAGCTTTTGAGGATACTTCCTCCTCTCGCTTTTTGGTTTCTAGAAATTGTGTCAATTTTTCTTCTTTTTCTTGTACTTTCTTTGGAGGTTCTTTTAATTCTTCTGGTTCTTCTTTTTTAATATCTCGTAAGTATTCCGCCTTTTTATTATAACATTCTTCAATTAATACAAAAAGTCTTTCTATCTCATTAGATTTCCCGAGATCTTCTAAGATTTTTTCAACTTCGTCATATTTATCAAGTGCTTCCTCAAATTTATTATCGTTTGTTAATTCATGAGCCTTAACTATCAATTGATTCGCCTTATTAATCAAATCCTCTTCTATTTTTGCTTCTTCGATCATTTCGGGCTCTTTAATAATTTGAACTTCTTCTTGTAATTCAGGTTCCTCAATCAGCTCAACTTTCTCTTCTGGTTTTGTTTCGATTTCTCTAAATGCTTCTTCTTTTAATAGATAAACTTCTGAAATCTTGTCATTAATAGCTCGAATTTCTTCTGTTCTATTAATTTGGGTATACAACCCAATTGCCTGACGTAAAATTTCAATGCTGTCATCATAATACTGTGCTTGTATTAGATTAACCGCATGTTCAACTAATTCATAAGCTTCAGAGGCAATTTCTTCTTCCATATCCATTAAATCAGAAAAAAAAGCATCCTTCGTCAAATCTAATTCATCATCATCGAATTGCTGGTCGAAATCTTCCTCTCTTTTCTCTTCCATAAATTTCATCTACCTTAAAGGAGAATTAAGAATGAAAATAATAATTAAAAATTCCTTTACAAATTCAAAATAATAATTTAGTTTTAATTAAAAAATCATTAACCGAAAATAAATATTTAATCAATTATATCTCAAATTTTCCTAAATTTCTATTAAGATAATCATCGCAAATTTTACCTCCTTCATTTGTTAAACTCCAACCACTTGCATCTCTTTTTACAAGGTTTAATTTTTCGACACTAGCTAAAACTGAATGTACTTCATCCTCGGTTTTACGAACACCAAAATCTACCCTCAAACTAAATACAATTTCATCAATTGGCACAGATCCCCCAAGTTCATCTTCCATTACTCCCAAAGCTGCAATAATTTGATTTTGTTCTGCCATTCCTGCATCCATAGAATGTGAAACTTCATCAAGTAACCATGGATTCTTATCTAACATCTTTTTAATTGCCTTTTCATCGCCTTTCTCAAACAATATATCGAATTCTTCTCGGATCTTCTTCTTCTTAGCCATAAAAATTGCCTATTTTTCAGTTTAATAAGAAAAATTCTAGATATTATATTATTATCTATAATATAAATTTAGATAATAAAATCTTTTATGATGGTATTAAAAATAAGATTTATGTTAGTTTTGTTAAAAATTCTCCAACTTCTTGAGCATCACACATATGAAACTTTTTGTCCTCTCCCTTAATATATGCTAACCTTACATTTTCTTTTGTTGCTTCATCGTCAATAGATTCCTTAAGGGCTTTTAATGTAAAATTCATAAGCTCATCAAAAGTCATAGTCTCATTATAATTTTCAAGTAAATATTCTCTGGCCGACGCTTCTCCAGTTCCAATAGCATATGCTTTGAATGGACGGTAAATTCCACTTGGAGATGTTGTGTAGATCTGTGTACCGCTTGCATCAATTGCGATGAAAAATAGGGCGCAACCCCAAGGTCTTACACCTCCAAATTGAGTGTATTGTTGTTTTAAATCAGCAACCGCTTTAGCTAACATATTTAAGCGAACAGGTTCATCATATGTTAATCTAAATGATTGAGCTTGAACTCTTGCATAATTAATAAGTGCTCGAGCATCTGCATGTAATCCTGAAATAGCAACACCAATATGTTCATCTACTTGGAATAATTTATCTATTGAATCTGCATCCATTAACGGAGAAGCGACTTTTATTTGTGCTGCTAAACACACATCATCTTTTGATTTAACTGCTACAGCGAGTGTACCTCGCCTAACTGCTTCTAGTGCATATTCTACTTGAAATAGACGCCCTTCTGGACTGAATACAGTTAATGCTCGATCATATGCCCTACCTGCTGCTCCAAACATTTAATTTACCTACTATTATTTGATTTTATACTTTTAAAATATATAACAAAATTTTAATTTATGGTTTATAACAAATAAAAAGCTATATCTTTTTAGTCTTTTCTAAAATAGCCTTGGTTAAATCTTTAAAAACAGGCTCAACAAGCACATTTTCTTTTGCACTTGTTTCAAGATAGGCTATTGAGTTTAGCTCTTCTTTTAATGCTTCCCCTTCTCCCGTTCCAACTTCTCTTTGTCCTTGTTCTGCTAAATCTATTTTATTACCAACTAAAATGGATGGTTTACCATCCCCTATTACTTTTTCCACTTCAGCTTTCCAGTTTAGGATATTTTGAAAGGAGCTTCTTCGGGTTAAATCAAATGTATATACAGTTGCGCTACTTCCACGATAAAAAGGTGGGCGTACAAAGCTAAAATGCTTCTGGCCGGCTAAATCCCATAATTGAAGCTTAACAAGATATGAAGGATACTCCTCTAAATCAACTTGCTTAGTAGAGAAGTTAGAACCAATCGTCATAATATAATTTTCTTTAAATGTATTCTCACAGTAACGAAGAACCATAGATGTCTTCCCTACACCACCATCTCCTACGACACATATTTTATAAATAAATGACTTGGTTGGACTTTCTGTAATTTTACCGTCTCACCATTCTGGCTAATTATATACATTTATTAATAGCAATCATTCAAGATTTCTATTTTTTAAATCATAGAAAATATTGAAAGTTGCTTTATTGAGAATTATTTATAATATTATATTATATTCCATAAATAAAAATAATCGTTATTATTTGTTTTTTTTTGATTCAGAATTTTAGGATAATACACTTATTAATGGTTTAGATCAAATCATCAAGATTGTGAGATTATTTTCCAATAAAGGTTGGATCCCTTTTATCCTTCAAAGCCTTCAAGGACTCTTCGAAATCTCTGCTTCTAAGTGCCTTACTCCACATTTTATTCTCAGTATCCAGTTGGTTTTCTATTATATTCCTAAAGTATGTATGCATAGTTTTTTTAATTAATTTAATTGAAAGTGATGGGCCCTTTGGCGGAATAAGTCTTAAAGCTTGCTTTCTCGCAAAAAGCATCAATTTTTCTCTGGGTAATATTTTATTAACTAACCCTAATCTTTCTGCGTCTTGAGCAGTCATCCGATCGCCAAGATAAAACAGTTCCTTGGCTTTATTAAAACCTATCAATAATGGAAATAAAACTGTTGTGGCAAAATCTGGTATAACTGCTCTTTTTACAAAAAATAATGCCCACCATGCATCTTCCGCCATGTAAATTAAGTCCGAACAAATCACTGGAAGTGTAAATCCCCCGCCTACTGCAAAGCCATTTATTACAGATATCAATGGTTTTGAAAAATCCCAAAACTTAAGACATAAATTCTTCGATGCCATATCTCTTAAATCGAGTTCCTTTCTATAATTTTCAGGAATATCTTTCAAAATTTCATTTGAAAAATAACCTCCTGAAGAAAAAGCTCCTGCTTCTTCACACCCTGTTAATATCATTACTTTAACTTGGTGATCATTTTCAGCATGGTCTACAGCATACCACAGTTCTAAAAGCCTAATGGTGAAAGAGCATTTTTTTTGGAAGGCCAATTTAGAGTAACTGTTAAAATTCCATTTTCTTCTTTTTCATATTTAATTTGTTTAAATTCTTCAACAAGCATTAATACAATAAAATCATAAGACAATAAAATATTTTATATGGTTATATCATCATAAAAAGTTTTTAACATATAATACCAGAGATATTTACAAATGAGTTCTGTAGAAGAGAAGATTAGAAAATTGGCAGAATTAATAATATATTCGAACAATATAGTTGCATTAACTGGAGCTGGAATGTCAACTGAAAGTGGAATTGCAGATTTCAGGACACCTGGAACGGGTTTATGGGAAAAAGTAGATCCATATGAATTTGCATCAATTCATTCCTATATAGCAAATACAAGTAAAAATTTAGATTTTATGTTAGAGACTGGAAGAAATATTTTTAGGGCACGTCCAAATAAAGGTCATAAAGCTCTAACCAAGCTGCAAAAGTTTGGAAAGCTAAAAGGAGTACTAACTCAAAATATAGATAGATTACACCATAAAGCTCGAACTAAAAATATTGTTGAATTCCATGGGAATGCCTATGAAGCGAAGTGCATGACCTGTGGGCAAATTTATGAAATTACGGTTATGGTTAATCAAGTAATGAGCGGGAAATCATTTCCATCTTGCAGGAGATGCAGAGGTATGCTTAAACCAAACGCAATTTTTTTCGGAGAACCACTTGAGACTCAAACACTTGAAGCTGCAGATAGAATGCTTGAAGAATGTGATTTACTTTTAGTTTTGGGATCCTCTCTTGTAGTTTATCCTGTAGCTTGGTATCCCCCTCGAGTTTTATCTGCAGGAGCCAAATTAGCAATCATTAATATTCAAGAGACTGATATGGATTCAGCTGCTGAAGTTGTAATTCATGAAAAAATCGGGGATGTGCTTCCAGATGTAGTTTCCATTGTTGAAAACAAGATGAATATAAACTAAAACAACCATTTTATCGATTTTTTGAAGATGTTTTATTATTTATTACTGAAACGATTGCTACAATAGAAATTACAAAAATAATTAGTAAAAAATCAAAATCACCAATATTTTCATTCTGATTAGCCGTGTATGATATAAAAGTTAAAACTGATACTACTAAATTATTATTTTTTACTTCTTCTTTTATCAATATTCCTTGTTCACTATAAGTCAGAATAATTTGATCATTAACAATATCAATAGTTACCGTGTTGTTCTCGACGCTTACAGTCCAATTTGTATACATCTCAACGAATGTTTTTATAACATTTACATCTACGGGGTCATTCGGAATAATATAATATCCTCCATAACCATTTAATAACAGAGTATCCATGGATTTATTATATCTAAAATATTGTTGGGTTTTATTATAACTTAAACACGCTTGGTTTTGAAATTTCCTTGAATCAACAACAGAAACTTGATAAATATTAGTAGTAGTATTGTACTCACTAACAGTCACATTGGCTCCTAACGCTTCAATTGGCTTATAAATCTTAGACAAATCTAGAAATTCTACTTTGAGTCTCAAGAGTCCCGGAGCTGTGTATTTGTCAAAATCATATTCTATGAATCCTTCCTCATCTATGGGAAGGCAAGAACCCCCAAGTTGAAAATCAGCAAAAATAGGACTGAAAATACAGGAAAAAGTTAAAAAGAAAATTAATATATCCCCCAAAATATGGTTTTTTAATTTCATCAAAATTTAATGACTTTCATTCATAAAAAAACTTTTCCAAATTAGGCTTCAAAGATGCATAAACTCAAATTAAAGAAATAAGAAAAAAATAATTAATAATATAGTGCCTAGATTAACCAGATCTTAGGACCTTCTTGTCTATTTTTCCAACAACGGTGAGAGGAAGCTCTTCTGAAAACTCTATTAATTTAGGAACTTCATATGGAGCTAAACTATCTTTAGAGAATTTGATTATATCCTCCTTTAAAGCCTCTTTATCTCTATCGAATTCATAGTCTGGCTCGATTTGGATAAATGCTTTTACAATTTCGGATCCAGGTCTATCAGGGTTGGGGATTCCTATTAATGCAATCATCCCAATTGCGGGATGTTTTGCAAGGGTATCTTCAACTTTTGCTGAAAAGACTTTAAATCCTCCAACTATTATCATATCCTTTGTACGATCGACAATTCGAATATAACCATCCTCATCCATTATACCGACATCCCCAGTATGCATGTAGCCATCATTATCTATGGCTTTTGCGGTTTCTTCTGGTTTATTATAATATCCTTGCATAACTAATGGACCACTTACACAAAGTTCTCCGGGTTCTCCTAATGGGACTATCTCATTCGTTTCAGGATTAACAATCTTTAAATCGACATTTAGAAATGGTGGACCTACAGTACCTAACTTTTTTGTACCTAAAGAAGGATTCATACTTGCAACTGGTGAAAGCTCAGTCATTCCCCAAAGTTCCAGTAATTTTCCCTCACCTACTATGCTTTCCAATTTTTCTTGAGACTCTTTTGGGAATGGAGCCGCTGCAGAGATGCACAACCTTAAATTTGAATGATCTAATCTTTTAAATTTACGAAAATTGATTAAAATTTGATATAAAGAAGGTACATTTACTAACATTGTTGGTTTATATTTCTTCATTTCATTACAAATATGAAGTGCATCACGAGGATTAGCAATAATAATTTGACTCATACCATTATAAAGAGCACCTTGACATACCGTTAAACCAGCAACATGAAACATAGGAAATCCTGATAATAATACTCCTTTTCCTTGTTCCCATTGAAGCCAAGTAATAATACCTTTCATATTTGAAACATAATTTCTATGACTTAACATAGCACCCTTCGGGGGCCCTGTAGTGCCCCCAGTGTATTGAATCCAACCTAAATCATCAGGGGTTAAATCTACTTTAGGTAAATCGGCCGAAAAATTTGTTAAAACATCATCTTGATAATTATATACTGTTTTCCCTTCCAAAGGAGTGACCTCTCCAGAGGGGATTTCTCTAACAGCCTTAATTTTTGCTTGATCCTCTTTAGAAAATGAACCAATTACACTTGTTGCAACTACAACTTTAAGCTGTGGTAATTTATCAGCAATTTTTGTCAACCTATGTTGAAAAATAGCATCTAAAGTGACTAAAGCCACATTTTTACCACCCGCTCCAAGATCATTCAATTGATAATGCATTTGAACGTCAGACATTAAGGGACTGACTCCTGAAACAATGCATCCCGCTTTTAGAGTGCCTAAAACAGAATATACATATTCAGGAATATTTGCTAAATTAATTCCGACTACATCTCCTTTTTGAAATCCATTTTCAATCAACATATTCGCAAATTGATTAGAATTTCTATCTACCTCACCAAAACTAATCTCTAATCCCTGATAAGCAAGTGCCATTTTATCAGAAAAATTCTCAAATGTCGGTCTTATCATTTCCGGATAAGTAGTTTCAAATTCCTCTGGGGGTATATCTTCCATCCCCGGATCCCAGCTTTTTTCTTTCCAGAAGCGACTTTCGTATGGATTTGACATATTTTTATTCACATTTTTCTTCTGTTCAATTCAATTCAAAATCGAATTGTGATATTTAATAAGCTATTTTTTTTTAAAAAGGTTTATTAAAATTATATAATCTTCAAGAATTCAATAAGGATTATCTTGGGATTGTAAGATTTTTTTATAAAAATTAAAAAATTGAAAAAAAAGTATTTTGAAAAAACAATATTAGTGTTTTCGCAGAAGTTTCTTATCTACTTTTCCAACTACTGTAAGTGGCAATTCTTCTGTGAATTCAATAATTTTGGGAACTTCATATGGAGAGCATTCTTCTTTGGCAAATGCAGTAATTTCTTCCTTTAATGCCTCATCATTATCATACTCATAATCTGGGGCAATTTGTATTATTGCTTTCACAATTTCAGAACCAGGTCTATCAGGATTTGGAACTCCAATCGTGGCAACCATTTCAATAGCAGGATGCTTTGTTAATGTATCCTCCAATTTTGCTGAGAATACTTTAAATCCACCAACGATAATCATATCTTTTGTTCTATCTGCGATTCTGACGTACCCGTCTTCATCCATAATTCCAACATCACCAGTATGCATAAAACCATCTGAATCAACAGCTTTCTTAGTTTCTTCAGGTTTATTATGATATCCTTCCATAACCATTGGACCTTTTACGCAAATCTCTCCTGGTTCACCTAATGGTACTTCTTTCCCTGTATCAGGATCTAAAAGTTTAAAATCAACATTTGGGAATGGAAGACCAATGTGTCCTAGTTTTTTCTTCCCTTTTGAAGGATTACCAATAGTTAAGGGTGAAGTTTCTGTCATTCCATATAATTCTATGAGTTTACCTTCACCTATTATACTCTCAAAAATCTCCTGTGATTCTTTAGGAAAAGGTGCTGCTGCTGATATAGCATAATCAATCATTTCTCTGTCGATTTTTTTAAATTTCGGATTCTTAATCAACATTTGATATAAAGTAGGCACATTTGCTAAGACTGTTGGTCTATATTTCAGCATTTCTTTTATAATGTGGTCAGTATCTCTCGGATTAGGAATTAATATTTGACTCCATCCTAACATTATTACATTTGCACAAGTAAATAATCCTGCGATGTGGAAAAATGGAAATCCAGATAATCCAAAGCCTGCTCCAAATTCCCAGCTAAGCCAGTGTTGAAATATTTTTATGTCTGCAACAAAATTTTTATGGAGTAATTTCGCACCCTTTGGCGGCCCAGTTGTGCCTCCGGTGTACTGAATAAACGCAATGTCACTGGATTTTACTTTTACATCTGGTAAATCATCAGGATATTTCCCTTTTACTTGCTTATGGTATTCTAGTACTGTTACTCCTTTTAATGGAGTTACCTTTCCTTTCGGAATCTTACCAACTAATTTACCTAGAGTTCCTAACATTTTAGGCATGAATCCTGCTACTGATGTTGTAATAACTAGCTTCAATGATGGAATTTTAGAGTATATTTTTGTAATATGACCAGCAAAAATAGCATCTAAAGTAAGTAAAGCGACTTGTTTTCCTCCAGAGCCTAAATCATTTAATTGATACTCTATTTGGACAGCTGAAAGTAATGGAGAGACACCTGAGACGATAATTCCTGCTTTTAATCCTCCCAAAATGCCAATTATGTATTCAGGAATATTTGCAGTGTTTATTCCTAGTACATCTCCTTTTTTCATTCCATTTTCAATTAACATGTGAGCAAATTCATTTGATAATTTATCCAATTCTCCATAAGTGATCTCTGTTCCATAGAATGCTAGTGCTAATTTATCAGGGAGTTCTTCAAATGTCCTCCTAGTAATTTCAGTAAATGAAAAGTCAAACTCTTTTGGATCCAGATCCTTAATATGAGAGTCCCAGCTTTTTTCCTTCCAAAAACGTGAACTATAACTCACTATTTTTTCACCTAATTTTAATCTAAAAATATTTTTTAAAATTAAAAATGCAACACAGATATTATACGTTACCTATTGATGAGATTGATTATGATAATTAGTCATATTCAATAATATCAAATTTGGTTGATCCATCAAGTATACCGCTATTATAACAAATACTGAATCTTATTCTTTTTATTTTTACTTTCAATCACCCCCCTCCGTCTTCATAGAACACTGTTACTTTTAAGAAAACATTTCTTCTCATAAAAAGGAATGATATTACTTTCGAATGAAAAAACTACAAAGGTTTCAGAAAATTGTCGGTGTATCTTCGTTTTATTTTGAAGAATTGATATTTCATATGATGACCTTGGATCAAACAGGATTCACGTTACATAAAAGAAACAATAGTATTTCTCTTATTTCAAGTGGTGACGGCACGTTAGATGAGTTACTTTCAGGAGGCTTTCATCGAGATTTGGTGTATTTAATCTACGGAGATAAGAAACTAACAACAAATATTTTATTGACTACAGCCGTTATTGCCCAAAAAGCATTTACCAATGGGGGGCTTGGAGAAGGTATTAGAGTTGCTTTTATCGATGGAAACAATAGATTTAATCCTTATAATGTAAGCAAGTTTGCAGTATCTCAGAATCTTTCCCCTCGGAAGACATTGGAAAACATTCTTATTTCACGAGCGTTCACATGGGATCAAATGGTCGAGATTTTAGAAAACAGACTTTCTACACTTGAAGATGTGAAAATTGTGCTAATATCTGGGATCACAACTATGTTTGAAGGATATGAAAAACATACATTCGAAGATCTGTTAAGGACTATAGATGGGATTAAGCAAATCTTGTGGAAAACAAACCCTCTCATTATCATAACGGCCCCCTTACACGAAAACTCCCTTTTTAGACCGAAAGGCGGAAAAATCCTTTCGCATTTTGGAAATGTGCTCGTGATGATAAATGATGATGAAAGGTTTGTAGAATATGTTCTCGTTCAACACCCATATCTTCCAGAAAATCGGCTGTTGAAGTGGAAACCTCGTACATCCAAGAAAAAAGTACCTTTAAAAAATACTACATTAGACTACTGGGTTTGATAAATTACCAAAAGGCTTTTTCAAATTTATCTATTGTATCTTGTAAACTATCTTTAATTTGATTTTCGAAATCAACAAAAACACTTACATCATTATCCCAGTTATTAAAAAACTCTTTAGGGTATATAGTGAAAAATTTATTTACAATTTTAGTAAGTTCTTCTTTAACCTTTTTCTCTTTAGTTTTTTTTGGAGCATTTACTATGAATGAAATCCCAAATTGCTTCGTAATAATATATTTATTATCTTTAATCTCAAAACTAGACAAACCACCACTTTCTAATTCTTCTGCTATTAAATTTAATGCAGATATTAGTGCCCCAATTAATTGTTCATCTACTTTTTTTTCAAGAACACG
>JABAHP010006750.1_pt1 | contig 30932 bp, 32 predicted proteins | sample 7062081 | NCBI WGS metagenome assembly JABAHP01 (sample SAMN14534357, study PRJNA622989) | marine sediment metagenome | biome: marine biome [ENVO:00000428]; feature: marine pelagic biome [ENVO:01000023]; material: deep marine sediment [ENVO:00002113] | place: India: Gulf of Kutch | collected...
CGCCAGAACGCATTATATTAAGTACCATCGACATATCGGGTGACTGGCAAAACTGGGAAGCAACCGAAGCATCTGAAGTCCTACGACCTGAAACCGAATGGGAAGGTGCTTACGCACCTTTAGAACCCTCAGTTCGAAGTGTAGCATATGGTCAGGTAAATCAGCTTAGAGACCCGGCAATATACGTCGAGAACAACGATGTTTACCTCCTATACGCCGTCGCGGGAGAAAGCGGCATAGCAATTGCCAAGTTAAACTTTAGTAGTTAGACAATCGAAGGGTTTAAAGTAAAATTCAAAGCCACGTTTAATTTCATAATTATTAGTAACGCGAGCGCACGCCGCTTGCGTGTGTTATTTATTCCGTGATTGGAGCAACTATAGCTTGANNCTCTAAGAGTTTACCTGTGCTACCTCCTCCACAAAAGAATGTCTCCATCATTGAGATTTCAGTATCAATTACTGTGTGCAGCCTTTCCTTCAAACCAAGGGTTGGAGTCCCCCCAGGAGGATAGCCGCTTACTTTATGTGCGTCCTTGAATGGGAATAGTTTGACATTAGCCACACCTAGAGCTCCTGCAGCTGCTCTTAGATTTACTCTTTTATCCCCAGGTATTACGAGCAGTACTCTTTCACCCTGGTTTGTCTCAGATACAAGGTTCTTAGTGATCCTGTGGAGTGGTATTCCAGTTGCCTCAGCAGCATCAGCGGTGTGTACTGTTTCAGATTTTTCAATGAATCGGTACCAGATACCTAGCTTGTCAAGTTCTGATTTTAAATCCAAGTCAAGTCCTCAGTTTAGTTCCTGTTACTTAATGTAAAAATATATGCGAAATTTTACGGTTCAATAAATTAGGTACATGTGTTTATTACGCCCTTTATGTTATAATCCTGTTGAGCGTTATGGCTAACTACTGGAGAAATTTTCCCTCGGGTCCCAATCCCCCCAAAGAGGTGTATGTTGTAACTGAGATTCAGAGGAATAGTCGTAACAAATATGAGTATGATGGGAGATTAGGTGTATTCAAACTCAATAGGGTTCTTTATACTTATTATCCTGCTGACTATGGTTTTATTCCACGTACACTAGATGATGATGGTGATCCCCTTGATGCTGTCCTTTTGATCAATGAACCAACTTTTACTGGGTGCGTGACGGTTGCCAGACCTGTGGCTAACATTAGAATGATGGATGGCAGGGATATGGATGACAAAATTGTTTGTGTTTCCACTACTGACCCTTTCTATAAACATATTGAGAATTTGGATGATCTTCCCAGAAGCGTCATTGATGAACTGAGTTATTTTTACAATAATTATAAGAGAGCTGAAGGGGTTATCACAGAGGTACTGAAGTGGCAGGACCAAGACGAGGCTAAAAAAATCATCGAATGGGCCCAAGAAATGTATCAAAAACTCGAAGAAGAAGAGTAGATTTTCCACGGATACTAATCCAGATAAAACGGAAAATAAGCCATAAACCGACACACAACTACTCATGCTGTTTTATTCAAATAAGGCAAATCACCTGCGATATTTGGTTCAGTTTTAAGCTTAAAAGTGATAAATCTCTATGGAATCAACGTTCCAAATGATTCCTACAGGTTCTTTTTAAATAATAAGACACAATATCAATCTGGTCAAGGTGAAAAAGAAGTACAGCTTGATAGTTGCAACTATAATGCTATTACTTCTTAGAGTAACATCCACATACGGCATCAACTCATTTAGCAATGTTTTTGTTGAAACCAACGCCACAAGCACCATAAGCCAAACACCTTGTGAACAGTTCAACGTCCTCGTAATATTGGTAAACAACACATTGCAGCAAGTGGAAGCCCTTGTTGCAGAGTTACCTGAAAATGATGACCACACCACATCATTAAAAGATGAACTGGGTTTAGCATCAGATGAATTTGATGAAGCAGTCAGTCTAGCTGAAGAAGGATCTTGTGAAACAGCGACAAGTTTACTTTATGAAGTTCTTGAAAAACTAGGTGAAATCGCTTCAGAAGCACTTGAACAAGAATCAGGTGAAGATGAAGATTATGAGAAAACTGTTAGAATAATTGAATTCAACGAGAAAATAGAAAGGGCGCAGGAATTGTTATCCAATATTTGGGAAACAGTCGATCAGCTGCAGTCATCTAGTATTAACGTTAATAATATCAGTAGTTTGCTGAATTTAATTCAGGAGAAGCTTGAGTTAGTTGAGGAAGCTATTTCAGGGTTCAATTTTGAAGATGCAGAAGAGCTGCTTTCTGAAATAGATGAGCTTTTCGAAGAAGCTAATAAGATGGTTAAAGAACTCAACAAACCTAAAACAGTAAAGCGTGCGTCGGACTTTTTCAATAAAACTAGGGATAGAGTACTAAAACTTGAAGACCAAATTGTTTTGATTCTTACACAGGAAAATGCCTCCGAAAAAGTCCTAGAATCAGTGAGTGAAGCCTTCCAAGATGTGTACAATGAGTTAGAGGATATTGAGGAATTAATATCATTAGAAGACTTGGAAAATGCTTTAGAAGATTTTGATGATCTTTTTGATGAATTAGAAGACACATACGACATCCTCGATGACGCAGTAGAAGAAGCTGGGGAAAAGTTGGAGGACTTGGCGGAGCTTGAATCATGGATAGACTACCTAGAAGACCAAATTACTGAGCTAGAAACCATTGGCTTTAATGTTACTGAATTATGGTCAACGATGGAGCAAATAAATAGCGATTACACGGAAATCAAAGAAAAGATAGAACAAGGACAATTTGAATCTCTTGAAGAACAAATAGAGCAACTCGAAGAAAAGATGGAAACCTTGGAGAATAAGATATCAAAAATCATTGAAGAATTAGAAGAACAAGAAGAGGACGAAGAAAAGGAAGAAAAAGACCAGCAAACAACGGAAGATGATGAAAACGAGGATGAAGATGAGAACGAAATCGAGGATGACGACGACAAGAAAGGCGGTAAAAAAGACGGAGACGAAGATGAAGATGACGAGATAAATGGAGATAAAGATGAGGGTGAAGATGAGGGTGAAGATGAGGATGAAGATGAGGATGACGACGCTAAAAAGGATGATAAAAAAGACAAAAAAGTCACAGACGATAACGCTGGGAAAAACAAAAACAGAGGACGAAAAGACGATTAGAGACCCATTTTAACCACAAGCACGCACCCGTGTTCTTTTATATTTAATATAATAAGATGAATTAGGTTGCGTAATACCTTATTTCCAGTCCTAATGCTAATTGCAGCTTGTGCTTTCATAGCTGAAGCGAATGCCATTAGTGACTACACTCCCACTAGTCTTAACCTCAAGGTATACGCTGACGGAGTCATCAAAGTTGAATACCGTGTAAATATTAATCCTGCTCTGGCAAGACTGAACATAACTGGCTTGAGCACCCAAATACACAATCTTATGGTGAAAGACCAAGACCATGAAATCTTGGAAAGCAGTCTAATAGATGGGAAAATTGTGGTAAATGTTCTGGGTGCAAGAAAACTAGTAATTGATTATACTTCACCAGGGCTCACCGTCAAAAATGGCTCACTATGGGGACTAAATATCGAATTACCAATTGAAGCCAATATTATCCTCCCCTCCTCTACAACAATACTCATGATTCAACCGATGCCATTAAGCATTGGAATCCTCGATGAAGTGACCACTCTCACAATGCCCCAAGGAAACATAACGATAAACTACATTATTGGCATCGTTGGCACCAAGGAACACGCTCTTCTTGTGTTAACCGACGCCGAAGAAACAATTTCAGAACTAACAAAACAGGGAATCATGCTCAACAGCTCATCCTCAATCCTCGAAGAAGCTTGGCTTGCATACCAATCCAAGAACTATATCGGAGCTGAAGAACTTGCGAAAAACGCAAAGAACAATGCCTACGACACCGTTGAAACAGCATCCAAAGCATCATCAATGATAGAATCCGCTGAATCCGCGTTACAGACCGCTTTAGAAGAAGATAGAACATCATCCACAGAAGAAGCATCACAAAAACTTCAAAAAGCAAAATCATTGTATGAATTGGGAGAATATGAAACAGCCTCAAATTACGGAGAAGAAGCTATAACCTACGCAAACGAATCTACACAACCCCCTCGAACAATTAACTTCTTTTGGATACTCCCAATCGTCGGTATCATTATAATAACATACTTAGTTTTTCAACAAAGAAAAAAACCAGAAATCAAAGACAAAATCACCATAGTTGATATAGAAGAACTCTTAGCAGATTATCCCCGTCTGAGAACCGATGAAAGAGAAATAATAAGGTTCGTAGCTTCGTCAAAAGAAGGTGTCTTTGTTTCAGAGATACGTGAAAGATTTAACCTAGCCAGATCAAGTGCTTGGCGAATGGTCCGAAGACTTGAGGAGATGGGTATAATCGAAACAGAGACAATTGGTCGTGAGACTTTTCTAAAGATTAATTATTCCACAGAAACAGAATAAAAAATCATCCACTTCAATTAAAATCTCCCACTTAATTAATGGGATAATTCGAAATACAACCTATCAAATATTCTTTCCATGAAATCTGTAGAGTTCGGAGTTTTTTTGAGCCCAGAATTATTAGAGTATCAAGAGCTTGAGAAAAGGGCGGAAAAAATAGAAGAACTCGGTTATCATAGCCTATGGATAAGCGATCATTTACAAGGAATTTATAATACCCCTGAAGATCCCAGATTAGAAAGTTGGACAACCTTAACCGCAATCGCCACTAAAACAGAAAAATTGAAACTGGGACACTTAACTCTTGCAGCCCCCTTCAGGAACCCTGCGCTATTAGCTAAAATGGCTACAACGCTTGATGTCATAACAAAAGGAAGAGCAATCCTAAGTATCGGTGCTGGTTGGAACAAAGAGGAATTTGAGGCATTCGGATACTCCTTNNAGTAGAAGCGATCGGCTGATGGATGCTGCTGCAATAATAAAAAAAATGATGACAGAAGAGGTATCCAGCTATGATGGCAAATATTACTCAATAAAAACCGTTTATAATCACCCTAAGCCAGTGCAGGAAAATGGTGTTCCCTTAATGATAGCAGGGGGAGGAGAATCAAGAACCCTTAAGACCTGTGCAGCATACGGGGATATGTCCAATTACGCAGTCTGGAATGGTACTTCTGCTGAATTCAAACATAAAACTGTGGTNNGATCCAGCATCTATATGTAAAACCTGGCCGGCTTTTACTTTTATTAATGCATCGGATGAGAATGCAAATCGAATCGCCAATGAATTTTTCACAAAGGTTCAAAGAACAGAACGAGGTGGGTTAATAGGTTGTCCAGCAAAAATCGTGCAAACCATTTACAACTACATCGATGCAGGGGTAGATATGTTGATACTGAGCTTTCTTGGACCAGACTGGGAGAAAGAAGCTGAATTATTTATGAAGAAGGTGATACCGGAGTTTAAATTTGCGCGTTGATAAAGGTGCATCGATTCAAATTAAATATGGTCAAAATCCCCTAAAGTAAAATGAATTTTACTGGGATCACTATCTTTGAGTTCGTCAAGTTCCTCTGCTCCTAAGAAGATGTTGATTTTCTCCATACTGTTCAAGAAACCATTCCAGTTAAGGACCTTCTTTATTGGATGGTTCTGAACAAACAATCCCGTGATAATATTTACTTTGCTCTCATCAAATACGTTTAAAGCATCTTTTAACAACTTGTCTGCAACATCGAGTCTACCCGGAATGGTCAACAGATAGATTATATATCCCATCGGATAGTCCTTCAGATACCTGTTAATTCTTATGACAATATATCCTAGTATTTTGCCATTTTCCTTAGCCTGCCTAACTATGAATTCTCCCCCTCGTGAATCCAAGTATCTCCAGTTTAGACGGTCAAGATTTCTTTCCACTATGAAATCATAGTATCCCCTTATTTTCCCTAAGAAACTGTTTATTTTCTCATCAAACATGTCAACGGTAGATATACTAANNTTCTTCCTGTAAACGTGTTCCTAATACTATTAGCATACTTCATCAAATGAAACCCATACCTTTTAATTAACGGGTTTTTTGTTGGAACCATCTTTACATGTTTATCGAAATCTTGTATCTTGGCATATATCATCACAGGAAATGGGAAGCGGGGTCTACCCTGCCTTATGTTACGCTGTATAAGTATTGGGTTTGCACTGACGCTGAAATGATGGAGCGAACCGAGTTTTTTTATTAACTCTGTTCTCAATTTTCTCACTTGCGTGTTGACCCCCATTTTTCTAAAATTGGGGTGAACTGCAGCATCCGCTCCATGTGGTAAAATGTAAACCTCTCCTCCAATTTTTGCTCTCTGCAAAACATTGTGTATGCAACCTATGATCTCATTCTCACTTTCTGCAACAACAATTACTGATTGCCCCAGTGGATTATCTATGTGCTTCCAGTTCCAATGCTCTAAAGGGGTGCATGGGATATCAAAATGAGGCCATCCTTTGAAAACAAGCTGCAAAAGTCTGACTATTTCATGTTCGTCACCTGGTTGAAATGGGCGAATTTCGAAGTTACTCAACTAGAGTATAAGAGTCTGTCAAATAGATAAAAGATATTTTCGAATGCGTGGGTAGAACCACACGTATAAATAAAAAATGTTATACTTGCTTTGTTTTGGGGATCGTGAGAGTTAGAACTCCATTGTTGTATTCTTTTCCCATCTTTGATACGTCTATTTCGGTCTCGGGGAGTTTTATTATTGTGTTGAAGTTTCCGGCCTCGAGTTCTAAACCCCCTTCTGATGGGTTTATCTTGATGTCTTGTTCCTCTACTCCTGGTAGTTCAACGAACAATGTAACTGATTCCAGCCCGTTTCTCAAGTCGTAAAGGGGTTCCCTAGGCCTATCAATCATGGGTCTGATAGGCTTCATCGGTTTAATTGGCTCTGGTCCATGGTCTGGCCTGTCCAATGGTCGGGGGGTACCGAAACTTCCCTGTATGTAAAATCCTTTTACACCTGGTTTTTCGATGGGTCTGAAAACCCAATCCCCTTCCAGTTCTCCGGTTTCAACTAGTTTCTTCAGCTCATCGAAATCGTTGAAGAAACTTTCTCTCATTTTTTTCTGGAATTCTTCCATCTCTTTAAAAATGTCATCAAATCTCATTTTTTCACCTCTTTTAAGTTCTTTCAAAAGCCTCAATCATACGTCTTAACGCAATACTCATCATCAAGAACTCGGCTTCGCCCCTCGAAGTTGATCTGTATCTCCCTTTATTGTCCTTCTCGATTAAACCGGTCCTCGTCAGCCTTTTTGTGTAGTCGGAGACGATTTTCGGGTTCATGTTCAACATGTTCATTAACTCTGTGAAGGTCAGGCTGTCCTGTGACTCGAAGATTCTTCTCATCATCCTTATTCTACCTACATTCGAGAGGGTGTTGAATAGCCTCCCGAAGTGTTCTATTTCCCGTTCAAAGGCATGAAACTCTCTGCTAAGGTCTCTGTGTTCCCAGTGGCTTGTATGGAGGGGGATCTCCCAAATCACTTTGTCGTCTTCTACGAGCATTAGTTTTAACATATGTGGGCCTCCTTACCTTTTGGTAAGTTACTGATTGGTAATTACCAAAAGGTAATTAATAAACCTTGCTTGGCACAATTGCGCGCAGGCCTTGGGTACATAATAAAATGTTGCTTAACTAATTTTCATCCAGTGACATCTTCCCTTACACATATCTCTTGAGCTATTCTGAGAGTTTTCTCAGCTTCCTCAACTGAAGAGATTCCCAATACAACTCCATCTAAAAAATTTAGGGATTCAATATACCTCAATGCTTCAACTGGGGGTATCCGTCCAGATGCCAAAATCTTCATCCCAAGTATAGTAACTCCCAAATTTTTCAACATTTCAAGAGCCTTTACACAACTCTCATTCCATTTTGGCTGCACTCTATATCCGATTTTGTTTATTGGCATCATAACAACATCCAAGCTATCAAAAAATTCTTCATTTTCAATTAACTTCGGAATTGTAGTTCCTGGACAATGAGTTACTATTCCAAAAACGGAGTCGGTCTTTAGTATTGCTTTTTTCAAATTTAACAACTTTGGAATATTCAAAGTATTGTTATGACTTACGCCATATTCTTGTGTGTTATCGGTCACATTTCCATCAATTAACAAAGCAACATTTTCCAATCCATTCATCATTTTCAAGCTTCTTTCGCTTATAATAGTTGAAACAGAGGCAATTCTTCTTTTCATACGCTTTTCGGCAGCTTCTATGGCTTCAATTAGTGGTGGGATACCATAGGAAATTCTTGAATAATATGGCTCATAAACGATTTCAGGGGATACAGTCTGTATGCAATCAACGCCATTTTTAATAGAAGATACTATAATTTCAGTAATACTCTCTTTGTCCCTAAATTTGTAACCGTATCTTCGGGCATTTTCCTCCCCAAACTGTCTAAAAGAGTAAAAAGGAGATGTACCTAAAATAACGGGGTACACTTCCTTGGCTCCTATCTTGATACGCTTCAACACCCAAACTACCTAATATTAGAATTATACTTTGTACGTACACATGTAAATGTAATTTAAGAAGTATTTTCAGCATTTTCGATTGCATTTCTAAGTTTTTCTTCTAGGAATTCCGGATCTTTTAAGGCTCTTATCTTCCTCTCCTCCATTAACAAGATGGCTTCACTTCGTTCCAATATTATTTTGCATCTATCAACAGTGGCTATATCAACCATTCTACCATCGACATTCACGGAGGCCGTTCCCTGTTTTAAGCCTTCATCAAAAGCCGTTATCGCTCTTCTAGCGTAGTCCGCATCTTCCTTGGGTATCGAAAAACCAGTGTTAAGGAGGGGAATTGGAACGGGGTGGATGGAGTTACTGCCTTTAAAGCCGAGTCCACGGGAATAGGCGGCTGCCTCTAATATTTTTTCAGGTTCTCTCCAACTAAAGGGTTCAACCCCGATCAGGCCGAAAGGCTGGACACCAGCAGAATAAGCATCAACGAGAATCTTTGATCTGGCATACCATAATTCATCACCCCTCGCAGTTACCGGGACACCCATCTCTCTTGTTAAATCCTCGGCACCAACACCAATGGAGACGATTCGCTGGCTTGATTTGGCGATCTGAAAAGCGTTAAGCACACCTAGGGCTGTCTCAACTGCTATACCAATCTGTATACTTCCCTTCTGTATTCCCCTTTTTTCCTCAAGCTCTGAAATAATCTGTTCCCTAATTTTAACCTCTTCTGCTGATTCTACCTTGGGCAACGAAACGCAGCTTAAACCCGGCCATATAGATGCCTTAAGGTCCTTTCTGGCCTCTTTAATATCTTGGTTTATCCTTACTGAAACGTCTCCGCCTCCCTTTCCTACTAGTGGAATGGATTCTTTAATCAAGGCTCGCGCTGAAGCTTTCTCGGAAATAGGAACAGAATCCTCCAGATCCATTACGTAGCAATCAGCACCTCTGGTAAACGCCTTTTCAACGAATNNAATCAGGCTGGATCTTCTAACAAATGTATTGATGTGAAAATTGGGCATTTATTCTCCTCCTCTAACATATAGTTAAACAGTATATTTTTGTAGTTGCCTATTCACAGGAGGGTTTTATATTTTTTTCAAACATATTAGTTTTGTATAGGAATATGTTCGACATAATCATAAGAAACGGTCGTCTTATTGATGGAACTTCCAATCCATGGTTTAAAGCGGATATTGGTGTGAATGGAACCAGGATTTCGGAGATAAGTAGAGCTCCCCTTGAGTCTGGAGAGAGAAACATTGACGCTAAAGGTCTAGTTGTATCCCCAGGGTTCATCGACACCCATGGGCACAACGATGCTAGAATACTCTTCCACCCTCATGCTAAGAACTACATCGGTCAGGGTGTAACAACCTGTGGTTCAGGTAGTTGTGGTACAGGTATTGCGCCAATCACTGAGTCTTTCAAAAATGAAGTTAGGAAAAGACTCATGCCTAATTCTTTAGACCCTGAATCCATTGCCGTGGATTGGACCACTTTGGAAGAGTTTAGAGCTAAAAGTGAAAACAGAGGCTTAGCCATCAATTTGGCTCAACTTATCGGCCATAATACCCTCAGAGCTGCAGTTATGGGGAAGGAAAGACTTGGAGAAGACTACATGAGGCTTGTAATGCCGACGGAAGACGAATTAAGTAAGATGAAAAAAATGATAGCTCAGGCTATGAGAGAGGGAGCCTTTGGAATATCTGACTTACCAACATCGAACACAACGTTTCCTGAAGAAACCATTGAGCTCTGCAAAGTAGTGGCGGAATTTGGTGGTCTGTACGATACGCATCACAGGGGGAACTACGGTGACACCTTGATTGAAGGCTTAAAAGAAGCAGTTATGATTGGAAAGACAGCTGATATTAAGGTTAACGTATCCCATCTCTACGCCTTATTTCCATGGAACTGGGGTAAGTCTTCAGAGGTAGTGAGGCTAATAGACGAAGCCAGAGAGAACGGGATTGATATCACATGCGATCTATATCCTTGGACTTACTGTATGATGTCTAATCCAATAGCTCTCTTCATGACGGGATCGATGGATGAGAGGGTTCACAGTATAGGATCTACCGGTGAAATGATGGAGAGGCTATTCCAAGATATGAAAGATCCGGAAAAATGGAGACAGATGAAGCAGGAGCTTAAAGATACTTATGAAACAGAGTATCAGGAAAACCTTGAGAAAAAGAAAATTCTCCTTCAACATGGAATCAGGGCTGGGGAACCCCATAACCTAGAATACACGATGGTAATAACCCACTCGAAGACCCACCCGGAACTCGTAGGAAAGTATTTCAACGAAGTCGCTGAAACCATGGGAACCAGCTGGATGGACGCATTAAGAAAGGTGATACTGGACGACGAGGGCCACACTCATACATCCATAGGTGGATTCAGGGAGGCTGACCTAATAGAGATGCTTAAACACCCTGTAACTGCTCTGACATGTGACGGATCAGCAGAAGACTATCCAATCTCATTCACACGGCCAGCACACCCCAGAAACTATGGATCCTTCGCAAGATTCCTGGGAAGATATGTTAGGGACATGGGAGTAATGACATTAGAGGAGGGTGTGAGAAAAATAACCCATAATGCCGCACAAATCCTCGGAATTAAAGACAGGGGAATCCTCAAGGAAGGGCTTTACGCCGACATCACTATATTCAACCCAATTACAGTAAACGCTTCCGGAGACTATGCTCAATCCAGAAAACACCCCATAGGAATAGAATACGTTTTGGTAAACGGAGAATTAACCTACGAAAAAGGGATGTTTAAAGACGTCTTGGCTGGTAAGGTTCTACGTTTTAACAGTAGCTCATAACTACCTACATTTGAGGATAATCAACTGGTAAGGAATCGAAATCTCCATACATTAAATGGATTCTCTCCGAGGGACTCCCCTTAATAATCTCAAGAGTCTCCTTGTCTTGAGATAAAAGACCTTTCCTGCCTAGGAAGAGGTTTAATTTCTTTCTGCTATCAATAAACCCCGCTCTTCTAAGGATTTTTTCATAAGGGTGCCCCTTTATCACCAATGATGTTATAATGTTAACATTGTATTTTTTGAAGTATTTCAATGCCTCTTTGAGCAGCTCATAGCCAATGTCACTTCTGTTTGGATAAGTTAATAAATCAACAACATAGCCTATTGGATACTCGCTTTTTGTGTTTACATGTATGGCGATATAACCTGAAATGCTTGTTTTTTCTTCCGCTACTAGGATGATAAACTTGCCCGCTCTAGGGTCCAAATATCTCCAATGTAAGTATTTGACATCTCTGACAACTATGAAGTCGTATTTTTTGGATACTTTATCCCAGAAGATATTCATTCTTTCGTCAAGGGTATTAGCAGAGGCAATCTTTACTACCGGTTTTGCTAGTTTTTTCCTAAACAAATTTCCAAAATTATTCAAATATACTAATGTTTTGTAACCGATTTTATTCAGGGAAGGGTACTGCATTGGCATTAACTTTAACTGTAAACCAACGTCTTCAATTTTTACGAAAACCTTTACATCATGAGTCAACGTATCGCTTCGACTTTTAAAGTCAGATATCATCAAAGGGTTGGAAGAGACATAGAACGAAAAATCCTGAGAATGGATCTGTGTTCTAGCAAAAGTACTCATTTCTCTAATTTTTTTTGAGATCCCTTTTCTACGCCAATCTGGGTGTACTGCAAGATCTGAGCCAAGGCTGCATTCTATTACCTTTTCTCCGAGTTTTAGATTGAAGTAAACTGAATGTTTACACCCTATAATATTCTCTCCTTTTAAAGCCACAACAACATCATTTTTCCAGTAAGGATTTTCAGTATATTTCCAAAACCAATGGCTTAAAGGCTCTACATCGATATTAGGCCAGATTTTAAACGATTTTTTGAGCAGCTTAATAATACCTTTCTCGTCGCCTGGCTCATAATAACGAGTGTAGTACCCATTCAAGGTATTAGAAAATTTCTTGTCAAGGTAAATATGGCTTTCTCAAGGTCTCTGAGCCATCCGACAACACTTTTCTATTCTCTTGACAACACTTATTGTCAAGGTGAGTTTTACTGAAGACCGCAATAGAGGCTGGTTACATAGTTGCATTTGACGGCGAGGAGCATAGGATTCTCCGAGACGGTATAGTTGTGATTGAAGATGATAGGATAATACATGTCGGGAAATCCTACACGGGCACAGTGGATGAGAGGCTAGACGCCAGAAAAAGCTTGCTTACCCCGGGGTTCATCTGCCTTCACTCCCACATTTGTGGAGGGCATGGCGAAACAGGAAGAAGGGGAGATGGTAGTAGAAGGCAGCTTTACAACAGCGACCTATTCGATAGGTGGCTTCCCCGGCTAAAAGAAAGCGCTACAGCAGCAGCTGAACTTAATTATGTCGAAGCTTTGAAGAGTGGATGCACCACGATACTTGAGATAGGATCTCCAAATAGCATGGGCGAACGAGAATCGTTAGAGCTTGCAGCAGAAAAGGGCATCAGAACCTATTTAGGAAAATCCTACCGTTCAGGAGGATGGTACACCCTAGATGGAAATAAGGTACAATGGCATAACTTTGACGGAGAAAAGTGGGATGAAGAACCAGGATTCAAGGAGCTTGAAGAATGCAAGGGCTTCATCAAAGAATATAACGGTTTCTCCGATGACATGGTAAGGACATTTCTAAACCCAGGACCAGTCGACACCTGCAGCCCGGAGCTTCTGAAGGAGACAAGAAAGCTAGCAAATGAAAACAACCTGCTCATCTCAACCCATGTATCCCAGTCAGTGGTAGAGTTCCAGGAGATGATGCGCAGATATGGCATGACCCCAATAGAATTTCTATCCGATATTGGGTTCCTAGGCCCTGAACTGATTGCAGGGCACTGCATAATAATTGGGGGGCACAGTAAGTCGGGATATGCTGATCCATGGAACAGGGACATAAAACTTCTGGCTAAGACAGGAACAACTGTCGCCCATAATCCCCTAGTATTCGCAAGATATGGGATCGCCCTAGAGTCTTATGCAAAGTATTTGATGGCTGGTGTAAATATTGGCATTGGAAACGATACATACCCCATGGATATCATAAGGAACATGGGACTTACAGCAACGATCTCAAAGATAGTAGAGGGAGAGCCCAGTGTAGCTACTTCAAGAGACGTTTTCAACTCTGTTACATTAAGCGCTGCAAAGGCTCTCAAAAGAAAAGACCTTGGCCGCATATCTCCTGGTGCGAAGGCTGACTTAGTAATTGTAAAACTTAACTCAATAAACATGTCACCTGTCAGGGATCCCATCAGGAACTTGGTCATGAGCGGTAACAATAGTGACGTAACCACAGTGTTAATCGATGGAAAAATTATAGTTAACGAAGGCTTGGTGAAGGGAGTTAACGAGGAGCAATTAGCGGAGAACCTTCAAAGGGAGCAGGAAAAAATATGGGACATGGTCCCCGAGCATGACATCTTTGGAAGAACCATCGACGAGATGACGGTTCCCTCGTTTAAACCATGGGAGAAACGTTAGACCTCTAACTTTAGTCAATGCTCTCTATTCCTCAATGAAATACGCTTGATTTATAATCAAGTTGAGCATTGAAGAATGGAAATGTCAAAAAATGAAGCATACAGCTGGGTTGACGAGAACGAAGCAACCCTGATTGACGTTAGCGATAAAATCTGGGAATACGCGGAGGTGGGGCTGCAGGAGTCAAAATCAGCAAGCTTACAGGTGGATGTCATGAGAAATGACGGCTGGGAAATCGAGATGGGTGTGGCTGATATGCCCACCGCTTTCGTTGCAACTTGGGGCGAAGGGAAACCCGTTATAGGCTATTTAGGAGAATATGATGCCCTTCCAGGTCTTTCACAAAAGGCAACTACCTACAAAGAACCAATTAAAGAAGGAGCTCCAGGCCACGGATGCGCACACAACCTCCTAGGAGTCTCATTAATGGCCGCTGCCATGGCTTCTAAGGCCGTTATGGAAAAACATGGCATCAAAGGAACCTTAAAGTACTATGGATGCCCGGCGGAGGAAACCTTGGTAGGAAAAGCCTTCATGGCAAGGGAAGGACTTTTCGATGAATTAGATGCAGCAATAGCTTGGCATGGTGGACAATCAAACATCGCAGCTCTCATAAGTAGCAACGCAATGAACTCCTTCAAAGTTCACTTCTATGGTCGAACCGCACACGCTGGTGGGGATCCTTGGAACGGCATAAGCGCCATGGACGCTGTTCAATTAATGAATCACGGCGTTGAGTGCTTGAGAGAGCACATGATCCCAGAAGCAAGGATTCATTATGTAATAGAAGATGGTGGGCATGAGCCAAACGTGGTGGCTGCCTACGCTCGGAGCTGGTACTATGTCAGAGCACCTGAGAGAGCCATGGTTGACCACATTTACGAAAAGATCTTAAAAATCGCAGATGGCGCTGACTTGATGACAGGCACAACACATGAAATCGAGGTTTTAACAGCCATTTACAATATATTACCCAACAGAGTCCTAGCCGATCTTGTAACAAAAAATCTAAGGGAAACAGGACCTCCAGAATATACAACAGAAGAGATTGAATGGGCAAATCAGATTGCAAAAACCATTCCAAAGGAACAGAAAAGCAACATGCTAAAACGTTTTAAGCCTGATTGGGAGGACTTTGTGGACGTAAACATTGACACTACAATACCAGACCCTTTTGGTGAAGGGCAGGTTATGGGAGGCTCCACAGAGGTGGGTGATGTTAGCTGGATAACCCCAACAGTATTCTTCACCACAGCTAGTGCAGTTNNCTGCTGCAGGAGCGACCCTAGACCTATTGGCGGAACCTGAAATAATAGAGAAAGCAAAAGAAGAATTAACCAAAAGACGAAGAGGCAGTACCTACAAGAACGCCCTCCCCCCCGATCTAAAGCCGCCACTACATCAACTTGAAAAGATGTAAGGGGCTATTTCCTATCTTTTTTTAGTAAGTTTAACAAAAATATTTTAGGAGATACTAATTGACTGAGTTGAAAGGTTCAAAAACTGAAAAAAACCTATTAAAAGCATTCGCGGGAGAGAGCCAGGCAAGAAACAGGTATACCTTTTTCTCTAGCATCGCCAAGCAAGAGGGTTATGAGCAGATAGCAGGTATATTCATTGAAACCGCTGAAAATGAGAAGGAACATGCAGAAGTCTTCTTCAAACACCTTTTGGGTGGAGATGTAGAAATTACTGCAGAATACCCCGCGGGGAAAATCGGTACAACACCTGAGAATCTATTAGCTGCCGCTGAGGGAGAGAAGCTCGAATGGGGCACCCTCTACCCAGCCTTCGAGAAGACCGCCAGAGAGGAGGGCTTTGAAGAGGTTGCAGAATCCTTCGAGGAAATCGCTGAAGTAGAAGAAAGGCATGAAATACGCTACCGGAAACTCCTGAATAACCTGAAGAATGGAAAGGTGTTTAAACGAGACACAAAAGTCGAGTGGAAATGTAGAAACTGTGGATACATCCACAAAGGGAAAGAAGCCCCTGAAATATGCCCAGCATGTAAACATGCCCAGAGCTATTACGAAATCTTCGTTGAAACCTACTAATCACTCCATTTTCTTTATTTTTTTTCTCAAATAACGAAGAACACTGATTAAAATGAACAGAATTGCATGGGGAATAACAGGTAGTGGAGACAAAATCGAAGAAATTTATTCGGTAATGGAAAAAATATGTCAAGACTTTTCCAAAGTTGAAGTAAGAGTATTCATCTCGAAAGCCGGCGAACAAGTATTAAGGTGGTACAAGCTCTTTGATAAGTTAAAAACCAGTTACAAGAAACTATATGTTGAGGTAAACTCAAATGCCCCATTTCTCGCAGGGGAGGTTCAGGTAGGCAAATATGATCTCATGCTCATTGCCCCGGCTACATCAAACTCCGTAGCAAAGATAGCGCTAGGAATAGGGGACACAATGCTCACAAACGCTGCAAGCATGGCTATGAAATCCTCCATACCCATATACATACTTCCATCTGACTATGAAGTAGGGGTAACCACCACAAAGCTCCCGAACGGAAAAGATCTAGAGNNACATGTCAAATCGCTAGAAAAACATGACAACGTATACATATTAAGGGATCCCAAAGAAATCATCTCAGTATTCAGTGAATACTATGGAAGATTAAAGGAAAAAACCTAGATTCCTTTACCAATTCAGAAGCTTAGCACAGCATCAGATTCCAGCATCAAGTCGTTAAGGGTTGCAGCACCAACAATCTCGGATTCAGGGATGAAATTCCCTTTATCAATGCCTAAAAGCATACAGCTTTGCTCACATACCATGAATCTAACACCCATAGACAGAGCTTGATCCATAACTTCCCTTAAGCTTGGGAAAGAACCAAGCTGAATTTTTTCAGCTTCACCTTCCTTAATGACGGAAACACCCTCTATAACAAAATACACGGTAGCCTCCACATCCATGGAAACTGCTGTAGAAGCAAGAATAAAAGGTGCGTAAAGTCTCTGAGGTGTATCGATTCCACTCATTACAACATATAAAATACGCTTTTTCTCAGACATATGGCACAATGTTAACCGTGGTTAAAAAATAATGCCGATAACCTTTGTGTAACCAGTCCATTTAATCAATTTGTGAAACAACTTTCTCCTTGAAGAAGCTGTTGATCTCGTTTTGAGTATAACCTAATTCATTTAATATTTCCTCATTATGTTGGCCAAGTTTTGGTGGTAAACTCTGGAAACCCACTGGTGTCCGAGAGAATTTGATACCAGTGTTAATAGATTTGTACTCAAAGCCTGAAGGATGCTGTGCTTTAATTATCATATCTCTGGCATAAACATTAGGATCCATAGCAACCTCTTCTTCAGTTTGAACCGGTGAACATGGAATCCTCTCCGACAAGATTTCCTCAATCTCTTTCCTGGTTCTTTCCTTAACCCATTTCTCAAGCTTTTTTGATGAAGGCTTTAGATTTTCAGGGGAATCCCCAATCTTTTCTGCCAGAAACTCCTTGTCTCTATCTGGAATAGCACGGATAACAATGTAACCATCTTTTGCTTCATACACGCCATGTATACCAGGAAGCGGTTGATCTGCTCTCTCTTCCGAAGTAAGTCCGGATGAAAGATAGCTTGCAAACGCCAAACCGGCAATAGTCATCAGAGTGTCAGTCTGCGCTATGTCAATCTTCTGACCCTCTCCTGTTTTTTCTTTATGGTACAGAGCTGCTAAAATTGCTAGAGCACAGAATGTCCCTGGTATAGTATCACCCGGGCTACCACCCAGGCATGAAAGAACTCGAGATGGATGACTGTTCATTCCTCTTCTTTCACGACTATTAAGCCACATCCAACCACTCATAGCCTGGGCAATTATATCAAAAGAAGGGCGTTTAACATAGGGTCCAGTTTGACCGAAACCAGAGATTGAAGCAAATATTATCTCGGGGTTAACCTCCTTTAGTTCAGTGTATCCTATCCCCAACCTCTCCATAACTCCAGGCCGAAAATTTTCAACTACAACATCACAAGTTTCCGCCAGTTTTTTTAGAATTTCAACACCGTTTTCAGATTTTAGGTCTAGAGCAATACTCCTTTTATTCCGATTATGAAACATGAAATAGCTACTCCAACCCTCAACCACAGGGTATTGGGGGCTGTTCCTCGTCGAATCCCCCCATGGAGGCTCAACCTTAATCACCTCCGCCCCCATATCGCTTAGAATCATAGTGCAGAAGGGGCCGGCCAAGTGCTGGGTAAGATCCAGTACTCGAATCTTGCCAAGAATTTTGCTCAAACCAAATCAACTCTTATTATATTTTTCTCATTTGCTAAAATCTTTTCATATTAAAGAAAAAAATACCATGTGTATTATTTCATACTCAAAATTACAGTTATGTGTACTATCACTTCATCTCTTCAAGGGCTTTTAGCAGACGAATGGCTTCCCCCAAAGTATTGTATTGAACAAAGCTAGCCCTAACAAGAGTAGGATCATTGTAAACCTCATGGACCTTTGAGTAGAAATCCTCGGCTCTAACTGCAATGTCATGCTCAGTCCACAGTCTTTCAACCACTTCGTTATTAGCAAAACCTTTAACCTTAAACGAGAATGTGGGATCTCTATCTGCTAGTCTGTTTGGGTCCGTTAAACCATAGACTTGTACATGGGGCATCTGGTTTAGACCGGGCGTGTCGCTGAAACCCGTAAGCATAATCTTTGAGATCGATCTTTCATAGTCTTCCACCGCGCTCATAGCTTTCTTTAAAGACGACACTCTACCAGAACCTTGAGTTGTCTCATCTTCGATATTACTCCCTATCTGCTTTGCAAGCCATTCATGGTGTTCAATAACCCCTTTAATGGCTGCAAACTTGGCCTGGTCCCTTGTTCCGAGCTCCCAATTATGAGGTGGATGTTCTGGTGCTGGCTTAACTTTGTAAGGTTTTAGTTCTTCCAGTAGTTCTTGTCTACCATACATGAAACTTCCATGGGCGCTGAAGAATTTATAACCTGAAAAAACTAAAAAGTCGCAGTCAAGGGAATCAACATCCATAGGGCCATGGGCTATATGATGAACGGCATCAACGATACTATAGGCCCCAGCATCATTAGCGCGCCTTATTATATTGGGGAGTGGAGTTTTGGTTCCCAGAACGTTGGAGGCTGCTGATACCGTAACGATTCTGGTCTTGTCATCTATTAGACTATCTAGTTCATCCAAAACTAAGGTTCCGTCCTCTTTACTGATGTCAGTGAATCTAACCTCGCTGACTAGACCTCTTCTTTCTAGCTCGAGCCAAGGACTAAGGTTAGAATAATGCTCATAGTTCGTTATCACCGCGTTCTGATTTCCGTTTAACTCTTTTCCAATTGCATAGCTTAAATTGAAAAAAAGGCTCGTGGCTGATTCACCAGATACTATTGTGTCAGGGGAAGAAGCGTTCAAAAAGTCCGCAACAGCTCTTCTTCCTTCAAGTATCACTTCATCAGCTCCCCTCGAGTCTAAAAATATGCCTCCGACATTAGCACTATAATTAATTCTGGCTTCGGATTCGGCTTCCGCTGCTTTTCCCACGACAAGAGTCCCTGTGCCATTATCAAGGAAGGCTCTCCTTCGTCCTAAAGCATCTTTCTCGGCTCTAGGGAATCTTCTCCGAATATCTTCAATGATTCCTTTGTCTAACAAGACTGTCGCTTAAATTACTGGATTTATAAAAAAAAGATTTACTAATTGCCTAGCTCAAATCCCTAAATCTTAATGAATCGATTCACACCTTTTTCATTGCTACTCATGTAAAGGTTTCCAGATGAATCTCCCCACACTCCATGCCCAAAATCGGGAGAAAATCCTCTCGAAAGTATTTTTCCATGTAAATTCAGAACAGTAAATCTTGGAGTTTGATCCGTTACGAAAATGTTCTCTTTGGAATCCACGTAGATGCCCATGGGATGGAAGAAATCACACCATTCTGTGATGTATTCCCCTTCTTCATTGAATATTTGAACTCGATTATTATCTCTATCAACCACGTAAACTTTTCCCTTGTGCACCCAAATACCATGGGGCGTGTGGAACTCACCTTTCCCTGAACCAGGTTCCCCCCAGGAAAAAACATGTTTTCCACTCTCTAAGAATTTATGAACCGCTGCGTTTCCATAACCATCTGTTACGAAAATATCTCCCCTATCTGAGACAGCAACATCCGTTGGATGGTTAAATGGCTTTTGCCAACTAGGCAAGCCCCTAGAACCTATTCTCAGAAGGAGTTCACCCGATGAATTAAATTTTAACACTTCGTGAACCCCTCGAGCAACAACGAATATCTCATCACTATCTGAGATAAATACTCCATGAACGTCAGCGATGAGGTCTTCACCCCATGAATCAACTAGAATATCTTCTTTGTTAAATACAAGAACAGGAGGTGTTTTTCTTTGGAAAACGTATATTCTTTCATTTGAGTCAAGGGCAACGTCGCTTGTATTCCCAAAATCTACCTTGGCGGATTTAAATCGCTTTACCCTATACTTGAATACTCCTGCACCAACAATTACTTCTACCAATTGGGCACCTCGTTTGAATTTAATATCTTATGTCTTTAATTATTTTAGATTCGTGTGCAATAATATGATAAAAATAACGCGCCCTTGCTTTCTGTGCGCGCGCAAAGTGGGTTTAAGATAAATCGAATGTTTTACTTAGCTTTTCACGAACACTCGCTAACCCCAAACGATCCAGTTCAGAAATCTTTGGCAGGCCTTTTTCATCCCAGCCAACGTCTTCGAAGTACTTTCCTCTATCATCTTCAAGCTCTTTTTTATCCGCTGCTCTACCTTTGTAAGGTCCAGTTGGTAACGGCTCGTACCATCGTGATGGGATGTCATCATCCTCAATAGGTTTCCATACTATATCTGGTCCAGCTAGTAGCAAAGCCGCTCTTTGTATGGCTAATATTCTCAGGGCTGAAGTATTGTACCATTCGTCTGGAGTTATAGACCATCCAGTTACTGATTGAAGGAAATCAAATGCATAGTCTGCGTCATGGTTGAACATGCAGTATACTCCGGAGTCTTGAAGGATTATGGTTAGTTCACCATCGTCTTTTCTTAGATCTCTTTGTGCTGGAGACGTGTGGTCTCCACCCTGTACTGAACAGGGATAGCCCAATATTTCGACATAGTCCTGTCGACTTCTTATTCCGTGCGCCCCAATACCATGTCCTTTTTCCACTATAGCATAAGGGATCAAATTGATACCCTTCTGTTTTCCAAGCATCTCCGCTGCGATGTAAGTGCCTTCCGCTAGTATGTCTCCTACACCTTCTCTGTTGGAAATTAGGTGCATTAGCTCAGTGAAGGCTTTTGTATCTCCCCACTCGAGTTTAAAACCAAGTTCTTCTTCTGTCAGGATGCCTCTCTGATAGAGTTCACCTGCAAAACCCATAACGTTACCAACTTGAATTCCACAGAAGCCAAGATCCTCCATAACCGAGCAGATTTGAACGTTTTCCTCAGGGTCAAAGATTCCTAGGTTCGTCCCTCCATATGCCTGAATCTCATAGTCTGGGTTATCGCTTATTGCACCTTTGAAGGGTCCTCGTTTTACCACGGCTAGTTTAAGGCACGTTGTTGGGCAACCAAAGTCACCGAAGTATCTTTTAACCCATACAGTTTCTTCGAATCTATCTACACCGAAACTTTTCTCATCATGCCATTCCTCCTGCCAGTTCCGAACGGGTTCGGAACTAAGCCTAGCTCCGACATCATATCCAAGTGATCCTGTTCCCCATCGTCTCATAGCGTCTTTGCTTAACCTTAACTTTGTTATACCTTCCAAGAGTTCCTTCGTTTTCTCTATATCGTAAGCGTCAGGAAGGGGATTCATCCCTTTGAAGAGTATTGCTTTGAGATTCTTTGAACCCATTAGAGCACCATATCCACCATAGCCCGCACCGTGAGTCCATTTAGACTGAACAGCGGTTACCCTCGATAGAGCCTCTCCTGCTGGACCAATATGAATAATTGAGGGTTCTCTCCACTCTCTCGAGTTCGGTGAACGCTTTTTTAATTCTTCTATGCCTTCTTTTGTCAGAATCCTGTATGTCTCAATTCGATCTTTTCCCCAAATATTACTAGCGTCTTTAATTTCTATTCCGTCATCCGTCAAGAAAATATAAACTGGGTTATCCGATTTACCTTTGATTATTAGCCCATCGTATCCTGCGCACCTCATGTCAATAGCATGCTCCCCGGCAACGGTTGAACCCACGATGCCATATGTGAGCGGCGATTTTCCTGAGATACACATTCTCCCCCCGGGGTAGTAGCCTGTTAATGGTCCCGCGAAAACAGTTAAGATGTTTTCAGGGCTTAAAGAGTCTATCTCCTCCCACCTGTCACCAAAGTCATCCCATAGCACTTTAGCTGCTAAGCCTCGTCCTCCAATATACTTTCTGAGAACCTCATCGCTGAACTTAACATCCTTTATTGAACCATCACTTAGGTTGATCTCAGAGAATTTTCCAGCGAAACCTCTCATGCTACATCAACTCCTCTCCTCTCTCATCGTAAATAATTGTGAGCAGGCTTCTGGTTGTCTCCTCAGGTTTCCTAGCATACAGCTTGTGTGAGTGTTCCTCCGTTCTTTCCGTCACTCTGAGGGTGTCCCAGTTGCCTTCGGTGCAGATCTTTGCACATTCGGGGGCCCCATCACAAAGATCACAAATTGTAGCTTTTCCGTCACCTGGGTGCATAAATGGGATTCTTCCAGGGCATGCATTTACGCAAATCATGCAACCTGTGCATTTCTCCCTGTCAACGATGACTGCTGACGTAGATTCGTTAATTGTCAATGCCTTCTCTGGACAGGTTGCTACACATGGGTAGTCATGACACTGAGTGCATAGGTGGGGAAACTCTGCCCCAGGAACAATCATGAAAACCCTCACCCTTGAGGCTTCAGGCCATATCTTATTTTCATGATGTAGCGTGCAGGCAATCTCGCACATTCTGCAACCGCTGCACTTTGGTAAATCCCTCATTATCCATATGGGTTCTTGTTGGGTCAAAACTTATCATTTATAGTTGTAGTTAAAAAATAAATAATTTTTCCACTAGAGTAGAATTGTTCAACCGCCCCCGACAGGGGGAAGGAACGAGAAAACATCATTTTCATGAAGCATTGTATCAAATCCTTTCCTCTTATTGACATTCACTCCGTTCACCATGTATGAGACATGGTTACGTAGTCCCTGATTAGTGTCATAAATATATGATGAAAAGCTTTCACCATATTTCATTATAAGTACTTGGACCAGGTCTCTAACAGATGAGTTGTCGCTCAGCTCTACACGTTCAGACCTCTTTTCAGTAATCTCCCTGAGAATAGTGTAGTACCTGACCTCTATCTCCATGGAAACCTCATAGGAAGTAGATGGAGAAATCGTTTATATTTTACTGCAAAAAGATGTTTTAATTAACTTTTTTTAGAGTAATTTGAAATATCTTTGATCGATTACTTGAAGAACTCAAAGAAATCTGCACTAACAACCTCTCATAGAATAATAATTATTTCAATTGCATTGCTGTTACTTGGAGTCTTCATTTACTGGTGGTCAACTTTGATAACCACTAAACTTGAACCAATAGGTGATTTTCCTGAAGTATATGACACATATACAGGATTTGGTTTCTCCTTCAATCATCCAAAAGGCACTGTATTTCACGATGGGATATTATCAAATGGATTTGATCACGCTCGTCCTTTCTATGGGGATGTAAAGGGAGTTCAAGTGAATTCCTCAGAAATTGTTGGGGTCTATTGGAACTTTTCAGGCGAAAGTCCCAATATTATCTCATCCTTAGATATTACACTTGCAGCGATAATAACCACTGGAGACGTTAGAAATTTATCTAAGAGCCCAGCTGAATCAATAAACATAGGTAAATATGAAATAGTCACTCAAACCGTAGAATTCAGTAACATAGAGGGTACATCATGGAAAGGCTCTGTTGGATCATGGTATAATAAAACAGAGAAACGGATCTACTCTTTATATAACATTTTACCTTCTACATTGGCGTTAAGAATAGATGTCAGTGAAAGGTTCCAAGATTATATATTATCTTTTAACTCCCATGGTTGGGAACCAAATTCCGGGGAGCTTGAGGTTTACTGGCCAACAGATGGCTGGAGATATGCTTCCCCGGAATCAGTGGCATTAAACGCTTCCTTACTCGATCACATGATTGAAATAATCAAAAAGGAAGACATTGGTGTAGATAGCATTCTCATTATCCGAGATGGCCATATTGTTGTTGATGCATATTTCCCTCCATTCAACGAGGGGGATTTCCACAGCATATATTCTTGTACTAAAAGCGTTGTTTCAACCCTTGTAGGTATAGCGCTTGAGGAAGGTTACATTGAATCCATCGAACAGAGGATTACCGATCTATACTATGACAGAGAAATAGCTTATATGAGCCCTTGGAAAAGGGAGATAACCTTAGAAAACCTCTTGACAATGACTGCTGGATTTGATGCTAGAGATTCGTGGATTTACGAATGGGAGTGGCTGGGAAGAATGCTTGCCAGCATCGACGCCCAACAATATGTTTTAGATCTACCGGTTATCGAAGAACCTGGCACAAGGTTCGAATACACTAATGCTGTTTCTCATCTCCTCTCCTGCATCATCACAGAAACAACAGGGTCCAGTGCGTTGGAATACGCGGAGGTGAAACTGTTTGAACCCTTGGGGATCCATGAAACCGAGTGGTTGGAGGATAGTAAAGGTAGAAACTGGGGATGGAGCACCCTCTCCATGACTCCCAAAGACATGGCGAAGATAGGTTACCTATTCTTGAAAAAGGGGAGATGGGATGATGAAATTATTATCTCAGAGAACTGGGTGGAGAAAGCTACAAGCAAACACGTTGACGGAAATATTCTTCCTGGATATGGGTACCAATGGTGGGTAAACCCTGGTAAATTTTACACTGCCCTAGGATATGGTGGGCAATTCATTCATGTAGTCCCCGACTCACAGCTCGTAGTCGTAACAACCAGTGGCAATCCACAGGATTTCAGCGACATTTTCTCGATATTAGAGGAATATATTTTACCCTCAGTAATCCAGTGAAAGACCTCGTGTGCGAGTAAAATTGAAAAACGCAGCTGATTTTCGAATTAAATATATTTGTGTTTGACGTGGCAAAGAGTATACACCACAGAAGGAAAATTAGGATAAATGGCGAAAAACCCTTTACAATCTATTTACGTGTGGAAACGTCAAGCACGAAACTGGAAAATCGTATCATTCAGATCAATTTTCACAAAGTTCTTTGATAAGATGACCATTGACTATACCAACATCTATATCAGTGCCCTAGGGGCTAACCCTGTCCAGCTGGGCTTAGTTAACAGCATATCCCATATCGCTTGGGCTCTCCTCTCAGCCCCCTTCGGATGGTTCCAGGACAGATATAGCCTAAAAAATATATTCTTGGTGGGAGCCGCTTTGTCAATAGTGGTTAGCTTTGTGTTCGCGACCGCTCAAAATTGGATCATGATAATTCCAGCAATGCTCTTTTCAACTACTGCACTGAATGTTGGTAGTTGTCTAACAATTTGCGATGTCACTTTGAAAGATCAGGACCGGTCTACTTGTAAGGGTCTCTGTGACGGAACCTTCGCCACCCTGTCTTTATTTGCCCCTACCATTGCAGCTGCAATAATAACATTTTACGGAGGTTTAACTGTCGAAGGCATCAGACCTCTCTACTGGATCCAACTGATAGCAGGCATAATCCTCTTAGTATTCCCTGCGCTAACGTTAACCGAGATAGAGAGGCCAAAAATTCAGAAAATCAACGGTATCATAGCAGATTACCGTGAAATATTCAGTCAGGGAGAGGCATTAAAAAGATGGATACTTTTCACAACGGTACACTCTTTTTCGTTAAACATGGTAAACCCTTTCTTGCAGCTTTACGCCTTCAAAATAAAGGGAGCAAACCAATTCGTTTTGGGATGGATGTCAACAGTAAGTCTGTTCGTATTGGTTGTTTTTTCCACCCTTCTAGGGGGATATGCAGACAAATGGGGGCGGAAGAAAATAATTTACTTGGTGGAGCCTATCTACGTTGCTTCAATCCTCCTTTTAATTTTTGCGCCCTCTCCCGCTTATCTTATAATATCCTCGGCTCTAGGTGGATTCTATTTAATTGTTGGTTTTGTATCCATCACTCCAATGCAGGTTGAAATGGTGCCCGTCGAACATAGGGGAAGATGGAGAGGGGTTATTGGATTATTCAATGGTCTACTATCAATCCCAGCACCGGCAATCGGAGGACTGATCTGGGATAAACTAAATCCCAGCTACCTGATATTAATACCCATTATCCTCGACTTAATGATAAAAATACCAATTCTAACCACAATTCAAGAAAAAAATTATGTTCAATCTGAAACAATAAATATCTAGATAAATGTGTAGAAGTCTGTGATGTTTCCTAAATGAGTGTACTAATTAAAAGAGACCATTTAGAGACTATGAAAAAATTATCTAGGGATACTTATCCTATCGAGGCTTGCGGAATTCTTGTAGGACTTTTTAAACGGGAAACAATCGAGGTAACTAGAATAGTATGTGCGATTAACCAGTTAAAGTCCCCAAACAGTTTTCAAATCGAACCCGAATTTCTTCTAGAAACTATCAATAAAGCTGAAAGAGAGGGTCTTGAACTAGTAGGATTTTTTCATTCACATCCATCGGATACAACACCATCCCATAGGGATGAAAGATACATGGCCTATTGGATAGGATACGCTTGGTTAATCATTTCTGTAAAAGAAGGAAAAATTACTGCTTACTTAAGCACGTGTGATGGAGCTATCGAATCTTCAATGGATGTTAAAGATTGAAAACGGAATTCAAGAAATTATTTAGCATAGTTTTTCCAGTATGATCTTTCCCAAAGTTCGGGGGGACCATCTCTAAGCTTAAACAGTGGGTGCGGCTCAATTTTCTTAATTTTCGAATTGAGTGAATATTTTGACGGTGTTCTTTTCTTTAATCTGCTTTGTAAAAGATTAAACTCGTATTCCAGTTGTCCTCTGGTAAGATCGACTTTTTCAACATTTTTTATAGGGCAGAGGATCTTGCCATAATTATATTTATAGTTCCTCTCTAGACTTTCTTTGAATATCTCAAACAAGTAGTACCCGACAGCCTCTAAAGGGCTTGAATGTTCTTGAAAACGAAATAATTGTGGGTGGTTGCGCCATCCCTTCGTTTTTCCTTGAACGACTTTTTGGGCAAGTAATGCTTCCCTCCATTGTGCTCCTAGCCCCTTCCAGTCCAGGTAGCTTGGGTTCAGAGACCAGATCCGCATTTACAAGCGTACCTGTTGAATTTGGGGGAAAATCTTTGTCACTCTTCTTCCTTATTGGCCTTCGCTGCTTCTCTTTTCTTCATTCTGGAGAGCCTGGTTACTAGCGACATTCCTGGTTTGAACTCGTCCAAGGGTTTTACTTCAATTAGCCCTGATTCTTCGGCTTTTCTTAACGCAGATTCTCCAGCATCTGTACGTACAAGAACGGTGGACCAGCCATTTGGCGAGCCAACGTTTCCAACTGATATGTCTGCGAACTCTGATGTGAAATCTTCGCATTTTGTGCAGCAGGGTCTAACAAGTTTCTTCACTTCCTTTAATCCTGCTTCATGGGCAATATTATCACCATAGTTCGCATAGAATTTACCACTTTTAATCGCAAACTTGGTTACTTTTTCTGCGTCAACACCATTGGATTCCAGATACTCCATCAAACTATCATAGGCAAAAGTCTCCATGCAGAATAGCCCGACTTTAAGCTTTACAGCCTCACTGATATTAGCTTCTTTGAATGTTCCCTGATCAAGTAGTTGTAAACCCCTTATCTGGCAAGGAGTCCCTACCATAGCCACGTTATTTTTATCAAAGTTCTTCACCGCATCGCCCGCGCCGATTAAGCTGGGGGAAGAAGTGTATTTAGTCCCAGCACTTTCAATCACTTTCTCCTCGCTTAAAGCTACAGTAGGTTTTGGCACCCACGCTTTTTCATCATCTAGGCTGGCAACAACTGCAGCGTCTCCCGATTTTCTTAAAAAGTCCACCAGGATTGCTGTAACTACTCCTCCATCCTGTCCCTTTATGTTCTCTTGCACAGACCTTACAGCATAGGCAGCATTATAAACACCAGTTAGCTGTTCATCCTCTGTTCGAGTTCTACCGAAAACATGTTTCTCCATTTTTTCAACGTCAAACTCGACTTGTGGACAGTTATTGTAGCACATCCCACAGGCAATGCACATACCCGTTAATCTTGGAAGATTATTTACCATCTTAACTGTGTCAACGGGACAGACACTCACACAAGTACCACACGTAACACATTTTCCAGCGTTAATTATCTCCCTAAGAAGGTGCCCGAAGATCTTAGGTCTACCACTCATATTGTTATCACATTACTCTGCATGGCTTCTTTAACAATGTTACCCCATCAAACTATTAGCGCGTCATCTTAAAATTTTTTAAAATAATCTCAGAACATAGAATCGATGTAAATGACTATGAAAAAGGACATGGAGATCAGAGATTTATTCGATTTAAAGATAGTATCAGACCCTCAGATCTCACCAGATGGATCACGAGTCGCTTTCGTTCAGACAAAGATGGATTACGATAAAGATGAATACATTAGCGACATTTGGATTGCAGACGTCGAAACAGGAGAAGTATACCAATTTACTAATGGTAGGGGTAAAGACAAAAATCCTCGTTGGTCGCCAGAAGGGGATAGACTACTCTTCACATCCATACCAATTACGACTGAAAACGATAAAAAGAAAACGAAATCTCAACTCTATACAATACCAATTGGGGGAGGGGAAGCCCTCAGATTAACCGATTCTGCTGGGGGAGTTGAGTCTCCAAAATGGTCGCCTGACGGCAGGAGGATACTTTTCATCTCACCCTATCAAGAGAAGAAATCGGATACTGATGTCATGGTAATCAGACGTATCCAATACAAATATGATGGAAGAGGTTTCTTCCCGGGACTTAGAAAACATGTCTTCACCATAAAAGCATGTGGGGGCGAGGTAACACAGGTCACAACAGGAGAGTTTGATGTAGAGACTGCTGACTGGGTTGAAGGGGGTAAAACGATAGCATTCGTAAGCAATCTTGACGCCGATGCTGACCTAACTAGGGCCAAGCATGTTTACAGAGTAGAAGCAAATGGAGGTGAACCCAATAGGCTCACAAAAGGAAAGCAGACCATTACATCAATAAAAGCATCCCCTAAGGGAAATCTAATCGCATTCACCGGCCACGATTTTAGGAGGGGACTAGCAACAAACCAGGATATCTGGATCCTTCCAATGGAGAGAGCTGAGACAAAAAATCTTACGCGGGAATTCGACCAAGATGTTGGTAACAAGCTTAGCTGTGATGTTAGAGTTACTGCCTCAGACACAAATCCGGGATGGTCAAGCAATGGAGAGCATTTGTACTTCACATCAACCCATGGAGGAGTAGTTCGACTACATAAAGTACCAGTTGATGGAGGAAATGTGGAAACAGTTCTGGGAGACATTGACAACAGCATAGAAACATNNGGAACAATTGCCTATTCAGCCTTGAAAACATCAAGCCCCATAGAGTTATGGGTATCTAAACAAGCACCACGCCAATTAACAGTACTCAACAATGGATGGATAAGGTCAATTAACATTTGTGACCATGAACGTTTCCAGTTTGAATCCTCAGGTGGTCACATAGTGGAAGGTTGGTTAATGAAGCCACCCAGCTTCGAGAATGGCATCAAGTATCCAATGATTGTAGAGATCCATGGCGGTCCCCGTGGAGCCTATGGTTACAGCCTAATGCACGAATTCCAAGCATTAGCTGCCCAGGGCTGGGTTATAATGTACGTAAACCCATTCGGCAGTGGTGGCTATGAAGAAGATTTCCAAGCTGGGTTACCAGGTCACTATGGGGAGCAAGATTACAGGGATATTATGGAGGCTGTCGACCACGTGATAAAACAAAATGACTTTATAGACCCTGAGAGGCTTGGCGTCACTGGTGGCAGTTACGGCGGATTTATGACCAACTGGATCGTCTCCCACACAGACAGATTCAAGGCAGCCGTAACTCAAAGAAGTATCTCTAACTGGGTCAGCATGTTCGGTGTAAGTGATATTGGATGGACATTTACTCCCTGGGAGATGAGGGCTAACCCCCCATGGGAGGACGAAGAAAGCTACATGTCAAAATCCCCAATCCGTTACGTCAAGAACGTAAAAACACCAACTTTGATCATCCATAGCGAAGAAGACCATCGATGCCCGATGGAACAGGGAGAGCAGTTTTTCATTGCCCTAAAATACCTTGGCGTGCCAACCATGATGGTTCGTTTTCCAGATGAAAGCCACGGTCTAAGTAGGCAAGGTAAACCTAAACACAGGGAAAAAAGGTTAGAACACATAATAAACTGGTTTAACAAATATCTCTAAAGAATATATCTGGATGCACGCGCCTGCATAGTCTTTTTATTCAGACAAAATAATATCTTCTAAAGAACATAAAAAATAACAGGAGTGTGGAAATCAGAATTGCCGTATTGTCCAATGTGCGGAGCTGAAGTCGACGAAGAACAAACATTCTGTAACAGATGTGGCCACAATCTGAAAGGAGAAGAAGCTCCCCATCCTATGGGAGTACCACCACGAACACGCTATGAGGAAAGAGGCGCTGGGGATCACCTCAGCACTGGGTTTAATATAGCCTCAGAAAAACCTCTTGTATTCTTACCCACAGTAATAGGGGGAATTTTAGGACCTTTAATATCCCTTTTCA